>Ga0210394_10001040_pt1 | contig 48010 bp, 67 predicted proteins | sample IncBWC12MmetaG_FD_160121 | JGI IMG/M metagenome (GOLD analysis project Ga0210394, IMG submission 160121) | Forest soil microbial communities from Barre Woods Harvard Forest LTER site, Petersham, Massachusetts, United States - Inc-BW-C-12-M | ecosystem: Environmental > Terrestrial > Soil >...
GAATGTTCCCGCACGAGTTTTTATATCAAATATTATTAAACGGAGACTTAAAAGATAATTATCAAATAGATCCCAAAGATTCCTGGGTATTAGCTGCTGCTGAAAAAGATTTGCCTATTTATACCCCAGGTTGGGAGGACTCAACCCTTGGGAATGTTTTTGCTGCTTTATGTGTTAAAGGAGATTTTGAACCATACCTAATTAAGTCAGGTATCGAATACATGATGGACTTAGCTCTCTGGTACGATGAAACGAGTAAGCAGCATGACATGGGATTCTTTCAAATTGGCGGTGGTATTGCTGGCGATTTTTCTATTTGTGTGGTACCTCTACTTCAGCAAGATATGAAAAAGAAAGATACTAAACTCTGGAGTTACTTCTGTCAGATAAGTGATGCTGTTGAGTCATATGGTGGATATAGTGGAGCTTCTGCGCGGGAGAAGATTACTTGGGGTAAGTTGAGTGTTAATACTCCTTCTTTCATGATTCAATCAGATGCAAGTATAGTGGCTCCGTTGATATTTGATTCGGTGCTTGGTCTATGAAAGAGTATAATATAATAGATATCTATGTTACCTATCTATGCCATGTGTGGATAATTGGGATAAAGCCTATATCTGTTTTAGTTTATGAGATTAACTGATCTTAATGTTCGTTGGATTTATTGGTCAGATGGTACTGGACCTATAGCTATAGAATTTGATTGTCCTATTCATAAAGAAAAACATAAAATTAAAGTTGATTTCAAAAATCCTATGAACAATGCAAAAGCAGTAATAAGAAATAATTTATGGACTAGAGAAGGTGAAATATTTGATAATTTATCTTTTACTCCTTCTATAGATTATACTAAATATGATAATGGGGTGGTTAGAGATTCTTCTTGTTGGCATGGATTTATTACTAAGGGTGAAGTAATATAATGTATCCTCCAGCTCAACCTTTTAGACAACCTCAAGTACCTGATTTCTTTGAGCCTCCTCCAGAAGAACCAAAGAAACAGGAAGTTCCTGACTTCTTTGAGTCTAGTGCTCCAGAGAAGAAGGCAGAGGTTCCTAAGGCTATAGACTATGGTTATGGTCCAAGATGGGATGAGAAATCACAATCTTATTCTGGTAAACCTAAAGGATTAGGCCACTTAGGACCACTACTTAGATCAGATGGTAAAACAGTAGAAAGTGAATACTCTATTGATGGAGAAATAAACGGAAAACCTACTCAATATCCATCTATAGTTCCTACTCTTACTAAAGAAGAAGTTAATACTTTACTTAATGCTAAAGATAGTGATAAGTTGCCAGATAGTATTTATCAAAAAGCCGAAGCTTATGCTACTCAAAGAGTTAATGCTGGAAAAGATCCATTTGCTGGTCCGGGAGAGCAGCAAAATTTATATCCTGAAATACCAAGACAAAAGGTAACTCCTAATGGTACTAAATTTGAATTTCCTCAAGCTAAAGCAACAGGAGATAAATCCTTCTTAGACTCATTCTCAGAGGAAGCTAAAGGATTTCTTAGTAAACATCCTTTGATACAAAAGTTTTTCACTCCTACTACACAAGAAGAATATTATGGTAAGGATCAATCATTAATTGGGCCTAAAACTAGACAATCTTTAGATACTCCACTTTTACCAGAAATGACTAGTCAAGCTGCTGGAAGATTGACAAGAGGAGTATATAATAAAGCAGTTAGACCATTAAGTAGTCCAGCTAACCTTATATCTAATACTCTATTAGGTGCTGCTACTCCTAAAAGTATTCCTAATGTGGGAGAAGTAGAAAGTGAAATACCTAAGACTACCCCAGAAGTAGAAACTCCACCGCCCGCGGCTGAATCTACGGCTTCTCCGCAGCAACCAGAGAAACTCCATCCCGCCCTGGAAAATTTGATTAAGCAAGATGTAATGTCAAGGGATAGAGCTACCGAAATTCATAATGTGATGAAGGGTGGTAGTAAAGAGGGAGTTGATATACCTGAGATAGCTACTGATAATCCTGTTCCTGATTTCTTTATTAAAGCAGAGGAAGTAGAATCTCCTAAGCCCCCATCAGCTCCATTTGCCTCACGTTTAGCAGATTGGGTAAATGCTCGCTCTGCATCAGATGTAGCAGGATATAGAAATAAGCAACTATTCCAGCATCTCGACCGCGAAGGAATTAAAGGTATTCTAGACTATCAAGAGAATCCATCTGACCCACTATATAATCCACTTAAGGAGTACTTCTCAGGTAAGCGAGAGGAGTTACTTAAGTCTGGGTTAGAGATGGGAGATAAGGGAGATCATTATCTTCCTCAGTTATGGGATAATACACCTCAAGAAATCGAGGCGGCTACTGGTCAGAGGTTAGGACTTAAACCTTCCTTTTCCTTTGAGTCGGTAGTCAAAGACTACCATCAAGGTATCTCTATGGGTTTAGTCCCTAAGTTTGAGAAACTCTCAGATTTAGCTGGGTGGTATGAGAAAACAGCAGAGAAGAATCTAGTTGATAGAAATTTCTGGAACTCTATGAAAGAGAATGGGGAGATAAGTAGATTCCGTTCTACCCAAACTCCAGTAGCTCTAGATCCTAATACTACTCCTAACTTTGTATCTTCTAAGAATACTAGAGTATGGTATGCTTCTCCTAATGTAGCTCAGAAGATAAATAATGTATTAGGACAAGCAAGTGGGCCACTTCAGACTGCATCTAATATTACTGGAACTATGAAGAATATGATGATGAGTGTAGGTGTACCTGGGACTGGTATTAGTCCACATGGATTCTCTACATTAGCTAGGGGAGCTTTATTTGATCCATCTATGGTTCCTGATTTAGCTATGACTATGCTTAGCCCCCGCCGCGGATTAGCTACTATAGATGCCTCAGTCATGGATGGTAGACTAGAAAGATTTATGAAAGCTGGAATGACTTTCTCTAGTGAGGAACATTCCTTCTCTGCGCTAACTCGTCCTGAGGAAGTATCTCAGTCTAAGATTATAAATGCTCTAGAAGATGCTAAGAAAGTTAAAGATAATCTATTTGAGAAGCCTATCTTTGGGCGCCTTGTTCCTTCTGCTAAGATTAACCTGGCTACTAAACTAGAAGAAAGCATGATTAAGAAAGGAGTAGAGGAAGGACAGGCTACTAAGGAAGCTGCTCATGCAGTCAATAATATCTTTGGTGGTATTAATGTTAAGGAATTAGGTAGAGATCCTAACTTCCAAGCCTCTCTTAGAACTTTCTTCTTTGCTCCTGACTTTGCTGAGTCTAATATTAATATAAGTAAGGAAGTAGTTAAGTCTCTAATGAATCCTAATGATGCTGCTGGAGCACCTTATCGCAAGGCAGTAATGAATCTAGCTGCTCTCTATGTAGGAGGTAACTTACTTAATAAGAAGCTCTCTGGTCATTTTATGTTTGAGAATGATCCTACTCATACCTTCTCTATAGAAACAGGAGCGGTGGATTCGCAGGGTAAGAAGCAACATATTAATATATTAGGGTCCGCCGCGGCTGTTCCTCAGCTCTTATCAGAGGTAGCATCAGCAATAGCCCATAACCGAGCAGATATGATACCTAATATAGTTAGAGCTAGGCTATCACCTACTGCTAACTTAGCGGGAGATATAGTTACTAATAAGGACTTTGCTGGCAGGAATATACTAGGACCAAACAAGTTTGGGCAGCCACAAACTCCAGCAGCACAGTTAGGAAACTTAGGTAGAGTAATATCTGATAGAACACTTCCATCATCACCTACTGCTGCCTATGATTATGCAACAGGTAATATAAGTGGTCAACAGGCACTTCCTAGGGTATTGGGGTTACCTGAAACATATTCTAAAGATCCTGATGAACAACAGCCTACTGGATTTAGATTGCAGCAGAGTATGAGGCCATAATGTATATATTACTTCTATTAGCACAGATGATGACAATGGAAGATAAACTATCTTGGACTGTGCCTAACGTAACTGCTGCTCAGGCACAGATGATGATTTATAAGTATTATATAGGACCATCAACGGTAGGAGTAGAATTAACTGGAGTGATATGTAAGGAATCAGCTCCAGTTAATCCTGTCACAATATGCAGAGCAACTATGCCTAAGCTTATGTTAGGTGGGTATACTATATACATTACATCTACTGATCCTATTACTAAAGTAGAGAGTAATAAAGGTACTCCTTATACTTTTACCTTAGTAAATAAGCCTCCTACTCCTACTAATATAGGGAATACTCCCTAATCTGAGCATGTAGCAGATTCATAATCTATATGACATGGATGTCCAGGATGCTTAACTACGTAAAGTCCTAAAATTATCATCAATATTAGAATTATCTTTTCTGTTCTACTCATCTCTCTCACCCACTATAATCTCTCTCACTGTCTCAAGGTATACTATTTGATCTACTGCTTCGTTGATTGCTTCATCTAGAAGGTCAAGAGCAGACTTAGAGCTCAAATCGCCTCCATGCTCTCTCTGACCTTTTCTATACTTCAAATCTACTAGAGTATCAAAGTTCTCCTTTATACGCTTCAAATGTGCTTCCTGGTCTGGTGTCATGCTTTCGTTCTTAGCCATTATCTATTCCCTCCCCCAATCCTAAATCCCTCAGGATATCTCGCCTTTAGTTTTTGATTATTCTCTACTGCTATCTGCGCAAGTGTGTACCCAATAAGTCTAGCCCTTGCAGTAATGTAATAAAGTAAATCTCCTAATTCTTTAGCTTCTGTATCAGTATTATGTGGGATACCGTGAAATAATCTTTTCTTTTCTGCTTCTGCTAACTCTCCTGCTTCTCCTACAATACCTAATAGAGCATTCATCATTTGGTCACTTGCACTTACGGTAGAGTTCCAAGTCTTAGCTACTCCTGCCTCATATTGGTCAAAGGTCATTTCTTGCCTCTTAGTCTTATTTTGGTTTTACCTATTTTCTCACCTGTTACCTTTTGCTTGTTCTCTGTTACTATCTCCATAGGCTTTATCATAGGTAAGTTGACTTTGATCCAAAGGGCTACCACCTCCTGTCTGCATTCTAAGCATATCCTCTCTTTGCTTGGATTCTGCCGCTTGCACTTTTCGCATATCCTCATATATTCTAAGTTCGGTATCTATTTCTCTTAAATCCATTCCGGCGTCACATACAGCGTGCCAATCTCCACTATCTAGTTTCATTTTTAAGTAATCTATTAAGCACTTCTTCCTCAGGTTGAGTGCTTGTTCCTTGCTGATTGTCTGCATCATCTACTGCCATCCTTTCTAGTATACCGTAATAACGTAGAAGCAACAACTCCACCGCCGCGGCTAGTATTGCATTATCGGCCAATAAACTATTGGTAGTATTTAGGTGCCTCCCTTCTAGCTTTTGCTATTACAGCTCTCTTGCCTTGGTCTTTGATTCGTTTTACTTCTTGGAGGATAGAGTTTTCTGAGGTGCTCATACTATATCCTCCTCGAAGCCTGCTGCATTCCTATGGCCGCCACCACCCATACTAGAGGCTATGGCAGATACATCGAAGTCTCCAATAGAGCGCAAAGACCATAGTTTCTTACCTATTAGAAGGTTGTCACAATAAGCAGCAGAGAAAGCAGCCTTCGGAAATTGCTTACAGAGTAGATTACCTACTTCAGAAGCGAATACACCACCATAAGGTCTATTAACTACAGGTACTTCATATCCACTTATATTCTTTAAGACTGCGCCCTTACAAATTTCTTCTACCTTCTGATCCTGGAAGCGGAGGATAGCAGTTCCTTCCCTCACAGCATCAGGGATAGGAGTAAGTCTTAGTTTATTCCATACTTCTAAATCTCTAGGATAGGAAGCAAGCCAAGCAGAGAACTCTTTACTTCCTGAGAGTTCAAAGAGCCACAAGTCTCTATCTCTAATGTACTTAATAAAATCAGGTACATGAGCAGAGACAAAATGCTTCCAAGTTAGAGTAGCCCCTGATTCGTTCATATCAAAGACTATGTTTAATTTGGGGGCGGTGAGGTTTCGTAGATTTTCCTCTGCTGTCTTATGATGATCTAATACAGTTACTCCTGCTGAGCGGTTTGCTAACGCTAATAGAATATCCTTTGGATAGGAGAAATCTAAAATCCATACAGTTTGATCATCTGGAATCTCTGGTATTGGAGTACCATAAGAAACAGGATGAAGTGTACAACTAGGATTTACAAACCTTGCGATGAAAGCACAGGCAAATCCATCGTAGCACGAGTCGTGATACAGCACGTGAATCATAGTCAACTCTCCTTTACCTTTCCCTTAAGGAATATAGACTCATAAGCCTTCAATCCTACAGCATCCATGCTTAAATACAAATCATGCCCATTACGCTCTACTTGCATAAATCCCATCTCTACTAGAGTATTAGTGCAAGCATCTATCTCTACTGATAGAACTCCATCAGGGTATAACTTTTGTAGTATAATCCTCCTTGATAATCTATGTTCTGGGTTAGAATGTAATATCTCCATTATCTTCTTTAGAACTGGAGATAGTTGAGAGGTTCCTTTGCTATTATCAGTAGTTACTCTAGTTGCATTAGATGAGAAGTCAGAGCATACTTTAATAGAAGATTCTACATAGGCTTCCTTAAGTTCCATAGCTCCATCTGCTAATGCTATTAGCATAGCTACTTTTAATACATGATCTCCCAGTCTCATTATAGTTCCAGTATTATCATCTATTTCTAATTTATCTATTTCATGATACCATGCACGGTAGAGATTTTTACCGGGTGTACTCCAAGCTATAGGACCAGTAAGTTTACCTATCTCCCGCAGCTGAGTCTCATAGTAATCTAAGTTTAGAGTACGGTTAGGTTTGTCTACGAGTGAATTACTCCTATGCTTCTTAGTCTCAAGTATAATAAAAGTCCTACCTATGAAGCCACCTTCAATACTATTAGTCTGAATTGCTTCGCGGAAGTGAGGTGAGTTAATACCACCTATCATAGTTATATTTGGTCTCTTAAGGGACTCCCCTCCTGATTTAAGAGAGTTCTTCCACGGATTAGTCTCATAGTAGTGTCCATCATATAAATCTGTGAGGATTGTGAGAGCTTGTGGATCTTCTACTAGAGAGGAAGCAAACTCAGAAGCAGAAATAAAAGCAGTAGCTTCTACCAGGGGCGGCTGTCCTTCCCTACTATAAGCTTTGCCTAATTGTTCTACTAGGGACTGGATACTCATACGCCCTGATATGATACGTGTATTAGCTACTCTTGTTACTAACTCTTTAGCTTTGTTAATTGGAACGCCCTTACGTAATCCTGACTTACCGAAAAGGAACACATAGATGTTGGGATACAGGTGGCCTACATCGAACCTATCCAAATATACTCTATTACTTACTGTTGCCGCGATAGCTGTAAGGAAGCTCCAATACCAATAACTAGATGGTGATTCATATTCGTCAACATCGTTTAGCCACTCTTCGATTAAATTCACAGCTCAACTTCTTTACCTTCGTACCAATCATGTTCGTATAGGACAACTTCTACTGGGATGCTGAGTAAGCCACGGGAGAGTGAGCAAGAGGAAAAGTCAATCGGTTTTTCTAGTTCTGTTTTAAGTAATTTAGCTTGTTCTTCCCAAATAGACTTTGGAGATTGAAAACAAATTGAATCGTGCCACTCCAAACAGAACATTAAATCCTTATCTTTTTCTTGTGCTCTGAGACAGGCCAATCGGAGAGCGTCCGGGACAGTCCCTTGAGGTATTGTTGCGTATCCTTCTCTATACAAAGCTTCATCATCCCTGCCAAGGAATCTTCTTCTTCTTCCGAAAGGATTATAGAGTGTTCTTGATTCGTCGATATGCGCTCTAACTTCCTCATGGTATATTGCCCTTACATTAGGTGAGTATTGATGGAATTTATCTAGTATCTGCCCACACTTCCACTCCGATAATCTTAAATCAATTCCATTCTTCCTACTCTCAGTCATAGTGCTGACCATTAGAGTATGCTTACCTTCTCCATAGTTACCACCATGACCACCTTTCTTTCCTACATATCTCTCAAGTGAATCTACATCTTTCATGAGTACTAGAGGATCTTTCTTCTTTAGAAGTTCTACAGCTTCCTTAACTGTAGTCTTTCCTAGCTTCTTATCATAGAACCAACTCGCCCTAAGTCTGTGGGCATCACCCCCCAGAGTCATAAACTCTAAGAGATCCACATCTTTAGCAAGGTGAGCAGTTATCCATCCTTCTGCATTTTTATAATCAAGTTCAATGATGTAGCAACCCTTATGCGGTCGTATTGCTTTTCTGATATCCTTTCCCTGACCTCTCTTAGGAATCGTGTGAAAAGCAAGACCAGATAAGAATGGTCTGATTGGAGCATCAGGTTTACTGGTGGAAGAACGTCCAGTCTCAGTTCCGCAGCTATTATAACTTGTTCTAAGTTTTCCGTCAAAGTCAAGTTTAATATCAATGGAGGTTGATTTGGCTTTTTTGAGTCGGCGGACATCTAATAACCTCTCGCAGAAGCTACGTTGGTTCTCATTTTTAATAGTGTTAGCAAGTAAGCCATAGATAGTATCTTCATCTGTTCCTGTGCGACCAGGTATCTTTAATTCCTCATACATTACTTTAGCTACTTGCTGCCAACTTCCTGTATTGAATTGGTGTCCAGCTATTTTATATAAATCTTTCTCTGCTTCCTGAATTAGCATCTTATATTTAGGAGCTAGTACTTCATCTCTATAGGCTAAGTCAAAATCAAATCCTACCGCCTCGACTTCTTTGTAGAACTTATGGAGTCTTTGAGGAAGTAACTCGTAGAACTTCTTGAGGATGGGATCTTCTTCCAGCTCCTTCCACATTTCTTCAAATTCTTCAAATTCGGTGGAGGCGTCCTTAGCATTATAGAGCAGAACTTTCTTGATATCATCTTTTTTCGGATCAAAGTCTCTATAGTCATCCTTATAATAAGGTTCTCTTGTATAAACCGAGCAGAAGAAAGCTTGACCTTTACTTGGATATTCTGGCTCAATCGTAGAACCAAGTAAGTATAAGTCTTGGATTTTCCCTCTGATTCTGAAGCCAAGGTCATTGAGCTTTTCTTCGTCATACTTTAGGTTAAGTCCAATCTTTTCTAAGTCAGGATTGCCTAGAATTTCTTGGACTGCTCTCCAGATTAAGGTGAGGTCAGTATCAGTGATGTTGGAGAACTTGAAGTTTTTTAGGGTATTAACTAAAGGGATTGTAAAGCCTTCGCCGCGGTGGAATGAGAATCCTATCATAGATGGACAAGAACCACCTGCTATTGCTTCTATATCTATAGCACATCGTGGTTTTCCTCTACGTGCTTCAAAATAGGAAATTACTTGCTGAGCATTCTCAGCTATCTGTAAATTCCGGTGCGGCAGAGTTAAGTCTCTAGTTAGACTCTCCTCCAATGCCCTACCAACATCAAGCTTACATATGTGATAATAACTGTACTTAGCATGTACTTCGGTGTCAGAATCTCTGCTCCAAAGAAACGCAGCTGGATGAAAAGTAGAGACAACTTTAGGAAGTCCATTAATAGAAGGGAGGATACTACCTCTCCAGCGAGTAATTTTCTTAAGCCCGGTAACAGCATTTAATGCCCTTTCTCCTAATGCTAGGATACAGTTAGGACGTATAGTTCGTATTTCATCCCATAGTTCAGAGTGAAGTTTATTGAGGTCAAATCCAGACTGCTTAAAATTAGCCCAAGAGGAGTTAGGAAGTTGGTACTTACAGACATTAGTTGTATATATTTCATCTCTTGATATATCATTTGCATATAACCAATCATTTAGTATTTGACCTGCCGGACCTGTGAATGGCCTGCCTGATTCTACTTCTGAATAGGATGGAGCTTCTCCTATAGCCATTAGTTTGGCCGTAGAACTTCCATATCCTGGGACGTATGTAGACATTAGAGAAATGACTTTGTTGAATCTGTATAAGTGCCACAAATAAGACAATTACCATCTAGATGCCATGTACCACCTGTAGGATTACAATTTAAGCAGGACAGACACATAATATTAGCATCTGAAGGATAATCGCAAGATATACAAATTTTCTTATCTCTATCTAAAACTTGTCTAGTACATCCATGATTACAAATATCTACATCACCAAAAGGACTATTAGGAAAATATTCCCAACTCATATATTACCTTTCGTAGAACACTTTAAGACACATTAAACATTTGATTCTAACAATTTCTACTGGATATGGAAAATCAACATCCTCTGCCTCCCACTTATATTCGAGGCGGTGGAGTGTTAGTCTCCAGTGTAGGAAGGCATGGAATCGAGCTAGAAGTAATCTCATACTAAAAATCAAAAATGTACTTAATCCATCTTCTCTTACTACACCAACAACATTTCTGTTCTATATATAAATCTTCTTCTAGATTACAGAAGTAACTAACAGTATGTCTAGTTTCTTCCTTACCTGTAGGATGCCAATGATGAAATATATGTATTCTCATTAAACCTTAGTCTTTCCCCAATGCTCAGTCATAATTGATTTACCTTCGGTTTTAAGTCGTTTATGCAGTTCATTGAAAAATTCTCTAGTTTGAGCTTCTAATTCATCTGATCTTTTTACTTTATCGGTATAAATATGTGTATGAATACAAATAATTCCTCCAGCTACATGAAATTCCATATCTACTGCATTTCTAATCATACATCACCTAAAACGATAGGAGGCTGCTATAGGATAATACATTCCTTTAAGGAGTAGTTATCTATGAGCAGCCTCCCTTTCCTTTCTATCCCAAACAAGTTATATTGATAGTACTTTAAGACTTAACTTGCGGTCATCGCGGAGTGTTTTCCGATTAGGAGTAACACATGACCGGACTATCAATAAAGTTAGTCATAGAATAGAAAGAAACTTATTGCCTTGTTAAGCTATGTTGTTGCATTTCTTCCATTAGCTTTACGAACTCTGCTACATCTGGAGAAGTTTTAATCATCTCCAGCATTCTATGAGCATAGTCCGCAATCTTACCATTGTAGTCAAGGTTAGATTGGAGAGCTTGGATGAATGTAGGTGTTGATTGTTTATTTGAGGGAGCATTAGCATTAGCCATTCCTCTTATTCTTTCTAATCTCTCTAGCTCTGCTAATTGTGCTCTCTTTTGCTCTAGTTCATTCATAGACCATCCTCATCATCTTCATCTTCTGAATCATCAAGCAAATCTTCGTCTAAATCTTCGGAGATAGCATCTACAGTATCTTCATCTTCATCTTCAAATTCATCAGTGTCGTCTACAAGGTCGTCCTCAGGATCTTCCGTTTCATCATCAGTTAGGTAGATAAGGCTGCTCATAATTTACCTCCCTCTTAAGCTACTGGAGCAAACATATCCCAGTTATTACCCATCTTACCAGCAGGATTCTTCTTAGTCTTAATAATTCCTGGAGCATTGTGAGCTTTCACAGAGCGGCCTTTCATAAAGCCCAATTCCAATTCCAATCCAGACTCAGGAATCTTATCAGGAACACTTGCTCCTGCTGCTCTCCAGAGAGGAATAGCAAAACCAAATCCTTTTTCAGAGACATTGATAAACACTTTCTTGCCTACAAAACCTTTACTGGTTTCGTTATCCGCGGCGGTAATCTTACCAGTGTAGACATACAAATCAGCACCTTCAGAATCCTTCTTCTCCGTGAGGTCATCGAAAAAGATAGTATACCAACCTTCATCGAAAACATTAGTTGCTTGTTCTACATGTTCCTGAGTCAATTTAATTCGGGGCATTTTTTCTCCTACTTAATTTGGATACCTTGTGGTTTGGTTGTGGTTAGCTTGATGTTATGTTTGGTTAATTCATTTTGTACCTCCAAGAACAAGCGTTTATTCGTGAGCGGGATAGAAGTAGGCAGAGGAAGGGAAGTCTTGGCCATTTCATCTTCTGTGGATTGAGTTAGGACTATGTATTCCCTATCTCCGCCGGAGGATACTAGCTGTTGCAGTACCCATACTTCATCGAAGTAGTCTGGAATTATGGAGCTAAGTTTATTACCATAAGTTACTATAGGACGAGTCTTAGTAATAGTCATTGTTTTGCCTTGGCCTGTAGTAGAGAGACGTTCTACGGGATGGGCAGTAACTATTACATGAGCATCTTTCCGCTCTTGAAGCATCTTAAAGATTTCGAGGAACTTTGTCACAAGTGTAGTTTCTACTGAGTATTCATCGAAGGATGGAACATTAGTCTTAGCTAATATCTTTCCACCTGTCTCTTGAAGTGAATATAGAACTACTGATGTAGTGCAAGAGGTGATAGAATCGAGAACGACTGTAAGATAAGGACAATAGTTGACGAGGGAGTCTATCTTACTCTTGAACTTGTCTATATTGGAGAAGTTATAGGAGTCATATTCAATCGCGCGGTCAGGAAAGTCTTTCTTAATCGTAGACATCCTATTATCGAAATCAAAGACATACATAGGGTCAGGAAAGGAAGCATAGCCTCTTGTCTTGCCCATACCATTGACGGAGACTAACATGAGCTTGAGGTACTCGCCTAAGACATATGAGTTAGTATGTGGCATAAATTATTGGATCAAATAAACATTACCTTTATCATCTCTAGTTACCATAATAGTCATAGATTTATCTGGAAAGTTTCCTTTTTTAATAATAACATGACCAATACAATTTTCATAAGGTTTTAATAGTTCAATCAATCTTGATACCGTCATTTTATTTATCCTTCAAAAAATTGGCATCATTTTCCTTTTATCAATTCAGGTAGTTCTGATACTAAAGCTATTTCATTTATCCAATTAGTAGTCAATGCAAATTTATAATGTATTTGAAATCCTCCACTACATTCTTCAATTAGTATACCTACAATAGTTATACTTCTTGGTCTTGAATTACTATAGGTATCATAGTTTCCATTATAACAAGCAATATAATAATCTATATCATCCTTTAAGAATACAGCTTGACCAACTTTGAACTTTGGAGTTGAATTCATACTTTCTCCTACAGAAAGTGAATAGACACTATATCATCTAGAGAGTACTCAGTACCTTTGACGTAATCAGTGCTACGGTCCTCACCTAGAATATAGATATAGGAGCCAGAACCAGGTATGTTCCTATAGTCTATCTGCTCTACGAAAGTATAGATTATTTCAGTTCCATCTCGGAGAGTTACTTTAATTTTCATTTTAATCCCTAGTAAGATACTGCATCATAAACACATAAGCTAGTTGCTCATCTGTAAGTGATTTTAGAAAATCTACTATCCTTTCTTGCAGTTCTGGAGTAAAATCAGTCCCATATAAGGTTCCCATATCAGTAAGGTCATCTAACTTTGAAGTAACAAAAGATAATATCAAAGGACAATCATGTAATCTAGCATATTTTGTATCAGTCATTATTAAGTTCCTTTAATCTATCATAAATGAAAAACGTATCATTTCTATGTTTATAAGTATTCCACCTGAATCGAATGTTGTCGATTACGAGTAGAATTAAATCAACCACTTCCAAACCTCCTTTTGAACTTTTGCATTAATTCATCCACAGTAGGTTCCTTCTTAGGTTCCTCTGGAGTAAGTAACTTATCTAATAGCTCAGACTCCGCCGCGGGGATTGTCTCTTTCCTTATAGCTCTTACTTTAGGAGAGGTACTACTTGGCTTCAGTCTACAGTCACTACAGTGTGGACGCGTAGTTAGCTTTGATAGTGGCCCTAGTATGAAAGTTTTATGACAAATAAAGCATTCACATTCCCTTCCTTTAAGAGTCTCTGGTAAGACAAAGTGAGAGCAACCAGGCAATACGCATCTAAATATAATATAGTCCTTCTTCTTACCTAACTTAGTTTTCTCGTAGCGGTGGACGTGGTTTAGTGCGGCCATTTTAGTTTACCGATGTAGGATTTGTTCCTTCCATTTCAATCTTATTCTTTGCTACTCTATAGATTAAATTAGCTAATTCTAGTGCTGATGCAGTAGTAAATCCTAATACATGCTTTCCATCTTCAAAGGATATTACTATAGCATCATCTAATACACCTACTTTAATCAAACCAGGCTGCTCTGCCTGTTTTATTTCTGTCCTTAAAGGGGTTATAAGGTTCTCCAGTTCTATAATAGTTAAGGATAATTGCTTCTCGCATCTTCGGTGCCGTTTTGCAAGCTCGTAGGTATAAGCAATCAGTATTAAACTTATTGCAGCTAGAATAATCGGGAGTGTATATACCATCGGAATCATCCTTAAGCCAACGTAGAACGCGAGAAGTAATATCTGCTATAGTCTCATCTAATAGGAATTGGTCGTATGAGCGAATCCACCGCGAGAACTTATCCTGAGGTTTTAAGGACTTCTGTTTGCCTATATGATTAATCTTAATTCGGGTGCGGTTGAAGGCCCATGAGTAAAGCATAAACTGATAGGATAGTTCATCAGGCTCTCTGTTCCTACCGATAAATTTATGGTCTACCAAATCTAATTTACCATCCTCAGAGCGGACTTCTAAGTCTATTACTCCCTCTATGATAAGTGTAAGTCCTTTACGGGAGTCATATAAGGACTGAATTATATTGTTTAATCCATCTGTTCCATTTGTATAAGTAGACCGAAGTATCTCTATCTTCTTTTCTATCTCTGCATCTTCACTGTCGGATTGTACATAATAGTCCTTATCCTCAAATAACTTAATAGCGAAAGGTTCCTCAACCCGCACCGGGTTCCATCCATCATTTCTCCAGTACTCTACATTCTCTAAGCAGAGTAGGATTATCCTCTCACAATCTTCTACGGGTAGTTGTAGCCCAGAGGAATAAAATAAGCGTGTCTGTTCCTCTGCGGCATCTTTAGATTGGGAGTGAGTCATAGCTAACTTACGAGATGTATAATAGTACCTCATAAAGAGGTGGCCTAATTCTCCCTCTTGAAAATAAATTGGCTTATCCTCTTTTAAGGTTAAATGACGGTTATGTGCATAGTCCGCGCGACGAGCACAGGATAAGTTGCTTAAAAAAGTTGCAGAGAAAGAGAAGTTTTTCATCAGACTTCCTCAGTAAGCACAGTAACATAATTGGCCCGATATCCCCTATGCGGATCTTTAGATGGAGTAAAGGATACTTTCATACCCTTCTTAAGGTCTAGAAAGTTTAGGGTATCCTGTTTAAGGCTCGTCCAATGGCAGAAAAAGCGGATAAACTTCCTTTCCTCTGAAGTAATAAACATATATCCCTTTTCTAGATTTATTTGGGATATTTTACCTTGGATGGGAGTTTCTTCTAGAGTCATGTTAGTTTAGCTCCTTATGAATATAATCTTTTAGTAAATTCCTTAGTAATAGCTTCTTTAGCTTCATTAATCGAAATCTCTCCTATTGCAGGAGATATTTGTTTAGCCATTTCAATTATTTCTAAACATGTTGCCTCTACCTCCATTTCAAATCGTCGGCGGTAGAAGGTAGCACTTTCTACTATTTCATCTAATATATTTTTAGGATCCATCAGAGTTATTCTCCAAACAAACTAAATAGGATTATTATCAATAGAAAACTCAGCAACAAAAGAAGCAATCCTACTGATAATTCTATAAAATTCTTCATTCTCTCCTGCATTGATAAACTCTTTACGAAGTGAAGCATTTATAACTTTAGCTTCGTGGTAAGTAAGGACAACAGAGGGAATCTCTATATCTGATGGAGAAGAATTGCAGGTGATGAATTTCATTTGGTTTCTTCTTTTTTCTTTAGTTCTATAATCTCTTGATAAGCTGTAATACAATCATTACAAATAGCAACATCATCAGGATTTCCTTTAGTAATTAAATACTTAAATGTATTATATATTCTACCACAAAAAGAACATTTCCATAATCTCAATATAGTAGTTTCCGTAACATCATTTTTCTGTTCTTTGTCCATAACCTCACCTATAACTAATAACTACTCCACCGCGCGGCGGAGCCACCCTTACTTTTGAGTAGAAGTAGAAGTAATTAGTTCAATTAATATTACACATATTGCAGACTGCTTAGAGGCTATAGAGGCTATAGCTTCATATTCTAAACTATCCATACCAGCACGACTAAAATCATTAGACATTCGTTTAGCTTCCCTTCCCATTGATGTAAGTAATCCTATAAGTAATTCCTTATCCATTCTAGTAACTCCACTCGTTGCTTAGATAACTCCTCCCGCATTCCCGTAGGGTGCGGGTTAGGCTGCAAGTCTCCACTTCGGTTTACCCACTCTCACCAAAGCATCAGCTAAATCAGCTAATACCTCATTTTCTGCCATACTACCTTTAACTCCAGTAGTTCCTTCCTTTACCCAAAGTCTCTTTTTCTCTACCATTTCAGTAAGATAATCATCTATCGTAGCTATAGCTATGATATAATCAATAGCTATATGGTCCGCTGTAGCTCCTGGCCTAGAGAAACGTCTCTCTGCTTGTTCTTCATTTACACTATTCCATTGTCTCTCTACTTGAATAACATCAGAGCATACACCCTGTAGACCGTCTAATCCTTCCCCGCCGGCGAGTGTAGAAATTATGAATATTCTAGGTTCGGTAGGACTAGCAAATTCTTCTACTAGACGGTTCATATCTGTAGAGTCCGCGCCACCTTTTAGTCTTAAGCATTTGGGCATTCCGCCCGCGGTCAGATACTTATTTATCTCTGCCTCAATCAAATCGCCCACGTCTATATGATGATGATAGATAACTAATTTCCTATTAGTAGAGAGTAGAAATTCAGTAGCTTTGTCTACTACTGTTTCTATCTTAGATAGTCCAGTGATATGCCTAAGCTTAGTTAGCATCTCTAAGATGTTAGAATAATAACTTAAGTCTTTCTTCTTACCCGCCGCGGCCTTCATAAAGTCGTCTAATTCTTCTATTCCAGCATCATAAGCTTCTTGTAAATCTTTATCTTCTATATCACAATACTCAAAGTTACGCCGTTCAAGAGGTAAGTCTGGTAGAACTTCTTCCCTAGTATGATGGATGATAAAATGTTTGGTTAGCTCGCGGAACCTTTCAGGGTTCCTTAATCCTGTAGGCTTCTTAAAGCTTCCCCTATACTCAAAGTTACAATGCTGCTGAAAGAATTGTTCCTTAATAGGAAACATCGTAGGCTGGAGTATATTTAGAATCGGGAAATATTCTAGAGCATTATTCTTAAATGGAGTAGCAGATAGACCAAGTATGTGCTCAGACTTCTTACATACCTCTGATACTGCCTTATAGCGGTCAGAGGTTAGCTCTTTGATATGTTGCACTTCGTCTATGATGATAGTCTTAAAACCGAAGTCTCCGAGACGGTTAGAGCTAACTCTGTCATCTAAAACTTCTGCCCGAACATCTGATGGATTCTTATACTTCTTATTGAACTTCTTAACTAAATCAAAGGATATAATGTGGAACTTAATCCCAGGTATCGGGACTTGCTTTCCATTCAAGATTAGGAGCGGCGTCTGGCCTGTAATAGATAGAACTTGCTTAAGCCACTGGATTAGAAGCTTAGACTTGCATATGATTAAACAGGGAAACATCTCAGGATGGTTATAGAGAGTGAATAAGGAAGTAATAGTCTTTCCTAATCCACACTCATAAGTAAGTAGAACACGAGCATTAGCAGACTCGATTGTATTTATATCTCGGTCTTGGAAAGGGTATAGCTCTTTGCTACCGTCTAAGGCTACTTTCTTCCTCTCTGCCGTAGTAATGGAAGATACTATAGAGGAGTGACCGCAGCGGTAGGTAACTATAGTCATAGAACCGAGCGAAGTTAAACTAGCTTGCTCAGCGATTTTATTACAGTTTGCGCAGCGTAGGACTGTGATACTCATTTTGAATACTCGATATACTCTATAACTTTACAGTTATATTCCTTAGCTAGGTTAGTTACAATAGAGTTAAAATGATTAGCAAATTTTACTGCATATTTATCAGTAAACCATTCTTTATCTGATAAAATAATTAAGTGTGTAGGAATACAGATAGATGACCTATAACCTTCTTTGTAATGAAAGACTTTTCCATATAGTAGGGTTTTTCCGCATATATAATAATTATTATAATAACTATAATAATTATTATTATAATTATTATAATAATAATTATAATTATAATTATTATTATAATTATTATAATAATTATAATTATTATTATAATTATTATTATAATTATAATAATTATAATTATAAACTCCCTTTGAGTTATCTTCTAGTGGATTACCTTTAACTTCTTCTCCTTTAGGCCATAGAAAATCTATATTAGTAGATTTAAGATGTTTTTCTAAATCATTGAATGAATTATTAATATACCAATTACGGTAACCTACTAGAGCATTTTCTCTAGTTAAGTCTTGGATAGAGATGATTTTTTCTTTAGGTCCAAATTGACACATGTTAGTTACTCCACTAGAGTTAGTTACTCTCCCGCCCGTAGAACGGGCGAAGTAGTTTAATTATCCCTTAGACTCTCACTCACTTTAATAGACTCCGCACTAGCCTTACCTTCCTTCAAGTCCCAAAGTCCTTTAGCCTTAGCTCGGGATAGTCCGTTTTTCATTAGCTTAGCAATCCATTTTTCTTCTGCTGAGACTCTAGGATTAGCTACTTTACTTTCCTTAACCTCTGTCTGGAATCTACTTTCGTCGTCTCCAGGTTCTAGGAACTTCTTATTCCGTTTTTGACCTACTCTAGTAACTTCAGACTCACATATCCTGATGTATACTCCGAGTCTCTGATACAGGCCAATCTTAGCCTTCAATTGTTCATCGGTTAGGCTCTCTATAGAAGTAGCTATGTATCGCCTTAACTGTAGTTCATCGTCTATCTTAAACTCTGACTTATGCCCATCAGGTTCCGTAACAGTGAATACAGTAAGTCTCTCAGGATATCGGAGCGGCGAGAATAGATGGGATTCGCTCTCTTTAACTTCTGGAGAGACTTGTTCGCTATCTAGTGGAGTCTCTTTCTTGTTTAGAAGGTTAGAGAGTAAGTCACTTGAGGTATTGCCTTCAACCGCCTGTAGAACAGGCGAAGTAACTTCTACTGACTTACCTATTAGCTTATCTAAGAGTGATAGTTCTACTTTATTTTCTACTGGTTTAGATATTCGTTCATCTATAACCAGTGAGTCGGCCCGGGGCGGACGATTTGTGGTGTTTTGGGGTGTAAAAGGCTCTAAAACAGGGTCTACACTGTTAGTAGGTTGTTGGCCTATTGTTAGCTCATTGTTGGTAGGTTGTTGGTGTGTTTGTGTCCCCTGTAGGGGACGGTCCCCCTGTAAGTCCTTCACTCCTAACAAGTTAGCTAGTGTGCTGTCCATAAAGTCCTTAGGCCCTCTCCCCCTACACCCGAGATACTAGCACACTTACCTCCCCCTGTCAAGTGTCCTCAGGGGAGGACAGTGTGTAAATATGACACACCCTATAATCAGTGTGGTATATCTTTACCTATAATATATGTATATATAGAAGATATATATATAAGAGAAAAGAGGGGAGGGGATACCCCCCTACTCGGAACGCCGTAAGTCGTTGACCCGTCGGGGGTTAGGTCGTCTGCCCTAAACATTGTGCACCAACAATGCTCCAACAACGCTCCAACAATGAGCTAACAATGCACCAACAATGCACTTACAACGTAGACGGCGTGTAAAATCCGTGTAAACAAGATAAGTCTTAGATATCATTATCTATGACTTGTCTTCTGTTTCAATGAGGTAGATAGCTGTTTCATTCCAGAAAATCCTTATAAACTCTGGTAAGCTATCATCATGGTGCTCTATCTCGAATTGGTTTAATTTATTAATAAAATCTTCTAGAATTTCTGATAGCTTCATATTATCCCTCTGAATAAAGAAATAGCCCCTCTAATCACATATGGACTAGAGGGGCTATCAGTTGACTACTACGAAAGAATCATCTTAACCGCTTGCGCTGCCGTTTTCTTCAGAGATTTCATAATCTCCCGTGCGGCAATCTTGAGGGACTTCCTCTGTTCATCGTCGAAAGACTCGGGAATGAGACCGTAGAATGGGTCACTTGCTTGATCAGCGAACATCCGATTCGCTCCGATAGCCGCAGCCAAGGTGAGTCTCTTTTCATCTCCACCGAGAGAGTCTAGAACTTCCTTAAGACTCGGAACGTCGGCGGGAAGAAACACTCCAGTTTCCTCAACTGTCGTGCTACCGTCTGTATTCTTTGTCTCAGTCTTAGTCACCTTCTGAGACATAACTACTTCGCCTGCCTTATTCTTACGGACGTTACCCTTATCGTCCAAGGCAGGCTCCATGATAGGGATATTCCTGAGGCGAAACCCCTGATACTTAAACTCTCGGACGCCAAGACCCTTACCCTTACGCTTGCCGGTCAGTTCATACATTGCCATACTGTCACCTACTTGCTACGTTGGGTTAATTCCCAAGCGTTGATAGAGATTATACCATAGCTTAGCTCATTTGTCAAGTGTGGTAGAAAGTGGACGATTGGGGAAGTCCCGAGTTAATTTTACTCACTGACCATACCTCAATCGTCCCTTAGCCTTAACTCTTTATCCTACTCGGTCGTAAACTGTCTACTTTCGTAGACTCCTAAGTAGTTACTTAGGTAAGGACTAATCCTATAAGCTAACCCCTCTAAGTAGGCTCATACCTCACATATGAGCTAACTTAGAGCTATTAACTCTACAGGTTATCAAGTCCCTGCACAATCACAGTAAGACCGATAGCTGAGAGAAACAATACAGTTACGAAACCGATGATAGCAAACAAAGTAAACATACACTCTCCTTTAGTCAAAACTAGTCCTGGCGTACTCGAAAGTGAGCTAATCTTTTAGGTTAGGTTATAAACTTGTCTTTATGTTCAACTGATAATCTTGCCTATTACTAGGAACGAAGTTATCAGCGGCGCGGACTGAGTAGTTATAACCTAACCTATTAGTCTATAAAGCAGAGTCTATGCCAGAGCTAATCTATCAATTCATTAGGCAATCCGCCGCGCGGCTTAGTCATAATGTATTGATTCTATACCTTTCGCTATGTAAGATTAGATTAATTCCGCTAAGTTATTGATTCTAAACTACTTAAAGTGTAGTGATTACTTTCGCCTACCCTATACCCATACCTGCCAGGAAAGAGTCTCATGCCCATTGGAAGGAGGATAATAATCACCGACCTGGGAATTAAAGAATTCTAAACACCAAAATTTTATATAAAAAATAAAATTTAGTACTTTAATCTAAATCTAATTAAATCTCTCACAGCTAACCCATGTAGTGTAGCATCTCTTAAATTATCTCCTAATTTGCCTAATTCTGAATCGTCCCAATCAGGAATATTAAGATATTTCTTATATCTTCTAGTTATCCATTCTTTTATAAATTCTTTTCTTTGTCTAGGAGTCCAGAGAGGTCTTGCTCCTAAAGCAGAGTTACATTCATGACAGCAGCGGACTTCTATAAACGAATATCTAGAAGCTAATCCTAAATCTATTAAAGTTTGTCTTACAGATCGAGGAGGTATATGATCTATAGTATCTGCTAATAATCCACAATAGTGGCAGACATGCTCAGTTTTTCTTTCTTCTAAACTTCCATAAGTTCTACATGAGTCACCACAGAATTTCTGCCACGGACGAGTAGGTGTAAAGAGTTTACTACATACTAAGCAAGCAATGTCTGGGAGTTTCTTCTGAATCATTGGTTCCTTTCTAATCTTATATTTTATAAGGTAAGTCCAACCCGCGGCGCCTGGCGCGACTTGGCTCCGCGCATGACTTGCCCGACGACGCATTATAATGCATTTCTGAGCATTTTGCAAGCATTTTTCGCTGTCGTGCTCGCGGACGCGCGCGGTCGATTATGCGTTATCCTATAACTTATACGAGGCTAGTGCTAAATGTAGTAGCTCGACTGGAGTTAAATACCTTAGATAGTGTTAGTTACGAGAAGACTTGACAGGGTAGTTCGGGTCGTGCTAGGATGGAGAAGTCATCGCGGAGTGTCTTTCTTTATGGACAATAGTTAAAGTGTATTCTATTTAGGACATAAGTTATGGGATATATCAGTACAGAAGAAATGCAGGAACGGCTTGAGTTTACACGAGTAAATAATGAAGTAGCTGCCTCTCCTGTTATTTTCTCTCCTATGCACGATCATAGTGATAATAGGAGAACAGAAGATGAGCGAGTATTAATTGGTACCCTAGCAAGGTTAAGTGGAAGTCCTGCTGCTACTGCTAGAGAGTTAGGGCTGCCTCGGACTCAAGTTAATTCTTATAAAGATGGACATAGATGTACTGAATCTCAAGTAGATTCTGAATTTCTAGAAAAAATAAATAATAATGTAGCGAAGTTACGGGAGAGAATCGAAGGTAAGATTGAACTTGCCATTTCTCATATTACAGAAGATAAACTATGCAATGCAAAAGCAGTTGAGCTTGCTCAGATAGCTGCTTCTCTCTCTAAGACTACTCTGAATATTAAAGTAGAAGAAAAAGTTAATAATAATGTTCACTTCCACTTCTTCCGTCCGAGGTGCCGCGCGGAGGATGAATTTCAGGTTATAGATGTGAAGGAGTAGTTATGGATAATTTAGTTCCTTATGGAAGTGCTATTCAAATGAATACTTCTGGTAACTATCAGTGTTATCCCTATGTAGATCAAGTCCCAGATTATTATTGCTACTATCCTATTTATACAGAACCTAAAGTATGTTCTACTACTATTCATGTGTTTCCTTGCTCTCATTGTAAGAAGTGTCAGTGTGGTCTAGTTTCACTTCCTATTTCCAAGAAGTAAGCTATGGAACAGCCGCGGCGGAAGCGCCCATCTTATAAATTTAATGCCTCAGGTCTATACTATAAGTTACTCTCTATAGTAACAGAAGGGAGTGAAGATGCTCAAGGGAATAGAACCGGGAATGGAGAAGATAGCCTCCATGACGAGTCAGAAGTCAGGACTAGCAAAAGAGAAAGTAAAAGGACTAAAGAAACCAGGAAAAGGAATTTCGGGATTTCTCAAAAAGAAGCCTAAGCTAATTGGAAAGGGAATGTAGATGAAGTCACTTATTCAATATCCTTTAGAACAAAATCCAGTTCAAGCTCCCGCCCCGCAGATAGTTATTCCTTCTAATTTTGCCTCTGGTGCGCTTCCTATAGGACAGCCTACTATAGCCGTCGGTGGAGTTCATGGAGAGCAAATAGTTAATACTTTGCTCGGTCAGTACTATGCGCTTACTAGAGCAGGACTTGTCTGGAATTTCTCTACTGTCGTAGCAGGAGTAGCTATTCCTATTTCTTCTGGTACTGCTCCGCCTTTTGGAATCTGGAATCCTTCTGATTCTGGAAAGTTAGTAGTTCCTCTAATTTATACTAATGCTTATGTATCTGGTACAAACGTCCAGACTGGTATTGGTCTTGGTTGGTTAGCTGCTACCGGTTCTTCACTTGCTACTGCTGCTCCACTTTCTGCTCTTACTAAAGTAGCTCCTACAAATACTCTATTGGGGTTTGGTGGTTCTCCATCTGATGTAACTGGATTCTCTGCTTCTACTCTTACTACAGCAGGTAACTGGATGTTGTCTATTGGACAGAATACATTTACTGGTGCTGCTACAGTACCTACTTCTATTAATGGTCCTATGATGATGGACTTTATGGGAACTCTGCTTATTCCTCCAGGTAATATGGTTTATCCTATGGGAAATGCTGCGTCCGTAGGACTATATCAGCAATCTATTATTGCTGCAGTTCTTCCGTATCCTAACTAAGATACTGAAGGATTTTTCATTAAGCCATTTACTTATGGATGCTACACAGAGTAATAGAACTACTTTATTTGTATGGGCAGTTATTTTAATATCTGCTTTTACTGTAGCAGCTATTACTACTTTAGCTATACTTAAGCCTAATGATACATCTACTGGAACTATAATTCTAGGAATTACTATCCCATGTATAATGGGATTTCTCGCCGCGGCCGTGCAGCAGGTTCACTTAGCTGTTAATAGTAGACTTTCTGAGTTACTTAACTTAACTGCGGCTTCTTCTCTAGCACAAGGTAAACTCTCTGCTAGAGTGGGAGAGGATATAAGAGTAGATAAAGTGGCAGCAGATTTGAAGGAAGGGATAAAGTGATAGAATCTCTTATTCCCATTGTAGTAGTAATCTTAGTAGTGGCTCTACTTATTTGGGTAGTAGAAGCTACTATCGGTCCTATCCCGCCGCCGATTAAGATTGGGATTATAATTATCATTGCTCTCGTAGTCTTGATTTATGCTCTGAGGATTTTAGGTATCTCAGATAGTTTCTACCCAGCTAGGAGATAGTAAGTGAACATTGCAGATTACATCCAGTTCCTCCCACAAGTACAAGCAGCTTTTGCTACTCAAGGAATTACTATTAGTTTGGTTCAGATAGAAGGTATTGTAGCAGAGCTACTTCCTCTATTCTCTACTCCACCCGCTCCTGTAGTTCTACCCGTAAGTGGCACTCAAGGAATGCAAGACTCTCAATTAACTTCAGTAGGAATGCAGCTACTCGGTCGTCCACTCACTGTTAACATCTGGCAGAATGATCCAAATTATATGCAAGATATTGCTAACTCCCCAGAGGCCATAGCATTTGCTGCTAGGTCTAAAGGGGTAGTTCTTACAGGAAATTGGGGCGGTGTGGATGATCCTAGATTTCCTGGATTAAGGGCTGCTTTAGTTAGTGGATTAACTGGAGAAGCTGCTGTTAATGCAGCAGGTCTTGGTTATGCTTTTGAACCTGATAAGAATGTATATGCTGTCCCAGTTCCGCCCGGCGGCTATATATTAGTAAACGGACAAGGCGGATATGATTATGCTCCCGGGGGATAGTGGGACTTAAAAGTAAATTAGATAAGGAATTAATTAAGATTTCTTGTCTAGGAATACACCATCAGGTAATCGAACAGAAGTTAGGATTGGGTAGTAAAATGGCATGGCTTCAAATTATTCTGACTCCCATTGAGAATGATCCTACTATTGTTACTGATGTTATGGCTCTTATTGGTAAGGTAGTTAATAAGAATCCTGCTATTGTTGCTCAGGTTGCTACTGCTGTTAAGGCTTCTACGAAGTAAGGTTATGGATAAGATTCCAGCTAATCCAAATTCAATTGAAAATGGAATGACAGATCCACAACCAGAGAAAGGCTCAAAAGGATCAGCTTGGAGAGCACTTGTATCTTGGTTAAAGGGTTGGGTGAAGAAGTAATGGATCCAAGATTGCTTTTAATTGTTGCTGCCTTTGCTGCTACATATTGGGTAGGAGAAGAAGCAGTTAAAGGTATTAAAAAAGTAGATCATAAAGTTTGTCATGTAATTACTTTAGGACATAAGTGTAAATAGTAGGTTTCGTGAGTAAGTAGCTACGGTAAATGCCTGAAAAACCTCTATCCTGGAAACCGACACTAAAGCAGGAGTATTTCCTTGGACTCCCTTTAACAATCAAAGAAGCTCTCTACGGTGGAGCCGCAGGTCCAGGTAAATCTGAAGTATTACTTCTATATCCAATAATCCACCGCTGGCACGAACATCCGAAGTTCAAAGGTGTATTCTTCCGCCGCACTATGCCAGAGTTGAAAACGGAGATAATTCCTCGCTCTAAGGAATTCTTTGACTTACTTGGAGCTAAGTTTAATCAAACTGATTCTGTATGGACTTTTCCTTCTGGTGGATTATACTTCTTTGCTCACGTAGAGCATGAGAAAGATGTTCATAAGTATGATACTACTCAAATTTCCTATGCTGCTTTTGATGAACTTACTTCTTTCCTTGAGTATCAATATCTTTATATTACTTTTGAACGTGTTCGGTCGGCTGCTCCTTGCCAGATTCACCTCCCTAATCCTTGTAATTGTATTTCTCCTGATATACTTCCTGCTATATGTAGGTCCGGTAGTAACCCTGGAAATATAGGACATTCCTGGGTAAAGAAAAGATTTATAGATCCTTCTCCTACTGGAATGGAGATTATTCGTGGTAAGGGAGGAAATAAACGCTTTTTCATTCCTGCTAATGTAGATGATAATATTCATGTTGATCCTTCTTATAAACAATCCCTAGATGCTTTGCCCGAAGCGGAGCGTAGAGCTAAGAAATTCGGTGATTGGTCGGCTTATGAGGGGCAAGTATTTAGTGAGTTTAGGGATATTAAATATCCTGATGAGCCTGATAACGCTATCCATATATGTAAGCCTTTTGATATTCCTTCCTTCTGGCCTCGCATTGCTTCTTGTGATTGGGGTTATGCTCCTCCTGCTGGTACTTATGTTCCTTTTGCAGCTATTTCTCCTACTGAAAGAATATATATTTATAGAGAGTTATTCTGGCAGGAGACTAAAATAGAAACTTGGGGAGCTGAGCTTAAACCTTATTTGGAAAAGGATAAGGTTGAGTCTTGTGTTATTTGTCACTCAGCTAATTTCCACCGCGGAGAGCCTCATACTATTCTAGAACAAGTAGAGGTAGCTACTGGGTTTAGTTTTAGATTAGGTTCTAGGGGCCGCGTAGCAGGTAAAATGCTACTCCATGAATATCTAAGATGGAGAGAAAAGAAGATTCCTGACTCTGAACTTCCAATCTATGATGATGAAAGAGCTAGATGGTTGCTCAGAAATGAGGGATTAGATTCATATAAGAAATATTTGAGCATATTCGAGCCAATCCCAGAGGAAAAGAATATACCTAAAATTCAGATATTCTGGGATGAGGAAACTAAAGAAGGATGCCCACTCTTAATCAATGCTATTAAATCTTGTGTTTATGATAAGACTAATAAAGAAGATGTAGCAGAATTTCCTGGTGATGATCCTTATGATGCTATTCGAGATTTACTTCATTCAGTAGATGCCTTCTTTGAAGAATCTGGTGCTCGTTTTAAGAAAGTACAGGAACAGCAGAAAGTCCTTGATCAACTTCGAGATTCAAATGATCAGACTTCTTTCTATAGGAATATGAGAAGGATTGAATCTGAGAATGTAGTCAAGCCTATCACAAGGAGATTCAGTGGAAGGTCATGGCATCATAGATAGATTCCTAAATTGGATTAGGGATTTAGTTGAGTCTAGACATACGTATAAACTAGAGCTCCACCGCTGCCAGAGCTGTGACTATCTAAGAAGTTTAATAGATCAAGAGAAGGAAGAAAAGAAGAATCTACTAGCTATCATAAAAGATTTTAATACTCCTAAAGTGGTTGAGGTAAGAGAAGAAACAACTCCGCCGCGGCCAGTCCCTACTTCTTCTTATATTCCTTTCAGGGTTCGTAGGCAGCAATTAGAGCAGGCTTCGATGGTAGAGAAAAAGAGACAGGATGAATTGAAATTGCAGAGAGTTGAGGAAAGTAAATCTACTGAGCAATTGGAAGATGAGTTATTAAATGACAAATGATGAACTTATTAAACAATTAGAGTATATAGCAAAATATCCCTATCCTGTATATAAGGTAGATGATAAAGAAATGGTTCCTTTAATGTATGCAGATTATCCACGTAAGGCTGCGCAGACATTGATTGATAATATTAAAAGTTCTGTAGTGGAGAAGTGATTCTCTTGAAAGATCACAAAGAACTCTCCGATACGATTAAGGATAACCTCCTAACAATCATCAAGAACTTTGATGATGAGGATAGGTATGTAAGGGAGCGTCAGCTTAGGCAATGGAAACGTCTCGAATATATGTGGTCTGGATTCTCTCAGATTTGGTGGGATAACGTAGCACATGATTGGAGAGTTTGGGGAGTAGGAGATGAGGCTCAAGGTAATGATGACAACTTCTTCTATGATAAACCCGTTAATGTATTTCGAGCTTACTTGGAATCTATTATTGCTGCTCTCTCTGTAAATGTACCTGCAATCAAATGTAGTCCAGATGACGCACAGGATGATTTGGATATCCAGACATCCAGAGCTGGAGACAAGATAGGCAAACTTATTTATAAGCATAATGATGCTCAACTCTTATTCATCCATGCCCTCTATATTTATTGTACACAAGGAATGATAGCTGCTTATAATTATACTGATTGTAATGAGAAATATGGTACTTATCAAAAGCCTCAGTATGAATCGAGCGAAGAAGTAGAACTTACTAAGTATTGTAAGAATTGTGGAAATGAAATTGGTCCGGCTGATGTTCAGAAATCAAATGAATATTCAGCTATGAAAGAGGCAGAATATGATCCAGATGACGATGACGCTGCTGTTGATTCTCTGTTACAGGATGATGGTGTTCTCTGCCCTAAGTGCCAGCAAAGCTTAGATACTGAAGTAAAAGCTAAGAAGGTTATAGTTACTCGTTTCGTGGGAAGATCCACCGCCCCGAAGTCCCGGCAGAAGATAGAAGTTTATGGTGGTCTATTTGTAAAAGTTCCAGTCTATGCGAAGAATATAAAGAAAACTCCTTACATAGCAAAGCTAGAGGAAGAACACTATACATTTGCTATGGAGGAGTTTCCAGATCTAAAAGATAAAATAGGGCCTAATTCTTCCTCATCTTATGACCCATATGAAAGATGGGCGCGGTTGAATACTCAATACTTAGGAGATTATCCTAATAATACAGTTACTAGAGCAGATTGGTGGCTACGTCCTAGTACTTTCTGTATTATAAGAGATGAGAAAGAAGCTAAGCAATTAAAGAAAGAATTTCCTGATGGTGTTAAAGTTACATTAATTAATGATCAAATTGCATGTGCGGTCAATGAGGATCTTGAAGATCATTGGACCCTTACTGAAAATCCTCTTTCTAGCTATGTTCATTTTGATCCTCTTGGAATGCTACTCACGTCTATCCAAGAGATAACTAATGATATTCTCTCTTTAGTACTTCAGACTATGGAGCATGGAATTGCTCAGACTTTTGCTGATCCTACAATTCTAAACTTTGAACAGTATAGACAAACAGAAGTCCGCCCAGGAGATATATTTCCTACTAAGATCCATACAGGTAAGGCTATAAAGGATGGATTTTATGAAGTCTCTACTGCTACTCTTAGCCCAGAAATTGAACCTTTTTCAACCAGGCTTGAGAGTATGGGACAGTTTGTTTCTGGCGCTTTGCCTTCTGTATTTGGTGGTGATCAGTCTAATTCTAGCAGGACTGCTGCCCAATATGCTATGAGTCGCTCCCAAGCACTTCAGAGACTTCAAACTCCTTGGAAGATGTTAATTACTTGGTGGAAGAATATCTTCTCTAAAGTAATTCCTGCTTATATTAAGAATGTAGAGGAAGATGAACGCTATGTAGAGAGAGATGTTACTGGGAATTATGTTAATATTCTTATTCGCAAAGCAGAATTAGAAGGCCAAATAGGAGATGTGGAAGTTGAGTCAGCAGATCAATTACCTATCTCTTGGGCACAAGAACAAGATATGATTATTAAGTTATTTCAGATGAATATTCCTGAAATAACTCAAGCTCTTACTTCACCTGAGAATGCTTATCTACTGAAAGAAGCATTGGGACTTCCAAACTTCTCCGTTCCAGGTGAAGGAGATAGAAATAAACAATATGATGAGATTCAAATTCTTATCAACGGAGAAACAATGCACGGCCCAGATGGAACAGAGCATTCGTCTGTGGAACCTGAATTACTCGTAGATAATCATATGATTGAAGCTCATATACTTCAGTCTTGGTTAGTAGGTGAAGCTGGTAGGATAGCTAAGATAGATAAGCCTAAAGGTTATAGGAATTGTCTAATTCATCTCCAAGAACATATCCAGATGGGTAGGCAATTAACTCAGAGTAATCAACCGCCGCCGAAGGGTCCGCAGCAACAATCACAGTTAAAGAAACCTACAGGTCAGCCACAAATGCCAAGACCTCAAGTTACAGGAAAACCAAATGGACAAGCCGGCCAGCCAACAGTTGCCTGATGCTACTGGTACTGAATCAGTAGATGATATTATTAAATTCTTCGGGGCGGACGATGACCCGAATGAACCCAATGAAGAAGTAGTCTCTGAATTAATAGCTGCAAATGATCCAGAGACTATTGAGAAGGGTAAGAATAAGAAAGAGGTTGAGGAACCTGAGAAGGAAGAAGTACAGGAACTAAAACTAGATGATGAGGAAATACCAGAAGCAGTACTTCCTCGCCGACAAGTTATTCTAAAGAAGTATCCTGAGCTATTCAAGGACTTCCCGGCAATAGAGAAGGCTATGTATAGAGAGCAAGCCTATACAGAAGTCTTTCCTACAGTTAAGGATGCTAAAGAAGCTGCTGAAGTAGCTCAAGAATATCAGAAATTTGAAGATAAGATCCTAACTGGTGATCTTGAAGATCTTCTAACTTCTGTTAAGAAGAATGATAATGAAGCTTTTGTTAAGATAGTAGATGGAATTCTTCCTACTATTTCTAAGATAGATCATCAAGGTTATCTATATATCCTCGGTAGCGTCCTAGAAAATACTATTTATTCTATGGCTACTGAGGGGAATAACCAAAATAATGATAATCTGAAGTCCGCGGCCAAAGTCCTTCAGATGTTTGTTTTTGGTAACTCGGAGATTAAGAATCCTACTCAGTTAGGGAAGAAGATTAAAGCTCTAGCTAGACCAGAGAATGATTCTATAGCACAAGAAAAAGCTGCCTTCTTTCAAGAGAAGCTTGATAATGCTAAGACTACTATTTCTGGTCGTACAGAGAATCTTCTTAGGTCTGCCGTAACTAAGATTATTGATCCTAAAGATTCTATGAATGCTTATACTAAGAAAACTGCTATTAATGATGTTATCTCCCTAATTGAATCCAATATAGATGCAGACTCAAGATTCAAGTCTACAATAGATCGTCTATGGGAGAAGGCATCTAATAGTGATTTCTCTGAAAGTTCACTACTTGATATTCGTAATACTTATCTTGCTAGAGCTAAGACAATTCTTCGCCAGAGTGTTGATAAGGTAAGAGGCGATGCCTTGAAAGGTCTTAGTTCTAGGAGAGATAAGAGAGAAGAAGTAGAAGAAGAAAGAGAAGTTAGGTCGCCTAGGAGAGAGAAAGAAAAAGAGGAACAGCGGCCTAAAAAGAGAATGAGTACACTTGAATTTCTAAGCCAAGATTAGAGGTTATTATATGGCACTTGTAGAGAGTCAGGTCACGGGACTAGAACTCGAAAGAGTTATTCCCAAGGTTCGGACTCTTTTTGAAAGAGAAGATAAGTTTTATTCATCTATCGAAAAGAGACAGGTAGAGAAGATTTCTAATCGTCAGATGAGAGTTCCACTTGAATTGCGTCCTGGTGGTTCATTCTCATACTTTACTGCTGATGGTGGTGATCTTGGTAGAGGTGGTGGTCCTACTTTTGATAAGGCAGTTCTTACTGCTGTATTCATGGCAGAAGCTATTGAATACACGAAGCTAAGTCAGTGGGCCACTGATGATGAAAGGAAAGCAGTAGTTTCTTCTGTTAGGAGACTTACTGCTACTGCACTAGATGAAATTCGCCGACAAATCGACGCTCAGATGCAGCAGAATGGTTCTGGTCAGATTGGAACTATTACTTCTGTAGCAACAGCGGCGGGAGTTGATACTTATACTTGTACTACTGATGGCTTCGGTGTGAAGCTAATGCGCTTCGGCCAGACCATTCAGGTATTTGATACTACCGGAGTTACACTTAGGGGTTCTGGCGTTATTACTACTTATGATCTTGTTAATAAAAAGGTATCTGTCACACCATCCATCGCAGGTGCGATAGCTACTGATATCATTGTTACTAATGGTATCTCAGCTCCTTCTAGTCTACAAGGTCTATATGGAGTTCCTTACCATCATTCTAATGCTACTACTGGTACTTGGCTTGGATTTACTAGATCAACTACACCGGAAATAGTAGCTACTGGAGTTAATGCTAATTCTGCTGCATTGACACTTCCTCTTGCTCGTCTATCTATCAATGCTATTGGGAATAGGATTGGAATGGATGAATCCTTTTCTCCTGTAGCATGGATGCACCCCTGTCAGGCTCAGGCTTATGAATCTATTGGTCAGCTTGTGACTATGATTCATAAGCAACCTAAAGATGAATCATTGAATCTTTATTTTGGTTCTGGCTTTGGTAGTGAAGGTATGCAAATGGCTGGTGCTCCAGTCAGAACTACTTTCATGTGGGATAAGACAAGGATTGATTTTGTTATTAAAGAAGTCTGGGGCCGCGCGGAGATTCTTCCTATTGGCTTCTATCAGACTGATGGAAGAAAGACATTTGAGATCAGGAGTGCGAGCGGTGGTGTAGCTACTGCTGATATCTTCTATATGGTAGTTGGTATGCAGACGTTCATCTCGAATCCACCTGCGTGCTCTTTCATTTACACTTTACAGGTACCCTCTGGGTATTAAGGAGGAAATATGAGTGATCTATATGCCCAGAACTTCTCTAGCTTTCAGACTAATCAGCAGCCGCTCCCACCGACTATTGCATCTGCTGCTACTATTGCTCCTATTACACGTTTGACTTTTATTACTGGTACTACTCAAGTAGCTACTATTACTCCACCTATGACTGGGCATCATGAATTGGTGCTTATTTTTACTAATGGTTCTCCTGGTGCTTTGCTTACATCTGGAAATATTAAAACTGCTTTGCAGCCTATTCAGAATCTTCCTATTGTTCTTCAATGGGATCCAGTTACAGCTTTGTACTGGGGTTGTGCTGGTACTTTGACATAAAGGGATTAGAGGTGAGTAGGTTGTTGTTTATATGTAGTGTGGTGTATAAATAGCTAGGGCACTTACTCACCTCTAATATATCATGAGAGATAAAGAAAGACATAAAGATCAAAATAGGTCATGGTATTATAAAATAAGAGCTAGAGGAATATGCTATCTTTGTAAAAAACCAATAGCTGATGATATTCCAACTTTAGCACATCCTGAATGTAATAAGAAACAAAATGGAAAGCATAGAAACACTTAACAAACGTCTCATAGAGTACTGGGGATATGGTAATGGAGATTCTCCTAACTTCCGTATAGTATTCTCTGATGATCAGCTAGAGAAACAGTATGGAACTAGATCTAGATTTACTTCAAATGGAGTTTTATTAGGAACTGATACAAGTGTAGCTGAAGTTCCTAAGTATTCATGGATTATAGGAAAGTATCTTCTAGAGCAGCTTCAAGAAGTTCCACTTATTAATAAACGAGAATTGCTAGATAGAAAGTTATCATATGAACCGCGGTGGACTTTTGAGAATGCTCAAGGGAATCCACTTCCTCCTAAGTGGGAAGTTTGTGAGTTAGTTATTCTTTCTATAATGAAGAATAGAGGGCCTAAGCATTTTGCGAAATATACAGAAGGTGATCCAGTCCAAGAGAGATTAGAAAGAGTAATGAAGATAGAAGATGAGTTATATGGGAATGAGAGTAATCTAGGGGATGCTCTTGCCCATAAGCAGGGAGTGGCACTAAATAATAGAGATATGGAGTTACCACGTGTTGACAAATCCACTCGATAAAGCGACTATGATTAGTATCGTGCCTTTCGATGTCCCGATGGTCTTTCCTACTATTACACCAGGTAAGTTTCTAATTCCCGCCGCGGCGGATGATGACTTTAATATATTAGTCCTTGGTCCTTCCTTCTGGTATCAGGACATGGGAGAGGATAGGCCAGCTATTAGAGTGGCTGAATCATCTATTCAAGTAGCTACTTCCTTTGTAAATGATTTCTGTAATAGTCAATTAGGTATGAGTGAAGATGCTAAGCCAGGACTTATGTTTGTTCCTGGTGCTAAGACTAAGCATGAGATTAGAGGTGATAAGGGACTAGCAAAGGATCTCTTAGATTTAGATACTAAACAAAAGAAGTGGTTTAAGAGTCTAGTAGAGATTGCTGATATCCTATGGATTAATACTAATGGACAGCCAGCAGCTATAAGCGCAACTGCTCGACTAGCTGCTCAGAAGCTAAATCTTAATCATAAGGAATGGCTTAAGGATACTCATACAGTTGACTTAGTACGCTGTCCAGCGTGTGGAACCTTAAAAGATCCTCAGTTCCCCGTCTGTACGGCCTGTCACACCATAGTTGACCCAGTAAAATATGGTCAGATGGGACTAGTTTCCATGAGTGAAAAGAGTCAAGTAAGTAATACCCTTCAGCAATTGGTGAAGTAAATGCCTGCCTCTATTCTAGCATCAGTAGTTCTAGCTCGTTCTGCTGTAATGCTAAATGACCCTACTCAGGCTAGATTTACTAATACTGTTCTACTCCCTTATCTTCAAATAGCCTTTGATGACTTGATGCTAGAGTTTCAGGAAAATAATGTGGAAGTAACTAATGAGACTTCTGCAGTTATTACTATTCCTATTAATGCCACTCCTGGTACTCCTGTAGTACTTACTCAAACTTCATCTCCTGCATATCCTGCTGATCTTATAGATATCCAAAAGATATCTGAGAGGTTATCAGGTACTACTAATGACTTCCTGCCTATGACTAATAAGGAATTTCTACCTGAGACTTCAGTTCTTACTAATGAACTTTCATGGTATACTTGGTCACAGCAGCAGTTGTCCTTTATAGGTGCTCTAACTGTAAGAGATATACTAATTAACTATGTAGGATATTCTCTTATAAGTCCAGTAGCAGCTAATACACCAATTACTTTATTTCAATCTATCGTTTACTTAGCTCCTAGGACTGCTGCTTATGCTGCTGATCTTATAGGTAATAATCCTACTAGAGCAGCTTCGTGTGCGGCAGCAGCTCAGAGAGCATTAGATAGTTTACTTTCTATTTCTGCTAAAGGTAAGCAGAATATTGCAACTAGAAGGCGTCCATTCCGCGCAGGTTATAAGAATAGAGGTATAGCTTAATCCTGTTAGGTAATTCCTAATGTCCGAAAGGATGGGAGAGTTAAGATGATTCAAAATCCGAACATGTGGGCTGCTCTAAGAGACAACGTTGTTAATGGAGTTTTTTCGGTTAACGGTGTAGGATCTCCTGTGAGTGGTACTTTTGCTTCTTCTGGTTATGGAGTCTGTGGATTTGGTTCTCTTTATACTGATACTACTAATGGAAATGTTTTTATCAATGAAGGAACTACTACAAATACATATTGGACTCCAATCTCATATGATCAGCGTGGTCTAATGGGATGGTATACGGATTTTAGGGATGGTATTGGTAAAGCATTAGCTGATACAGCTGCTACTGTTACTCTAGCTGGTAATGGTCTTAGAGTATTTGGTTCTGAGGTTGTAGCTACCGACTCTGGATTAGTTATTACTATGGGTAAGGCAGGTTCGGTCGGTTCACTTTCATCCTCTGCTACTTCTACTTTTGGTGTAGCTCTTGGATTTGGTCTTGGTGGTGCTCCTACTTCTCTATTTGAACCCGATACAAATGCTACATTTGTAATGGATTGCTGGACTGCTCAGCATACAGCGGTAACCGCGCGGCAATGTTTCATTGGTTTCTGTTCTGCTCTTATAGATGCTATGATTGCTCCCGCTTCTGGAGCTACTACAGTTATAAGTCTAACTGCAACCCGTGGAGCAGATTGTGTAGGATTCTATGCAAGTTCAGCTCTTACAGATGCTTTTGTAAATTGGTTTGGTATTAGTGATGCTGCTGCGGCTACTGCTACATTATCTACTGCTACTACTGCTGCTCTAACAGTTCCTACTCTAGTCTCGGCGGTTGAAGTCTATCAGAGATTTAGGGTAGAGGTAGATGCTAATGGTGGTTCTCGCCTTTTCATTAATAAACTTCTAGTTAAAACTTTCCCAGCAGCTACTAATACAGTTACTACTGCTCTTTCACCTGTTATTGTTCTTGCTGGAACTACTACTACTGTGGCTACTATGTTGGTTAAGCAATTTGGAGCCTGGGGAGTTAGAGTATGAGGACTAAAAAAGAAGCTATGCAGAAGATAGTAGATGCCGCGGCGGGTAGAGAAGAATCCCTTATCCCAATGGGAGATCCTTATTGGGATGTTAGGAATGAAGTTATTGCTGCTCTCCCTAATCTTCCAGTGGAAGTAGAGACTGAGAAGTTAGTTGAGAAAGTAGAAGAAGATCAAACTCCTAAGGAAGTAGAATACAAACCTATTATTCAAGATGCTAAACCTCCTGCATCTACTCACTCAGAACCACGAGACCCACTTCTCTCTAGACTAATCCACTAAAATGCGCGACCATACAGGAGATACCATCGGTTCGTTTAATGGATTATGGGCTAGAGGTAAATCTATAGATACCTGTCCAAGAGATCATTTTACTGATGGTCTTAATTTTGAATGTTTAGAACAAGGAGTAAAGTCTAGATGGGGATTCGATACACTTGTCACTACATCTTCAGTAATGAGAATGTATGTCTATAAGTTATATGGACAAGCTGATCGAATCCTCTTTCTAGATAATAATGGTTCTATATGGGATAGTACTAATCTTGTTTCTCCTATTCTTACTATCAACGGAATGCTAGATTTTGCATTTGAGAATATAAATGGATTTGCTTATATTTCTCCCTCTGATGGATTTGTAGGGATGGCAGGTCAGAGTTTATATGTATATATAGGCTCTGGTACTGCTCGCTTGGCGGCAGGAGTAGCTCCTGTTGGTTCTGCATTAGTAGCAGCTAATTCAGCTACTTCTGGTAATTATGCAGCTGGATTACATATATTCTCGGTAGCTTATGAAACAAATACAGGATTTATTACTCCTCCTGGTCCTGCTGTGTTCGCTCAGTTGGTAAGCACAGGAGGTCTATCAGTTGATTTATCTAATATCCCTACTGGTGGTTCTGATATAGTTGCTAGAAGAATTCTATCTACTCAATTAGTAACTAATTATAATGGAGATCAGCAAGGGTATGAATTCTTCTTTGTTCCTAATGGGAGAATCCCAGATAATACTTCTACGACCTTTACCATTTCAGCATTTGATGCAGATCTATTCACATCTGCAGACTATCTGTTTGATTTGTTTCCTCTCATACCTGCTGGGAACCATATTTCAGTCTACAGTAACCGGCTGTGTATGGGCGGTGAGAATGCTAATCCATCGGTAGAAAGAATATCTCAAGCAGGTCAGCCAGAGGCAATAAATCAAGCTAGTGGATTACTTCAAATTGACTCGGCTAATGCTTCCTCAGCAGTAACTAACTGTCAGGCTTACCGAGGTATTCTATATATTGCTAAGAGGAATAGGTTCTACGCAGCTAACGACAATGGAGGTGATCCTGCTACTTGGCAAGTTCTTCCTTTAGATCAAGGTCATGGAGCTGACTTACATACTATAGCTACTGTTCTTGATACAGGTGGAGTTAACATAGATATAGTTTTAGTAGGAAATGTATCAGGACTATGGATATTTAATGGAACTCTAAACTTTCCTGCTCTATCTTGGAAAATAGATGATATATGGAAAAGAATTAATAAGAAGTATTTCCATCTAGTTCATATAGTATTAGATACTACTGCAAGTAGAGTCTACTGTACCATACCCCTTGATTCAGCTATAGCTCCATCTCATATTCTCGTAATGGATTATGAGACTTCTCCTTCTATGGATTATACTTTAGTTAGGTGGCTACTATGGACTTTACCTGTAGTTCCTACTACCGTGGCGGTAGAGACAGTTACTTCTACTCAGATACCTCAACTTCTAGTTGGTTCTAGTGCAGGAAATATTTATAATCAAGATCTTACAGCGTTAAATGATTTTGGCAATCTTATTCCTACTCCTTTTATACAAACAGCTTTAATGCCATGTCCTATTGCTAATGCTCTTTCAGGTTTAACAGAGAATTCAGATGGGACTATACTACACTTTGGTAGTGTTAGGCTTAGGGTATATGGTTCTGGTACTCTTTATGGGACTATGTATTCTTATGATGGAGCTACCTCTGATGTGCTTGCTCCTTATACACTGAGTTCAGTACCAGGGGTTGAGAAGAATCTTATTTCTTTCATGACTGGAGAGAGATCATATTTAAATCTATCTCTTAATAATGTGAATGATTGGTTTAAGATTAATAAGATTAGGTTCTTTACTAATAAACTTTGGGAAGAGGTACCGGGCTAGTGGCCTCAACTCAAACTGCTCAATTGCTCAATGATTTGAATAATTCTGGCCTCCAAACCAGTAATCCTCCAGTCTATAATGCTATATTAGGGCTGATTCAAACAGTAGATGGACTATCCACAGACCTTCAAACTCAGATTAACCTATTAGCTCCCGGCGGAGTGGGGGTTATTCCTAATAATGTTACTGGATTTATAGTACTTTTTACTTCAACCAATGTAATTTTATCCTGGATTCCTCAAGGTGCTGGATTTTCTTATGAAATTAGAGTTGGATCAGTATGGGAAACTTCTAATTATGTAACAACTACTATAGCTTCTTCTGTTCCACTTAATCCACTTCTCGTAGGGACTTATACTTATCTTATTAAAGTTGTTGGACCTACAGGTAATTTTTCTACTAAAGCTACTCCAGTTACTTTTACTATTCCTGCTCTTGGTCCTATAACTTTAGCTGCTGTTAATCTATCTAATAATATATTATTTAACTGGAATGCTCCTACATCTACTTTTACTATTGATCATTATATATTTACTAGAAATGGAGTATCTATAGGTACTGTAAATTCTACTTTCTTTGTGTATAATGAATTAGTAGCTGGGACTTATACATATACAGTACAGGCAGTAGATATTGCAGGTAATACTAGTGCTATTACATCAGGTTCTACTATTACAGTGAATGTATTATCTCCGCCTGGCTTCACAGCCGCGGGGACTTTAAGTGATACTCTATTTGATGGTACTAAATTTAATACTGTCCTTGAACCTAACTCGCCTAGATTACTAGCTAATGTACTTACTTGCTAAGGAAAAGATATGATTAGAAGTAATAGAAGTAGAGAAGGGTATTTAATGATAGATAACCGAGGAGGTCCAGGTACTACTAAAGATTTTGTTAGACCTTCTGGTAATATATGTCCAGCAGTAGGAGAAGGTAAGTTATTTGAGAGTGCTACTAAAGTATGTGGTCATTGTAGTCAGATGATTCTTCTAAATCCAGATAGGAAAAGAGAACGTCACTATTGTCCTAATTGTGATGATTTTATTTGTGATGTATGTGCCGAAATAAGAAAGAATACTCTTGAATGTGGAATGATGAAGAAAGCTTATCTTGAAAAACAAGAATCAGAGGCTATTAAACTTAACTTAAGTGAGGTATAACATGGCAGCATGGTCTTTCAAATGGGCTACTTGGACTCCTGTTGCAGTAGCAGATGCTACTAACTATACTGATAATGGTTATATGGGATTAATGGGAGGTTCTACTACCCAAATGGGTAGAATTTTAGAGATTTATATGGGAGGACAGAATGCTGCCTCTGCTGTAATGGAAATGATCTTTTCTAGAGATTCTACTGTACAAGCAACACCTACTGCTTTAACTACAGGTCAATCTCTTGCTGCATTTCATCCTTCTACTGCTGCATTAGGGGCACCTCCTGTTGCTTTTACTGCTTCTACAACTAAACCACAGAGGTCTGCTACTTTAGGTTTACTTAATCTAAGCTTCAATGCCTTTGGTTCTGTAGTTAAATGGTATACAGGACAGGAAGAATATATGGCTTATCTTGGTAATACTGCTTCTATAGGAGAAATGAGTTTATCAGGATATACTGGAACAGCTGTAGGTGCTTCAATAGGTGCTCATATTATCTTTGAACCATTTTAAATGGCTATAGCCTTCGACGCTGCGACTGACTTAGGAAGTAACGGGGGAAGTACTAATTCCCTTACTCATGCACACGTGTGTACTGGAAGTAATCTTGTACTTATTGTAAATTTTGTTGGTGATAATATACCAGGAAATGATGATATAACTGGGGTAACTTATAATGGAGTCAGTATGACTCTTATTGATAAAGTTACTACTCTTAGTGATAGATATAATTATGTATATATTTTAGTAGGACCTTCTACTGGAAGTAATAATGTTGTAATTAACTGTACTAATAATCATTATCTTGTTGGAGAAGCCGCATCATATACTGGATGTGCTCAAACAGGACAACCAGATTCACATAATAAATCTACTGGTACTCCAACAGCTAATGTTGATTTACCTACTGTATTAACTTCTACAGTAGCAGATAATTGTTGGGTTATATTAGGAGTTTGGGAGTATAATGGACTTTCTGCTGGAACTGGAACAACTGTTAGAATTATAGAATCTACATTTAATGGTGGTGGAATTTTTGATTCTAATGGGGTAGTTACTCCTCCAGGAACTAAAACATTAAATACGAAGGTATCTAATCCAGCAAATAGTGGAAGAATAATATTTTCTATTGCTCCATTTATTGTATCTGGAAATAATCCATTTTTTACTACTGAATTTGATACTCCTAGATTGAAGTTATCTTCTAAAGATGCTAATTATTTATCTTCTCTACCTGATAGTTTAGTAGGACACGATATCTTTTTCGGTAGTGGAAGTCCACAGACTTATATAGATACTCCGCCGCGGAGGAAGAATTTACCTCCGCCGGATTGGATATATCAAGGATTACTTACTTATGGAAAAGATCAATTCTTTACTATAGGTGGCCCTCAGTATGACTATCCTAATCCAAATAGAAAGAGAAATCTTCCAGATTTACTCTCTCATTCTGATACTAAGATAAATTTTCTTGGAAAGGATACATTCTTTGGTCCTCCGGGTATGGGACCAAATTATGATTATCCTAATCCTAATAGAAGAACTAATCTTCAGGATTTATTAAAATATGAAAAAATAATATTTCCTTCTTTAGTCCTAACCTTTTCTAACTGTTCTTGGGCAGGTCATTTTATAAGGAATAGTTGGGGTTCCCCAGCTGATCAAGTAAATGCTGGATATCCTATATATATTCAGCCTTCTGAATTAAGTGGATCTTATTCTAAAATACTTGATTTTGGTACTTCTGCTATTAATATTATAATTAATCTTACTTATTCGACTAATGTTATAGTTCCTGGTATTACTTTAGCATTTCAGATTGCTTGGTCTAATGATAATATAACTTATACTAATTTACCTGCTGGGACTTCTGGATTTATAACATCTAATTTCCGTTATATCAAAGTAACTATTACCTTTACTGCATCTACTCGCCAGGCACTAACTGAACTTACTAATTTAACTGTTAATTTATCAGTTCAACAGATAATGGATAGTGGTACTGTTTCTGCTCTTGCATCAGATTCAGGTGGTACTTTAGTTACTATGACTAGAACTTTCTTAGCTCCTCCAGTTATTACTTTTACTCCTATTTCAGTACAACCAATTTATGCTGTAGCTACTAATGTTACTGATACTACATTTAACGTATTAATCTTTGATAGTAGTGGTAATAGAATTAGTGAAACTATAGGTTGGCACGCTCGTGGGATTGCTCTTTAGATGGCTAATAAGTTCATCCGCTATAATCCATCTGGATCTAATTACTTTGAGTATGATTCATCAGTAGCTCAGGATGGAAGTGGTCCTTGGTTATTGCTACCTATAGATGCTTCTCAGATTACTGCTAGTCAATTAGCACTAGCTCGTGGCGGAACTAAATCAGATTTATCTGCTACAGGTGGAACTAGTCAAGTATTAAAACAAGTATCTACTGGAGCACCAGTTACAGTAGGTCAGTTAGCTTCTAGTGATTTAAGTGATGGACCTTTTACTACATTTACTCCTACTTATGGAACTTGGACTCCAGTAATAGGTAGTGATGCTGGACAAAGTGGACAAACTTATTCTGTACAAATCGGTCAATACTTTAAGTTAGGAAGATTAGTTATTGCGAATTTCGTAGCTACTTTGTCAGCTAAAGGAACAATAAGTGCTGGTACAGCAAATATTCAAGGTTTACCATTTACATCCCAATCCACCGCAGGCTTCTTTCAAGCTGGGACGGTATGTGAATTCGAGAATTTGGTGAGTAATTGGGCGAGTTTAAGTATTAGAGTTCAGCCTAATACAACCTTTGCCTATCTGGTAGATGTCGCAGCGGGTGGAAGTTCAAGTAGTGGGTTCCCGAACGCTACGGAAATCACTAACACTACCCGCATTATCGGGTCGATGAGCTATCTTACCCCATAGGAGAACTTATGCCAGGAATGATAGTCACAGCAACTCAATTAAATCAACTTTGTGGTAATGTATCACTTAATATTCTCACTGGATATGTAACTGCTACATATATTAATAATTGGCTACTTGCTAATCCAGTAGTAGGTGGAGTAGACCCATTAGTAACTATAGGAATGTCTGCTTCAGATGCAGTAACTATTAGAGCAGCAATGGCTGATTTGGCATTCCAGAAAGTTTCAGCTTTTGACTCTAGCCAAAATGTAAAAGCTCTCTATGGATTAGGTGTATAGATGGCTGATTGGTCCCATCCAGTTCTGACAGATCTATATACTGATGTTTTAACTACCTATTTGAATGGTAGACTAAATGATTGTGGAACTCTATTTAATACAGCTCCATCTAATCAACCAGATCATGTAATTCGATTCCTTCGATCTCCTGGATTATTTCAAGAATGGTTAAGTGCTACTTGGAATCCACTTCTATTAGATGTAACTGGTGGTGGGACTGGAGCTTCTACTGCTTCTGGAGCTAGAACTAATTTAGGATTGGGTACAATGTCTACTCAATCTGCCGCCGCGGTTGCTATAACTGGTGGTACTGAGTCTGGGGTAACTATAGATAATACTAATAATATTGATGCAGGGGCAATTACATCAGGAACAGTGGCCACGGCTAGATTACCTACTGCATTCCAATCTGGAATGATGGTAATGTATGGTGGTGCTGCTGCTCCTTCTGGTTGGGTTCTATGTGATGGTTCTGCTATATCACGAACTACTTTCTCTATTCTATTTGGTGTAATTGGAACTGCCTATGGAATAGGTGATGGTTCTACTACATTTAATGTTCCTGATTTAAGGCAGAAGTTTCCATTAGGTACTGCTACCTCAGGTACTGGAAGTACATTAGGTGGAAGTGGTGGTTCTATAGATCATACTCATACCTCTGCTGCGCATACACATACAAGTGCAGCTCACGTACATGGAACAAGTGTTATAACGGTTCCTCATAGCCATACTATATCAGGTACTCATACACATGGAGTATCTATAAATGTTAATAGTGGAGTTGAGAGTTTTGATTCTGCTACAGGTATTCTGGGTGGTGGTCTGAATGTTGCTGGTATTAACCATGTTCATCTAGTATCAGTAGTAGGTACTACTGCTGCATCTTCTCCAGGTTCTACTGATTCAGCTTCCCCAGGACTATCAGGTTCTACTGATTCCACTACTCCAGGTTCTACTGGTTCTACTACTCCAGGAGTAACAGGTACAAATAATCCTCCTTTCTGCGTAGTAAACTATATTATTAAGACATAGGTATGAGAATGGACTTTTCATCAATATCATCATATGAGATAGTAGCTCTTACCATCTACGGTGAAGGTAGAGGTGAGCCAATAGAAGGTCAGATTGCTATTGGATGTATTATTAGGAACAGAGTACATGAAGCCACTATTAGTAAAGGTTATAAAGATATATGTCTAGCCCCACTTCAATTTTCCTGTTGGAATGAGAATGATCCTAATAGGAAGTTACTTGAGTCTATAGTAACTAAGATGCAAGGTGGATTTTTATCTACTGATAATACTACTGATCCTGTTCTCCGTCAATGTATTTATGTATCTAAAGGTATAGTAGATTGGGATATTATGAGTAATATAGGATCATCTACTAATTATATGACTAAGCAGCTATATAATGCTAATCCACCCGTCTGGGCAAGGGAATTAAAGGTATCCTCAACTATTGGGAAGCATGTATTTCTAGTATGAATATACGTCACCTGGTCGAGAAGGACGAAATTCAACTTATACGGATACATGAGAACTTTAGGGAAGAATTCCCTTTAACTGATCTTACTAATCAACCTAATTACTTAGGTAAGATAGTTATAGTAGATGATAATGATAAAATAATAGTAGCTGGTGGAGTTCGCTCCATAGCTGAAATAGTAGCAGTTAGCAATAAGTCAGTACATATTCGGGAGCGGCGTGAGGCATATCTTAAATTCTTACTTACTTGTGAGTTTCTATCTAAAACAGTCTATGATCAGCTTCATATATCTATAATAGATCCTATATGGGAAGAACATCTACTCAAGTATGGCTTCCGAAGAACTAAAGGTAATATGATGTATAGGAATATAGAGAGGTAGTTGTTATGTATACTCCGTTTAATCATAAACTTTTAAGTTTAGTTTTACTGCCTCTCCAAGCAAAAGGGGACCATGATGCTGTAATGAATAATATTAACACACAACAATCTGCAGCTAATACACAAAATCAGCAGATTGCAAATACAGCTAATCAGCAAGTAGCTAATGCAGGAACGCAAGATACTAGCCTGATGAATCAAGTTACTTCTAATGCCACTAATATGGGTTCTCAGGGCTATATTGATAGCCTATTTAATTCCGTCGGCGGAGTAGGTGGAGTTAGTGGTGGTATTGATCAAAGCACGATAGACCAGATGGGAGCAGTTCCTTATGCTGGTTATCAAACTATGAGTCAAGGTTTAACTCCACAATTTACTAATGCAATAAATCCTACTATTCAAACATTAGCTACGGGTGGTGTTGACTCTGCCGCGCAGCAGAATTATTTAGGAGATGGAACCTATCAGAATTTTGCTACTACTGGTGGAATGACTGATCAACAGCAGCAACAGTATCTTGCTCAGTCTCTATCTCCTTTATATGCTACTTATGCTAATGCTCAGAATAGTCTAGACCAATCTAGAGCATTAGCTGGTGGTAATATGGCTAATTATGGCGCGGTACAGTCTCAAATGGCTAGACAGCTAGGGACTACCGCGGCGCAACAATCTACTAATGCACAGTCTGGATTAAACCAACAATTAGCTGCTAATAAGTTAGCAGGTGCTCAAGGGTTAACTCAAGGTCAGGCTGCTTTATCATCTCAACAGAGTCAGAATGAACAAGCATCAGTTAGTGCTCAGATACAAGTACAGCAACTAAATGCTCAAATGCAAGCTGCTGGACTTGCTGGAATGACTCAAATTGAACAAGATAAACTACAAGCTGAATTACAGAATGCTCAAATTAATGAGCAAGCTAGTTATATGAATGATCAGGTTAAATTGCAGAGTATTGGACTGCAAGCAGGTATTCAGTCTAATGCTAATCAGCAGTTACTTGGTGCCTATAGTGCAACTCCGGGTGCTCTAGCACAATCTGAGAATTATCAGTTGCAGAATCAAGGACAGAATAATCAAGCTAATCTAGGGTATATAAATGCACAGATTGGGGCTTCTCAGATTCCTGGTAATTTCCAGTCTGCTTTAGGTAATATTGGAAGCTTAATTGGATTGGGGAGTAACGCAGTAGGCGCTACACAAGGAGCTTTAGGTAATAATCAAGCTAATGCTAGTGGTGGAGGTGGAGGAATACCTCCAGGTGAAGTAGGTTATCCAGGTACTACTCCTACTAGTCCTGGAGTTGATCCTAGTAATCCCACCCCAGTTACAGGAGCACAGGTTATAGATCCTAATACTGGATTACCTTATGGTGACTCAGGTACGGGTAGTGGTGGTAATAATGCTGTAGGTGGTGGTGGAGGTAGTACCGATTACTCTAATCAATCTGGTAATACATTACCATATCAATATAATCCCTACGCTAATACCAATAATATTTATCCTCAAATGGGATAAGGTGATATATGTATCCTCCAATGGATAATCTAGCATCTCTAAGATTACATAATCTTTTTATGCCGCAGGGAGTAGGTGATCCTCCGCCGGAGTCTAATCCTAATGGTAATCCATTACCTCCGCCGCAACCTGCTCCTAATCCTACTCCACAAGATAGTGGAACTTTAACTGATCAACCTTATGATGTTCAGCAAAGGATGAAACAGTTATATACTCCTTCTACTTCTGCTCAGACTGCTTACTCTGATGCAGCTAAGAATATTCCAAGTGTTAATACCCCAAGTAGAATGAGAAGAATAGGAGCTATGATAGCTGGATTGAATGCTCCTAATGGTGGAGCTGCTTATGATACTGCTTCTAGAATAGTAAATGATCCTAATACTCAGGCTATGAATAGATATAGGCAGCAAGTATCTGCTTTGCAGCCTGCTGCGGCTCAAGAGCAATCTCAGAATAAGATAGATCAACAAGAAGCATTTAAGGTTATAGCTGATGAACAGGTTGCTAAGAAGGAAGCTGATCTAAAAGCTAATAATATACTAAAAGATAAGCAAGCAGAAGAAAAAATACAGATAGCAGCTAATAGAGCAGCAGCTTATACATTTCATCAAAATAATCCTATATGGAAAGCATCTATTACTCCAGACGGAGAATTAGTATATACTAATCCTCAAGATCCAACAGCTAAACCAGTTTATACTAGTGTTAATACTTATCATGATGTAGGTGACTTAGAAAAACTTAATCTTGGATTACAAGCTGCACAGGCTAGAGTTAATACTCAACAAGCAGGAGCTAATCAAAGGAATCAAGTTACTATAGCTGGTGCTGCTGCTAGAACTGATGCTCAACAAATAGGAGCTAATACTAGAGCTGCTGGTGCTCAATCTGGTGCTACTGATAGAACTAATATAAGGGAACAAGGAGCCACCGATAGAAGGAATACTCCACCGCCGACGAAAACTGTTACAACTACTATTTCTCCTGATAAGCAGAGTAAGACAGTTACTACTGGGACTGCAAGGACTACTGATGTTGATTTGAGTAAAGGTAAGAATACTACTCCTGCTCCTGTAGATACTGGAACGGTCCAAATGAAGCATCCCGTAACAGGTAAAGTAGGACCTGTTAAGAAAGAAAATGTAGAAGCTGCTAAGAAAGCTGGTTATACAATTGTATCGGATGGTCAATAATGGAAATAACTAAAGAAGAGTATTTAGCTTGGGCTGCTGGTATATTTGAAGGTGAAGGTTCAACTAATAGATATAATCCAATAACAGTAGCTCAGAAAGATCCTTGGATATTATATAAACTAAAAGAATTATATGGTGGTTCTATAACTTATTATAATGATAAAAATATATTTGTATGGTATTTAGGTAGTGAAGAAGGTAGAAATCTTCTAAGATCTATGATACCTTATTTATCTCCTAGAAGATTACAACAAATAGAAAATAATAATGTCCTTAAAACTTTATATGAAATGAAAACACATTGTAAGAATGGACATGAGTTTATAGAGTCTAATACTGTATTTGCTTCTAATGGAGCTAGACAATGTAGAATTTGTATTAATTCATGGCATCGCGAACATCGTAAAAAACTAAAGTTGGTGAGAGATGCTTCCTAGAGAAATGAAAGCTGGAAGATATAAAGATAAACCTTTAGCTACTGGAAAAGTAGCTAGTTTTATCCAGCGAAATTATCATCACTTTAATTCTGCAGTAGTTAAAGATTCTATAGAAGCCTATATTAAATTATTAAACTCTGGTGGTAAGATGTTCCTCTCCTTAGCAGGTGCAATGAGTACTGCTCAGTTGGGGATTTCTTTAGCTGAAATGATTAGACAAGATAAGATTCATGGAATATCGACAACGGGCGCCAATCTTGAAGAGGATGTATTTAATTTAGTTGCTCATGATTCATATATAACTATAAGCAATTATCGTAATATTACTCCAGAAGATGAAAAAGAATTAGCAAAGAAGAAGATTAATCGAGTTACTGATGTTGGAATACCAGAATCAGTAGCAATGTCTCCTATAGAAGATGCCATTATATCTAGTTGGGAACAAGCTAGAGATAATGATGATAGAATGTTCCCGCACGAGTTTTTATATCAAATATTATTAAACGGAGACTTAAAAGATAATTATCAAATAGATCCCAAAGATTCCTGGGTATTAGCTGCTGCTGAAAAAGATTTGCCTATTTATACCCC
>Ga0210394_10001041_pt1 | contig 47953 bp, 38 predicted proteins | sample IncBWC12MmetaG_FD_160121 | JGI IMG/M metagenome (GOLD analysis project Ga0210394, IMG submission 160121) | Forest soil microbial communities from Barre Woods Harvard Forest LTER site, Petersham, Massachusetts, United States - Inc-BW-C-12-M | ecosystem: Environmental > Terrestrial > Soil >...
CGCCGGCGCCAACGGCAGCATGATCCCGCTGGCGAACTTCGTGCGCGCCGACTGGGTCGTGGGCGCCCCCTCACTGACGCGCTACAACGGCTATCCGGCGGTGGAGATCACCGGCGGCAATGCCCCGGGACGCAGCTCCGGCGAAGCCATGCAGGCGATGCAGGCGATCGTCACCCAGCAGCTGCCGCGCGGTTTCGGCAACGACTGGGCGGGACAGTCGCTGCAGGAGCTGATCTCGGGTGCGCAGGCGCCGATGCTGTTCGCGCTGTCGATCCTGGTCGTCTACCTGTGCCTGGCCGCTCTGTACGAGAGCTGGAGCGTCCCGGCCGCGGTGCTGATGGCCGTGCCGGTGGGCCTCATCGGCAGCACCGTCGCCGCGCTGCTGCGCGGCCTGCCGAACGATGTGTTCTTCAAGGTGGGACTCATCACCATCATCGGCCTGTCGGCCAAGAACGCGATCCTGATCGTCGAGTTCGCGGTCACCCTGCAGAAGGCCGGCAAGAACCTGCACGCTGCGGTGCTGGAAGCCGCACGCCTGCGCTTCCGGCCGATCCTCATGACCTCGTTCGCCTTCATCCTGGGGGTGTTTCCCATGATGATCTCCAGCGGTGCGGGCGCCAACGCGCGCCACGCCATCGGCACCGGCGTGGTCGGCGGGATGTTGAGTGCCGCGCTGCTCGGGGTGCTGCTGATCCCGGTGTGTTATGTTGCCGTACGCCGGCTGATGGGGGACAAGCTCGATGAGCCCGGGCCTGCTGCGGACACCGCGGGCGCCGCCGGCGGTACCGTCGTCGGCCCCGCGCAGCAGCGCGAGGAGTAACGTGCCAGCAGCAGAAACCGCCAGACGAATTTCCTCGCGCAATACGTTCTTTCTGAAGCGTGTCTTCCCGCTGCTGTGGTTCGGAATGGTCGCGCTGTCTCTGGCGGCGGCCGTGGCGGGCGCACGTGCGGCGCACGCGCTGCCGGCGGCGGTCTTCGTCGTGCCGCTGCTCCTGTTGGTCATCGGTTACGCCATCATGCGCAAGCTGATATTCGATCTCGCCGATGAAGTGTTCGACGAAGGCGACGCGTTGCGGGTGCGTTTCGGCTCTGACGAGGAGCGGATCCCGCTGACCGATGTCATCAACGTCGGCTATACCCAGTTCGTCAACCCGCCGCGGATCACTCTCACCCTGCGCCAGCCCGGCCGCTTCGGCAGGGAAGTCAGTTTCTCGCCGCCGCGCAGGTTCTTCTCGCCGTTCGTCAGGAATACGCTGATCGACGAGCTCATCGAGCGGGTGGAGGCGGCGCGGCGGCGCTGAACACGTCCGGCCCGAACCGCGCCAGGTCCGGCTCCGCCGCGTACCCGAGCGGTGGCAGGGAAAAGATCGCTTCCACCGTGCGCAGCAGTGAATAGTGGTTGTAGGGCACGTTGGACACGGTTCCCGGTTTCACGAACCGCGACAACACGACCGCCCCGATGCGCCCGCCCCCCGGGCCGCCGAATCCGGGCCGGAACTTCGCCCCGGGCAGGGGCTTCTCTGCGCAGCAGGCGCTCGAGCCCTCGGGACCGGCGCCGTTGGACTCATCGAAGGTGATGATCAGCACCCCATCCGCCTGGAACGCCGGCGAGCGCTCGATCAACGGCACCCAGGTCCTCAGGAACACCTCGATGGCGAAAAGCCCGCCGCGCCGGCCATCGACGCACTCGGCATCGTGGCCGTCGTCGCACAGGTTCGGGGTGATGAAGATGTAGTTCGCGGTCGTGGCGGCGCTGTGCAGATCCTGCGGCAGACGCTCGAGATTCACCACGTGCGCGTCACAGCGCGCCTGATCGTCGATGATTGAATGGAAGTACACGAACGGATTGTGTTTGGCGGCGTATTGGTCCGATGGCTTCGCGACGTTGGTGGTCTCGAGCGCTCCGAGCAACACGTGTCCGCAGGTGGCGGACTCGCGGGTCGGGTCCTTGCCCATGTCCTCCAGGTACGCCTTCCAGGAAAGTCCCGCAGCTTCCAGCTGGTCGGGCAGCGTCGGCACGCTCTTCGGGTAGACGCAGCCGGCTCCGGGCAGCTGCCCGTGCGCGTCGAGCCCGGGTGTGCTGGCGCTGAACTCCACGAACCCCGGACAGTCCAGCTGTGTCGCCTCGTTGGGTGCCTGGCCGCTGACGAGCGCCACGTAATTGCCGAGGCTCGCGTGCCCGATCGCGTAGTACTGGGTGAGCAGTGCTCCCTGCGCGGCAAGCGTGCGCGCCAGATACGGCGCCGCTGACTGCTGGCCGAATGTCACGGCGTAGGACTGGTTCTCCAGCAACAGCACAAACACGTGCCGGATCGGCGGCAGCGCCGGGACCGGCGGCGGCGGGGCCCCGCCGCTGCACGCGGTGAGCGCCACAGTCAGCAGTGCCGTGCCCGAGAGTCGCGCCGCCATTTCAGAGCTCGGGTGTTGCGGTCGATGCCGGCGCTGCCGCGCGCTGCGGCGCAAAACGCATCGCCCGCGCAAACAGGAGCGCGCATCCTGCGGTGAGCAGTGCCGCCGCGAGAAACGCCGCGCCCGGGAAATACACGCCGGCCGAGCGGGCGGAGAAGTGGCCGAACACCTGGGTCATGAGCGGCGGTCCCAGAATGGAGCTCAGACTGTAGACACAGGCGACCGCGCCCTGCAGTTCGCCCTGCGCGTTGGCGGGGATCTGCTGCGAGGCGAGCGCGTTCATCGACGGATAGGTCAGCGCGAAGATAAAGGTGGTGAGCGACACCGCGTACATCATCCAGCCCTGGGTCGCAAAGGCATATCCGACATAAGCGAGCAGCGCGGCGCCCATGCCGGCGGCGGCCGCGCGTCGCTCGCCACCGATCCACGGGATGAGCACCCGCGTCAGCAGGCCCTGTGCAACGGCCATGAGCAGGCCGACGAAGGCGAGCGAATAACCGACCTCGGCGCTGGTCCAGTGAAACTTGGAGATGGTGTAGAAAGCCCAGGTGCTGGGCAGCACCTGGTGCCCAAGTTGCCACAGGAGCAGCGCCCCGAGCAGCCAGGTCACGACCGGATAGCGGCGGATGTGCAGCAGCGTCCCGAGCGGATTGGCCCGCGACCAGTGAAACGGGCGGCGCGACTCCTGCGGCAGCGACTCCGGCAGCGCGAAGTAGCCGAGCGCCGTGTTGGCGAGCGCGATGGCACCGGCGGCGAAGAACGGCGCCCGCGGTCCGAGGCCGCCCAACAGACCGCCGATCGCGGGACCTACGATGAAGCCGATGCCGAAGGCTGCGCCCATGAGGCCGAAGTTCTGTGCCCGCCGCGCAGGCTCGGTGATGTCCGCGACGTAGGCGTACGCCGGCGTGAAAGAGGCGCCCGCGACGCCCGCGATCATGCGACCGACGAACAGCCAGGCGATCACCGGCGCAAATCCCATGATCAGGTAGTCACAACCGAGCGCCAGCAGCGCGAACAGCAGCACCGGCCGGCGCCCGAAACGGTCGCTCAGGTTTCCGAGCACCGGCGCGCAGAAGAACTGCATCAGCGCGTACACGAACGACAGCCAGCCGCCGTAGACGGCGGCCCGGTCCACGCTCACCCCGGTGAGCTGCATGATGAGCCGCGGCAGGACCGGCAGAATGATGCCAAAGCCGATCGAGTCGACCAGCACCGCGACGAAAATGAACACGAAGGCGCCGTGGCCGGCTTTGCGCAAGCTCATGGGGGTCCTGCCTGAGGGCGCGCTATCTTATACGAAGCGCTACGCCGCCTTCCTGCGGAACAGCAGCACCGCGGCGGCGGTGGTGCACAGCGCGATCTCCAGCAGTTTCACCAGGTCCTGTGCCAGGGAAGCGACCGAGGCGCCCTTGAGGAACAGCCCCTGCATGAGTCGCAGCATGTGGGCGAGCGGATTGATGGTCGTGACGAACTGCAGCCACCACGGCATATTCTCCACCGGCGTTGCGAATCCCGACAGCAGCGCGAATGGCAGCAGTACCGCGAACGCGCCCAGAAAGGCCTGTTGCTGCGTATGCACCAGGGACGAGATGAAAAGTCCCACTCCCGCACACGCTTCCGCGAAGGTCAGTACCGCCGCATAGAAAACCAGCAGGTTGCCGCGGAACGGCACGCCGTACAGCAGCGTCACGATCAGCAGGTACAGCGTCGCCTGCACGCTCGCAACCAACAGCGGCGGCAGCAGCTTGCCGAGTGCAATCTCGACCGGCGTCGCCGGAGAAACCAGCGTCTGGTCGAAGGTGCCGAGCTCGCGCTCGCGCGCGACCGACAGCGCGGTGATCATGAGGGCGACGCCGAGGCTCAGCATGCCGACCAGGTTCGGCAGCATGAACCACCGGTAGTCGAGATTGGGGTTGAACCAGTTGTCGATCACGACTTCGGCGTTGGCTGGAGGGGCGAGCGCGGCGCTGCCGCCGGCCGCCTGGGGCTGCGGCGGCGCACCGCTCAAGGGCGCTGCCGCGGCCGCCATGATGGTGCTCACGTACTGGGCGGTGATCTGCGCGGCGTTGGAACGGCGTCCGTCAAGCAGCAGTTGCGCGCTCGCCGGCCGGCCGGCGGCGCGGTCGGCGGAAAACCCGCTCGGCAGCACCAGGATCCCGATGACCTGCTCGCGCTCTAGTGCGCCGCGGGCGGATGCGACGCTGGTGTAGCGCGGCAGCCGGGTAAAGCTGCGCGAGCCGGCAAGGCGCTGCTGTACATCGGCGGCGTACGGTCCGCGGTCGAGGTCCACGACCGCGACAGCGATGTTCTTCACCTCCATGGTGGCGGCGGACGAAAAGATGAACAGCTGGATGATGGGCGGGATGATCAGCGCCAGGCGCGCGCGCGGGTCGCGCAGCATGGTGATCAATTCCTTGCGAACGATGGCCAGCAGCCGCTGCAGCATCCGCCTAGCTCCTCAGTCCAGCCGCTTGTGCAGGCGCCGCCAGGTGAGGCCGAAGAACAGCGCTCCCACGGCCAGCATGAACAGCATGTTGGGAATCAGCACCGACCACAGATCCCCGGCGAGGAATACCGTCTGCAGCGACACGTTCATGTAGCGCGCCGGGATCGCCAGCGTGATCGCCTGCAGCCACGGCGGCATGGAGTGGATATCGAACAGAAACCCCGACAGCATCATCGCCGGCAGGTAACCGGTCATGAGCCCGAGCTGCGCCGCGGCCATCTGCGTTCTCATGGTCACCGATATCAACAGGCCCTGCCCCAGTGCCGGCACCAGGAACACCGCCGACACCAGAGCGAGTGCCAGCAACGACCCGCGCAGCGGCAGCTGGAACAGCAGCAGCGCCGTCAGCACGCACACCGCCATCGACACCATCGCCAGCAGGAAATAAGGCAGGGTCTTGCCGATCAGGATCTGGCCGCGCGTCAGGGGCGTCGCGTACAGCGCTTCCAGCGTGCCACGCTCATACTCGCGCGCGATCACCAGTGAGGTGAGCAGCGTCCCGAGCAGCGTCATGATCACCGTCATCGAGCCGGGGATCAGGAACCACCGGCTCACCGCGTTGGCGTTGTACCAGTAGCGCACCTCGAGGCTGACTGGAGCGGCGATCGGGCTACCCTGCTCGAGGCCACGCGCCGCCAGGAAGCCGCTCCAGACCGCGCCCAGGTAGCCGTGCACGTAGTTGGCGGTGTTGGGTTCCGCGCCGTCGACCAGCACCTGCACCTGTGCGGTCGTGTTCTGCGCGTACATACGCCGGCCGAACTCGGCGGGAATGATGACCACTGCCTTGACGTTCTGGTCCTGCAGCAGGCGCTCACCGGAGCGCCGATCGGTGGCCGGAACGACCAGGAACCATCTGGAGCTGGTGAGCGCATCGGCAAGAGCACGCGCGTCGCGGCCGCCGTCCTCGCGCACCATGGCGATCTTGACGACCGTGGTGTCGAGCGAGATGCCGAAGCCGAACAGGAACAGGAAGGTGAGCGGCAGCACCACCGCGATGATCCAGCTGGATGGGTCGCGCGTGACCTGCTTGCCCTCCTTGATCATGATCGCGGCGAGTTGCTGCCACCAGCTGCGCACCCGGGTGAGCGTGTCGCTCATGCCGCCTCTCCTTCGATAAGCGCGATGAACGCATCCTCGAGCGTCGGCTCGGGACGCACCGGGGTGCGCACGCTCGCCTTGAGCTCATCGGGGGTACCTTCGGCGATCTTTTTGCCGCGCCAGATGAGGCCGATGCGATCGCAATATTCCGCCTCCTCCATGAAGTGCGTGGTGACCAGGACCGCCACGCCCTTGGTGGTCAGCGCGTTGATGTGGTGCCAGAACTCGCGGCGCATGAGGGGATCGACGCCGCTGGTGGGCTCATCGAGAAACAGCACCCTTGGGGCGTGCAGCGTGGCGCAGGCGAGTGCCAGGCGCTGCTTGAAGCCCAGCGGCAACAGCGCCGCGTTCGACTGCAGGAGCGGTGCAAGTTCGAACATGTCGACCATCGCCTGCACCCGCTCGCGCTTGGCGGCGCGCTTCAATCCGTAGATGGCGGCGAAATAATCGAGGTTCTGCGCAACCGACAGATCGCCATAGAGCGAGAACTTCTGCGCCATGTACCCGAGGCGCGCGCGCGCGCGGCTCGCGGCGCGCGCCAGATTCACGCCCGCAACGTGGGCTGCGCCGCTGCTGGGCATGAGCAGCCCGCACAGCATGCGGAACGTGGTCGACTTGCCGGCGCCGTTTGGTCCCAGCAGGCCGTAGATTTCCCCGGCGTGCACTTCGAAGCCGACGCTATCGGCGGCTACGAAGTCCCCGAACCGGCGGGTCAGCCCCGCGGCACGCACCAGCACGCCGTCGGCCGCCGCGAGGGCGTCGCAAGCCGGCGGCCTGTGCGCCTGCGCGCCCGTCGGCCAGCCGCGCGCCAGCAGGCTTTCGCCCTTGCGCGCGCCGCCCAGCAACTCGACGTACGCGTCCTCCAGGCGCGGCGCCACCGGCTCGTAAGCATCCGCGTGGAATTCGCCCGCACTGTCTGGCTTCGCCACCAGGCGCACGCTCGCGCCCTGAATCACCGCATCGAGCACCGCGTCGCGCTCGAGCTCGCTCTCCGCGACCTGTCGCGCCTTACCGGGGGCCACGCGGCGCCGGAACACGCGCCCGCGCACGCGCTCGCTTAAGTGCGCCGGCGCCCCGTCGTACAGCAGCCGCCCGCGATCGAGCAGCCAGATGTGTGCACAGCGCTCGGCCTCTTCCAGGTAGGCGGTCGACCACAAAACCGTGACCCCGCCTGCGACGAGCTCGTTCACCATGCGCCACAGCTCGCGCCGCGACAGCGGGTCGACCCCCACGCCGGGCTCGTCCAGCAACAACAGGCGTGGGCGTCCCAGCAGCGCGCATGCGAGTCCGAGCTTCTGTTTCATGCCACCGGACAGCTTGCCGGCGAGGCGCCCGGTAAATGAGCCGAGGTCGGTGAAGCGCAGCAACTGCGCGAAGCGCTGCTGGCGCGTCGCGGCATCCAGAGCGCGGAGGTTGGCGTACAGGCTGAGGTTGTCGAGCACCGAGAGATCCTCGTACAACCCGAAGCGCTGCGGCATGTAACCGGTCTGCGCCTGGGTGGTGCCACCCTCGGCGCGCGGCGTACGACCCAGCACCTCGACGGTCCCGGCGCTGGGCTCCATCAGGCCCGCGAGCAGCCGGATCAGCGTCGTCTTGCCGGCCCCGTCCGGACCCACCAGCCCGAGGATTCTCCCCGGCGGCAGCTCGGCGCTGATCCCGGCGAGCGCGTTGGCGACGCCGAAGGTCTTCACCAATCCGACCACCCTCGCCGCCGGCGCAGCGGCGGTTGCCGGTGCGGAGACGCTCATCGCGGGATTTCCTAGTGATTGTGCGCCAGCGCCGGCGGCTGCGCGGCCGGCACCAGCACCGTCACCGGCATGCCCTGCCGGAACACGTTGTCGGGATCGCTGGCAATCACGCGGATGCGAAACACCAGGTCATCGCGCACCTGATCGGTCTGCACGGTCTTGGGAGTGAACTCGGCATCCGGGGAGATGAAGCCCACCGTGCCCTGGTAGCGTTTGCCCGGCATCGAATCGATGCTCACGCCGACCGCCATTCCCGGCTTGATGCGCCCGAGCCGCGGCTGCGGCACGTACGCGCGGATCCACACCGGGTCGTTCAGGGTAAGCGTGTAGACCGTCTGTCCCGCCTGGACGATCGCGCCGGCCTCGCGCGCACGCACGGAAATGATGCCGGCGCTGGGCGCGAGCAAGGTGGTATCCGACAGCGCGGTCTGTGCCTTCTCGAGGCGCGCCTGGGCGGAAGCCAGCATGGCCTTCTGGGTTTCGATGTCCTCGATGCGCGAGCCGCGCAATTCCAGGGTCAGCTGGTCACGCGCCCCGGCGAGCTGCGCTTCGCTCATGCGCACGCGCGCCTGGGCGTCGTCGATCTGTTGGTGAGTGACCAGGCCGGCCGCCACCAGCTGCTGCTGGCGCTGCAGCGACACGCGCGCGTTGTCGAGATCGGCGGCGCGCTGCGCCACCGTCGCGCGCGCCTGGGCGATCTCCTCCACGCGGTAGCCGCGCTGGGTCTTGTCCAGCTGCGCCTGCGCCTGCGCGACGTCGGCCTTGGCGGCGGCGACGTCGGTCGCAAACGGCACGCGGTCGAGTTGCCCGAGCGTTTCGCCCGCGCCGACCTTGTCGCCCTCCTGTACGTTCATCTCCGAGATCCTGCCGGTCACGCGGAAGGCAAGCTCCACCTGGTGCACGTCGACATTGCCCGACAGCGACAGCGCGGCGTTGGGGTCGTCCGCGCCGCGCGCCCCCCACAGATACCATCCCAGCGCCGCCAGCACGAGCGCGAGTGCGGCGGCGACCCCCATCACGCGCCGGTTCACGCCACGCGCTCCGGGTGCGGCCCGCGCCGGTCGTGAATGGTTGTTGTGCCGTTAGCCACCGCTCGCTCCTCCAGGCGCGACATTGTGCTTGGGTTCACCGTGCCGCGCGCAGTGCCGGCCACGAACGGCTGAAGAATTAGCGCCCGCGCGAGAGCCTGGCGCGCAACCAGTACACCGGCGCCCCGGCCAGGATGATGAGCAGGGTAACACCGGTGTTGCGCGGATCGGTGAACAGCGCGTTGAGCACCATCAGGCCCGAAGCGAGCAGGAACACCGCCGGCACCAGCGGGTAGCCCCACACCCGATACGGCCGCGGCAGCTCGGGACGCCGGCGGCGCAACACGAATACGCCCGCCACCGCCAGTGCGTAGAAGGGCCAGATGCCGAGGATGAACTTGTCGGCCAGCTGCGCGAAGTCATTCTCGAGTACGTAGCCGACACCCAGCGCGGTGGCCAGCCAGATGGCGACCGCCGGGCTGTTGAAACGCGGCGATACGCGCGCCGCGGCGTGAAAGAACAGACCGCGATCGGCCATCGCGAAAAACACGCGCGACCCGGTCATCATCGAGGCGTTCAGGCCGCTGAAGGCGGACACCACCACCGCGGCGGCGACCACCGCCGCTCCCGCGCCACCGAGTAGCGGGATACGCGCCGCCACGGTGGAGGCAATGAGTTTCGAGCCTGCCATCTGCGCCGGCGCGAGCGCATACATGAAGCCGATGTTGACCACCAGGTACACGAGCATGACGCACAGCGCGCCGGCAATCAGGGCCAGCGGCAGGTTGCGCTGCGGGTCGCTGATCTCCCCGGCCATGGTGGCCGGGTCGGCCCAGCCGTCGTAGGTCCACAGCACCGGGATCAGGGCGCTCGCGAGCAGCGACAGCGGAACGCCGGCGGGCCACGCCGGGCTGAAGTGCGCGCCGCTGCCGCCGGTCGCCGTGAACGCGAGCAGCCCGAGCGCCGCGAGCACGGCGTACTTGAGCGCGGTGGTCGCACTCAGCACCGCGGCGGCGCGCTGCACGCCGATGTAGTTGATCGCGCCGATGAGCACGATGGCCAGCGCGGCCGTGTAGCGCACCTGCACGGCGCTCATCGGCACGAAGTATCCGAGGTACTCCGCGAACACGGTCGCGATGGCGCCCAGCGCGGCGGCGCGGATCACGACCAGCTCGGTCCAGCCGAACAGGAACGCCGGCAGCGGACCGTAGCTCTCCAGCAGCCAGGCGAAGATGCCCCCCGAGCGCGGCAACGCGCCCGCCAGTTCCGCCACCGTGAGGGCACCGCACAGCGCAATGATGCCGCCCAGCACCCAGCAGGCGATGATCGGGCCGGGCGCGTGCAGCTGTGCGGCGACCGTGGCGGGGACACGGAAGATTCCGCTGCCGATGGCAACGCCCACGGACACGGCGATGGTTTGCAGCAGGCTCACCGAGCGCGGCATGCGCTCGCCCCACTGGTCAGCCATCCGCCACCGACGCTGGAAGCCTGTGCGCGAGCAGTTCGACCCAGTGGCACACCGGCACCGAGGTGCCGCCGCCGATATGCGTGAGACAGCCAATGTTGGCGGTGGCGATCAGGTCCGGCGCGCCGCTCTCGAGAGCGGCGACCTTCAGGCGCAGCAGCCGTGCCGACAGCTCCGGCTGCAGGATGGAATAGGTTCCCGCCGAACCGCAGCATTGCTGGCGGTCGGTGACCGGAGTGAGAGCGAATCCCGCGGCCGTCAGCAACGCTTCGACCGTGCCGGTAACCTTCAGGGCGTGTTGCAGAGTGCACGGCGCATGGAAGGCGACCCGCGCCGCGGTCGGCGCCTGCGTGTCCGCTGCGCGCTGCAGCGCTGCGGCGAGTCCTTCACTCTCGGCGGCCACCACTTGAGCGATGTCGCGGGCCAGCAAACTGACGCGCGCCGCCCGCGCGGCGTAGTCCGGATCATCCTGCAGCAGGCGGCCGTACTCGGTCACCATCGAAGCGCAGGCGCTTGCGGTGACCACCACCGCCTCGGCGCCCGCCTCGATGTGCGGCCACAGCGCGTCCACGTTGCGCCGCACCTGTTGCAGCGTCTCCAGGCGTGCGGACAGATGATGGGTGAGCGCGCCGCAGCAGCCGCTGCCGGCGACCGCAATGCTCGAGATCCCCACACGATCCAGCACCTGCGCGGCGGCCGCGTCGATGGCCGGCCGCAGAGCCGGCTGCACGCACCCCGGCAGCAACAACACCCGCCGCGCGCGCTGCGCTGTGGGCCAGGACGTGCGGCACGAGCCCGCCACGCGCGCCGCGGACACGGGCACCGCCAGGCGCCGCGGCAACAGCGGGCGCGCGATGCGCGCCACACTCAGCAGCGCGCGCACCCGGCGGGTGTGCGGCACGATCTTGCGCAGCAGGTAACGCTTGAGGAGCGAGGCGCGGCTGCGGGTCACGCGCTGTTCGGTGAGCGCGCGCCCGATGTCCAGCAGCCGTCCGTACTGCACGCCCGACGGACAGGCAGTCTCGCAGGCGCGGCAGGTCAGGCAGCGGTCCAGATGCAGCTGCGTGCGCGCGGTGACCGGCGCACCCTCCAGCAGCTGCTTCATCAGGTAGATGCGCCCGCGCGGGCTGTCGAGCTCATCGCCGAGCAATTGGTAGGTGGGACAGGCCGGGAGACAGAAACCGCAGTGCACGCAGGTGCGCAGAATCGCCTGCGCCTCGCGCCCCTCAGGGGTGTCCCTGATGAAATCCGCGAGCGCGGTCCGCATAACTTCCCCGCAGTCGCACGCGTGCGTGCCGGCAGGCAATTGTAAGCTGAATCGTCCGGGGGCGGCGCGCCGAGGGAGCGCGTCAGCCGATGAGTGCCTTGAAGCGTTGCGAGCGCGAGCCGTCGCCGAACTCCCCCGAGCGCTTCAGCAGCGCGCGCGCTTCCTCGGCCGGCAACGGCCCGCTGAGCAGAAATCCCTGTGCGTCCTGGCAGTCCTGTTCCTGCAGGAAGGCGAGTTGCGGGAAATTATCCACGCCCTCGGCGGTGACGTTGATGCGCATCGAGCGTGACATGGCGATGATGGCCGACGCGATCGCGTGATCGTCGCCGCCCTCGGTGATGCTGGTGACGAACGAGCGACCTATCTTGAGTCGGTCGACCGCGAGGTTGCGCAGCCGGCCGAAGTGCGCGTAGCCGGTGGCAAAATCGTCGATGGCGAGGGAGACGCCGAGCTGCTTCAGCTGCTTGATGGTCTTTTCGGCCCACGCTTCATCGGCCATCACCACCGACTCGCTGATCTCCAGCTCCAGCATGGCCGGATCGAGCCCCGTTTCCCGCAGAATCGCGGCCACCTGGGCCGGATAGTCGGCGAGCGTAAATTGACGCCCCGAGACGTTGACCGCAATGCGCTGCACCGGCAGGCCCTCGGCACGCCAGCTCTTGGCCTGCAGGCAGGCGGTGCGCAGCACCCACGCGCCGATCGGCAGTATCAGCCCGGTTTCCTCAGCGACCGGGAGGAACTCGGAACTGCTCACGACGCCGAGCTCGGCGCTCGTCCAGCACAGCTGCGCCTCCATCCCGGAAACGCTGGCGGTGCGCACGTCGAATTGCGGCTGGTACAGCAGCGAGAACTCGTTGCGGGCGAGGGCACCGCGCAGCCGGTCCTCGATGGTGAAACGGTGCAGAGCTATCGCATTCATGGATGCGTCGTAGTAGGCGTAGGTGCCGGAACTGCGCCGCTTGGCAACATACATCGCCAGATCCGCGTGGCGCAGCAGGGTCACCGCATCGGTGCCGTCCTGAGGATAGACGGCGATTCCCACGCTCGGAGTCACCACCAGGGAGTTCGCGGCGAGTTGCACAGGTTCCCGCAACGCCTCGATCAGCCGCTCGGCCACGCTGCCCGCGTCGGCGGCACAGCGAATAGTCGGCAGCAGCACCATGAATTCATCGCCACCGAGGCGGGCAATATCGCCCAGCCGCGGGCCGGCGCCGGCGCCGGGAACCGCCGTATCGACGCGATCGCGCAGCGAGTTGCGCAACCGGTCCGCGACCAGGCGCAGCAGCTCGTCCCCCGCCGCATGACCGAGCGTGTCGTTGACCCTCTTGAAGTTGTCAAGATCCAGATACAGCACCGCAAGGGTGCGATCATTTTCCTTCGCCGCCTGCAGCGCGCGCACCAGCCGGTTATGCGACTGCTCGCGATTGGGCAGACCGGTCAGCGTATCGAAGTATGCGAGCCTGACGATGCGTCGCTCGGCGCGCCACTTGCTGCCCAGGGCAATGGTCATTTGCCGCACTTCATGCGGATGAAAGGGCTTCTGCAGGTACGAGAGCTTGTCTTCGGGGGGCACCAACCCGCCGATATCACTGGGATCCGCGTCGGAGTAGGCGGTGCAGATGACGATCTCGACCGCCGGATCCAGCTCCCTGATCTGCGCGGCCGCCCACACCCCGTCCGGGCCCGGCGGCATGCGCATGTCCAGGAACACCACGGCGAACGGCTGGTTGCGCGCCAGCGCCTCCTTCACCGCAGTGACCGCCGCCTGAGCCTGATCGCAGAACACCGGCTCGAAGGTGGTGCTGTGCGGGCGCGCTTTGGAGCGTGAGCGCTCGGGCGAATTCCTGCTGAACAGTCGGCTGCGCAGCTCGCGAAAACCCTCGACCTCCTGACTCACATCACTCTCCGCCAGGACCTGCCGGTAGGCATCCCGAACCCCCGGTTCATCATCGACCACCAGCACCCGAATGGTCGTTTGGTTCAATTCAGCCATGGGGACCTCACGCAGCTCCGGCAAGAGACATGGTTTCACGAGCGACCAGGGGCACCAGCAGATGCATCGATGCGCCGCGCCCGGGACCCTCGCTCGCCGCCCAGATGCGTCCACCCAGCGCGTTGATGGCGTTGGCGCACCAGTGCAGACCGATACCGTGGTTGGTTTCCGGCGACTTGGTCGAGAATCCTTTTTCGAATACCCGCTCGAGATTCTGCGCAGGAATGCCGACACCGTCGTCCTGGAACTGCAGGTGCAGCTGCTGACGCTCAGCCTCGCGCGTGATCTCGGCGCTCACTCGCAATACGCCCTTTTCCTTGCCCGCATCGCGCACCGCGTCCGCGGCGTTGATGATGAGGTTCTGCAGGATCAGGCGCAGCACGGTGCGCGCCACACGCACCACACCCAGTTTGCGTAACGTGTCGTCGGCGTCGACCACCAGCCGCTGCCGGCAGGAGTCGGGCACGATCTCCAGCGACTGCGCTACGAGCTCGGTCAGACGCACCGGTTCGATCACGTGCTCATTGCGTGCGGAGCGCAGCTGCTCGGCAAGCGCCGTCTGTATGGCGGTTGCCTGGCGGGTCATGACCTCGACGTCCGCCTGGGCCGAGCGCACGGTGCCGGCGAGCTCCCTGCAGGCCAGGCGCAGGAATTCCTCGAGATCCGCGCTTCGTTGCGGGTCCACCGGCCCGGCCTGAAGCTCCGCAACGGCCTGCTCGGCGTCATCGCAGGGCGCAGCCCGCAGCCGCTCCCTCAGGTTCGCCAGCCGCACGCCGATCGGCGTCATGGCGTTGCCGAGATTGTGGAGCACGCCCTTGGCCAGTTCGGCAAAGCCGGCCTGGAAGGACTGATCGACGAGCTGGGTGCGCGACTCGGCGACGCGGGCCACCATGCGATCCAGCTCACGTGCCAGGACGCCGATCTCATCGGTGCGCGCAAGATCGAGCCGCGTGGTCAGATCCTTGCCCTCATCCAGCGCCACTGCGTGGCGCGTGACGACGGCGAGCGGGGTCAGGATCAGGCGATTCAGGACGCTCACCAGCAGGATGAGCACGACCACCGCGGCCCCCACGAGACAGATCGAGGCATAGGTGACGGCCGCGTAACCGCGCAGCGTCACCTCGCGCGGCACGTCGACCCGCAGCGTCATCACCGGCCGACCGTAGAGGTCGTCGAAGGTGCGATACACGCGCGTGACGTCGTTACTCTCGAGGAGTTGCTCGCGCCCGTGGATCGCTCCCGGAGCGAGCAGGGTCAGGTCGGCCTGCGCCTGGGCGCCGATGCTCCTGACGTCCGACGCTGAAAGAAGCCGCCCCATGGCGATCATCCCGCGAACCGGGCCGCCGCCGTTGCCGTCGAGCACCGGCGCAGTCGCAAGCATCAGGATCCCACGGTTCGTCGCCAGCAGCCCCCGCGCCGGGCGAGCGGCGCGCAGGTTCGCTCGCCAGGGGAAGTCGATCGGCAGAGCCTGGCGGGCCGCCAGATCCAACCCGAGCGGCTGGTCGGATTTGAGTTCCAGCGACTTGGACGCCACGACGTTGCCGTCCAGATCGAGTATGAGCATGACATTGATGTTGAGCTGCCGGAGAGCGACGTTGGTGATGTCGGTCTTGATGAAATCAGGATTGCGATCCTGCACGAAACGGTAGGTGTCGACCCAGTTGCCCCAGTCCGTCGCCGAGACGGCGATCCGGTCAATCACCAGGTCGAGCGCGAAGTTGATGCGTCGCATGGCGACGTGGGCGTTTGCGCGCTCCAGCTCCGCGAAGCTCGGCATGACGACCTGCTTCTCGACCACGATTTCGGCAATCCCGAGGACGAGGAAAATAGCTGCCGTCAGCGCGGCCACCTTGGCGCGGATGTTCACCGCATTAAGCTAAATGGATTCCCGGTTCCAGGTATGTCCGGAGATCTCAAATCCGGCCGCGGCCGCGGCCGCCGGCAGTGACGGATGTCACATAATCCGGGCGGACCATTACCCAGGGCGGACCCGCGAACCTCGCACCATGGGCGGCTGTCGAGCTCGACCAGGGGTGCCCGGGCGCATCTCCTCGTCCTGCAGGCTCCCTAGGCTTCAGCTCAACTGCTTTCTGAGCGTGGCAATATCGACGATCGTCCACGCTTCCACGATCCGTCCGGACGAGAAGCGAAAGAACGTCATTCCCTCGATACCGATGCGCGCGCCGTCGCCCGGCATACCGCCGGCGACCACGGTGTTCGTGCCAACCGCCTTCCAGTGCACCGCGACCAGATCCTTGCCGGCGACCGTACGCTCTACCGTCACCTTGAGATCCGGCATGGCCGCTCGCCAGGACCGGGTCGCTGCGCTGTCCTGCTCGAGGGTGTAGTCAGCCGAGGCACCGTGCGCTACGAAATTGGGACCGTAGATCTCGTCGAGCCGGTCGAAACGTCCTTCAGCCATAGTTTCAAGGAACACGCGCCTTGCGGTGCGCACGTTGTCCGGCGTGTCGGCACGGGCACCGGGGCAGATCGAGACAGCCAGCGCCGTGGTCAACACGGCGATCGAAACAAGACGCATGGAAGTGTTCCTCGTGGTCGGAGGCCGTGAGCTCTCGCGGACTCGCCGGGTTGTCGAACTCCCGACCTCCTGGTTCGCAGGCTGATTCGTGCAATTGATTGTACCTTGAAATCAATCACTTGCAGTGCCTGTCAACGCCGATCGAGGTATGCCCATGTCACAATCGCGGCACAGCCAGTCTGCGGAGAATCCATGACAACATTTTCCAGACGTGCTTTCTTTGGATTGACGGCGGGAGTCGCCGTGATTGCCGACAGCGCGAAGGTCGGGGCTGCCGGGGCACGGGCCGGCGGGCTGAGATCGATAACCACTGGCGTCCAGCCCATCACCGCGCAGGAGCACAGCGCTCGCGTCGCCAAGCTGCAAACCGCGATGCAGCAGCGAAAGATCGCAGCACTCCTGGTCGAGGCGGGATCAACGCTCGAGTATTTCACAGGCATCCACTGGTGGAGGTCCGAGAGGACGACTGCAGCCGTGATCCCTGCCGAGGGTCAAGTGGTCGTCGTCACTCCTTTCTTCGAAGAGCCTTCAATCCGCGAAACACTGAAGATAACGGGTGACGTTCGGCCCTGGAAGGAAGATGAGAGTCCGTTTGATCTGATTGCCGGCGCACTGCGCGATTCCGCGATCGCAGGGCCGCTCGCCGTGGAACCAACCACGCGCCTCTTTATCGTCGAACACGTGGCCAAGGCATCGGCCATAAGACGAGAGGTGGTTTCAGGAGACGAGCTTGTCCGTGCTTGCCGGGTAGTCAAGTCAGCAGCGGAGCTGGCTTTAATGCAGGCAGCCAACGACGTCACGATTGCAGCGTTGCGACACTTGCGCGGTCGGATCGAAGCCGGCATGCGCCGCTCCGACATCCTCAGCTTGCTGATCGCGGCGACTGAGCAGCTGGGCGGCTCGCATGAATTTTCCCTGGTATTGCTTAATGAGGCGAGCGCCTATCCGCACGGGTCCGTCAAACCGCAACAAGTGCGCAACGGGTCGGTCATCCTCATCGACACTGGCTGCAGCGTTCACGGCTACCAGTCCGACATCTCCAGAAGCTGGGTATTCGGCGACGCTTCGCCTCGTCAGCGGGAGGTTTGGGACACGGTGAAGCGGGGCCAGGAGATCGCACTCGAAACGGCGAAGCTCGGCACTCCGGTCGGCGCCATCGACCAGGCGGTCCGCGCGTTCTACGAGCAGAAGGGCTGGAGCAAAGACTATGGCTTACCGGGTTTGTCGCATCGGACCGGCCACGGGATTGGAATGGACGGGCATGAGCCGCCCTATCTCGTGCGTAACGATGCAACTCCACTTCAGGCCGGGATGTGCTTCTCCGACGAGCCGGGAATCTACATTCCTGGAGAATTCGGTATCCGGCTGGAAGATTGTTGGTTCATGACCGAGGCCGGGCCAAAACTTTTCACGCAGCTGGCCAAATCGATAGACCAGCCGATTTAAGGAAGACCAAGGGTGCAACGAGATTGAATTGCGCGTCTGGCTTTGAGCAGCACAACAGTCCATCGCGCGATCGGCAGCGCGAGATGGATCACGGGTGATTCTCCTGCGCGACGGTTGACTGCAAGTGCAACGGCGAGGGGTCGACGACATCCTTGATGTCCTTGCACTGCGGGAGCGTGGCGCCCTTGTAGCTGTTCACCGGGAAGTACCTGATCTGCCACGTTGCGAAGCCCCAAACGTCAAGGCCGGCCTTAAGGTACTTGCTGGCGCGGTCGGCAGCCTCGCAGTCGTATTGCGACCGGTACAGGTGCTGTTGAGTCTCCTTGAGCAGGTCGGCGCGAGCTTTTCCTTCGGACCGCTGTAGGAGAGTCTCCTTGAGACTCGAAGCGGTCCCCGCATGGTGCGAGCGGCGCTGAACCTTGAAGTCCGAGTCGGTGTACGGGTCGACGTTGTCATCCGGAACCGCTGCTGAGCGCCCGCCCTTGGGCGCCGGAGCATGTCCCGCAACCTCGCCCGGTGAGCCGTGCGCGTCCGCTACGGGCACGGCCGTTGAGGGTTCGAGGACTTCGGCCGTCGCCACGCTGCCTGCGGATTGCGCCGCCAAATAGTCTCCGACAGCCCACACCCCCAACGTGATGACCGCCGCGCCGGCTCCCACCAGTGGTGCGTACCTGGTGAAGCCGCCGATGAAGGTGGACCCCAGCGAATGGGATGGCTTGAGACTCCGTTTTCGCGCGTCGCTGCGCTGAAGCCAGCCGATAAGGTGCTTGATGCTGTAGAGCACACCTTGGGCGACGAAGAAGCCGAGGGCGGTGCCGATGACGAGTTGAGTCATGCTCATGACTAATACCGTGCTCGCGCATATCTCTTGCCAGGTGGACAATTCTGCGCGTCACCTCAGCAGCCATCCGTGAGCAGGATCACGGAGCCGGCGCGTATTCCGTGCATGCAACACGCAATCGAGCGGGCGCCAGGGGCGAACCGCGCACTCGGCGACCAACCCGTTTCGCGGACCCCTTAGACGACCTGCGGGAAATCGGCAGGAGTACAGTTGCGGAGCATCGGAAGAAAGAAGGCAGCTGATGCTTCAGTTCGAGCGTGCCGAACGAGCCAAGTCGATCGCCAGCCGCAGGCTGGTATGCGGGTTTGCAGTGCTAATCTCCGGCTGCGTCTATTTCGCCCAGCACACTGTCCAGGGTGCCTGCGCGAGCAGTCTCGATTCCCCGATCCGCAACTTCTGTGTCGTCACCCCGCAGGTGCTGTGGCGGGGCGAAAGACCGAACAAGGCGGACGCGACATGGCTCGTGGAGCACCGCGTCGGGACAATCGTGAACCTCGAGGAGATTCAGAATGATCACGATGCGTTCGACGCAGCCGCCGCCACCCCGGATCTCACGCGCACGATAGATTACTTCCACCTGCCGGATTTCGAGCCGCTGCATATGATCAATTGGTCGTTCCTGGACGGTCATGTGGCTCGCTTCTTGGCAATCGTCAGCGAGGCGCCGAGGCCGGTGTATGTTCACTGCATGGACGGGATCGATCGCACCGGCGTGCTGATTGCGGCCTATCGGGTGCTCATCGAAGGATCCAGCCGCGAGGAAGCAATTGCCGAGATGGCACGCTTTGGCAGTCCCTGGCTTCGAGTCGATGCCAAGTACATCCGCGGCCTGCAAGGCGACCGCCGTGCCGTGATCATGCGCAAAATGGGTGAGTGGAAATCCAAGCTCAAGGCAGGTGCCACAATCGTGTGCACGCGCGGAAAGTGCACCTACTCGAGCATCAATGGACATGCCGCACGGTGAAGACATTCGATCCAATGCACGGTCCCGGACGGCTCCGTAAGTACGGCATTTGGCGCCCGATAGGTGTCCTGCTCGCGACCGTGAAGGATCCGACTCAGGACCTGGGGGCAATTTGACGGAACCGCCGCGACCGGGGCGATCCGGGCAAACAGCAGGATGCGGTCGGCTCCGGGTTCCGCAATTCCGGGAAACTTCTTCAGACCCTTGCGCGCTTGGGAGAGTGGCCCCCGCAGAGCGGCGCGCAAATCACCCCCCAACTCGTCCCTGACGCGTTTTGCAATCTTCTTCAGCCGCAGGGCGCGCACCTGCGGGACCAGACCGCCGGACTTCAGAAGCGACGCCAGCTTTGAAGCTGTCGCCTGCAGTAACGCCTGCGGTTCGATGCCAACTTCGCTCCTGAGCTTGTCCAGCCCCTGGCACACGCTGCATCACTGGGCGGATATCCGCACTGCCACCACACGATGAATGCGTAAGGATCGACCGGCCACAATGGTTCCTGCTTGCCGTAGAAGCGCTCAAGTTCATCGAGCAGCTTCGGGACGGCGCGTGGCCGGGGAGTTCGGAGGCGATGTTGTCGGACGGGATCCAAAGCGGACTGCCAAGTTTTTGTGCATAGTGGCGCGCCCGGAGAGATTCGAACTCCCGACCTCCTGGTTCGTAGCCAGGCGCTCTATCCAACTGAGCTACGGGCGCCGCCGTGAAGATGAATCTGTCTGCAGGAGCGAGCGGGATTCGGACCCAGGCGCAAAATCAGTAACTTACTGATAACGGTCCGGATTCGCGTCCGCTCAGATCCCCTTTTAAAGCCCCGGATCGGGCACCGGCCTGGCACGGCACCAGTGGCCCCCGAGAGAGGGCGCGCATCCTACCACAATCCTTCCGTGTGCTCGGGTCAGTGCCTACGCGTGTCACTCAAGGTGAAGCTTGTCCCGCACTCCTCCCGGCCTGAGCGGCTCAGGCACAATCGGCCCCCATGCGTCACAGCGTGCATCCGCACCCGCCCTTTCTCGGTTGCGCAACACTTTCGCTCGCGTTGACGCTGTCGGCGGTTCCATGCCATGCGGCGGGTACGAGCGTGGAAGGCGCCCATGGCATTACGGCCACCATTGACGAAGAGTCGGGCCGCTATGAGGTGCGAAGCCAGGAACCGAACTGGGCATTCGCGGGCACGCTCGGCGTTGCTGCATCGGATATCAGCATGAAGGACGGGCAGGACCGACTGGGTGCTTTCCGTGAGCTGAGTTTTCGCTGGAGGGAGCGGGTGGCGCTGAAGGGAAGCATCCGGACTTACGTCGATCGTCCCGTGGTGCTGTTCGGAATCACTTCGAGCGAACCCACCTCCGATGCGGCGCTGATCCGTTTTCCGCGGTTTACCGAATTTCCGAGAAATCTGCATGGCTTCAGCTACGTGAACCGTGAGTTCGCTCCGCCGAGTTTTGCGCTCGAGGAGAACGCGACGCCCTGGCTCCTGTACGACGACCAGACACACGCCGCGGTGCTGTCGCCCGCCGCGAACTACATGATCGCGAGCATGCGTGGAGACGGCAAGACCGAGATCGCAAGCGGACTCAATGCGGGCGTCGCCGATCTGCCCGCCGACTTCACGCACCTCACGCTCATGGCCCTGGGCGTCGGGGTGAATGCGACCTGGGACAGCTGGGGCAGCGCGCTGACCGGGCTGCAAGGGACTCAGCGGCCGGGGAATGATGCGGACATCGGCCTGCGCTATCTGGGCTACTGGACCGACCACGGCGGTGAGTACTACTACGACTACGACCGCAAGCTCGGTTATGCCGGCACGCTCGCGGCGCTGGTGCAGCGTTACCGCGCGGAGGGAATCCCGATTCGGTATCTGCAGCTCGATAGCTGGTGGTACTACAAAACCTATACGGATCCAGCCGGCAAGACCGGCAAACCCGAGAACGATCGTCTGCCGCTGGAGGAATGGAATCGCTACGGCGGGCTCATCAAGTACGAGGCGCACCCCAGCCTCTTCCCGCAAGGTCTCGCGGCGTTTCAGCAGCGAATCGGGCTGCCGCTCATCGCGCACAATCGTTGGATCGATCCCGCGAGCCCGTATCACCAACGTTACCGCATCTCCGGGCTCGCGGCGCTCGACCCGGACTGGTGGCGGGAGATCATCGGTTACCTGTCGTCCGCACAGGTCGTGACGTATGAGCAGGATTGGCTCAACGTCATCTACGAGCACTCCCCGGAGCTCGCTGCGAGCCTCGAGGCTGGTGATGCCTTTACCGACGGTATGGCGCGTGCAGCCCAGGAGAAGGGCCTGTCCATGCAGTACTCCATGGCGTTGCCGCGACACTTTCTTCAGGGCGCCCGCTACGGGAATCTCACCACCATTCGTGTGAGTGGCGACCGGTTCAGACGAGATAAATGGGACACGTTCCTTTACACGTCGCGTCTGGCGAGCGCCCTGGGGATCTGGCCGTGGTGCGACGTGTTCATGAGCAAGGAGACGGACAACCTGTTGCTCGCGACTCTGTCGGCGGCCATGGTCGGAATCGGCGACCGCTCCGGCGCGGAGGACAAGAAGAATTTGCTGCGCGCCGTGCGCCTGGACGGGGTGATCATCAAGCCGGACACACCGCTGCTTCCGATCGACGCCATGTATACGGCCGGGCCGCGGCAGCCGATGATTGCCGCGGCGCACACCGATCACGGCGCGTTGCGAACCAGTTATGTCTTCAGTTACGGCCGCGGGCTCGACGGGCTGAGCGTCGCGTTCACACCCGCTCAAGTGGGAGTGCCGCGCGAGGTCTATGTATACGACGTACGACACCGGACCGCGCGGCGATTGGCGCCCGCAGACGCATTCAGGTTCGTTCTCGCTCCGAATGGAACGGCGTATTTTGTCGTGGCTGCGATATCGCGCGCGGGCATAGCGCTGCTCGGCGATGAAGGCAAGTTCGTCCCGGACGGGCGCAAACGCATCGTCGCCCTCGACGATGAGCCGGATCGGCTTATCGCCACCGTGACATTCGCGCCGCAGGAGCAATCCGTGCGGCTGTTCGGCTACGCCACAGGGCGGCGACCCACGGTCACAGCGCAGACCGGCTCCGCGGGTGAAGTCACTCTTGACGAGAGGACCGGCCGTTTTGAGGTTTCGGTGTCGCCGAGCCCGGAGCAGGTGCACGAGGGCCCCGGAAACGACCCCGTGCGCCAAGCGATCGTTTCTCTGCAGAGCAGGTGAACCCACCATGAGGACGCGTCGTGACGTGCTGCGGATCGGCGCCTGGGCGGCAGCGAGCGCGGCGGCGCCGGCGGCCCTGGCCACCAGGGTAACAGCGAAGACGATTCTGATTCTTGGCGGCACGGGCTTCATCGGCCCGCACCTGACACAGGAGGCGCTGCGTCGCGGCTGGAAGGTCACGCATTTCAACCGCGGCAAGCGCGCTGCGGGCGGCGTTGCGGGTGTCGAAACTTTGATCGGCGACCGCAAGGGTCAGCTCGATTCGTTGCGCGGGCGCAGGTGGGGCGTGGTGGTGGATGACACCGGCTACATTCCGAAATTCGTGAAGATGTCCGCCGAGCTGCTGGCGCCGAACGTCGGCTACTGCCTGTTCATCTCGAGCATCTCCGCTTACGCGAGCTTCGCGCAGCCAAACGACGAGCAGTCGCCGACGGGGAAATTATCGAATCCCGACATCGAGGAGGTCACCGACGACACCTACGGACCGATGAAGGCCCTGTGCGAGCAATATTCGGCGGCAGCGTTCACGGGACGCGTCAGCATCGTCAGACCCGGTTACATCGTGGGACCCCTGGATCCCACCGATCGCTTTACCTACTGGCCGGTGCGCGCTTCCAGGGGCGGTGAGATGCTGGCGCCCGGCACGCCGCGCGATCCCATCCAGATTATCGACGTCCGCGATCTTGCTGCCTGGATGATGAAGCTCATCGAGTTGCGCACCACCGGTTACTTCAATGCCGTGTCATCCCCCGGTACGTTCACCATGGGCGATCTCGTCGGCTCGAGCCAACACGCGACGCCTGAGGCCGGAACGAGCGTCACCTGGGTGCCGGAGGATTTTCTCGCCGCGCACTGGAAGTCCGATGAGCTCGATCTGCCGCCCTGGTCACCCATGAAAGGTGACACGGCCGGCGCGTCGCTCACGTCCGCGAAGGCGGCGAGTAAGGCGGGACTGCGGTGTCGCCCCCTTGAGGACACCGTGCGCGACACGCTCGAGTGGTTCAGATCCCTTTCCGCCGAACGACAGGGGAAGCTGCGTGCCGGCCTCGATCCACAGAAGGAGGCCGATACGCTGCGCAGCTGGCACCTGGGTAACGGCAGCGCCGGTGGCGAACCGCAACGTTCTCAGGCTTGAGCTTGGAGGACGCCTGGTGAAACGAAACTTGCGGCATCCCCCTGACGGGGTGACGAAGACAAACTGTGATCAGTCTCACTAAGCGGCGCAGGCCGTCCATCATCGGTATTCGCAATTTGATACATTTTTCGCACCGGTTGTCGAGTATTGTGAAGCGCGGATTCGACCCCGCGTGGTGGGGACCGAACTATGCTGCTCGGGTGGTTCAACGCGCGCCAAGCCGCCGAAGTCGGCATCGCATTAGCCGATCACTTTGCGCCGCCGACAGTGTCACGCTCGATCAAGCGCGCCAGGAAAGAATCGGCACAAAGGGAACGGGGTGCGGCGCTGCAGGAGCTCCTGCGGCGGGCCGAACGCGAAACTCGCGCTCTTCCACTGAATCTCTTCAAGAAGGCGACGTTCGCAAACTCCTTCAAATGGAGGTTGCTCGAAAACGGCGTCGAAAGGGAGATGGCCGATCAGGTGACCCGGACGCTGGTCCTGCATGTCTCGCAGAATCAAGCCGACTCGGCGCCAGGCCGCGATTCGGCTGCCGCGCCAGCGGATCGGCCCAACTCCAGCACGGCCCAATATCTTCTTACGCAGGGTAATGAATACCTGGCTCAGCGCGCTTATGCCAAGGCGATCACTTCTTATGAGCACTTACTCGAGCTCAATCCCCGTCATGCCTGTGCGTTCAACAATCTGGGGGCGGCTCTTTTCAAGCTGGGCCGCTATCAGGAAGCAGAACAGCATTTTCGTCGTGCAATCGGCGTGAAGCCGGATTATTCCGACGCACATAGTAATCTTGGATCTGTGCTTCGATCGAGGGGACACCTCGCCGGATCCGAGAATTCCCTAAGACGGGCCCTCAAGCTAAAGCCGAATCATGTGGAAGCCCGCAGCAATCTCGGCCTGACCCTCCTGTCCCTCGGCCGCACTATCGATGCCAAGGCTCACTTTGAAAAAGTGCTTAGGATCGCCCCGCGTCATGCCAACGCCTTGCTTGGCATGGGACAGGTCGCCCGCATGGAAGGCCGCTTCGACCAGGCAGAGGCCATATTAGAGCGTGTGCTTGAGGCCGATCCGAACATGCCAGGCGCATGGGCGGCGTTGGTCGGATTGCGCAAGATGACGTCTGACGCCGGCTGGCTACAGCGCGCGGAGGAGATTGCGGCGAGCGGGATCGCACCGTTGGAGGAGGCCGACCTGCGCTTTGCAATTGGTAAGTATTACGACGATGTCGCGGACTTCGAACGGGCCTTTCGCAGTTACAAACGCGGCAACGACCTGATGAAGGCCGTGCTTGCGGAAAAATACCAGCCAGACGTGCACACCCGGTTCGTCGACGACCTGATCCGCGTTTACACGCGAGAGACGATCTCTCGAACAGAGAGTGGTGGTTCTGCCTCCGTAAAACCGATCTTCGTCGTTGGCATGATGCGTTCGGGGACATCGCTCGTCGAGCAGATCATCGCTTCGCATCGAGCCGTAAGAGGAGCGGGAGAACTGCAATTCTGGAGCGACGCGGTGCGCCAGCATGCAACCGCGATGCGGCAAGGACCACTCGGCGAGCCACTAAGGAAGAAGCTGGCGAAGGAATATCTGCGGATTCTGACGGGCCATTCCGTCGACGCATCGCGCATCGTGGATAAGGCGCCAGTCAACTCCGACTATCTGGGTGTTATTCACTCGATACTGCCGAATGCTCGCATCATCTATATGCAACGTGACCCGATCGACACGTGCCTGTCCTGTTATTTCCAGCAGTTCTCTCCAGCCCTGAGCTTCACCATGGACCTGTCGGACCTGGCTCACTACTACCGGGAGCATCAGCGGCTTATTGCGCACTGGCGTACCGTACTTCCACCGGGAACGATTCTGGACGTGCCTTACGAGGAACTGATTGCCGACCAGGAGGGATGGACCCGCAAGATCCTCAAATTCCTCGATCTCGAATGGGATGAGCGGTGCCTGGATTTCCAAAGTACGCAACGTACCGTGGCCACCGCAAGCTATTGGCAGGTGCGGCAGAGGATCTACGGGGATTCCGTGGGACGCTGGCGCAACTACAAGAGGTTCATCGGCCCGTTGCGAGACCTCCAGGACCTGGTTCCCTGAACCCGAAAGCAGGCGGGAGCTGACGAGAACGCCCACTCCCGCTCGAAGGCCGCGGCCCGTCGTGATTTTGGCGGAGAGAGAGGGATTCACGCCGCTTTCTATGCTACTGATTTATTGGGCTTTTAATTAATTCCCTGAATATTGGTACCCACAAAAATACCAACGAAGCGAATGTGACGATTGCATCGCCGGCGGCTGCCGATGTCAAAGTCTCACGGCTTCTTCGCCACAACCTTGCCGTTTTCCCACACGTAGAGCGGCGTGCCGTACATGCGCGCAGTCTTCCGAGCATCCTTTGCCGCACGACGCAAGGCACGCCCGACTCCAGCGGCAAAGCTCAGTGGTCGGCTCGCCTTCGTTCGCGTTTTCGCCTTCACGGACTTTTCTCCAATATTCGTGGCGCACGCCCCGAATTGTCGTACAGAGCCCAGCTGTCGAAGGCCTGTAGATAGTAGATGCACCGAACGTTCCCCCGGCCTCTTGAGAATCTCCTGAGGACGTCAGCCCGCGGCGCATCAGGGCCACCTTGGCACACTCGAGCCACGATGCGCCGCAGTGCCAATTCGGCGGAACGAAGCCCAAGATACACCAGGGGTGCAGCCGCAGTCCCTACGTGCACCGGTTCCAGCCTTGGGCGCTGGAGCTGCCTGGGAACACCGCAACTGCCGGTACGTGGTGCCGCCAGCGATCTTCGGCAGGGCAACCGCCTCGGCTATCGCCGCGGCGTCTGAAGCAACGCATGCAGCACCTTCGCGCCCGCCGTCTTGTCTAAGCAGTCATCGAAGTCCGCGTTGTGCGACAGGCGCCGCGTGCCATCATCCAGTGTCATCCCGCTCAGCATCACCAGGTGAGTAGCCGATCCCGTGCCTGTGCCTTCAATGCCTGAGTCGGCAGGTAGCCGTTATGAATGTCGATGAGGGCGACATCGGGCGTATCGTAGAGAATCACCCCAAGCGGCTTCCTCCGCGTCGGCGGCCTCCGTCACCGTGTAACCGAGCAGCATCAGAGAGCTTTCCGGTAGCCCGGCGCACGCCCGAGTCGTCATCGACGATTACCACCCGTGTGCCCGGGCGCTCAAATGCGGGCCGACGTGCTACAGGGTGCGGCCAAATTCTTTGACTTGCTTGTGCGCCTCTTCTCTAGCAACACCATAACGTTCCTGGATCTTGCCGGCGAGGTATTCGCTATCGCCCTCGGCCATCGTGAGATCGTTATCAGTGAGTTTGCCCCACTTCGTCTTGAGCTTGCCGGCGAGTTGTTTCCACTGCCCCTTGATCTTGTCTTCGTTCATGAGAATCTCCGTGCGCCGGTGAACCGGCGAGCCGTTGTGAATGAAAAAGTCATGCAGTAAGAGTTATCCGCCCCTTCTGACGCGGTCAACAATGGGCTTGATGCAGCTTTCATGCTTCGCGCGCAGGTTAGAATGGCGCAACAGAATCTTGCGTAAAATCACCCGGGCGCTCATTGTTTTGTCGGGGAATATTGTCCTCGTCGTAGGCAGGCTCTGACACTGGACGCCCGTCCTGTGTCTCGCGGCTGTCGCGCTCTCAGGGCGATCTCTCGACCCCATTTCCGAGACCGGCAGCGGAGCGGAAACGCCGCAGCAACTGCTGCACAGCTCCCACATGTTCCAGGTCGCGCTGCTCCTGGCGTACATCGCTACGCGCGCTGGCAACCCTTTCGCCCGCGCACGCGCCGCAAGGGCGATACCCCGCAACATGCTCGAGAGATCTTCGGCGTGTTCCTGCGCCAGGATCTCGTCCAACAGGCGCCGCGTGGTCGGATCATGTGTTCCAACGTAGCGGATCATCTCCTTGTAGGAATCGATCGCGATGCGCTCAGCGACCAGGTGCTCGCGTATCATCGCTTCCAGCGAGTCCCCGGCGACGTACTCTGCATGGCTGCGCTCGGCGAGGCCACGCGGATCGAGATTCGGCTCGCCGTCGAGTTGCACGATTCGGGTAGCGATGCGAGCGACGTACGCGAGTTCCTGTGCGGCGTGGGTCAGAAATTCCTGTTTTACCGCCTCCGCTTCCAGACCATCCGCCATGAAGTAGTGGCGCCGGTAACGCAAGGTACACACGATCTCGGTCGCCAGCGCCTCGTTCAACAGCCCCACCGTGTCGCGGTAAGCGGTATAGCTGCCGGTAACAGCGCCCTCCTCGATGTCCTGCCGTGCTCTATCCCTGAGTGTTGCGATGTCGCGGAATTAGTGTCCGTTTTCTTCTGAGTGCTGTTTCACGCGCTGTGCCCAATTTCCTGAATGTTACGGGCTGAGCCTCCATCACCCATGGGCTAAGCGCCGCGATCGAACAGAACCTTGCCAAGCAGGCGCCCGAACGGCACACGAACCAGTGCGGCCGCCGCTGCCGTCGATGCCAGCGAGCGGCCTGACAGGTGCGCGGCGATCCAACGAAACGTCGCGCTGCGGGGAAAGGCATCGGCGTCCGCGGCCGACGGCGCCGCCCATGCTGCACGGAACTGCTGACGATTGCGTTCCATGGCGAGCGTCGCTTGCTGCGCCCGGGGATCGGGGCCCGACGGAGGTGTCATGAGGGCTCCGCGCGCTCCCGCGCCAGCAGTTCCTCCAGCAATTGCCGGTCCTTGGCCCATTCGCGCGCCGTCTGAGAAAGCATGCCTGGCTCGGCCTCCTTCAGGGCCTTCAGCTCCCACAGCGCGCACGCCGCGATAACGACGAACACGCCGAGCAGACCCACAATGGCCCAGATGCGAGCCGCCGTGTCCCAGGTGACCGCGATCACCCAGACGCAGCCCATCGCCGCGGCCAGCACGGTGGCGCCAACCATCACCGTGCCGGCGATCACCCGTCGGTGGAAGATTATTCGGATCGCGTCAATATCGCTCAGAATGAGATCCGTGTAGGCGCCGGCATGGCGAACGGCAATCGACCCGAGAGCGGCGAGGCGCTCGATCATGTGAGTCGGTCAATCAGCGGCGGCCCACCAGAAAGCCAATGGCGAGCCCCGCTACCGCGGCAATGCCGATCGCTTCCCACGGCTGATCGCGCACGTAGCGGTCGCCCGCCTCGAGCGCCTCTTTGGCCTGGCGCTGTACCTGGTCGGCGCCCTCGGAAATCGCCTTCTTGGTCGTCACGACCGTGGCCTCGACCTTGGCACGCAGGCGCGCCAGTTCCGGATCGGCTGCAGCGCCCACCCGCCGGATCAGATCCTCAACGTCGGCAATCAGTCTGCGCACCTCTTGATTAGCGGCCCCGCGCGCCTGGCGGGCGGCCTCCCGCGTAGCGCCCCGCACCGCCTGATGAAGCTCGCGGTCGATATCATTCGCTGTAGTTCCCATGGAATCGTGCCTCCTTAATTCAAAGCTTGAGCGTTAGCGCTTTAGGCCCGCGACCGCCCCAGAATCAGTGCGATCACCGCACCGATGAGGAACAGCACGAACAGCACTTTGGCAATTCCGGCGGCACCCGCGGCGATCCCGCCGAAGCCGAAAACGACGGCGACGATCGCGATGATGAAAAACACCGCTGCGTAATACAGCATGGCTGCCTCTCCTTACTTGCCACTCGGATGAATCGCGCCGCCCCAAACTGCCCGGACCGGGCAGCGTCCGACAGCGAATTTGAGTATCCGCCGCCCCTGCACCGCCGTCGGTCGGGAAGGCGACTGAAGAAATGTGGGATTTGGGCTACAGGACGTCGGTTGCAACGCAGGGCTGCGGTGACGCAGTGCCGCCCCCTGACCGTGCACTCAAGCGCAGTCTGGCCACACCAAGACGGTCAAGCGCGGCCGCGTGGATCAGATTCGCGCCGACCCACTCAACACCGCGACCGTCAACCCTTGGAGTCGGCACGCAGCCACCGCGCCCGCCGGTAAGAGCGGGCGAGGAAATCAGTTTCTTTCCGACAGCACTGCGCGCGGCCCGCGGCGACACTGTGGCCTCAGCAGCCAACCGGAGCCCGGTTTACGCACTCTCTGACTGCATTGCACCGGCGCCTCGCCGCGCCGCGGCCTCTCGGTCTGCGGGACGGGTGGGACGTTTGTGTGCGCGTTATCGACAAGCTGCAGGCGCACAACTCAGGGCTGCTTGCAGGCGGAATCGCGATGTACGGGTTGCTGTCCGTGTTCCCCGGACTCGCGGCTGCGGTCCTGATCTACGGGTTGTTTGCCACGCCTGCGGATGTGGCCCAGCAAATGCGCGTGTTTGCAGGCATTCTGCCGCCCGGGGCATGGGTCATTTTCAATGATCAACTGCAGAAAGTCGCGGCCCATGATCATGGCGCGCTCACCGTCGCGGCGAGTGTGGGCTTGCTGCTTGCACTGTGGGGCGCGCGCTTGACCATGAGCGCACTGATGACGGCCACCAACATCGCCTACGAAGTGCCGGAAAAGCGCCGCTACGTGCTGCAGATCCTGATGTCCCTGGTGCTCACGCTCGGGGCGATCGTCGGCTTCCTGGCGATGCTACTGGTTGGAATCCTCATTCCGGTGACGCTCGCGATCCTCGGCACGAGCATCTGGGTGCAGGCCGCCGTGACCATTGTCCGTGGGCTGCTACTATGGGTGTTCGCCGTGGTCGGACTTGCGCTGCTTTATCGCTTTGCGCCGGCCCGGCGCAACACGCGCTGGCGTTGTATGACCTGCGGATCGACTCTCACGGCGACAGTCTGGCTCATCCTGAGCGGCCTGTTCGCCGTCTATGTGCGCACCTTCGGCAGCTACGATGTGACCTACGGCGCCCTGGCGGGGGTGATCGTGCTACTGATGTGGTTTTATCTCCTGAGCTTCGTCGTGATACTGGGCGCGGAGGTCAACGCGGCCATCGAGGCGTGGCGCGCCGAGCCTCAACGGGCCGCCGGTGGATAGCCGCATGCCAGAAAACAAGGCCACGGGGGCTCACCCGCGGGCGAGAAGGGTGCTGACCTGGATTGGAATCGCCGTAACCACACTGTTCGTTGTTGCGCTTCTGACGCTCTCGCTCATTGATCTGAACGTGGTGAAGCATCCGATCGAGCGCTTCGCCTCCGCTCGCTCCGGGCGCAACGTGGTGATTGCTGGTCCTCTGCAGGCGCACATCTGGTCATGGACCCCTGACGTTACGATCAACGGGCTGACGGTGGGCAATCCCCCCTGGGAGGCGGCCCGACCGATGCTCCAGGCGCAGCGCGTGCAGGTGCGGGTGAGGCTCCTGCCGCTGCTCACAGGCCGGGTCATTGTCGATCACCTGGAAATGGATAACGCGCTCATCTACCTGCACCGCGACGCGTCGGGGCGCGCGAACTGGACATTTGAGAATCAGAAACCCACCAACGAGCCCGCCGGACCGCCGACCCGGTTTCCGGTGGTGCGCAATCTGATCATTGCATCAAGTCAGCTCACACTCGAGGACGAGATCCTGCACCTGGACGTTGAAGCCACGCTGCAAGCACGCGAGAACGCCAGCGCCAACGACCCCAGGGCGCTGCGCATCGAGGGCAAGGGCACGGTGAACAGACAGCCTCTCACCGTGCAAGTGCTCGGGAGCCCGCTGATCGCTGTGGACCCGGGGCGCCCCTACCCGTTCGCTTTGCGCATCGCCGCGGGCAACATCCAAATCGATGCCGACGGCCTGGTGCATGAGCCCTTCGATCTCGGTCGCATCGGCCTGGTTGTTCGGGCCAGCGGCGATGATCTCGCCGATTTCTACTACCTCACCCAGCTTGCATTCCCCAACACACCACCGTTTCGAATGCAGGCTTCCATCGAGCGTGACGGCTCGCAGGTTCACGTCGATCCGATTGCCGGGCAGGTCGGCGAGAGCGATGTGCGCGGGCAGCTGAGCATCGACATTTCGCGCAAGCGCCCCACCGTTACCGGCGAGCTGCTGTCGAAGAAGCTGCGCCTCAGCGATCTCGCGGAATCCCTGGGAGGCAAACCCATGAACGCGGCCGCGATCAGCCGGGAAAAGCGCTCGCTCAGTGCGAAAGAACGACCGCAGCGCAAACCCCGGGCTCCGCCGGCGACCGCTGCTCCCGAGGCGCGCTTGTTCCCCGAGGCCCGCCTGCAGGTCAACCGGGTGCGGGCCATGAACGCCGACGTCAGCTTTACTGCGGTGTCGATCAATGCGGGCAGCTTACCGCTCAAGAAGGTCGCGCTGCACATCAAACTGAACGACGGTGTGCTGTCCCTTGATCCCTTCGAGTTCCAGATGCCCGAGGGGAAGCTGCGTGGCACAGCCAACGTCGATGCGCGCGGAATCACGCCTGAGACACATCTGGATATTCGGATGACCGATATCCAGCTGAGCCAGTTCAAAGGCAAGTCCCCCGGCGCGACTCCTCCGCTCGCCGGAGACGTGCAGGCGCGCGTCCTGACCAGCGGCCGCGGCGACTCGGTCCATGACTTCGTAGCCGATGCCAACGGGCCGGTCACGTTCGTTCTTCCGCACGGTGAGATCAACTCAGCATTGGTCGAACTGACTGGCATCAATGTGGCGGAAGGACTTGGATTGCTGCTGAAAGGCGGTAAAGACCGTGCCGATATTCGCTGCGGTGTGGCGCAGTTCGCGGTCCAGGACGGCACTATGCGCGCACAGCAATTCGTCCTCGATACTCAGAACGTGCGCATCACGGGCAGCGGCGACGTGCGCTTGGGGCCGGAGGAGCTCGACTTGTCTCTCAAAGGAGATCCCAAGAAGCTCCGCCTGACGCGGCTGAAGGCCCCGGTGAAAATCAGCGGCCATCTGCTCAAGCCCACGATCAGCATCAGTGCCAGTCAGGCGCTGAAACAGGGGGCAATCGCCACGGCCCTGGGCGCGACGCTGACGCCGTTGGCCGCGGTCATCGCCTTTGTCGACCCGGGCCTTGCCAGGGACGAGAATTGCGCCGCCTTGCTGGCAGCCGCGGAGAATTCGCCTGGCGCCCCGAAACCGTAGTTTGAAGCCGGCACCCGCCAGGCCCCTGGCCGCGATGAGGCCTGTGGAACCTTCTGTGCTCCAACAGAGCCAATACGGCGAGTTGTAGGCGATCGACCGCTCGACCGGCCACTCATCAGGAAGAAAAAGCGACGCTGCGTTGTGGCTCTAATCCAAAAATTGTTGGCACGTGTTGGTATTTGCGGCTCACCGAATTCTGATACCAACAAATATACCCACAGCTACGTGAGGTACGGCGATACGGAGCAAGACGTCCTGAGAACAGTTGAGAATCAGGAATAGCCCTGGAAATCGCAAACTACAGCGAATAACTCCATAACATATTGATTTATAGAGAGAAGTTTGGCGGAGAGAGAGGGATTCGAACCCTCGAAGGGCGTTAACCCTTACACCCTTAGCAGGGGTGCGCCTTCGACCACTCGGCCATCTCTCCGCGCCTTGGGAAACGCTTGTATGTCAGCTTGCCTGGCCGGCGATGAGCCGGCTGGCCCGCGTGCGGGGCCGCCATGATACTGAAGGGGCCGGCGCGCGGCAAAGCGCTGCAGGGACGCCCACCTCAGGCGCTGAGCCTCGCGCGCACGAACTCCTGCACCGACTCGAGCGCTGCATCGAGCGCCTCGGGCTTGCTGCCGCCGGCCTGCGCAAAATCCGCCCGACCTCCGCCGCGCCCGCCCACCTGCGCCGCCACCGCACCGGCCAGCTCGCCGGCCTTGATGCGCGCGGTCTGATCCGCGGTCACTCCTGCGACCAGCACCACCTTGCCCGGGTTCTCCACGCTGGCCAGCACCACGACCGCCGACTTGAGGCGATCCTTCAGCTGATCCACGGCGGCGCGCAGCGCGCCGGCGTCGGCGCCGTCCACCCTAGTGGCAACGACCTTGACGCCGTGCACGTCGACGGCGCCTGCGGCGAGGTCCACTCCCTGACCGGACGCGAGCCGGTCCTTGAGCGTGCGATTCTCACGCTCCATCTGTCGCGCCCGCTCGAGTTGCTCCCGCACCTTGTCCTTCAGGTCCTCGCGCGTACCGCGCACCAGGGCGGCGAGGTCCTTGAGCAAGGCGTCGTTCTGTTCGACGTAGTCGAGCGCCGCCTCGCCCGTGAGCGCCTCAATGCGGCGCACGCCGGCTGCGACACCGCTCTCGGCCACGATCTTGAAAAGCCCGATGTCCCCGGCGCGCTGCACATGCGTGCCACCGCACAGCTCCATCGAGAAGTCACCCATGCGCAGCACCCGCACGTCCTTGTCGTACTTCTCGCCAAACAGGGCGATGGCGCCCCCGGCCACCGCGCCCTCATAGTCCATGACGCGCGTTTCCGCGGGAATGTTGGCGCGGATCTGCGCGTTCACGAGCCGTTCGATCTCGTGCAGCTCCGCGGCCGTGACCGGCTGGAAATGTGCGAAATCGAAGCGCAGGCGGTCGGGCGCCACCAGCGATCCCTTCTGTTGTACGTGGCCGCCCAGCACCTTGCGCAGCGCCGCGTGCAGCAGATGCGTGGCGCTGTGATTGAGCGCAGTCGCCTGGCGCCGGGGGCCGTCCACTTGCGCCTCGAGCGTGTCGCCGACGCGAATGCTGCCCTGTTCGACGTGACCCGTGTGCGAATGCGCGGCGCCGCGCTTGTGCGTGTCTTCCACCACGAAACGCACACCGGCACCGGTGAGCTCGCCCGCATCCCCCACCTGACCGCCCGCCTCGGCGTAGAACGGCGTGCGGTCGAGCACGACCTCACCCTGCTCACCCGCGCCGAGCGTGTCGATCTGCGCGCCCTGCTTCAGCAGCGCGACTACGCGGCCGGAGCCGCTCAGCCTCTCGTAGCCCTGGAACAGCGTGCGCGCGTCGAACGAGGCGCCGCCGCGCAGATCCACACCGAACCTGCTCGCCTCCTGCGAACGGCGCCGCTGCTCCTCCATCGCCGCTTCAAAGCGCGTCTGGTCGATCTCCAGGCCGCGCTCGCGCGCCACGTCGGCCGTCAGATCGACCGGAAAGCCAAAGGTGTCGTACAGCTTGAACACGGTGTCGCCGTCGATCACCTTTGCGCCCTGCAGGTTGCGAATGGCGCCCTCGAGCAACACCATGCCGTTGGCGAGCGTCTCGGCGAAGCGCTCCTCCTCCTGTTGCAGCACGCGCTGCGCGTGGGCGCGGCCGCGCGTGAGCTCCGGGTACGCGTCGGCCATCTCCGCTTCGAGCACCTCCACCAGCTTGTAGAAAAAAGGCTCCTGGATGCCAAGCTTGTAACCGTGGCGAAGCGCGCGGCGGATGATCCGGCGCAGCACGTAACCGCGGCCCTCGTTCGAAGGCAACACGCCGTCGACCACCAGGAAAGTGCAGGCGCGGATGTGATCTGCGATCACACGCAGCGAGCTGGAAGTCAGGACCGAAGTTCCGGCGAGCTCACCCGCGGCGCGGATCAGGTTCTTGAACAGGTCGATGTCGTAGTTGGAATGTACGCCCTGCATGACCGCCGCGATGCGCTCCAGCCCCATGCCGGTGTCCACCGACGGCCGTGGCAGCGGCTTGAGCTTGCCGTCCGCGGCGCGCTCGAACTGCGTGAACACCAGGTTCCAGATCTCTACATACCGGTCCCCCTCCTCCTCGGCCGAGCCCGGCGGACCGCCCGCGATGCCCGGCCCATGGTCGTAGAAGATCTCGCTGCACGGACCGCACGGGCCGGTGTCGCCCATGGCCCAGAAGTTGGACGCTTCCCCCAGGCGCGCGAAGCGCTGCGGACTGACGCCGATGTCCTTCAGCCAGATGTCCGCGGCTTCGTCATCGTCGCGGTACACCGTGCACCACAACCGCTCGGGGTCCAGGCCGAGGGTGTAGATGAGGAAATCCCAGGCGAAATGAATCGCCTCGCTCTTGAAGTAGTCCCCGAAGGAGAAGTTGCCGAGCATCTCGAAGAATGTGTGGTGCCGGGCCGTGTAACCCACGTTCTCCAGGTCGTTGTGCTTGCCGCCGGCGCGCACGCAGCGCTGGCTCGAGGCGGCGCGCAGGTACTCACGCTGCTCCCTGCCGAGGAACACGTCCTTGAACTGCACCATGCCGGAGTTGGTGAAGAGCAGTGTCGGGTCGTTGCCGGGCACGAGCGAACTCGAGGGCACGATCATGTGGTTGTGCGCGCGGAAGAATTCCAGAAACGCGCTGCGCATCTCCGCAGCGCTCATGTAAGACGGCTTGCTCAAGTTGTTTCAGTCCAGATCCGGATCGGCGCCCGTGGCCGCGCGGATATGATCCGACGAAAAGCCCCGATACTGCAAAAAACGCGCTTGCCGGGCCTTGTCCGCCCAGCTCGCCGGCGGCTGGCGGCCGAACTTCGCGGTGCGCACACGGCGCGCGAGCGCGGGCCAATCCGGTCCACTCGCGAGCGCCGCATCGACCAGTCCCCCGGGCAGGCCGAGCCTGCGCAGGTCCGCGGCGATGCGGATCGGACCCTGGCCGCGCCCGGCGTGCCAGTTGACATAGTTCTCCGCGTAGCGCCGGTCGTTGAGGATGCCGCGTGCAACGAGCTCGGCGATCACCTGCTCCGCGGCGCCGTCCTCAAACCCCTGCGAACACAGCTTCGCGCGCAGCTCGGCGCTGGCGAAGTCCCGCCGGGCCAGCAGAGTGACCGCGGCAGCCTGCACGGACGCAGGATCTGCGCGCTGTTGCACGCTCGCCGCTTTGGGTGATCTGCGCAGGGCCATGGTTTCCAGTATAGTAGGGTATCGGCGGCTCGCCCTCGTGGGGCCGCCGCTCTGCATTCACCTGGGGAGAGGGACAGTCATGCGATTCGTTGTTGGTGTGCTGGCTTGTATGGGTGCTGGGGTCCTGACTGTTGCAGTTGCGGACCCGCCACCGCCTGAGCAGCCGGCACACGCCACTTCCTCCCCGAGCACCAGCGCCCCTGCCGCGCCGGCCCCCTCTGCGCCTCAGTCGGACCGCGTCGCGCCGGCCGTCGCGAAGCCGGCGATCGACCCGGAAGAGAAACGCCTCATGGCGCTGGGTTACAAGCCGGAGATGCGCAACGGCGAGAAAGTCTTCTGCCGGCGCGAGCAGACCCTGGGATCACGCCTCGGTGAGACGAAGCACTGTGCGACCGCCGAGGAGCTGAAGGTCTCGCAGCAGGAAACCCACGACGTGATGGACAAGATTCAGCGCACCCAGAAAAATCCCCAGGGCTGAGCGCTACCTGGTACGGGTGCGCGTGCAATCAGGCCGTATTAGCCTGTTCGACGTTGCGCTGCGGTCGCGGCGGCAACAGCCTCGCCCTCACCTGCTCCTCGATCTCGCGCGCGACCTCCTTGTTCGCCAGCAGGTACGCGCGCGCGTTGTCCTTGCCCTGGCCGATGCGGCTGCCCTTGTAGGCGTACCAGGCGCCTGACTTTTCGATGATCCCGAGCGAGCTGCCGAGCTCGATGATCTCGCCCTCGCGCGAGATGCCCTGCCCGTACATGATCTCGAACTCCGCCTCCCGGAACGGCGGCGCCACCTTATTCTTCACCACCTTGACGCGTGTCATGTTGCCGGTGACTTCCTCGCCGTTCTTGATCGCACCGATGCGCCGGATGTCGAGGCGCACCGAGGCATAGAACTTCAGCGCGTTGCCGCCGGTGGTGGTTTCAGGGTTGCCGAACATCACGCCGATCTTCATGCGCATCTGGTTGATGAAGATGACGATGGTGTTCGAGCGGCTGATGTTGCCGGTGAGCTTGCGCAGCGCCTGCGACATGAGACGCGCGTGCAGGCCGACCTGCATCTCGCCCATCTCGCCTTCGATTTCGGCCCGGGGTGTGAGAGCGGCTACGGAATCCACCACGACGATGTCGACTGCGTTCGAGCGCACCAGCATGTCGGTGATTTCCAGTGCCTGCTCGCCGGTATCCGGCTGCGACACCAGCAGATCGTTGATATTCACGCCGAGCTTTTCGGCGTACGAGGGATCGAGCGCGTGCTCCGCATCGACGAACGCGGCCGTGCCGCCACCGCGTTGCACTTCGGCGATGACCTGCAGGGTGAGCGTGGTCTTGCCGGAAGCCTCGGGGCCGAAGACCTCCACCACCCGGCCGCGCGGCAGGCCGCCGACCCCTAAGGCGATGTCGAGTCCGAGCGAACCGGTGGACACGGTCTCCACTTCGTAGCTCGCCGCGGCATCCCCGAGACGCATCACCGAGCCCTTGCCGAACTGCTTTTCGATCTGTCCCAGTGCGGCGGCGAGCGCCTTCTTGCGGTTTTCTTCCATCTGCGAGATTCCCGAGAGTGTGGCGGGGAGCGAGAAATTTCCCGGTCGCAATTATCACATAAACATCGGGCGGCCGGTGCGCGAGCGAGGCGCCGTTTTGCAGCGACTAGCGCGCTTTCTCCGCCTTAACCAGTAAATACGATTCAATAACACTGTATACGGGGCCGGCGGGGTCGGTGCGGCTCTCGATCAGCGCGAACGCCTCGAAACGCCACAGCACCGGTTGCAGAGCGAGCGCGGATGGCGCCTGCGCAACCTTGCGCGCCACGGTGACATGTGCGCGGAAGGGCTTGAGATCCGGACTAAACCCCGCGGCCACGGTTTCGTTCTTGAGCGTCGCCGCAAGCGCCGGCGCGCTTGCCGCACCCGTGTCAGCCGCGGGCTCCTCGATGCCGAGCGCGCACAGGATCTGCGGTCTGATCCAGTGCACCAGGCGATCGAAGGTGAGGAGCAGCGGCTGCGCGCGCGCCGGAAATGCGTCCGCGACCCGGCGCGCGATCCGGTCAAGCTCCGGAACGCGGCCCTCCGGCACAGCGCCGAGGAACGCGAGGGTCACGTGCAGGCTCTGCACCGGCACCGGACGGCCGCCGCAGGAACTGACGCACTGGCGTGTCGCAGAGTGAAGCGCGCCGCGCTGCTGCGCATCCGGCCACAGCGCAAAGAACAGCCGCCGTGTCGGCTCGCGCGCCAGCGGGGCTGGCGACTGTCCGCCGCCGCTCAAACTGCATCCGTGCGCGGCGTGGCTTCCAGACGCACCGGCAGATCGAGCCGCAGGATGAGCCGCAGCGCATGCTGCACCGAACGGCTGCGCACGAACGCGCGATCCCCGCCGAAGAGCTTTTCCTCAGCGATGATGTCGATCGCCCGAGCCTGACGGGCGGCCGCACAGAACCATACGGTGCCGACCGGTTTGCCGGGCGTGCCGCCATCAGGACCGGCAATGCCGCTGACCGCCAGCGCCACATTGGCGCCGGAAACGCGCAGCGCCCCTTCGGCCATCTCCCGCACGGTCTGCTCGCTCACGGCGCCGAAGCTCTCGAGCGTGCGCGCCGCGACGCCCAGGTCGCGCATCTTCGCGGCATCGGAATAGGTCACGTAGCCACACTCGAACCACTGCGAACTGCCGGGCACGTCGGTGAGCGCCTTGGCGACCCACCCGGCGGTGCAGGACTCGGCGGTGACCATGCGCCGCTCGGCAGCGTGCAGCTTGTGGCCAACGCGCGCAGCCAGCTCGTAGAGCTCGGGGTCGCTCACCATGGGTGCGAGGCTAACCCAGGCGCGACCCGCGACGGTAGTGCCACCGAAGCCCGCCAATGAGGGTCGTCTTGCGGTAGCCTTCGCGCACCATGAACGACGCGGTCCGCTCGCAGCACACGCCGATGATGCAGCAGTACCTGCGTATCAAGGGCCAGCATCCGGACATTCTGCTGTTCTACCGGATGGGCGATTTCTACGAGCTGTTCTACGAGGATGCCCGCCGTGCGGCGGCGCTCCTCGACATCACCCTCACCGCGCGCGGGCAGTCCGCCGGCGCACCCGTCCCGATGGCGGGGGTGCCGTTCCACGCCGTGGACAGCTACCTCGCCAGACTCGTGCGCAAAGGCGAGAGCGTCGCGATCTGCGAACAGCTGGGGGATCCGGCGACCGCAAAGGGACCCCTGGAGCGCCAGGTGGTGCGCATCGTCACGCCCGGCACCGTGACGGACACCGCGCTGCTGGAGGAGCGGCGCGACACCCTGGTCGGCGCTCTGGCGCGCGAGGGCGAGCGCTTCGGGCTTGCATGGCTCGATCTCGCGGCCGGGCGCTTCACGGTGCTGCAGGGTGAGGGGCGCCCGGCGCTCGCCGCCGAGCTCGAGCGGCTGAAGCCCGCGGAGCTGCTGCTCGCGGAAGGCGCGGGCATCGAGCCCATCACGCGATCGGGCACGGCGCTGCGGATGCGTCCGCCGTGGCACTTCGAGCTCGCCAGCGCCTCGCGCCTGCTGACCGACCAGCTCGGTACGCTCGATCTGAAGGGCTTCGGCGCGGATGATCTGCCGCTCGCAATCCGCGCCGCCGGGGCGCTGCTGCAGTACGTGCGCGACACGCAGAAGTCGGCGTTGCCGCACATCCGCGCACTGCACGTCGAGGAGCGGAGCGAGGCGCTGATGCTGGATGCCGCCAGCCGCCGCAATCTCGAGCTCGACGTCAGCCTGAGCGGGCGCGAAGAGGCGACGCTGTTCGCCGTCATCGACAGCTGCGTCACCGCCATGGGCTCACGGCAGCTGCGCCGCTGGCTCAACCGCCCGCTGACCACGCACCCGCTGCTGCGCGCCAGGTACCACGCCCTCGGCGCCCTGATCGAGGCGCGCAGCTTCAACGCCGTGCGCGGCCATCTCAAGGGTGTGGGCGATATCGAGCGCATCCTGGCGCGGGTAGCACTGCGCTCCGCGCGGCCGCGCGACCTCACACAGTTGCGCACTTCGCTGGGCGCTGTGCCGGCAGTGCGCGCCGCTCTCGCCACGCTCGACGCGCCGCTCCTGCAGGAGCTGCGCGCTCGCACGCATGAGCATGAAGACGTGGTGACTCTGCTGTCATCCGCCATCGCCGCCGAGCCCGCCACCCTGGTGCGCGAGGGTGATGTCATCGCGAGCGGCTACGATCGCGAGCTCGATGAGCTGCGGCGCATCGCGACCCACACCGACGCCTTCCTGCTCGAGCTCGAGAGGCGCGAACGCGAACGCACCGGACTCCCCGCCCTCAAGGTCGGCTACAACCGCGTGCAGGGATTCTTCATCGAGATCGCCCGCCGCGATGCCGAGCGGGTCCCCAGGGACTACGTCCGGCGCCAGACGGTGAAATCCGCGGAGCGCTTCGTCACCGAGGAGCTGAAGCGCTTCGAGGACCGGGTGCTGGGCGCACGCGACGAGGCGCTGGCGCGCGAGAAGCAGTTGTATGAGGAGGTCCTGACGCAGCTCATCGACTGCTTGGGTCCGCTGCAGACCACCGCCGGTGCGCTCGGCGAGCTCGATGCGCTCACCGGCCTGGCCGAGCGCGCCTGCGTGCTCGAGTGGACGCGCCCTGAGCTGGTGACGGAGGCGCGTATTGCCATCGACGGCGGGCGTCACCCCGTGGTCGAGCGCTTCTCGGACGCGCCGTTCGTGCCCAACGATCTGCGCCTCGACGCCGACCGCCGCATGCTCATCATCACCGGTCCCAACATGGGCGGGAAGTCGACCTACATGCGCCAGGCGGCGCTCATTGCGCTGCTGGCGCACGTGGGCAGCTACGTGCCCGCCGAGCGCGCCGTGTTAGGTCCACTGGATCGTATTTTTACGCGCATCGGGGCGGCGGATGATCTCGCCGGCGGACGCTCCACCTTCATGGTGGAGATGACGGAAGCGGCCAACATCCTGCATAACGCCACCGCGCGCAGTCTCATTCTGCTGGATGAGATCGGCCGCGGCACCAGTACCTTCGATGGTCTGTCGCTCGCCTGGGCGATGGCGTGCGACATCGCCGCGCGCGTGCGGGCCTTTACGCTGTTCGCCACGCACTACTTCGAGCTCACGACACTCGCCACTGAAGTCGACGGCTGCGCCAACGTGCACCTGGACGCGACCGAGCATGGCGAGACAATCGTATTCCTGCACGCGGTGAAGGACGGGCCCGCCAATCGCAGCTATGGACTGCAGGTGGCGCAGCTCGCAGGTGTGCCGGTGAGCGTGATCGGCGAGGCACGGCGCTACCTCGAGGCATTGGAGTCGCAGCGCGATCGCGAGCGCGCATCGGCCAACGGCCGCGACGGACCCGCGGCGCAAACGGAACTGCCGTTGTTCGCTACGGCCCAGGAGGCTCCGGCACGCAGGGCCGCGGCGGATGAAATCTGCGCGGCGCTCGCAGGTCTTGACCCGGACGAGCTGTCGCCCAAGGCCGCGCTGGAAGTGCTCTATCGCCTGCGGCGGCTGCTGGATGCGCCGCAGCAAGGCTAAGGGCAGCGGCGGCCGGCGCCGCGGGTGCCCTAGCGGAGCGCAAACCGCCCCTGCGTGAGGAACGTCCCCGTCGCGCGCGCCACGCGCGCGGACAGCAGCATCCCCAAGTGACTGACCGGCAGCACGATGTGATCGGTGGCGCCGGGCATGCGCGTTTCGCTTACCGCGACCGTGCCGTCGTTCTCCTCGGCGAAATCCGCGAGCAGCTGCCCCACGCCGAGCGGCTGGCTGCCGGCAATGATGCCGAGCGGCCGCGCATGTACCCAGCGCCGCTCGTGTGGCTGCAACAGCTCCTGCGCGACTGACTGCCCCATGAGATGCGCGACCGGGGGAAAGCGGCCGGCTCGTTGCGCCGCGCGACTTGCCACGCAGGGTGTGCCGAGGAACACCACACGGCCGGGAGGCTGCTCGGGAAAGCGCTCCAGGAAGCGATAGATGACCAGCCCGCCCAGGCTGTGACCGAGGAAATGCACCGCCGGCGCCTGCAGCTCGCGCACCAGGGCGGCGAGCCGCTCGGCAACGTTGTTCATGGTGGAAGAGGCGGCGGAGTAGCGGAACGCCTGCAGCGTGAGGCCGAACTCCTGCGCGAGCCGGTGACGCAGGATGAGGGACTCCCCGCCCGGCATCCACAGGCCATGCACGTAGACCACGTGCGTCAGATTCAAGGCTGCGGCACGCGCACCCGCACGTGCAGCTCGCGCAGCTGCGCTTCGCTCACTTCCGTCGGCGCATCGGTGAGCAGATCCGCGGCCGTCTGGGTCTTCGGGAAGGCAATCACTTCGCGGATGCTGTCGGCGCCCGTCATCAGCATGGCGAGGCGATCGAGCCCGAAGGCGATGCCACCGTGCGGCGGTGCGCCGAACTTGAGCGCATCGAGCAGGAAGCCGAATTTCTTGTGCGCCTCCTCGGAGGCGATCCCGAGCAGGTCGAACACCGTGGATTGCATCTCCTGGCGGTGGATGCGCACCGAGCCGCCGCCAATCTCCGCGCCGTTCAACACCAGGTCGTAGGCCCGGGCGAGCGCCTCGCCGGGCTGCGCACGCAGCGCCGCCGGGTCATCGTTGCGGGGCGCCGTGAACGGGTGGTGCATGGCGACCCAGCGCTTCTCGTCCGCGTCCCACTCGAACATGGGGAAGTCGAACACCCACAGCGGCCGCCAGCCCGGCTGCACGAGCTTCAGATCCTGACCGATCTTTACGCGCAGCGCTCCGAGGGAGTCGTTGACGACCTTGGCCGTGTCGGCGCCGAAGAAAATCAGGTCGGTGTCGGCGGCAGCGCTGCGCTCGAGGATGCCGGCGAGCGCCGCATCACTGAGGAACTTGATGATCGGGGACTGCAGCCCCTCGCGCCCCCGGGCGCGCTCGTTCACCTTGAGGTACGCAAGTCCGCGCGCGCCGTAGCGGGCAACAAACGCCGTGCAGTCATCGATCTGCGAGCGCGGCATCGCGCCGCCGCCGGGCACGCGCAGCGCCGCGACCCGCCCCCGGTTGTCTTTCGCCGGGCCCGCGAACACCTTGAAGTCGCAGTCCTTCACCAGGTCGGCGACGTCGACCAGCTCCAGCGCGATGCGCAGGTCGGGCTTGTCGGACCCGTAGCGGCGCAGCGCCTGCGCATAGCTGATGCGCGGGAAGGGATCGGCGAGCTCCGTCCCCAGCACTTCCCTGAAGAAATGGCGCACCAGCTCTTCCATGAGTCTCATGATGTCGTCCTGGCCGAGGAACGACGTCTCGATGTCGAGCTGGGTGAATTCCGGCTGGCGGTCGGCGCGCAGATCCTCGTCGCGGAAGCAGCGCACGATCTGGTAGTAGCGATCGAAACCCGCGATCATCAGCAGCTGCTTGAAGATCTGCGGCGATTGCGGCAGCGCGAAGAACTTGCCCGGATGGGTGCGGCTCGGCACCAGGTAATCGCGCGCGCCCTCGGGCGTCGCCTTGGTGAGCATCGGGGTCTCGAGGTCGATGAAGCCGTGTGTGTCGAGCCAGGCGCGCATCGAGCGCGTGAGGCGATGCCGCAGCCGCAGGCGCTGGCTCATGACCTCGCGACGCAGGTCAAGATAGCGATAGCGCAGCCGCACCTCCTCACCGACCTGCTCATCCAGTTGGAATGGCAGCGGCTCGGAGCGGTTCAGCAGCTCAAGCTCCCGCGCCACCAGTTCCACCCGTCCGGAAGCCAGGTTCGGGTTCACCGTGCCCGTGGGCCGCTCGCGCACCCTGCCTGCCACCCGCACCACGAACTCGTTGCGCAGGCGCTCGGCTTCCCCGAAGACCAAGGCGGCGCCGGGGTCAAACACGATCTGCAGCAGCCCCTCACGATCGCGCAGATCGACGAAAATGACTCCGCCGTGATCGCGCCGGCGGTGCACCCAGCCGGCCACGGTGATCTCCTGGCCGAGGAGCTGCTCGTTAACCTGTCCGCAGTAATGTGTGCGCATGAAGCGCGCGATGTTACCAAAAGCCGCCCCGCCCCCCGCAAGTCAATGCCCTGGCATCTCCAGCACTGCGGCCCCCTGCAGCGCCCCGCTACGCAGCCGCTGCAGGGCGAGATTCGCGTCGCTGAGCGCAAAGCGCTGCACCGTGGCCGTGAGGCCCATGCGCGTGGCGAGAGCGAGGAATTCCCGCCCGTCGGCGCGGGTGAGATTCGCGACCGAGGACACCGAACGCTCGCCCCACAGCAGCCGGTACGGAAACGCCGGCACATCGCTCATGTGAATGCCGGCGCATACCACGCGCCCGCCGGGACGTACGCAGGCGAGCGCGGCGGGAATCAGCGCGCCGACGGGCGCAAACACAATGGCGGCATCGAGCCGCTCGTCCGGCCGCTCGTCAGAGCCGCCGGCCCACACCGCGCCCAGTTCGCGCGCGAAGCACTGGCCGGCTGCATCTCCCGGGCGCGTGAACGCGAACACGCGCCGGCCCTGCCCTCGGGCCACCTGGGCGAGCAGATGCGCCGCGGCCCCGAACCCATAGAGGCCGAGGTTGCGCGGCTCGCCCGCGACACGGTAGGCGCGATAGCCGATCAGCCCCGCGCACAGCAGCGGCGCGAGTTCAGCGGCGGCTCCCTGACCCGGCAGCGCCAGGCAGTAGCGCGCATCGGCGAGCACCTCCTGCGCGTAACCCCCGTCGCAGCTGTACCCGGTGAAGCGCGCCCGCTCACACAGATTCTCGCTGCCGGCGCGGCAATATTCGCACGCGCCGCAGGTGTAGCCGAGCCACGGCACGCCCACTCGATCGCCGAGGTGAAACTGTGTGACCTCAGGTCCGAGGGCGGCGACGATGCCGACGATCTCGTGCCCCGGTGTCACGGGGAAGCGGATGTCCGGCAGCTCATTGTCGAGCAGATGCAGATCCGTGCGGCACACCCCGCAGGCCTGCACCGTGAGCCGCAGCTCCTGCCCGCGCGGCGGCGGCAGGGTCACCTCGGCGGGCGCGAGCGCCGCGCCCGGCGCCACCAGGCGCATCGCCTTCACGACGGCCGTGCCTCAGGCGGCGGGTTTCGCCAGCCGGGCTTTGAGCGCGTCCGCGTGGGGAGCATGGGGAACCACCACACCACAGGTGATGATCATTTTCATGGCCTCATCCACCGACATGTCGAGCGCGACCACCTGCCGGCGCGGCACGATCACCAGGTAGCCGGCGGTGGCATTGAGCGCTGCGGAGATATACACCGCCGCGTGCGGCTCACCCATCTTGTCGCTGATCTCCGGAACATTCTCCGCGGTGAGGAAGCCGATGCTCCAGATCCCCGCACGCGGGTACTCCACCATCACGACCTGACGAAAGGAGTTGGATTGCGAGAAGACGCTTTCGGCGAAGCTCTTGACGCCGCCGTACACCGTGCGCACCAGCGGGATGCGATTGAGCAGGTCCTCGCCCCAGACGACCAGGCGCCGGCCGATCAGGTTCGTGACCAGAAGTCCTGTAAGCAGCAGCACGAGCAGTGCGAACAGCGCCCCGACCCCGGGGAGCGAGAAGCCTACCAGCGCCTCGGGTCGGTAGGCGGGCGGCAACAGCAGCAGCGTGCGATCCATGATACGCAGCATGAAACTCACCACCCAGATGGTGGCGAGTATCGGCAGCCACACCAGCACCCCGGCGACCAGGTAGCGCCGCACGCTCCTTTTTCTGGCGCCGCCGTTCATGGCTAGCGCCGCCGCCGGCGCGCGCCCTTACGCTTGGAGGCCCGCGTCGGCTTGCGGGCCGCGGCGGCCCGCGCCGACTTGCCCGCTACGCTCACCCGGTTGCGCGCCGGGGCGGCACCGCCCGCAGCGGCTGTCTTGGGCGAGGCCGCCTTCGACTCCGCGGGCTTCGCGTCCGCAGGCTTCGAGTCCTTGGCCTCCTGCGCTGCGGGCTTGGCCTCCGTCGCCTGCGCCTTGACGTCAGGCTTCGACTCCTCCTTGTCGGCGCCGACCAGGTTGCGCTTGTTCTCCTGCGCGGACTTGAAGTCGGTCTCGTACCAGCCGGCCCCCTTGAGGCGGAACACCGGTGCCGACAGCAGTTTCTTGAGCGCGCGCTTGCCGCACGACGGACACTTGGCCAGCGGCGCATCGGTGATCTTCTGCATGACCTCAGTGTAGAACTTGCAGGCCTGGCATTCGTATTCGTAGAACGGCATTGGTTGTTGTCTTGTAGGTGCTGCGGCGATTATAACGGACGTGAGCAGCCCTCGCGCTGATCGGCGCGCTTATGGTTAACCGCGGCCAGCCTTGCGCTCGTCCATCTTCGAGAAGGTGAGCTGGCCGTCGTGCGCCGCGATGCGGATGCGGTCCCCGGGCACAAACTCTCCCTGCAGGATCTTCTGCGCCAGGGGATTCTCGATCTGCTGCTGGATGGCGCGCTTCAGCGGCCGTGCGCCGTACACCGGATCGAAGCCGGCCTCCCCGAGGAGGTCGCGGGCGCCGTCGTCGAGCGTGAGATCCATGTTGCGCTCAACCAGGCGCTTGCGCAGGTAGAGGAGCTGGATATCGACGATCGCGCGGATCTGGCGTGTGCCGAGCGGATGGAAGACCACGATGTCGTCGATGCGGTTGATGAACTCCGGCCGGAAGCTCTGCTGCACGACCTCCATCACCGCGCTCTTCATCCTCGTGTAGTTCTTCTCGCCCGCGTACTCCTGGATGATCTGCGAGCCCAGGTTCGAAGTCATGATGATGACGGTGTTGCGGAAGTCGACCGTGCGCCCCTGGCCGTCGGTGAGACGCCCGTCGTCCAGCACCTGCAGCAGCACGTTGAACACGTCCGGGTGCGCCTTCTCCACTTCATCGAGCAGGATGACCGAGTAAGGGCGGCGACGCACCGCTTCGGTGAGGTAGCCGCCCTCCTCATAGCCGACGTAGCCGGGAGGTGCGCCGATGAGGCGCGCTACCGAGTGCTTCTCCATGAACTCCGACATGTCGACGCGGATCATCGCCTCCTCGGTGTCGAACAGGAATTCGGCCAGCGCCTTGCACAGCTCCGTCTTGCCGACGCCTGTCGGCCCCAGGAACAGGAACGAGCCGTTCGGCCGGCGTGGATCGGCAAGCCCGGCGCGCGAGCGGCGAATGGCGTTGGCTACGATGCGCAGCGCTTCCTCCTGGCCCACGACGCGCTTCGCCAGCGCCTCCTCCATGCGCAGCAGCTTCTCCTTCTCGCCCTCGAGCATCTTGGAGACCGGGATGCCGGTCCACTTGGAGACAACTTCCGCGATCTCCTCCTCGGTCACCTTGTTGCGCACCAGGGTCGGCACCTGGTCCTCCGCGGCCGCCGCCATGCTCAGGCGCTTCTCGAGCTCGGGGATCTTGCCGTACTGCAGCTCCGCCATGCGCCCGAGATTGCCGGCGCGGCGCGCGGCCTCGAGCTCCAGACGCGCGCGATCGAGCTCCTCGCGAATCTGCGCCGCGCCCTGCAGTGCCGCCTTCTCGGACTTCCAGACTTCCTCGAGATCGGCGTATTCCTTCTCCAGGCTCGCCAGCGTGCCCTCGAGTGTCGCCAGGCGCTTGCGCGAGGCTTCGTCCTTCTCTTTTTTCAGCGCCTCCTGCTCGATCTTCAGCTGGATGATGCGCCGCTCGAGCTTGTCGAGCGCTTCGGGCTTGGAGTCGATCTCCATGCGGATGCGCGCCGCCGCCTCGTCGATGAGGTCGATCGCCTTGTCG
>Ga0210394_10001042_pt1 | contig 47920 bp, 43 predicted proteins | sample IncBWC12MmetaG_FD_160121 | JGI IMG/M metagenome (GOLD analysis project Ga0210394, IMG submission 160121) | Forest soil microbial communities from Barre Woods Harvard Forest LTER site, Petersham, Massachusetts, United States - Inc-BW-C-12-M | ecosystem: Environmental > Terrestrial > Soil >...
CACCATCGCTGCTGCGCCCACCAAAAGCAGAAGAGGTCGACGTTGCACGCCAGCCGTCTAACGGTGAAGTTGAGGGGCCGCCCAGAAACGCCCGATGGCGCCGAGGGCGCACAATATCTCACCGCCCGAGGCGCCAAGCCGCAGGCGCATCACGGACCCCTCGAACGATTGTTAGCTGGCGCGCCTACCTTCCGTACACACGCGCTTTCAGTCACGTGATTGATTCCAAACTCCGCGATTCCATAGCGCGGATCCTTCGTGACCCGAACGCTGATGCAAATCTGCTGGTCCAGGTCCCACACGTAGTAGGTTATTCCGCCGACTTCGAGGACCTGAGAGTAGCGTCCGAACTGCGAGATCAAAACGCCGAGCAACTGCTGATAACGATCGTACGGAACGCCGACGGCTATCGCCTCAACGCCGCCTGCTTTGCCAAGGTGATACTGCACCCTGGTCCCCAGCCGGGGCACTCCTAGCAACGGCACGTCATTTCTCACCGTGTAAACGCGTTGCCCTGGCGCGGTCGAAAAGTACTGATCGCCCTCGGGCATCATCCCGATTAGGTCTGTGAGCGGAAGTCCCCACCTCACACCGTCGTACCCTGAACCGAACTGACCAGAAATTGGGCCACCAGACGCGGCCGCCGAAGCAGCAATCAATAGTCCGGAAAGTAGTTTGTACCGCATGTGAGACTCCCAGGCGGACAGTACGTGCACTTAACGCGCCAGCTAACGGTGAAGTTGAGGGGCCGCACAGAAGCGCCCGATGGCGCCGAGAGCGCACGATCTCTCGGCGCCCGAGGCGCCAAACCAGAAGCGTTTCACGGCCCCCTCCAACGATTGTTAGGTTCCGCTACCGCGTTTTGCTAAGACGTTCAGCCATGCGGGTTTGCCAACCAGGCCCCGTGGCCTTCCAACGGGCAATGACATCTGCAGGAAGCCGAAGCGAGATGAGCTTTCGGGGGTTTGCGGAGCGTGGGCGACCGCCCTTCTTCACTTTGGCGCGTGCAAGCATGTCCGCAGTGAGTTCCGGGAGCTCGCGATACTCTTTGGCACTGACCACATGCGCGTCCACCCGCGCCAGATCAGACTTCAAAGTACGGCGCGAGGCGCTCTTGTTCGCGACCATTAGCTTTCCTCATGCTGAAAATGTGTCGACTTGCACCGCGTGGCGCGTAACCGACCACGACCATGCGTCCTTCGAGGTGGCCATAGCAGATGATGCGGGTCTCGCCATAGTCCTTGCGCGTGTCTTCAATCTCCACCGTAACGCCGGCAAACACGATTGCGGCATCGTCAAAGTCTAGGCCCCGTTCCGCCAAAGTCTTAGCGCGCTTGGCCCGGTCCCAGGTGATGCGCATAGGTTATTGTAGCTACAAAAACCTCGTCGGGCAAGCGACTTGCGGAAGCGGTTCCGAAGGAACCTAACGGTGAAGTTGAGGGGCCGCACAGAAGCGCCCGATGGCGCCGAGGGCGCACAATTTCTCAGCGCCCGAGACGCCAAGCCGCAAGCGCATCACGGTCCCCTCCAACGATTGTTAGACGCCATGCACCGCGCTCGCATCGCTACGTTCCCGCGTGCGCCAAGCAGTTTTGGATCGGAAGAGCGCCCCTGCCTTCCGGCACCGCTTCAACATGCCATCGAGCCCTGAGTTGGCCGGCCACGGCGTCGGCAAATCGGCGTGCCTCGGCCGGTTTGGAGCCTTCGGAAAAGCCGACCGCGACTTGCCACTTCGGTAGTCCCAGATTGCCGACGCCGAGACCAACTCCGTCGTCGTCATGCACGCCTATGTTGATAACTGGCGCAAGTCTGCCCGGAGCGTTAAGCACAGCTAGGCCGCGCTCAGTCGGACCACTGTTGTCGACGTATACCATCCCTTCTGAATAGGCTATCGATTCGACGAGGCGCGTGAAATCTGCCAACTCCTGATCGTCCTTGAAGCACAACTGAACTATCAAGAACGGGCGCTTGCCCTGTGTGCAGCCGACGAGAGCGCCTGCAAGTACCAGCGTGGCTACGGCAGCAAACCTAGCGACGATGCATGGCCTGGTGCGCATGGCGTCTAACGGTGAAGTTGAGGGGCCGCGCGTATGCGGCCGATTGGAGCCGCGGGCGCATACTGCCTTCCCGCGCCCGCGGCGACACTACCGCGCTTCACGGTCCCCTCCAACGATTGTTAGATGTCGATCCAGGCATTGCGCACGCACGGTACAGCCGGTAAAGCGGGAAAAACGAAAGAGGGACGGCCGACAGCAACATACCAAGTAGGGACCCCGCGATGACGCGGGGAAGTTCATCAGCTGGGGTTCTGGCGGCGAGCGGGATAAACCAGTAAACGTGAAGCTGACCTACCAAGAAGATTACGCCGTAGCAGATCAGGCAACCAAGGCCAACGAACAGACGCGGTCTCAGTAGGCGCTTGCGCTTGATAATCGCGATGGAGATTGTGAGAGCCGGAGGCCACAAAAGTGTCGACCAATACGACGCCTGGGTCATAAAGCGCATCTGCGCCGAGGGATCGCCAACTATGTCAGGGATCGACATCTAACGGTGAAGTTGAGGGGCCGCACGCAGGCGTCTGATGCGCGCCGCCGGCGCATACTCTCTCCAGGCGCCGGCGGCGCGGAACCACATGCGCATCACGGCCCCCTCCAACGATTGTTAGGAGTCACGGTGATGTCGCCGCGGTGGAATTCCGCGAGGGTTGGCCCGAAGAGGGCCGCCTCACGAGTGTGAGTTCCCACGCGAAGTGGTGATCGTATGCGTCCGCCCGTACAAGGTTGAGGTCCTTCACTCCAATGCCGAATCGGCGTCCAGGCTCACCGAGCAGCTCGTGATAAATGATCTGCTGGTCCAAGGGGGGTGGATCAAAGGGCGGGCCGTGTCTCTCCACGTAGCAGAGACAGCCGACAGAGTTGCAGAACACGCGAGAGATCGTAGGCCTTTCTGCATACCTGTTGTGGATCAGGTGGCGCAACTCGCGTTCGAACTCGTACGACCAGCGGTCATCCCCTGATCGGGGCTTTGACGCAATTACCCAAGCCAAGGTGCGTGCGCAAGCTGCGTCAGGCGCGGTGCCGTGGCCGCCCGAGCTACACGAGGGGGGGTCGGGCGGCGCCAAAGCACGCTGAATCCATTCAGGAGCAAAACCTGCCTCAACCGGATCGTCAGAGGGGGACGTCGGCATCGAAGCCGGTATCGGATCGCTGGTCTTGACGGTATTCCAGTCGATAGCTCGCAACGCCTGAGCACCGGTCAAAGTCTGGGTGAAACCCATCGGGGCAGCCGTTAACAGGCAGACCAGAACCGCAAGCCCGAAGAACTTTGATGGGCGGGAGAACGTCGGCTCCTGCGCAACCTCGACGGTGACCAATGTCGGCAATTCCGTGACTCCTAACGGTGAAGTTGAGGGGCCGCGCGACCACGCCGGCGAGGCGACGCGGGCGCAAACTGTCCCCAGGCGCCCGCGGCGCGTAACCACCCGCGCATCACGGCCCCCTCCAACGATTGTTAGACGTCATGGTGGCGAGCTCTGACGTTCACAGACAGCCAGGTGGCTGTATCCGACCGCGACCGATGCATAAAAGCGATGGAATCCATTGACGAGCTTGAAGCGATAGGGGCCGGTGCTTGCTGCCTCGACCTGGACTGGCGGCAGCCTGCATTCCGGCGAGCGAAATGCGAGAAGGATGGGAACGAGCTTGTATTTGCGGAAGGCGGGCGTTCCGGCCGAGCGCTGAGGAGGCTCCAGCTCGACGAGCGGCACAACCTCGACCGTCTGGTCGCGCGGGATCGCGTACGGGTAGTAAGGACTCAGCGGCTTGAAGTCATCCATCTCGCAAAAGGTCCACCAGTCGCGTGGAATTTCCTGCTGCATAACCAACACTGAGGCGTCAGATCCCATGACGTCTAACGCCGCGCTTGAGCGGCCGCCCAGAAGCGTGTCCAGTGCGACGCGAGCGCATACTTTCTTCCTGCGCTCGCGGTGCACCACCACAAGCGCATCACGGTCCGCTCCAAGCAGTGGTTAGAGGGACTGCCGTCACCGCCAAACGAAGCCACCCAAGTCACTTGGCACTGCCCCACCGCGCGCCTGCGCGCAGCTCCAGCGCCCAACGAAGGGCGCTTACCGAAGCTGCCGAGGCTGATCCTACCGCTTCCGTAGCGGCGCGCCACCGCTGCATATCCCGCCAAGTACCCGGCACTGAGTTAGGTCTAGGACGCGGATGGCCTTGCCCACGCGCCGCGGCAACGAAGGGTCTTCGAGGTCAAGCGAAGTGCAGGCGCCTGCTTCAGAGTTTCCCCGAACAGTCCCTCTAACGGCGAAGTTGAGGGGCCCCGCAGAAGCGCCAATCAAGCGCCTCGGGCGCACACCGTCTTCCCGCGCCCGCGGCGAGTAACCACCAGCCGTTCACGGAGCCCTCCAACGATTGTTAGACGTCGGCCTCATTTGAGAGGTATTCCCATGACCGTTTCATCGTCCCTTTCCGTGAGCCACAACGAAAGACCTGGGCGCGTAATGCCCGCCGGCCGATTCTCGCCCCTGCGATTTATGTAGTGAAGCAGTTCCGCTCGAGCCTCCGCAATCGCGGCATCCAGCCCCGGCAATGTGGGATTCGCCAGGGCGGGACCAAAGTAGCTGACGACAAATCCGCCCGACGTCTCATACATAAGAGCGACAAGGGCGTCGTCAGGTTGAGCCGACGGTCGCAAGATTCTTGCCTCAGTTCGACAGGCCTCGAGGTTTCCACAGAATTGAATAGAGAAGCCGTGCGTCACAGCAACGCCCAAGCGAAGGCATCCACGCCTGCCCCTAACTGCATTGATTCAAGTCCGGTGACCTCACAACCGCCGACGTCTGACGGTGAAGTTGAGCGGCCATACAATGCCGTCTGCTCAGCGCCTCCGCGACATACCCGCGTCTGAACCAGCTGCCGCGTGTCATGCGCTCTCAGCGGTCCCTGGGGCAGGAGCGCGTGTCCGCGCCGTTCGGCGCTTGCGCGACGCAATGTCGACGGTTGCTCATGAGGACCACGCCTCTGGCCCGGAGCGCTAGCGACTCGCCTCTCCGGGGCGCGTGGGAACGCCGGGTGGCGTAGTTGGCGGCCGGCGGATGATGCTCGTCGCCATCGTGACCACCGCCGCCAGATCGGAGAGATGACCAGGCACGACGAGCGTCGTGCTCTCCTTGGCCATCTTGCCGAACTGGCGCACGTACTCTTCGCCGATGCGCAGCTGCATGGCTTCGATGCCGCCACGCTCGCTGAGCGCGCCGCCGACCCGGCGCAGGCCCTCGGCAGTGGCGGTCGCGACCGCGAGAATGGCCGCCGCCTGCCCGTCCGCCTCGTTGATCTGCTGCTGCTTGTTGGCCTCGGACGCCTTGATGACGCGCTGCTTGTCGCCTTCCGCCTGATTGATCTTCGCGTCCCTTTCGCCCTCGGAGGTCAGCACCACGGCGCGCTTCTCACGCTCGGCGCGCATCTGTTTCTCCATGGCCGACAGCACATCCTTGGGCGGGGTGATGTTCTTGATCTCGTAGCGCATCACCTTCACGCCCCACGCGACCGACGCCTTGTCGAGCTCCGCGACCACATTGGCGTTGATGATGCCGCGGGCCTCGAAGGTCCGGTCGAGCTCGATCTTGCCGATCTCGCTGCGCAGCGTGGTCTGCGCGAGCTGCGCGATGGCGAAGCCGTAGTTGGTGATGCCGTAGGAGGCCAGGTGTGGATCCAGCACCTGCATGTACAGGACCGCGTCGACCCCCACCTGGACGTTGTCGCGTGTGATGCAGATCTGCTCCGGCACGTCGAGCGCCTGCTCTTTCAGGCTGTGCCGGTAGGCGACGCGCTCGACGAACGGAATGAGGATGTGGAAACCGGCCTGGATCGTGCGGCTGTACTTGCCGAGGTTCTCGATGACGTAGGCGCTTTGCTGCGGCACGACGGTTGCCGTGCGCCAGACCACGATCACGGCGATCACGGCCAGGGCAATGAAAACGTAGGAGGTGTACATGGGTTTTTCCGCAGCGGCCTAGACGTCGGGCCTGACGAGGAGGGTGAGATCGCGCACGGCGGTGATGCGTGCACGGGCACCGGTGGGCAGTGCGGTATCGCTGTCGTTACGCACGGTCCAGAAGGTGCCGCCGTACTCCGCCTGGCAGCTTTCGCCGGCCGCCAGGGGGACGTGCAGCGTGAGCACGCCTCCGGCGGGTCCGGTGTTCACGGTGGGCAAGGCGCCGCGGAACCGATGGTAGATGCGGCTGCGAAACGTCACCATCGAGACGATCGCCAGCACCGCGAACAGCGCCCACTGCAGCCACGCGGCGGGCTCGAGGGTCGCGGTTACGAGGCCCACCAGGATGGCCGCGCTGCCGATGAACACGAGATAGAACTGCGCGTTCACGAAGGCGAGCTCCGCGCCGAGAAGTATCGCGCCGGCGATTATCCAGCCCCACCAGCTCATCTGGGCGCCCCATTGGGTTGTTGGCGGATGCGCCACGTGCCGAGGACAAATTATATACGATCGTGCCGCCTGCCCGATTCATCCGAGCCACGATCTGCTTCGGGTGCGGAGGCGTGCAGTTCCGAGCGGGCAGCGGCACGAACGCTACGTCTGACGAAACGTGGCAAACACGCCGCATTTGCCGCTCGCTCCCGGCATCAGGATCTGCTTCCATCGCCGCACGAGGTGGGTGCCGTGGCGAGTTGGGCCAAACGCGATGGGCCGGTGGCCAGAGCCCCCGGGCTGCTCGCGGTCGCGCGCGAGCGGATGCGCACGCGGCACCTGGCGTTGCGCACCGAGCAGGCCTACCTGCAATGGATGCGGCGTTACCTCGCGTTTCACGAGGGACGGCACCCGCGTGAGCTGGGTGCGCCCGGGATCGAGCAATTCCTGACCTACCTCGCGGTGCGCCGCAAGGTGAGTGCCGCCACGCAGAACCAAGCGCTGCAGGCGCTGCTGTTCCTCTACCGCCAGGTGCTCGCGATCGAGGTGCCGTGGCTGGACAACATCACGCGTGCCACGACTGCCAAGCGGCTGCCGGTGGTGCTGACGCGCGTGGAAGTGGCGGCGCTCCTGGTGCAGCTGCAGGGCACGCCGTGGCTGGTCGCGAGTCTCCTTTACGGCAGCGGGCTGCGACTGATGGAAGCGCTGCGGCTGCGGGTGAAGGATCTGGCCCTCGAGCGCGGCGAGCTCATCGTGCGCGAGGCCAAAGGCGGCAAGGATCGCATCACCATGCTGCCCGCATCGCTCGAGCTCGCCGTGCGTGCGCATCTTGCGCGGCTGCGCGCCTGGTACGAAGAGGAGCGGCGGCGGCAGCAACCGGGAGTCTCGCTGCCGCGCGCGCTCGAGCGGAAATATCCGCAGGCGAGCACGCTATGGGGCTGGCAGTACCTCTTCCCCTCCGGTTCGCTGTGCCGCGATCCCTGCACGGGGTTTGCCGTGCGGCATCATCTGCACGAGAAGGCCGTACAGCGCGCCGTCGCGGGCGCGGTGCGCAAGGCAGCCCTCACGCAGCCGGCGAGCTGCCACACGCTGCGCCATTGCTTCGCGACGCACCTGCTCGAGGACGGCTATGACATCCGCACCGTGCAGCAGCTGCTCGGGCACGCGGACCTGAAGACCACCATGATCTACACCCACGTCATGACCAAGGGCGCGAACGGGGTTCGCAGCCCGCTCGACCGGCAGACGCTGTCGGCGCCGGCGCCGCGCTCCGGGTCCGAGTCAGCGCCCGAATCAGCGCCGCCGCGCGGTGGCGCCTGAAAAGCCGTTCTGCCGCCAGGCCTCGTAGACCACGAGCGCGACCGCATTCGCAAGATTCAGGCTGCGATTGTCCGGGCGCATCGGAATGGCGAGCTGCCGCGTGCGCGGCACTGCCGCGAGCACCGGCGGCGGCAGGCCGCGCGTCTCGGGGCCGAAGAGCAGCGCATCGCCCGGGCGGTAGCGCGGCGCGCTGTAGGGGCGCGTTCCGCCGGTCTCGATGCTGAAGAGGCGCGCGCCGGCGAGCGCGGCGAAGCAGGCCGCAAGGCTCGCATGGACGCGCACCTCGGCGAGCTCGTCGTAATCGAGGCCGGCGCGGCGCACGGCTTTGCGCGTCAGCTCGAAGCCAAGCGGCCGCACCAGGTGCAGCGTGCTGCCGCAGTTGGCCGCGAGGCGGATGACGTTGCCGGTGTTGGGCGGAATCTCCGGCTGAAACAGCACAATGTGGAACATGGCTCTGCGATAATGCTCTCGTATGGCGACGGTCACACCACACGCCTCCGCGAGCGGAACGGCGGCGCCGGCCGCAAGCCCGCTGCGCCTGCAGTTCTGCGGCCTGGACTTCGCCTCGCCGATCGTGCTGCTCTCGGGCTGTGTCGGCTTCGGCGAGGAGTACACCCGTATCGAGGGCTTCTCCAACCGCGACGCCGGCGCCATCGTGCTCAAGGGCACGACGGCACAGCCGCGGCTCGGCAATCCGCCGCACCGGGTGTTCGAGACGCCCGCCGGGATGCTGAACGCCATCGGGCTGCAGAACCCGGGAGTCGATGCGGTGGTGCGCAACATCCTGCCGCAGCTCGACTTCAGCGAGACGCGCTTCATCGCCAACGTCTGCGGCTCGACCCTCGAGGAGTACGTCGAGGTCACGCGGCGCTTCGATGCCTCGCCGATTGACGCCATCGAGATCAACATCTCCTGTCCGAACGTCAAGGAAGGCGGCGTCGCCTTCGGCAACTATCCCGACATGTCGGCACAGGTGGTGGCGGCCTGCCGGCGCGTCACGCGCAAGCCCCTCATCACCAAGCTGTCGCCCAACCAGACCGACATCCGCGAGAACGCGCGCCGCTGCATCGAGGCGGGCACCGATGCGCTCGCGGTGATCAACACCATCATGGGCATGGCGATCGACGTCGACGAGCGCCGCCCGGTGATCGGCAACGTACAGGGCGGACTGTCGGGGCCTGCGATCAAGCCGATCGCGCTGCTGAAGGTGCACCAGGTCTATGAAGTCGCCGGACCGCACCGCATCCCCATCATCGGCCAGGGCGGCATCCTCAGCGCCACCGACGCGCTGGAATTCATCATTGCCGGTGCCAGCGCCGTCGGGGTCGGCACGGCGCTCTTCTACGACCCGCTGGTGTGCAAGACCATTAATGAAGGCATCGCCGCCTATCTGCACGCGCACGGCCTGGCGAGCGTGAGCGCGCTGGTCGGCAGCCTGCGCACGGTGAAGGACGTCACGGATTGCGCGGTTTCAGGCTAGCGCTGCTCTCCCTGGTGGCGAGCGGGGCCGGCGCGCTGGGCGGTGCAGCCGCCGCTGGCCCGGCCGACGACGAGCCCGCCGCCAGCGGGCGCGCCGTGCAGATGCGGCTCGCAAGCGACGAGCAGTCGCAGGGGCGCGCCGATGCGCCGCTCACCCTGGTGGAATTCACCGACTACCAGTGCCCCTACTGCCGCCGCTTCGAGGCGCAGACCTGGCCGCTGCTGAAGCGCGACTACCTCGATACCGGCAAGCTGCGCTTCATCGTGCGCGACCTGCCGCTCGAGTTTCATGCCGCCGCACTGCCTGCCGCCGAAGCGGCGCACTGCGCGGCCGAGCAGGGGAAGTTCTGGCCGATGCACGCCGGGCTGCTGGCGAGCGGCACGCAGCTCACTGCGGAAGCTCTCCGGCAACAGGCACGCGCGCTGGGTCTGGACGTCGAGCGCTTCAGCGCCTGCACCGCCACGCGCAAGTACTCGGGCGCGATCGCCGCCAATGCGGCGCTGGCGCACTCGCTGGGCCTTTCCGGTACGCCCGCCTTCATCGTGGGCCGGGTGCACGATGGCGTCCTGCAGGGGTGGGTGCTGATGGGTGCGCTGCCCTACGAGGACTTCGACGCCGTGCTGCGTGAATTGCTGGCGGCCCGCTGAAGCTTCCACGCGAAGTGCCTGCCCGGATCTACAGCAGCCGTTGCTGTCCGCCGGCGTCCGCGGCCGGTGCGGGCGGCGGCTGCAGCCGCACCGCGCGCGGGGCGACCGCGGTGAAGCTCACCTCCATGGCGCGGAAGCGCTCGAGGATGCGCAGGTTGATGCTCTGCTGCGCGTCGGCGTAGCTCTGGTAGTCGGCGCGCGTGACGTAGTAGACCGTCTCGAACTGCAGCGCGGCATCCGTGCAGCGCAGGAGGTGACAGCGGTCGAAGCGCGTGTCGGGAGTCGCCTCGATGATCTCGCGCAGCGTGCGCGGCACGGCGGCGAGCGTCGCCACCGGTGTCTCGTAGTGCACGTCCAGCAGGAATAGCGCGCGCCGTTCCTGCAGGCGGCCGTAGTTGCGCAGCCGCGACTTCAGCAGGTCGCCGTTGGAAATGATGATCTGCTCGCCGTTGATGCTGCGCAGCCGCGTGCTCTTCACGCCGATGTGCTCCACCGTCCCCTGGCAGTCGTCTACCGTGAGCGCATCGCCGATGGCGAAGGGCTTGTCGAGCGCGATGGAAAGCGACGCCAGCAGGTCCGCGAGCACCGTCTGCACCGCGAGCGCCAGCGCGATGCCGCCGATGCCCAAGCCGGCGAGCAGCGGCTTGATCTCGACCCCGAGGTTGTCGAGCGCCAGCAGCACCGCCACTCCCCACACCAGCAGCCCGGCGGCGAACAGGATCACCTGCATCGAGCTCTTGAGGAGCGTGTCGGAAGATGAGGAGCGCGTCCGCCGCACGTCGACGCCGAAGCGCACGGCCGTCATCGCCCATAGCGCCGCCTGCATCCAGAAGAGCAGCACCAGCGCGACCGTGAGGGCGTGCTCGAGGCGCGGCGGGAAAGTGAGGTCGCGCGAAGCGAGCCACACGGCGACCCCGAGCAGGAACATCCGGCTGGTGCGTTCGACCAGCAGGGCGGCGAGCTCGATGGCCTGTACCTGGGGCAGGTGGTGCCGCGACAGGCGCCGGCGCTGCGCGCTGATGAAGCCCTTGGCGAGCGGCAGCAGCGTGATGGTGACGAGGAACACCGCCAGCGCGAACGCCCACGCCTGCAGCTCGTTGCCGAGAAAGGGCATCTGAAGAACCGCGCGCCAGTCGGACATCGGCTAAGGCTCCTGCGCGCTCCCCGTTGGGCGCGCCTCAACGGGAACGAACCTTACCGCCTTCGCGGCGGGGCGACTATTCGTCGTGCCCGATGCCGTCGTTCATGCCGTGCTCCTTCAGCTTGCGGGTGAGGGTGTTGCGCCCCCAGCCGAGCAGCTTCGCCGCCTCCTGGCGATGACCCTGGGTGCGCTTGAGCGCTACGCGGATCAGCACGCGCTCGAACTGCGGTTGCGCCGCATCGAGCAGCGGCGGCGTGCCGCTGAGCACGTGACGCTCCGCCCAGCCGGCGAGCGCGACCGCCCAGTCGGCATCGCGGCGGGTGGCGACGGGGCCGGCGAGCTCCGCCGGCAGATCGGCCAGGTGCACTTCGCTCCCCGGGGCGAGCACCGACAGCCGCCGGCACAGGTTCACCAGCTCGCGCACGTTGCCCGGCCACTCGTGTGCCGCGAGCCGCTCGAGCGCCTCCGCTGCGAGCACCTTCGGCTCGACGCCGAGCTCCTGCGCGGCGATGCGCATGTAATGCGTCAGCAGGTCGGGAATGTCCTCGGGGCGGGCGCGCAGCGGCGGTAGCTCGATGCGGATCACGTTCAGGCGGTGATACAGGTCCTCGCGGAACAGGCCCTTGGCCACGCGCTCCTCGAGATTCTGATGCGTGGCGGCGATCACGCGCACGTCGACGTGGATCGGGGTCTGGCCGCCGACGCGGTAGAACTCGCCCTCCGCGAGCACCCGCAGCAGCCGGGTCTGCAGCGGCATCGACATGTCGCCGATCTCATCGAGGAACAGCGAGCCGCCGTCGGCCTGCTCGAAGCGCCCGCGCCGCAGCGAGTCGGCGCCGGTGAAGGCGCCGCGCTCGTGGCCGAACAGCTCCGACTCGAGCAGATCCGCGGGGATCGCCGCGGTGTTGAGCGCGATGAAGGTGCGCCCGGTGCGCGGGCTGTGCTGATGCAGGGCGCGCGCCACCAGCTCCTTGCCGGTGCCCGACTCGCCGTTGATGAGCACGGTCACCGAGGAGCGCGCCAGGCGCCCGATGGCGCGAAACACCTGCTGCATGGCGGGCGCGCGCCCCAGCAGCTCCGGGATGCGCGGCGTGCCGGACTCGCCGTTGGCGCCGGCGAGCGAGCCGATCGCCGCCCGGCGCACCAACGCCACCGCCTGGTCGATGTCGAAGGGCTTCGGCAGGTACTCGAACGCCCCGCCCTCGTAGGCCGACACCGCGCTGCCCAGGTCCGAGTGCGCCGTCATGACGATCACCGGCAGCGCCGGGCGGGCATCGCGGATGCGGCGCAGCAGCTCCAGTCCCGAGGCACCCGGCATGCGGATGTCGGTGATCAGCACGTCGGGGGTGTCGCGCCGCAGCGCATCGAGCGCCGGCTCCGCGGCGTCGAAGGCGCGCGCCGACATGCCGTCGTTGCGCAGCGCGCGCTCGAGCACCCAGCGGATGGAAGCGTCGTCATCGACCAGCCAGACTCGCAGTCCATTCATGTCTCTTCTCCCAGGGGTAACAGCAGCGTGAACACGGTGCGCCCCACTTCACTGTCGAATTCAATGATGCCGCCGTTGCGCGTCACCAGGTCCTGGGCCACGGCGAGCCCGAGTCCCGTGCCATTGGCACGTCCGGTGACCAGCGGATAGAAGATCGAGGAGCGCAGGTGCGGCGGCACGCCCGGACCGTTGTCCTCGACCTGCACGCTCGCCACCAGCCGATGGATCGCAGATCCGATACTGACGCTCGAGCGCGCGCGGGTGCGCAGCACGATGCGCCCGCGGTCGCCCTGCGCCTGCAGCGCGTTGCGCGCCACGTTGAGCAGCGCCTGGATGAGCTGATGGCGGTCGAGCATGGCGTTCGGCAGGCTCGGGTCGTAATCACGCTCGATCAGCAGCGTCACGGGCGCTTCGGCGCGCAGCAGGTGATAGACGTGCTCGCAGATCTCGTGGATGTTGAGCGCGACCTTGCTCGGGGCGCGGCTGGGACCTGCCATGGAGTCGACCAGCGCGGTGAGCCGGTCGGCTTCGCCGATGATCACCTGCGTATATTCCCTGAGCGCCGCCCCCGGCAGCTCGCGCTCCAGCAGTTGCGCGGCGCCGCGCAGCCCGCCGAGGGGGTTTTTGATCTCGTGGGCGAGCTGGCGGACCATCAGGCGGCTGCCGTCCAGGCGCGCCAGCAGGTCATTGTCGCGCGTGATGCGCTGGCGCTGGGTGGTGTCGGCGAGCTCGAGCAGCAGGTGCCGCCCGGTGACCCCGGGGAGCGGGGTGATGGTCACGTCGAGGGTGCGCACCTCGCGCGGCGCCGCCGCCGGACGCACCGACAGCTCGCGGTCGGCGATGCTCTCGCCGCTCGTCAGCACGCGGCGCAGGATGCCGCGCAGCGACTCCGGCTCGTGCAGCAGATCGGTGAACGGGCGGCCGCGCGCCTTCTTCAGGCTGAACGCGAGCAGATCCTGCGCCGCGACGTTCGCGTACATGGGACACAGCTGCGCGTCCAGCATGACGATGCCGGTCGAGAGCGCATCGAGCAGGTCCGCTGGATCGAAGTGCGCGAGCGCCGACGGGGCGCTGTGCTCAGCCGCGGCCATGACGCCTCCCGGGTGCGGCGGCGTGCACCGCGACGGCCCGCAGCGCGGCCTGCCACGCCCTGCGCGGGCGCGTCAGTGCGGACGGATCGGATTCGTCGGGCTGAGGAGCGAGGGCTGGTGGACGTTGTAAGTGACGGCGGGCGTCTGGCAGAGCACCGTGCCGTCGGCGCCGCGCACCTGTGCCTGCAGCGTGTGCGTGCCACGATCCACCGGCGAGAGTGTGAACTGCGCGCCGGTCGGCTGGCCGTTGTTGAGCGGCTGGCCGTCGAGGGTCACATAGACCTGATCGCCAGGCCTCAAGACCGGGTCGCTCTGCACGGCGATGGTGATCGCATCGGTGTTGGCGAAGTCCTGCTGGTCGGTCGGTTGCACCACCGCGCAGCCCTGGTAGACGGTCAGCTTTCCCGGCGGCGCCGGCGGCGGCGTAGCCCCGCCCGACGGCGCGCTGCCGAGCTCGGAGTGCGGGAAGGTCTGCACGTCCTTCACCTGCAGCTTCTGTGCGTTCGCATGCGGCTGGTCGCTGTAATGCACCACGCCGTTCTCGTCGACCCACTTGTAGACCGTCGCGGCGAGGGCCAGTGAGCAGATGAGCGACATTAAGGTAAACGCGAGCTTGCCCATGCCACTGCAGCATAGCGCCGCCAGGCGGCGGCGACAAAAGCGGGCAGCGGCGCGCACTCGGCGCCGCCGCCCACCCTCCTGGCTCCGCCACCCACGCGCGCGGGCGATGCTGCACATCGGGCACCGCGGCGTTCAGCGAGGAGCTCTTCCGGTGCATCGTGATCAGCAGCTGTAATACAGCTCCAGCTCCACCGGGTGGGTCGACATGCGGAAACGGGTGATCTCCTGCAGCTTCAGTCCCATGTACGCATCGATGACGTCATTGGTGAACACCCCGCCGCGGGTCAGAAACTCACGATCCTTGTCGAGGTGCTCGAGCGCCATGTCGAGCGAGTGGCACACGGTCGGGATGTGCTTCGCCTCCTCGGGCTCGAGGTCGTACAGGTCCTTGTCGGCCGGATCCCCGGGATGGATCTTGTTCTGGATGCCGTCGAGTCCGGCGAGCATCATCGCCGCGAACGCGAAGTAGGGATTGGCGCTCGAGTCCGGGAAGCGCACCTCGATGCGCCGCGCCTTGGGATTGGACACCCACGGGATGCGGATCGAGGCGGAGCGGTTGCGCGCCGAGTAGGCGAGCATCACCGGGGCTTCGAAGCCGGGCACCAGGCGCTTGTAGCTGTTGGTGCCGGCGTTGGTGAAGGCGTTCAGCGCCTTGGCATGGCGGACGATGCCGCCGATGTAGTAGAGCGCGAGATCCGAAAGTCCGCCGTACTTGTCGCCGGCGAACAGTGCCCGGCCTTCCTTCTGCAGCGACTGGTGTACGTGCATGCCGCTGCCGTTGTCGCCCACCAGCGGTTTCGGCATGAAGGTGGCGGTCTTGCCGTAGCCGTGCGCCACGTTCTGCACCGCGTATTTCAGGATCTGCACCTGGTCGGCCTTGGTGACCAGCGTGCCGGCCCCGATGCCGATCTCGGACTGCCCGGCGGTGGCCACCTCGTGGTGGTGCACCTCGACCTTCAGTCCCATCTCCTCGCATGCCAGGCACATCGCCGAGCGGATGTCCTGGAAGGCGTCCACCGGCGGCACCGGGAAGTAGCCGCCCTTGACGCCCGGGCGGTGGCCCTTGTTGCCGTCGCTGTATTCCTTGGTGGAGTTCCACGCGCCCTGCACCGAATCGATGGCATAGAAGGAGCCATGCATCTCGTTGCCGTAGCGGACGCTGTCGAAGATGAAGAACTCGTTCTCGGGTCCGAACAGCGCGCTGTCGGCGATCCCGGTGGATTTCAGGTGCGCCTCCGCGCGCTTGGCAAGCGAGCGCGGATCGCGCTCGTAGCCCTGCATGGTCGTCGGCTCGACCACGTCGCAGCGCAGGTTGACCGTCGTCTCCTCGAAGAACGGATCGAGGATGGCGGTGCCGGCTTCGGGCATGAGGATCATGTCCGACTCGTTGATGCCCTTCCATCCGGCGATGGAGGAGCCGTCGAACATCTTGCCGTCGCGGAACAGGTCCTCGTCCACGAGCCGCGCGGGGATCGTCACGTGCTGTTCCTTGCCGCGCGTGTCCGTGAAGCGCAGGTCCGCGAACTTCACCTGCTTTTCTTTTATGAGCTTCAGTACGTCACTGGGTGTCATGTCGCCTCCGGGAAGGGGTAGAGCTCGCCGCTAAATCCGCGGGTCCCAAATGCGCCGCGGGACGGCGAAGTGGTCTGATATTGCAGGGCCTGTGCCAGAGTCCTCGCCACGAAGAATCAAGCGCTTATGGTCAAAGGGCGAGGCGTTTTGCACCACTGCGGTGCATGGGGAGGAAATTATTGCACCGTTTAGGTGCTGATGTCTCCAACGGGGTCCCTGCGCGCTCGGCGCCAGGGGATCGCCGCGCGTTTTTGGTGCACGGGCTTACGCTCGCGCGCTCGGCCACGCCCCGGCTCGGCGTGAAACCGGACCGTTCGAGCCGCCGTATACTCGCGCGCTCTTTAGGGCTTGAGAACAACACGCATGAAACTCGGCCGCGCGCCGCGCACCTTCCAGGAGCTGATCTTCGCGCTGCAGCGCTACTGGTCGGCGGCCGGCTGCATGGTGCTCGAGCCGTACGACATGGAAGTCGGCGCCGGCACGTTCCATACGGCCACTTTTCTTGCGGCCGTGGGGCCGGAGCCCTGGCGTGCCGCCTACGTGCAGCCTTCGCGCCGCCCGGCCGACGGCCGCTACGGGGAGAATCCGTTCCGGCTGCAGCACTATTACCAGTACCAGGTGACGCTCAAACCCTCGCCGCTGCCGATCCTCGATCTCTACCTCGGAAGCCTCGCCGCGCTCGGACTCGACCCGCTGGTGCACGACGTACGCTTCGTCGAGGATAACTGGGAGTCGCCGACGCTCGGTGCCTGGGGGCTCGGATGGGAGGTATGGCTGAACGGCATGGAGATCACGCAGTTCACCTACTTCCAGCAGGTCGGCGGGCTCGACTGCCGCCCGGTGACCGGCGAGATCACCTACGGGCTCGAGCGGCTCGCGATGTACCTGCAGGGCGTCGAGAGCCTGTACGACATTCTCTGGAGCGACACGCCGGACGGTCCGATCACTTACGGCGATGTGTTCCATCAGAACGAGGTCGAGCAGTCGGCCTACAACTTCGAGCACGCCGATGTGCCGATGCTGCTGCGGCACTTCGAGGATCACGAGCAGGCCTGCCGGCAGCTGCTCGAGGCGAAGCTCGCACTGCCCGCCTATGAGCAGGTGCTGAAGGCCTCGCATACCTTCAACCTGCTCGATGCCCGGCGCGCCATCTCGGTGACCGAGCGGCAGCGCTACCTGTTGCGGGTGCGCACACTTGCCAGCGCGGTGGCGCGCACCTACCTCGCCAGCCGCGAAGCGCTCGGCTTTCCGCTGCTCAAGAAGCGCACGCCGGTCAGCGCGGCGCCGTCGCCGTCGGGGGCGAGCGCGTGAGCAGCGGGGCGCGCGACTTCCTCCTCGAGATCGGCACCGAGGAGCTGCCGCCGAAAGCGCTGCGGCCGCTCGGGGAAGCCCTGGTGTCAGGGCTGACCGCGGGACTGCTGCGGGGGCAGCTGTCGCACGGTGAGGTTGCAGGCTTTGCCACCCCGCGGCGCCTCGCGGTGCTGGTGCGACGGCTCGCAGCCCGCGCGCCCGATCAGCAGGTGCGGCGGCGCGGACCGCCGCTCGGCGCAGCGTTCGATGCCAGCGGCGCGCCGACGCGCGCCGCGCTCGCCTTTGCGCAAAGTTGCGGCACGAACGTGGCAGCGCTCGAGCGGCTGGAGGAAAGCAAGGGCACGTTCCTGTATTTCGTCGGCACCCGCAAGGGCGAAGAGGCCGTGCGGCTGCTGCCGGCGCTGGTGCAGGAAGCGCTCGAGCAGCTGCCCATCCCGCGCCGCATGCACTGGGGCGAGGGCCAGGCGATGTTCGTGCGTCCGGTGCACTGGGTGGTGCTGCTGTTCGGCCGGGAAGTGGTGGCGGCGACGCTGCTCGAGGTGGCCGCGGGGCGCCACACGCGTGGCCACCGCTTCCATGCGCCGAAGCCGCTCGCGTTGAGCAGCCCCGGGGCCTACGAGCGCACGCTGCGCGAGCGCGGTTACGTGCTCGCGGACTTTGCGCTGCGTCGGGCGCGCATCCGCGATGCAGTCACGCAGGCGGCCGCCGCGATCAACGGGCGCGCGCTCCTCGGGGAGGCGCTGCTCGATGAGGTGACCGCGCTCACCGAGTGGCCGGTGGCGCTCGCCGGGTTCTTCGAGGAGCGCTTCCTGTCGCTGCCGCGCGAGGTGCTGATCTCCACGCTCGAGACCCACCAGCGCTACTTTCCGGTCGAGGGCGCGAACGGCGGGCTGCTGCCGGCCTTCATCACCGTGTGCAACATCGAGAGCCGCGAGCCGGACACGGTGCGCGCCGGCAACGAGCGCGTGGTGCGCGCGCGGCTTGCCGATGCGGCCTTCTTCTGGGAGCAGGACCGGCGGCAGTCGTTGATCGCGCGCCGTCCGGCGCTCGATGCGGTGACCTTCCAGGCGCGGCTCGGCTCGCTCGGCGACAAGACCCGCCGCGTGGCGGCGCTCGCCGCCGGCATCGGCCCCGCCGCCGGTGCCGCCCCGGATGCGATCCAGCGGGCCGCGCAGCTGGCCAAGTGCGATCTGCTCACCGCCATGGTGGGCGAGTTCCCCGAGTTGCAGGGCATCATGGGCTGCTACTACGCGCTCGCCGACGGCGAGCCGCACGAGGTCGCGAGCGCCATCCGCGAGCACTACCTGCCGCGCGCGGCGCGCGATGCGCTGCCCGACACCGCCAGCGGCATTGCACTCGCGATCGCCGACAAGCTCGACACCATTGCCGGGATCTTCGCGATCGGCGGCAAGCCGAGCGGCGCGAAGGATCCGTTCGGGCTGCGCCGCGCCGCGCTCGGCGTGCAGCGTATCCTCATCGAGAAGGGGCTCGACATCGACCTGCACGCGCACATTGCGCACGCGTTGGCAGGGGTGCGCGCCGACATCGAGCGGCTGCGCACGCCCGCAGCGCCGCCGGCGGATGCCGCCGCTGCGCCAGACGCCACGCACACCGCGGCGCCGGTGGTTGCGCCCACGGTTGCGGACGAGATCTACGACTTCCTCATGGAGCGCCTGCGCGCCTACTACCTGGAAGGCGCCGCCGCCGCAGCCCCGGGACGCGCGGCGGTGACCACGGAGATGTTCGACGCGGTGCTGGCGGCGCGCCCGGCCTCGCCGCTCGATTTCGATGCACGCCTCAAGGCGCTCAGCATGTTCCTGGCGTTGCCGGAAGCCGGCAGCCTCACCGCCGCCAACAAGCGCATCGCCAACATCCTGCGCAAGGCGAACACCACGCCACCGCCGGAAGTCGAAGTCGGACAGCTGCGCGAGGACGCCGAGGTGCGGCTGTTCGATGCCATGCGCGGACTGCGCGAGGCGGTGGCCGCCGCCACCGCGCAGCGCGAGTACGCCGGCGCCCTGGGGAGGCTCGCGCAGCTGCGCCCGGTGGTCGATGCGTTCTTCGACCAGGTGATGGTCATGGACGAGAACCTCGAGCTGCGCGCCAATCGACTGAGCCTGCTCGCGCAGCTGCAGGGGCTGTTCGCGGGGGTCGCGGACCTGTCGCGACTGCCGGGTTGAGCGCGAGCGACGCAAGTGCCGGCGGCAGCCGGCGCGGGCCGCTGCTGCAGCTCGCCGGCTCGCTGTTCTTCACCGCGTTCCTGTTCCTGTGGACCTTTCTCTACGCAATCTGGTTCGTGCTCGCCTGCTGCGTGTTGCCCTTTCCGCGCCGCTTCGCGCTCGTGCGCGTCTACGCGGTGAGCGTGCTCGCGGTGCTCAGATGGAGCTGCGCGCTCGACTACCGCATCGAAGGTGAGCCGCTGCCGGAAGGCTGCCACGTCGCGTTCTGGAAGCACTCCTCCTCGTGGGAAACCATCGCCATGATGGTGGTATGCCCCCGCCAGGTGTGGGTGCTCAAGCGCGAGCTGTTGTGGATCCCGGTGGTCGGACTCGGACTGCGGCAGCTGCACGCCATCGCCATCGATCGGCAGGCCGGGCACTCCGCCGTCGCGCAGGTGCTCGAGCAGGGCAAGCAGCGTCTGGCCGAGGGCGACTGGGTGGTGATTTTTCCCGAAGGCACGCGCATGCCGGTCGGCGAGACGCGCCGTTACGGCGTGAGCGGCACGCTGCTCGCGGCCGCGGCCGACCGGCTCATCGTGCCGATCGCGCACAACGCCGGGCGCTACTGGCCGCGGCGCGGCTTGCTGAAGAAGCCCGGCACGGTGCGCGTGGTCATCGGACCCGCGATCCACGCGGCCGGCCGCGAGGTACGCGAGCTCAACGAGGAGGTGCAGAGCTGGATCGAGACCACGGTGCGCGGACTTTTCTGAGCGCGCCCGCGCTTGCCGCCGGCGTGCGATGATCCTGCGGCGCAGTCGGCACGCACGCCCTCAGTACCGGTGGCGCCGCTCAAAGTCTCCGGCTACTCGACCTTCGAGGATCCCGAGGAGCATGCCTTCAGCGTGGAGGTGCCTTCCGGCTGGCAGACCGTGGGCGCGCTCACCCGACGCGGCGCGCTCGAGATCAGTCCGTTCGTGCGTGCCTTGTCGCCGGATCGCATGAGCTATCTGATGGTCGGCGAGCCGACGCTGCTTTCGTACACGCCTCCCAGTGCGATGACGCTGCGCTTCGGGTGGCGGGAGGGCTCGCTGCACGACGCCGGCCTCGGCGGGGTCAGCATGATCCTGCACTACATTCCCGGAGCGCAGTTCGCGCAGCTCTACGGCGAGCACGCGCTCGCCGGACTTTGTCCGCAGCTGCATTTCCAGGGCGTAGCAGCGCGCAGCGACCTGGCGGCCGCCGCGGATCAGCTGATCCCGACAGTCATCCCGTCGGTCTCCAGCGGTGGCGAGGCCACCTTCAGCTGCCGCCACGGCGGGCAGCCGATGCAGGCGCGGGTGGATGCCGTCACCCGCACCACGCGCGATCAGGTGCTGTGGAACGTGATTTTTCTGCGCGCGCTCATCGCACCGGCGAGTCAGTCAGATGCGGCATTCGAGGCGCTGAGGCACATGACACTCACGTTCAGATTTGAGCCCGCCTGGGTCCAGCAGCAGAACCAGCTGAGCCAGCAGGCCGCTGCGGCCATCAATCAGCGCGTGCACGCATCGCTGCGACAGGAGCAGGGCATCATCCAGAAGCTCAACGCGACCGATGAGAACTTCTCCGCGATGGACGACATCGTCTCCGGCTACAGCAACTACCGCGATGAGCGCACCGGCAACGTCTACAAGCTCAGCAACACCAACCCGGGAAAGTGGCTGGACGACAGCAACGGGCGCATCGTCTCGACGCCGGATAACAATCCGCCGCCCTGGGCACCCGGGTACCGCTCCCTGACCCGGGTGCCTTGATTGACACTCTATTGAGTCAATTAGCCTTCAGGTACCCCACTTTGGCGCGGAAAGCTTAGATATCGAGGTTGGTCACCGACAGCGCGTTCTTCTCGATGAACTCGCGCCGCGGCTCGACCTGATCCCCCATGAGGGTGGTGAAGATGTCATCCGCCGCGACCGCATCGTCGATCCTCACCTGCAGCAGCCGGCGCGTCTCCGGGTTGATGGTGGTCTCCCACAGCTGCTCGGGATTCATCTCGCCGAGGCCCTTGTAGCGCTGGATGGTCTGACCCTTCTTCGCCTGCTCGAACAGCCAGCGCATCGCCTCCTTGAACGAGCCGATCTCGTGACGCTCGCCGCCGCGCGTCACGTAGGCGCCCTCGCCGATGAGCCCGGCGAGCGTGCGTGCGAGCTCGGCGATCCGCTGATACTCGGCGGACTCGAAGAACTCGCGCGGCAGGTACTTCTGGCTCGGCGTGCCGTGCTCGGTCTTGTGCACGATGACCCGTGCGGCGTGGCCATCGCCCGGCTCGCGCGTCTCGACGCGGTAGGTGCGCGTGCCGTCGGCGAGCGCGTTGAGGCGCTGATTGAGATCCTGCGCCCAGCCGCGCAGCCACTCGGGACGATCGAAGCTCGCCGGCGTCACCTCCGGCATGTAGATCAACTGCTCGAGCAGACGGTCGTCGTAGCGGCGCGACCAGCGCGTGATGATCGCCTGCACCTCCATGTACTTGCGCGCCAGCAGTTCCAGGCTCGTCCCCGACAGCGGCGGTGCGCTGCTGTTCACGTGCAGCGCCGCGCCCTCGAGCGCGTCGTTGAGCAGCAGCTGCGAGAGGCCCGCCTCGTCCTTGACGTACGTCTCCTGCTTGCCGCGCTTGATCTTGTAGAGCGGCGGCTGCGCGATGTATATGTGCCCGCGCTCGATGAGCTCGGGGATCTGCCGGTAAAAGAAGGTGAGGAGCAGCGTGCGGATGTGGCTGCCGTCGACGTCGGCATCGCACAACAGCACCACGCGGTGGTAACGCAGCTTGGTGATGTCGAAGTCGTCCTTACCGATACCGCAGCCGAGCGCGGTGATGAGGGTGCCGACCTCCGCCGAGGAGAGCATCTTGTCGAAGCGCGCTTTTTCGACGTTGAGGATCTTGCCCTTGAGCGGCAGGATTGCCTGCGTGCGGCGGTCGCGCCCCTGTTTGGCCGAGCCGCCGGCGGAGTCACCCTCGACGATGAAGATCTCGGAGAGCGCCGGATCTTTCTCCTGGCAGTCGGCGAGCTTGCCCGGCAGTCCCGCGACATCGAGCGCACCTTTGCGGCGCGTCATCTCGCGCGCCTTGCGCGCCGCTTCGCGCGCGCGCGCCGCCTCGACCATCTTCGCCACGATCTGCCGCGCCTCCTGCGGATGCTCCAGCAGGAATTCCTGCAGCTTGGTGCCCACCGCGTTCTCGACGATGCCCTTCACCTCGGAGGACACGAGCTTGTCCTTGGTCTGCGAGGAAAATTTCGGATCCGGCAGTTTCACCGACAGGATCGCCGTGAGTCCCTCGCGCGCGTCGTCGCCGGTCATGGGAATGCGGTCCTTCTTGCCCGACAGCTCCTTTTCGACGTAATCGTTGAGCGTGCGCGTCAGCGCACTGCGAAATCCCGCCAGGTGCGTGCCGCCGTCCTTCTGCGGGATGTTGTTGGTGTAGCAGAACATGCTCTCGAGGTAAGAGTCGTTCCACTGCATCGCCACTTCGACTGACACCGCTCCGTCCTGGCTGCGGAACCACACCACGGTCTCGTGGATCGGCGTGCGCGTGCGATTCAGGTATTTCACGAACGCCTTAAGTCCCCCGGCGTGCGCGAACACGTCGGATTTATTCTCGCGCTCATCGATGAGCTCGATGCGCACGCCCGAGTTCAGGAACGACAGCTCGCGCAGCCGCTTGGCGAGGATCTCGTAGTCGAACTGGATGTTGGTGAAGATCTTTGAGCTCGGCCGAAAGCGGATGATCGTGCCGCGGTCGTGCGTCTCGCCCACCACCGCAAGCGGCGCCACGGGCTCGCCGAGGTGGTATTCCTGGCGGTGCAGCCTGCCGTCGCGGGCAATCGTGAGCTGCAGGTAGTCCGAGAGCGCGTTCACGACCGAGACCCCGACCCCGTGCAGGCCGCCGGAAACCTTGTAGGAGCTGTCGTCGAACTTACCGCCCGAATGCAGGACGGTCATGATCACCTCGGCCGCCGAGCGCCCCTCTTCGGGGTGGATATCCACAGGAATCCCGCGGCCATTGTCCGAAACCGTCATCGATTCGTCGGCGTGAATAGTGACGACGATGCGATCGCAGTGGCCGGCTAAGCTCTCGTCTATCGAGTTGTCGACGACCTCGAAAACCATATGGTGCAGGCCCGTCCCGTCATCGGTGTCGCCGATGTACATTCCGGGACGTTTCCGCACCGCATCAAGACCCCTTAAGACTTTGATTTTACTGGAATCGTAGACGTCGTCAGCGGCCATGAACACACTCGGTTTTGTGACGTGACATTATAGCGGTTGGAGCCTCCCCTCTTCCATGCGGAACTGGCGGTCTGGTGTGCCGAAAAGTCGGGATTCGGCATGCAACGATGTCACAACGAGCTGACATCGAAGACGGGCGACCTGGCCGATGAATCGCTGCAGAAAATCGCCATCGAGCTCCGCCGCTGGGTCGTCCAGTAGCAGCGTCGGGCGGATCTGAGTGAGCTCCTGGAGCAGGCGCAGCTGCGCCACGGTCATCGCAACGGCGACCAGCTTCTGCTGTCCCCGCGAGAGCACTTCGCGGGCAGCCCGCCCGTGCAGACGCACCGTGATGTCCGCGCGGTGCGGCCCCGGGTGCGTCACTGCGCGGGCGCGGTCACGGACCCGGGACGCCGCGAGCGCCTCGGCAAGCGTGTGCTCCTGAGACCACCCGCGCTGGTAGCTGAGTTCCACGGGCAGACCCACCAGAGACGCCAGCTCCTCCCGCCAGTACGGCTGGAGGCGATCGACCAGGTCGTGCCGGTAGTGCGAGATCGATTCGCCGAGCCGGGCCAGCTCGCTCTCCCACAGGTGCGGATCGGCCCCCGAGCGCAGCGCGGCGTTACGCTGCTTCAGGGTTCTCGTGTAGCGAACCCAGGTCTCGACGAACCGAGGTTCCACGTGGAACACCGCCCAGTCGAGCCAACGACGACGCCGGTATCCTGCCTCCTCGACCAGCCGGTGTACGCCCGGGTCGATCACCTGCACCGCGAACGCCTGTGAGAGCTGCGCGAGGGATTCGGCGGTCCGGCCTCCAATCCGGGCCGTGGTTCCTGAGCGCGTGACTTCGAAGCCGATGGTCTCGACGACGCTCTCCGGGCGCTGCACGCGCCCAATGACTCTCAAGTGATCCTGTTCATAGCGGATCAGGCGCTCACTGTTTCTTGTGCGAAACGAACGGCCGCGCCCGAGCATGAATGCGCCCTCGAGGACAGAGGTCTTGCCGGAGCCGTTGGGACCGGAGATCAGCGTCAGCCCCGGCGGGATCTCGAGCGCGGCGTGCTCGATGCAGCGCACGTTGCTGAGCGTGAGATGACTGAGACTCATGGCGCCTGGTGCACGGGCAATCCGGCTGCGCGGCGGCACACGCCTCGCCAGATCGGCCCACTGGTGCCCGGCTCGTCCACCCTCAGGACCCCTTTGCTCCGCCGCCCGCAAATGGCGCGGCACAGCATCCCCGTGTGCCCGCTGTACCCGCGCACCTCGGTCCAGTCATTCTGCCTGACATCGCCGCGTCCTAAGCGGTTGGTCGTGGGGCGGGTCGAGCACCGGAACTGCGGCCCCACTGCGCCGCGCGAGACGTCCTCCTGTCACGCCGGAAGCTCCGGATTCGTGCCACTCGGCTGCAAGCGCGCTGGCGGGCGCGCGAGCCCCGCTGACCGTCTGCGCGCTGGACCGACATCACCCCCGACTTCGGCGGCAGCCACGCTGTCGGCGCTGTCCGTGGAACTCACGAGCCCGGGTTCCACGTGGAACAGTGCGACGCTGAACGGGAGGAGTGTTCCACGTGGAACATGGTGCCTGCTGCAGCGAGGTGGTGAACGGCGGCCGGGGATTGCGACCGCGCTGCCCAAAGCGGTCCGTGGAAGCGGCGCTGGGGTTGCGCCAGGAAGCTGAGTTCGCCAGAGGTTGGTTTCACGTGGAACACCCCGCTCGACCAAGGCCGCGACCGGTGGTCCGCGAGCGCATCGAAGCGCACCCGCTGCCTCAAGGAGACCGTGCCGGGCAACCGATTTCCTTCGACCCGCTCGCAGATAGCGTCCCGCTTCTGCATACACGCCGCGAGGGAACGTCGCCGCACCCGTACCTCCGGTGCCACCGGCTCCCGGCGCCCGGGGTCACCTCTGCCGCGCTATCGCCGTCAACGCTTCACCCGGCAGGGCGATCCGCAGCGTCCTTCCCCGCGTACGGGATGGCCCCGCCAGCATGGCTGGGGAGTGCCTTCTGCTTCCCGGCGGAACGACGCGGGCCACCCTCGTCATTGACGACGATGCCAGGAACTAAGGAGTTGCGCGAAGGCTGCGGCTACAGCCGCATCGGCATCACGACGTAGCGCGTATGCGCCGTGCCGGGCGCGTGGATCAGGCAGCTGCTGTTGGAATCAGTGAGGCCGATCTCGACCCTGTCGCCCTCGATGGCGCCGAGCGCGTCGAGCAGGTAATTGACGTTGAAGCCGATCTCGACTTCCTCACCCTTGTAGGAGACCTCGACCTGATCTTCGGCTTCTTCCTGCTCGGGGTTATGCGCCTGCAACATGAGCAGATCCGGCCGGGCGGTGAGGCGAATCCCCCGGTATTTTTCGTTGGAAAGGATCGCCGTGCGTTGCAGCGCCTGGCGCAGCGTCTCGCGGTCGGCTTCGACCCTGCGGGGGGGACTCGAGGGAATGACTCGCGCGTACTCCGGGAAACGTCCATCGATCAGCTTCGAAGTGAAGCGAATATCGCCGATCTTGGCACGAACGTGATTTGTTCCTACCGCGAGTTCGATTTCCCCTTCGGTCCCCAGGATCCGCTGCAGCTCGAGGACGCCTTTGCGCGGCACGATCACCTGGTGCGTCGAGCCGGCCTTCCCCGCGAGCTCCATCTCACAAAGCGCCAGGCGATGGCCGTCGGTCGCCACCGCGCGCAGCGCCTTGCCGTCGGTCTCGAGCAGCAGCCCGTTCAGGTAATAGCGCACGTCCTGCTGCGCCATCGAAAAATGCGTCTTGTCGATGAGACGGCGGAACTCTCCCTGCGCGAGCGTCAAAGTCTGCTGCGCATTGATCTCCTCGACGACCGGAAACTCCGCCGCCGGCAGGCTCGAGAGCGTGAAGCGGCTGCGCCCGGCGCGCACGGTCACGCGCTCACCGTCGGTGCTCATGGTCACGCTCGTCTTCTCGGGCAGCGAACGGAAAATATCGAGCAGCTTGCGGCCCGGTACCGTGATGTCGCCCGGCTGCTGCACGCTCGCCGTGCTCGTCGCCACCAGCTCCACTTCGAGATCCGTGCCCGTCACGTTCAGCTTGTCGTCACGTGCTGCCAGCAGCACGTTGGCAAGCACCGGCATCGTCTGGCGGCGTTCCACCACGCCGATGACACTTTGCAGGGGAGCGAGGAGGTCTTCGCGCGTCGCGGTGAGCTTCATGAAATTTGACTCGCTTCAGGAAAAATCTTTAGCAGGTAAAAGAGCTTCTCTTATTGTTAAGACTATAGAGCGTGAACTTAGCGGGGATAAATAAACTTTCCGTACCCGATCAGTCGGCTGCACGTCATTTGGCACAGCACAAGCTCGCGAATGAGCTGACCAACTGCTGTGTACGCCCTGTGTGTAACTTTATCCACAACCTCATGCACAGCAAATGCCCGTGCCGGTGCACATCAACCCGCCAGGGTTCTCAACAGATTTGAGTAGTCTTCCTTGATGCGCTGCTCGCTGTCGCGCAGATCCCTGATGCGCTTGCAGGCGTGCAGCACGGTGGTGTGATCGCGCCCGCCGAAGGCATCGCCGATCTCCGGCAGGCTGTGGGTGGTGAGCTCCTTCGCCAGCGCCATGGCTACCTGACGCGGCCGCGCCACCGAGCGGCTGCGCCGCTTGGACAACAGATCCGCCATGCGCACCTTGTAGTAGTCCGCCACGGTCTTCTGGATGTTGTCGATGGTAACCAGCTTCGCCTGCAGTGACAGCAGGTCCTTGAGGGCCTCTTTGGTGAATTCCAGCGTGATCGTGCGCCCGGTGAAGCGTGAGTTGGCGATCACGCGGCGCAACGCGCCCTCGAGCTCGCGCACATTCGAGCGGATGCGCTTGGCGATGAAGAACGCCACTTCCTCCGGCAGGCCGACACCGACCGCGCGCGCTTTCGTCATGAGGATCGCCACACAGGTCTCGAGCTCCGGTGGTTCGATCGCCACCGTGAGTCCCCAGCCGAAGCGCGATTTGAGCCGCTCTTCCAGGCCCTCAACCTCCTTCGGATAGCGGTCGCAGGTGAGAATCACCTGGTGCTGTCCTTCGAGCAGCTCGTTGAAGGTATGGAAGAACTCCTCCTGCGAGCGCTCCTTGCCGGCAAAGAACTGGATGTCGTCGATCATCAGCGCATCGAGCGAGCGGTACGCGGTCTTGAACTCGTTCATGGAGTTGTGCTGCAGGGCGCGCACCATGTCGCCGACGAAACGCTCGGAGTGCACGTAGGCGATGCGTGCCTCGCCGTCGCGCTGCTTGATGTGATGGGCGATGGCGTGCATCAGGTGCGTCTTGCCGAGCCCGACGCCGCCATAGATGAACAGCGGGTTGTAGGCGCTGCCGGGATTCTCCGCCACCTGCGCGGCCGCCGCTTTCGCCAGCTGGTTGCTCTTGCCTTCGACGAACGAGGTGAAGGTGAAATCGGCATTGAGCCGCGCGCCGACCACCAGGCCTTCCGCGCGCCGCGGCAGCGGCGCGGGGGCGGGGACGGAGCCGCGTAGCGGTGGGCTGCGCGAGCCGACCTCGACCGTCACGATGGGCGCATCGCCGGTGCTCTCGTCGCGCAGCAGCTCGCCGATGCGCGGCAGCAGATTGGCGTTGATCCAGTCGACCACGAAGCGGTTGGGCGCCAGCAGCTTGAGCGCGCCGTTACCCTCCATGGCCTGCAACGGCCGCACCCAGGTGTTGAACTGCTGCTCGGGAAGCTCCGCCTCCAACGCGCCCATGCAGCGAGTCCAAAGGGACGCTTCCACGCGCGTTGCCTCCGCGACGTTTCTGGTGAACGTTAAGGAAATGGGCCGCGCAGTCTATACCGATCGCGCGGCGCGCTGAAGCGCGAGCGCGCGGTGAGCGTGCAGTCTTTGTATTGACACCTTGAGGCTCAACGGCTTAGCCTTGCCGCCCTTTTTTTGACAGCAGCGGATCGTCCACGGAGCCCACGGTATGAAGCGTACCTATCAGCCGAGCAAGGTGCGCCGCAAGCGCACTCACGGGTTCCGTGCGCGCATGGCCACCAAGAGCGGCCGCAGAGTGCTGGCGCGCCGGCGCGCCAAGGGCCGGCGCAAGCTGATACCCTAGCGTTGTGACCGATGCGCTCCGCCCGGCGGCGCAGCGTACATCCTGAAAACCTTAATCTGCGCGCGATGCCTGGGCGGCTCACACTGCCGGCGCGACTTCGCCTGCGGCGCAAGCGCGATTTCGATGCCGCGTACGCGCGTGGGCGGCGCATGAGTGACGGATTTTTCGCAGTGACGGCGAGTTCGAACCAAGCAGGCGCCCCGCGCCTGGGGCTGGCGGTGGCGGTGCGCGCCGCCGGCGGCGCCGTTGGCCGCAACCGCCTGCGCCGCATCATCCGCGAATCCTTCCGCCTGCATCAGCGCGAGCTGCCGGCGGTCGACCTGGTGGTGAGTGCGCGTGCGGCGGCGCGCACCGCGAGCGGCGCGGCGCTGCGCGCGAGCCTCGAGGCCCTGTGGAGGAAAGTGGGCGAACAATGCGCCACCTCGCAGTCTTCCTGATCCGCCTTTACCAATGGATCGTGAGCCCGCTTCTCGGGCCACGCTGCCGCTTCTACCCGAGCTGCTCGCAGTACGCCCTGGAGGCCGTGCAGCGCTTCGGCGTGCTCAGGGGCGGCTGGCTGGGCGCAAAGCGGCTGCTGCGTTGCCACCCCTGGCAGGACGGCGGCTTCGATCCGGTGCCCGCGGCGCAGCCGCCACGCTCACCGGTCTGCGCCCGGCACGCTCATGAAGAATAATCTGCGCCTGTACCTGTGGGGGGCGCTCGCGCTCGTCCTGTTCTACGACTACCAGCTGTGGATGCGCGACTATGCGCCGTCGCCCACCCTGGCGAGCGCCACGGCGGAGCAGGCCGCCCCCGCCACTCCCGCCAGCGACCTTGGCAATCGCATCCCGCAGGCGGCGCCCGCCGGCACAGCGGCGAGCGGGCCGGCCGAGGGGAGTGCCTCGGCGCCGCCGGCGACGACCGCCAGTGACAGCGCCGCGGGCACCACCGCGGCACCGCAGGACAATGCCGCGCCGCCGGTGCACGTGCGCACCGACGTGCTCGACGTCCAGATCAGCCCGCTCGGCGGCACGCTCGAGCAGGTGGATCTGCCGGCCTACCCGAAGGTGAAAGGGGAGGCGGCGCCGGTGCGCCTCGAGAATCACGACGATCCGCAGGCGCTCTACGAGTTGCAGTCGGGTCTCACCGGCCCTGCCGGCGCCGAATATCCGACGCATCTTGCCACTTACACCAGCGAGCGCAGCGACTACGCGCTCGCTGGCGGCAACGAGCTCAAGGTGCCACTCACCTGGCGCGCGGACGGCGTTACGGTGACCAAGACGTTTGTGTTCCGGCGCGGGCAGTACCAGATCGGCCTCGACTACGACGTCAGGAATGACGGCAGCGCCCCCTGGAGCGCGCGCCCCTACCTGCAGATCCTGCGCAACGATCCACCCACCAAGCGCTCCTATTTCAACGTCGAGAGCTACGCGTTCCACGGGCCGGCGCTCTGGGACGGCACCAAGTACCGCAAGCTCGACTCCGCCAACGCGGACGACAGCCGCCTGTCACTCGATGTACGCGATGGCTGGCTGGCAGCGGTGCAGCACCACTTCCTGAGCGCCGTCGTCCCGCCGCGCGGTGCGCCGTGGCACTTCGGCCTCGGGGTGCAGGGGCCGCAGTACCTGCTCTCGGCCACCGGGCCGGAGCAGACGGTGGCGCCCGGCGGTCACGCGCAGTTCCACACCACGCTGTTCGTCGGGCCGAAGCTGCAGGCGCAGCTGGATGCCACCGCTCCGGAGCTCGGGCACGTCGCGGACTACGGGCACCTATGGTTCCTCGCGCGGCCGCTGTTCCTCGCGCTCAGCTGGGTGCACGGCCTCACGGGCAACTGGGGCGTGGCGATCATCCTGGTCACCTTGCTGCTGAAGCTGGTGTTCTATCCGCTCTCGGAAGCGAGCGGGCGCTCGATGGCCAAGATGAAAACGCTGCAGCCGCGCATCAAGAACCTGCAGGAGACCTACGCCGACGATCGCGAGAAGCTCGGCCGCGCGATGATGGAGCTGTACAAGCGCGAGAAGATCAACCCGCTGGCGAGCTGCCTGCCGGTCGTCATCCAGATCCCGGTGTTCATCGCCTTCTACTGGGTGCTGCTCGAGAGCGTGGAGATGCGCCAGGCGCCGTTCGCGTTCTGGATCCACGACCTGTCGGCACGCGATCCGCTCTTCATCCTGCCGATCATCATGGCGGGCGCGATGTTCGTGCAGTACAAGCTGAATCCCGCCCCGCCCGACCCGGTGCAGGCGAAGGTATTCATGATCATGCCGCTCGTCATGTCGGCGACCTTCGCGTTCTTCCCGGCGGGTCTGGTGCTCTACTGGGTGACCAACACTGTTCTGTCGATCGCGCAGCAGTGGAACATCAACCGCCGCCTCGGCACGGCCGGCCCGAAGAAATCCTGACCGCGCGTTCGGTCGCGCACAACGGCGCGCGCGGCTTCAGCCTGCCGCTCGCGGCGCGCCTTCAGGTGGCCGGGCACTCGTCCGCATGGGAGCCTGGCGCCTGCCCCGGCGGCGCGTCGGGCGGCGGGAAGGTCTCGCGGAAGGTGAAGGCCGCGGGGCTGGCACCGCGGCTGCGCAGCTGCTCGAGGCGGGTGATGGCTTCGGCGATGTCCGGGCGGTGCCCGCGCGGCACCCACCACAGCACCAGGTACGCCTCCGTCATGCGCTCGAACCACTCGCGCCGGCGGCGCATGATCTCGAGGTGCGGCGAGGCGTAGACATAATGGCGCAGCGACTCCACGTCCCGCCATACCGACATGTTGAGCAGCTGCTTCTCGTTCGCGAACGGGCGGATCGCGGTGGCGTTGCCGTCCTCGGTCTGCAGCCGCCATAGGAACCCGGGCGCGGCGTCGGCCAGCGCGTTGATGCGCTCGAGATTGGCGACGAACTCCGCCATCACCGGCGAGTCCATCGGCCCGCGGATGATGCCGATGTTGAGTTGCGCGAGCTCGTAAGCGGACATAGTGTCTCCCTGACGCAGGCGTGGCGGCTGGCGCAGCATACCCAAGGCCCGACGTGACGCGACAGCGCGCGCGGCGTTAGCCTTGTTCCCACGGCAACGGCCGACTCATGACACACACCGATACCATCGTGGCCGCTGCCACGCCTCCCGGACGAGGCGGCATCGGTATCGTGCGGATCTCGGGTCCGAAGACTCCGGAGCTGGCGGCGATCATGCTCGGGGAGCTGCCCGAGGCGCGCCGCGCAACCCTGACGCACTTCCTCGACGGCCAGGGCGTACCGCTCGATGCGGGCCTGGCGCTGTTCTTTCCGGCACCCCACTCCTATACCGGCGAGCACGTGCTGGAGCTGCACGGTCACGGCGGCCCGCTGGTGCTCGAGGCGCTGATCGCCCGCGCGCTCGAGCTCGGGGCGCGGCGCGCGGCGCCCGGGGAGTTCACCCAGCGCGCGTTCCTCAACGACAAGCTCGATCTTGCGCAGGCCGAGGCGGTCGCGGACCTGATCGATGCGGGCTCGCAGGAGGCGGTGCGGGCGGCCATGCGCTCGCTGCAGGGGGAGTTCTCCGCCATGGTGCGCGGGCTCACCGAGAGCGTGATCGAGCTGCGCACCTACGTGGAGGCGGCGATCGATTTTCCGGAGGAAGAGATCGATTTCCTCGCCGACCGCGAGCTGGCCGCGCGCTTTGCGGCGCTGCGCGAGCATTTCGCGGCGGTGCTCGATTGCGCCCGGCAGGGCCGGCTGCTGCACGAGGGCATGACGGTCGTGATCTGCGGACGGCCGAACGCCGGCAAGTCGAGTCTGCTGAACCGCCTCGCCGGCTACGAGGCGGCCATCGTCACGCCCATCGCCGGCACCACGCGCGACGTGCTGCGCGAGCACATCCATATCGACGGCATGCCGCTGCACGTGCTGGACACCGCAGGGCTGCGCGTCGGCGGCGACCTGGTGGAGGCAGAGGGGGTGCGGCGTGCGCACGCCGAGATGCAGCGCGCCGATCGCGTGCTGTTCGTGATCGATGCCGCGTCGGACCCGGGCGGTGCGGCTTACCGGGAGGAGTGCGCGCGGCTGCCCGCGAACGTGCCGGTGACGCGGGTCTTCAACAAGTGCGATCTCGCCCCCGGGCTTACCAGCGGCGATGGCACAGGCGTGCCGCCGCGCCTCACCCTGTCGGCGCTCACCGGCGAGGGTCTGCCGGAGCTGCGCGCGCATCTCAAGTTCTGCATGGGTTACCAGAGCGGCGCCGGCGGCGCGGTCAGTGCCCGCCGCCGCCACCTGGAAGCGCTGGCGCGCGCCCGGGAGGGCATCGAGGAGGCTGCGCGACAGCTGCGCGAGCGGCGCGCCGGCGAGCTGGTCGCCGAAGAGCTGCGCGCCGCGCAGCAGCATCTCAACGGGATCACCGGGGAGTTCACCAGCGAGGATCTGCTGGCGCGGATTTTCGCGGGCTTCTGTATCGGCAAGTGAGGGCACGCACGCCGATCGGCCGCACGCAAGCAACACGATCGGGAGGACACGCAATGAGCATCTCAAGGAGTTGGGTTTGGGTGCTGGCCTTGGTTGCCGGCTGTCTCGTGGGCTGCAGCTCGCATCCGGCCGGTCCGGCCAAGGCCGGTCCGGGGGAAAACCCCTACGCGCCCTGGCATGGCCACGCGTACCGCCACGGCGCCGTGCCGACGCGTGAGGCCGCGCAGAGGATGCGGACGTGGGAAACCTCCATGGGCGTTCGCGGCGCCCCGGCCGTGAGCCCGACCACTCTCGTCTTCGGCGGCGGCATCGATGGCATCGGTGTGACCAGCGGTACTCCGCGGGTCTATCTGGTGTTCTATGGCAGCCAGTGGACGAGCAGCGGTGATCCGCAGGGTGCCGCCTCTTACCTGCAGAACCTGTTCGCGGGGATCGGCACCGGCGGTGAGCTGTGGTCCGGCACCATGACCCAGTACTGCGACGGACCGACCGTGCCCAAAGGCGCGAGCACCTGCAATCCCGGCACGACGCCGCACGTGGGTTATCCTAGCGCGGGCGCTTTGGCGGGAGTCTGGTTCGACAACGGCGCTGCCTCCCCCGCCAATGCGAGCGCCACGCAACTGGCGCAGGAAGCGGTCAACGCCGCGGCACACTTCGGCAACACCACGGCGGCGGCCAACCGCTACGCGCAATACATGATCGTCTCGCCGTCCGGCGCCCACCCGGACGGATTCAACACCAGTGGCTCGGATTTCTGCGGCTGGCACGACTACACCAGCTCTTCTTACGGCGATATTGCCTACGCCAACATGCCCTATGTCAGTGACGCTGGCAGCAGCTGCGGGGCGAGCTTCGTCAACAGCGGCTCACTCGGTCAGCTCGATGGCTTCTCCATCGTCAGCGGCCATGAGTACGCCGAGACGCTCACCGATCAGAATCCGCCCGGCGGCTGGACCAATTCCTCGGGCGCGGAAGTGGGGGATGAATGCGCCTGGATCAGCACCGGCCAGGGGGCATCCGCCAACGTGACCATGGGGAACGGTGCGTACGCGATGCAGAGCATATGGTCGAACGACAGCAACGAGTGCGAGATCTCGCACGCGGTCCTCTAGGCGCTGCCTGGGCTCACGCGGATCAGCGCCGCGCTCAACGCCCCGACATAACAGCGCACCTCGCGGCCGGCGCTGCCGAGCGTGTAAGGGGCGAGCGGCGCGAAGCTGCCGTCGACGCCCACCGTCGCGCCCTGGATCTCGACGCCCGCGGTGGCCGTGAGCGCCGGGCCGGTCAGCGCCATGAGCGTCGCCGCGCCGGCAGCCTCGGGACACTCGATGGCGAGTGCGATACTGCGCGCCGCCTCCTTGTTGACGACCACCAGGCTCAGCGAGCCGTCCGCGAGGCGCAGCGCGTAGGCACTGACGTCGAGGCTGCCGGCGGAGAGCTGCGCGCCGAGGAGCGTGCCGGTGCCGGCGAGCGTGAACAGCAGCATTCCGTAGTACAGCGGGCGCGCCCCGATCACCACGCCGTACCGGTCGGCGATCGGCGTGTAGCCGGCGCCGTAGCCGCCGCCGTGCAGGTTCGCGCCTGCGCCACCGCCGCGGGCGATGTCGAACAGGTGGTCGATCACCCACAGCGCGGACGCGTAGCTGTTGCTCACTCCGGGAGCGCCGCCGTTGAAGAACGAGTTGGTCTCCGCGAGGCGAAACGGCACGCCGATGCGCGCCGCGCCGGCGCGCAGCTCGGCGAGCTGCGCGACGAGGCCGTCATCGGCACTGACCAGGCGCTGCGCCGTCGCCAGCGGGCTGCGACCGTTGCCGCGGTAGTGGTGCTGCGTCAGCAGCGCGATCCGCCCGCCGCCCGCCCAGGTGCCAAACGGGATCGTCCAGCGGCCGACATTGTAGGAATCGCCGGGCCCGGTCAGCACCACCGCCGGAGCGCGCGCGAGGATCGCGCGGCGGAACGCCTCCCAGCGCTCCTCGCAGTCGGCAAGTGTCCAGGGCGCAAAGTAGTTGTCGCCGTAGAGGTCCGGCTCATTGCCGATCTCGAGGCCGTAGAGGCTCTCGCCGAGCGCCCGTGCGGCGTAGGCCGCTTCCGCCGCCGCCGCTGCCGGCGTCGAGGTGGCGAGGTTCACCCCGTAGAGCACCTGCCAGCCGCAGCCGTGCAGGAAAGCGGCGAGCGCATCGATGTCGGTGGGCGCCACCTCACCTGCGGTGTGGCCGGCACCGCCCGCCCGCCACTGGGTCCGGTCGACGGTGTTGCCGCCGATGCGCAGCAGGCTCGGCCCGAGGCGGCGGAACAAGCCGATCAGCGGGGTGTTGCCCGGCACGAAGCAGGGCACGGCGAGCGCGCTCTTCTCGTAGGAGAGCCCGGCGAAGGCCGGGCCGATGCGGCCGGCCGCGCTCTGCGAGACTGAGAGGCCTGCCGCGATCACCGCTGCCGATGGCGTCGGCTGCGGGTTGACGAGCGGCGGCGATGCGGGCGCGCGGGTGAGGTTGTTGCCGGTGCGGCAGCCGCCGAGCCAGAGCGCGGCACCGAATGCACCGCCGCCAAGGAGCAGCTGCCGGCGGTTGCAGGGGGCGGGCACGGGCGGACCGCGGGCGCCGCGACTTCAGGGCGCGAGCGCCAGGTCCTTGCTGTAGACCACGTTCATGACGTTGTCGTACCAGCCGAGAACCTGAGGCTTCACCAGGTGCTTGTTCACGTAGAAGTAGAGCGGCAGCAGCGGGTGATCGTTCAGCATCACGCGCTCGGCTTCCTCCAGCAGCGCGCTGCGCGCCAGCGCATCCCGCTGCCGCGCGGCGCTGTGCAGCAGCGCGTCGTAGGTCGGGCTGCTGTAGTGCGGCAGGTTCACGCCGAAGTCGCTCTTCAGGTATTGCGCGAAGGTGTAGGCGTCGTTGTAGTCGCCCACCCAGCTCGAGCGGAACATCTCCACGTCGCCGCGATCGATGTCCTGCAGGAGCGATTTGAATTCCACCTGCGTGAGGCGCACGTCGGCGCCGAGCGCCTCCTTCCACATCGAGGCGATCGCGACCGCGAGCTTGGTGTGCACTTCGCCGGCGTTGTAGCGCAGCTCGAAGGCGAGCGGCTTGTCGCGCGAGTAGCCGGACTCGCGGTACAGCCGCTGCGCTTCGGCGATGCGCGTCTCCATCGGCAGCTCGCGGTAATCGAAGGACTGCGAGCTGTAGCCCTCCACCCCGGGAGGCACCCAGCCGTAGGCCGGCAGCTCGCCCACGCGCAGCACCAGCCGTGCGAGCTTCTCGCGGTCGATGACCAGCGACAGCGCCCGGCGCAGCTTCGGCTGATCCCTGAAGGGCGCACGGCGCAGGTTGAAGCCGTAGTAGTAGGTGGTGAGCTGCGGCGACACGTGCAGCTCATCGCCGAGGTGCGCGCGGATCCAGTCGTACTGCCCGCGCGGCACCACGAAGGTCACCTGCAGCTCGCCGCCGCGGTAGCGGGCGAGCTCGGCGTTCTCGTCCGGGATCAGCAGGTACTTGACCCCGTCGAGCCGCGTGGCCGCATCGTTCCAGTAGTAGTGGTTGCGCAGCGCCAGCACGTACGCGCCCTGCACCCACTCCTTCAGCACGAAAGCACCGTTCGACACCATGATGCCCGGACGGGCGAAGCCGTCAGGGTGGCTCTGCAGCGTCGGGCGATGCACCGGACAGGTACTCGGGTGCGACAGCAGCGTCGGCAGGTAGGGGGCCGGCGTGTCGAGGCGAATGACCACCGTCGCCTCGTCGGGCGCGCTGACCCCGAGCATCTGCGGCGGCTTGCGCCCGGCGACGATATCGCCCGCATTGGCGACGACGTCGATGTACTGCGCATATGCGGAGCCGGTGGCCGGATCCACCAGCCGCTCGAGGCCGATCACGAAGTCCTGCGCGAGCACCTTGTCGCCATTGGACCAGCGCGCATCCGCGCGCAGGTCGAAGGTGTAGGTGAGCCCGTTGCCGCTCACGCTCCACCGCGAGGCGACTCCGGGGGCGACCGCGGCGTGCGCATCGAGCGTGGTGAGTCCCTCGCACAGGTCGCGCACGATGCTCTGCGCCTCGAAGCCGCGCGCCTTCTGCGGATCGAGCGAGTCAGGATCCGGGCCGCCGCCGCGCACCAGGATCGCCTGTCCGCTCGTGGGGGAGTGAGAGCCGCAGGCGCTTAACACAAGCGCCGCCAGGATGAGCGCCGCGCGCGCGCCGAAGCGCGCGGCCGGAGCTGAGATCCTCATCCGTCCGGCCGGTTGCGGGCGGCGTTGATCTGCGCGCGCAGTGTCTCCGCCGCCTTGCGGCAGGCCTGCGCGAAGTCGCTGGCGGCGGAGCCGTACAGCAGCGCCCGCGACGAGCTGATGATGAGCCCGGTGCCGGCGGGCGTCTGTCCGTGCCGCACCACCTCGCGCGCATCCCCGCCCTGCGCGCCCACGCCCGGCACCAGCAGCGGCATGTCGCCGACCAGCGCGCGCACCTCGGCGAGCTCGCGCGGACAGGTCGCGCCGACCACCAGCAGGCAGTTGCCGCGCGCGTTCCAGCGCTGCGCGGCGAGCTGCGCCACGACCTGGTAGAGCTTGTGGCCGCCCACCACCAGATCCTGCACCTCGCCGGCGCCGGGATTGGAGGTGCGGCAGAGGATCACCACGCCCTTGTCGGCATGGCGCAGGAAAGGCTCGAGCGCATCGCCGCCGAGATACGGGTTCACCGTGACCGCATCCGCCGCGTAACGCTCGAAAGCCTCGATGGCGTAGCGCTCGGCGGTATTGCCGACATCGCCGCGTTTGGCATCGAGGATCACCGCGACGTCCGGGCGGGTGCGGTGGATGTACTCGATGGTGCGCTCGAGCTGGTCTTCGGCCTCGTAGGCGGCGTAGTGCGCGAACTGCGGCTTGTAGGCGCACACCAGATCGCCGGTGGCATCGACGATGGCTTTGTTGAACTGGAAGATGGGCGAGGCCTCGGCGGCGATGTGCCGCGGGAAGCGCTCGATCTCGGGGTCGAGCCCGATGCACAGCAGCGAGTCGTTCTTCTCCCAGGCGTGGCGGAGCTTCGCGATGAAGGCGCTCATGCAACCTTCGGCGCGGCACGGCCCGCACGCTTCTTCAGGTGCACCAGCAGGATCGACACCGCCGCCGGCGTCACCCCGGGGATGCGCGCGGCCTGTCCGAGCGTGGCGGGGCGCACTTCGAGGAGCTTCTGGCGCACCTCGTGCGAGAGGCCGTGAACTGCGGCGTAGTCGAGATCGTCCGGGAGCGCGGTCTCCTCGTGCGCCGCGGCGCGCTCGATCTCCGCCTGCTGCCGCTCGATGTAGCCCGCGTAGCGGGCGTGGACCTCAATCTGCGTGCGCACCTGTGCGGGGATGCGCTCGTCGCCAAGACCGGCGCGGTCGAGCCAGGCCGCAGGCCCTGCGATCTCGAGCAGCGCCTCGTAGCCGACCTCCGGACGCCGCAGCAGCTCGAAGGCCGTCGCATCACGGGTGAGCGGGCTGCCCAGCACCCGCTGCGCCCAGGAGGCCGGCACCTCGGAAGCCTTCAGGCGCAACCCGGTAAGGCGCGTGAGCTCGAGCGCGGCGGCCTCCTGCTTGGCTTCGAAGAGCGCCCAGCGCTCCTCCTCCACCAGCCCGAGCGAGCGGCCCGTGGGCGTGAGGCGCAGATCCGCATTGTCCTCGCGCAGCAGCAGCCGGTGCTCGGCGCGGCTGGTGAACATGCGATAGGGCTCGCGCGTGCCGCGCGTGACCAGGTCATCGATCAGCACCCCGAGGTACGCCTCGCTGCGCTTCGGCGTCCAGGGGGCGAGGCCCTGCACGCGCCGCGCCGCATTGAGGCCGCCGATCAGTCCCTGGGCGGCGGCCTCCTCGTAGCCGGTGGTGCCGTTGATCTGGCCGGCGAAGTAGAGGCCCTCGATGAAGCGCGTCTCGAGCGAGGGCGAAAGGTCGCGCGGATCGAAGAAGTCGTACTCGATGGCGTAGCCCGGGCGGGTGAGGTGCGCATGCTCGAAGCCGCGGATCGAATGCACCAGCTCGCACTGCACGTCGAAGGGCAGGCTGGTCGAGATGCCGTTCGGGTAGACCTCGTGGGTTGCGAGTCCCTCGGGCTCGACGAACACATGGTGAGAGGTCCTGTCGGCGAAGCGCACGACCTTGTCCTCCACCGAAGGGCAGTAGCGCGGGCCGATGCCCTCGATCGCGCCGGTGAACATCGGCGAGCGATCGGTGGCCGCGCGAATGATGTCGTGGGTGCGCTCGTTTGTACTTGTAATGAAACAATCAACCTGCGTGGGATGCTCATTAGCTCGTCCCAGGAACGAGAATACCGGTGTCGGCTCGTCCCCGGGCTGGACGGCCATGACGGACCAGTCAAGAGTGCGGCCGTCGAGCCGGGGCGGCGTGCCGGTCTTGAGCCGCGCCACCGACAGTGGCAGCTCGCGCAGGCGCGCCGCCAGGCGGTTGGACGGCGCATCGCCTGCGCGACCGCCGGCGTAGTTGTCGAGGCCCACGTGGATGCGCCCGCCGAGGAAGGTGCCCACCGTGAGCACCACCGCCGGCGCCTCGAAGCGGATGCCGGCGACCGTCACGACTCCCTGCACCCGCCCGCCGGTCACGATGAGGTCCGCGGCTTCCTGCTGGAACAGGGCGAGGCGCGGCGCGTTCTCCAGGCGGCGGCGGATGGCCTGCCGGTACAGCACCCGGTCCGCCTGCGCGCGGGTCGCGCGCACCGCCGGACCCTTGCTGGCGTTCAGCGTGCGGAACTGGATGCCGGCCTCGTCCGTGGCGCGCGCCATCGCGCCCCCGAGCGCATCGATCTCGCGCACCAGATGCCCCTTGCCGATGCCGCCGATCGCGGGATTGCAGCTCATCTGCCCGAGCGTCTCGATGCTTTGCGTGAGCAGCAGCGTGCGCGCGCCCATGCGCGCGGCGGCCAGCGCGGCTTCCGTGCCGGCATGGCCGCCACCGACGACGATGACGTCGTAGAGGTTGGCGGTGCGCTGCGGTGGGTTCACGGACATGGCGGCTTCGGTACGCGCGGGACGCGTATTGTAGGGGGTCGCACCGCACGAACAAGGCACGCTTTGCCTTATGCTGCGCGGCCAATGCCCCATGTGCCCCGCAAGCCGCGCGTGCCGTTCTTTGGTCTCGCGTGCGCTGTCGGCCTGCTCGTCGTCGCGGCGCTCACGGCGAGCGCCTGCCGCGCTGCGTCCGCGCCGCCGCTGGCCTTCAGCGCCTGCGAGCTCGAGCATCCGCTGCGCCTGACGGTGTTTGCGGCCGAGTGCGCCCAGCTGTGGGTGCCGGAGAATCCTCATCAGCCCGACGGCCGGCGCATCGCGCTCTCGGTGGTGCGGGTCCCGGCCATCAGCCGCCGCAAGCAGCCGGACCCGCTGTTCGTGCTCGCCGGCGGTCCCGGCCAGGCGGCGGGCAGCTTCTATGCCTCGGTGGCCGGAGCCTTCGAGCGCATTCTGCGCGAGCGCGACATCGTGCTCGTCGACCAGCGCGGCACCGGCGCCTCCAACCGCCTCGACTGCCCGGAAGAAGAGGCGAATCTCGAGCGTTCGGCCACAGCGGCGGCGATCGCCGCGAGCACCCGTGCCTGCCTTGCGAGGCTTGCGGGCCGCGCCGACGTCGCCTGGTACACCACCAGCCTCGCGGTGCAGGACCTGGAGCGCGTGCGCGCCGCGCTCGGTACCGTGCGCATCAACCTCTACGGCGCCTCCTACGGCACGCGCGTCGCGCAGCAGTACCTGCGCCGTTATCCGCAGCACACCCGCGCGGTGATACTCGACGGGGTCGTGCCGGTCGGGCGCGCGTTCGGCGCCACCGCCGCGCTCGATGCGGAAAGCGCGCTGCAGGACATCCTGGCGCGCTGCGCACGGCAGGCCGCGTGCCGCCAGGCGTTCGGCGACCCCGTCGGTGACTACCGCAGGGTGCGGGCCGCGCTGCAGCAGCATGCGGTGCCGCTGCGCCTCGCCGACCCCGCCACCGGGGCCGCCACGCAGCTCGACTTCGGCCGCGATTCGCTGGCGACCGTGCTGCGGCTGGCCTCCTACGCGCCCGAGTACGCGGCGCTGTTGCCGCTGTGGCTGCACGCCGCCGCGGCCCGCAGCGACTACGCGCCGCTCGCCGCACAGTCGCTGCTGTTCGAGCGCACCGTCATGCACGAGCTGGCCGCCGGCATGCACAACAGCGTGGTGTGCGCCGAGGACGTGCCGTACTTCGATGAGCGCAGCATCGACCGCGCGCGCCTCGCCGCGACCTATCTCGGCACGGCGCAACTCGACGGCCTGCGAACCGTGTGCGGCCTCTGGCCGCACGGCCCGGTGGATGCCGATCTGCACGCCACGCTGGTAACGCAGGTGCCGGCGCTGCTGCTGTCGGGAAGCGACGATCCCGTGACCCCGGCCGCCTACGGGGCGGAAGGCCTGCGCTCCTTCCCCCAGGGCGTCGCTCTGGTGCTGCAGGGCTTCGGTCACGGGCAGCTCACCGCACCATGCGTGGATCGCCTGATGGCGTGGTTCCTGGCGCGCGCCTCGGCGCAGGGGCTCGATGTCGGCTGCACGCGCCTCGCGCACCCGACGCCCTTCTTCACCTCGCTCAACGGACCGCCGCCGTGATCGAGGCACTGGGGCTGTGCAAGCACTTCGGCGCGCTCGCCGCGGTGCGCGAGCTGAGCCTGGCCGCGGCGGACGGCAGCATCACCGGGTTGTTGGGTCCCAACGGTGCCGGCAAGTCCACCACGCTGCGCATGCTCTACACGGTGCTGCGGCCCGACAGCGGCGATGCGCTCATCGACGGCCGCAGCGTGGTGCACGATCCGCGGGGCGCCGCCGCGCGCCTCGGCGTGCTGCCGCACGGCGGCGGCATCTATCCGAACCTCACCGCGCGCGAGAACGTGCGGTATTTTGCGGCGCTGCACGGCCTCGATCGCGCCACCGCCCGCGCCCGCACCGCCGAGCTGCTGCAGATGCTCGAGATGCAGGAGTTCGCCGACCGCCGCGCGCGCGGCTTCTCCCAGGGGGAGCGGGTCAAGACCGCGCTGGCGCGCGCGCTGGTGCATGGACCGCGCAACCTGCTGCTCGATGAGCCGACCAACGGGCTCGACGTCATGGCGGTGCGCAGCCTGCGGCGGCTGCTGCGCCAGTTGCGCGACGCCGGGCACTGCGTGCTGCTCTCCAGCCACGTGATGCAGGAGGTGAGCGCGCTGTGCGACCAGGTGGTGGTGATCGCCGCCGGCACGGTGCGCGCCAGTGGCACGCCCGCGGAGATCCGCGAGCGCACCGGCGCGGCGAGCCTCGAGGAGGCCTTCGTGCGCCTCAGCGGCCACCCCTAGAGCGCGTCGTGCGCGCCATCCTCACCGTCTTCGCCAAGGAGTTTCGCGAGAACCTGCGCGAGCGGCGCACGCTGTTCACCGCGCTGCTGCTGGGCCCGCTGCTCGGGCCGCTGCTGTTCGCGGGCGGGCTGTCGCTGCGGCTCGAGCGCGGAGCGGAGGAAGGCGAGCGGCCGCTCGCGCTCGCGGTGGCGCACGCCGAGCGCGCGCCGGAACTGCTGGCGTTCCTGCGCCAGTACGGCGTCGCGGTCACGCCGGTCGATTACGACGCGCGCCAGGCGCGTGCCGCGGTGCGCGCACAACGTTACTCGCGGGTGCTGCTGGTGCCGGCGGACTTCGCCAGCCACCTCGCCGCCGGGGGCCCGGCCCCGCTCGAGCTGTATGCCGACTCGTCGGAGATCGCGGCCGCCGGCGACGCCGCGCGGCTACACGCACTGTTCGGCCAATACGCCGGCCTGCTGGCGCGGCTGCGCATCGCGGCGCGCGGCATCGATCCGCTCGTGCTGTCGCCGCTCGCCGTGCAGCAGATCGACGTCTCGACGCCGGCGACCCGCTCGGTGCTCATCCTCGGTACGCTGAGCTATCTGGTGCTGCTCACCACGCTGATGGGCGGCATGTATCTTGCGATCGACGCCACCGCCGGCGAGCGCGAGCGCGGCTCGCTCGAGCCGCTGCTGACGGTGCCGGTGCGGCGCGAGTACCTCATCTACGGCAAGATCCTCGCCACCTGTGCCTACATGGCGCTGTCGCTCACCCTCACCGTCACCGCCTTCGCCGTGATGCTGCGGTTCGCCGGGCTCGAGCGCTTCGGCATGAGCGTCAATTTCGGCCCGCGCGTGGCGCTCACGCTGATCCTGTGCTGCCTGCCGCTGGTGCCGCTGGGGGCGGCGCTCATGACCATCGTGGCCGCCTACACCCGCAGCTACCGCGAGGCGCAGACCTGGCTCGGACTGGTGCTGCTGGTGCCGACGCTGCCGCTCGCCTTTGCCGGCGTGCTGGGCCTGAGAGCGCACCTGGCGCTGATGGCCGTGCCTTCGCTCAGCCAGCACTTTCTCATCATGAGCCTGCTGCGCGATGAGCCGCTGCCGGCGGCGTTCCTCGCCATGTCGGTCGGCGGCACGCTCGCCCTCGGCGCGCTGCTCATTGCCGTGGCCGGCGGGCTCTACCGGCGCGAGGCGCTGCTCGGCTGAGAATCCGCGGTGTGCGCCGCGGGCGCCGGCGGCACAGCCGCCGCACGCGCCCCGGCTGCGAGCAACGCGTGCAGGCTGGCGACGTTCAGGTCGGCGAACGCGCGCGCCTCGACCTCGAAACGGTTGTCCCAGTAGCCGCGTCGCAGACACTCGGCGAGGTAGCGCGCCACGGTGAGCGAGCCCGGCTGCCACTGGCGGATGACGTGGCAGTACTCGTGCAGCATCAGCCAGGGATCGGCGAAGAATCCGCTCGCGCTGCCGCGCAGATAGATGTGCCGCCGGCGCGTGGTGGCCACGGCGCGCCCGTGCAGGCGGCAAAACCACGAGTACTCGATGATCCTGACGTGGCCGAGCGGCTCACCGAGCAGCTGCTCGAGCGCCGCTCGCACGGGCGCCGGCAGCGCGGCTTGGCGACCCCTCATGCCGCGCTGCTCTTCAGCCGCGTGTGTGCACCCAGCCCATGCTCGGCCGGAAGCGCAGCGTGCGCACCGGTCCCGCCGCGACATCCTCCGGCAGCACCTCCACGCCCGCATCCTGCAGATAGTGCTTCACCAGCGTCACCACCGTCTCGCAGGCCGGGCGCGCGTGCGGCTCGTGCGCCAGATGCACCACGATGCGCGCCTGCAGGTGGCGGGCCGCGGGCGCCGCGGCCCGCAACGCCTCGAGACAGCGATCGAGCAGCAGCAGCTCGGTGGCGAGCGTCGTGTCGGTAACGTCCACGGGCCGCGAGCTGCGCACGATGCAGCGCAGGTGCAGCAGCGCGCCGGCTTCCTCGGCGGCATCGTAGATGCACACCGCGATCGCCGATTGCAGCTCTGTCACCAGCAGCGCTTCGCCCGAGGTGACCTCGAAGCGATCGGGGGCCACGTGGATTTCCCGGCTTTCCATGCATGTTGTATACCCGCCGTTGCGCGGCCTCGCGCGCTTCACTGGCCAAACTATGAACTGACGCACGCGCCACGCGTACAATATGCCGAATGCGTTCCCCAGGCGTCGGCACCAGGAAACAGGCGCTTGCGTTTCTCGCCTGTGCCGTAGTGGCGACGGCCTTCGCCCAGCAACCGCCGCCGCTGTCGTCGATTCGCGTCAGCGGCGAGGCGAAAGTCACCGCGCAGCCCGATCGCGTGCAGGTCGACATCGGCGTCAGCACGCGCGCGCCCTCATCGCAGGAGGCGGCGGCACAGAACGCGCGGCAGGTGCAGGCGGTGCTTGACGCGGTGCGCAAGGCCACCGGCCCGGCGGCGGTGTTGAAGACCATCAGCTACTCGCTCAGTCCCAACTACGACTACCACTCGAGCGGCGAGCCGACCGTCAACGGCTACAGCGCCGCGAACGTGGTGCAGGTGACGCTCGATGACCTCGACAAGATCGGCAGCGTCATCGACGCCGCCGCGCGTGCCGGCGCCAACCACGTGCAGGGCATCCAGTTCACCCTGCGCGACCAGGACGCGGTGCGCGCGCAGGCGCTGCGCGAGGCGGCGATCCGGGCGCGCGCCGCAGCCGAGGTACTGGCCGCGGCGCTCGGCCTGAAGGTGGTGCGGGTGCTGAGCGTCGAGGAGAGCAGTGCGCGCCTCGTGCCGCTCTACTCCCGGCCGGCGCCGCGCGCCACCGGCCTGTCGGCCAGCGCCGTACCCACCCCGGTCGAGGCCGGCACCCTGGACTTGACCGCCGACGTCACGCTTACCGTGGAAGTGAGCCCCGCCGCGCGCTAGCCTTGGGCCCTGGGAGGATGAGCCATGACCACCGTGCGACAACTGCTCGATAGAAAGGGCCGGTCGATCTTCTCGGTCGACCCGGACGCTCCGGTGCTGGAGGCGATCCGCGCCATGGCCGACCACCAGGTCGGCGCGCTGCTCGTGATGCAGGGCGAGGCGCTCACCGGCATCGTGTCCGAGCGTGACTATGCGCGTAAGGTGATCCTGCGCGGCCGCTCCTCCGCCGACACGCCGGTGCGCGACATCATGTCGAGCCCGGTGCTCACCGTGCAGCCGGACACCACCGTCGACAAGTGCATGCAGCTCATGACCGACCGTCACGTGCGCCACCTGCCGGTCACCGACGCCGGCCGCGTGGTGGGCATGGTATCGATCGGCGACCTGGTGAAGGCGGTGATCGCCGAGCAGCGCCAGCAGATCGAGCAGCTCGAGAACTACATCCACAGCTGAGCGCCACTCATCGAAGCTCCTCGCGCAACGCTGCTGCTGCGCCGGCTTCCTGCGGGTTGCGCGCTGCTGCTCGCGGCCTGCAGCACGCTGCCGGGGCGCGACTTCCCGCGCACTGCCGCGCCGCCCGTCACCCAGCCCGCCAATCCCGCGTTGGTGCAGCCGTTCGCCGCGGCCGCGCGCAGCCATCCGGACGTATCGGGGTTCCGGCTGTTGTCGGTCGGTGTCGACGCGCTGCTGCTGCGCCTGGAGCTGATCGCGCAGGCGCGCCGCTCGCTCGACCTGCAGTACTACATCTTCCACGGTGACGAATCGGGCCGCCTGATCACCGAGGCGCTCAGCAAGGCCGCCGCGCGCGGGGTGCGCGTGCGCATCCTGGTCGATGACGGCGAGAGCGTCGCGGGCGATGAGCAGCTGTTCGCGCTTGCCGGGCAGGAGAATGTCGCCATCCGTGTTTTCAATCCGTGGCGCTACCGCGGCCACAACGTGGTGCTGCGCGGGCTCGAGTTCGCCTTCAGTCGCGGCCGGCTCGACTACCGCATGCACAACAAGCTGTTCGTCGCCGACGGTGCGATCGCGCTGATCGGCGGACGCAACATCGGCGACCAGTATTTCCAGGTGGATCCGCAGTCGCAGTTCGCGGACGAGGACGTGTTCGCCACCGGGCCGGTGGTGGCGGCGCTTGCCGCCACCTTCGGGCAGTTCTGGGACAGCCCGCTGGCGGTTCCCGCGCAGGCGCTGCTCTCCGCCCGCCGCGCGGCGGCGGCGCAGCTCGCCCGGCGCCGCACCCTGCCGCAGAAAGCCGCCAGCGCCGGCTTCAACTACCAGGAAAGGCTCGCCGCGGGCGAGCCGCTCGCCGGCCTGCTCGCTGAGCGCACGCCGCTCGAGTGGGCCGGCGCCGAGGTGGCCTGCGACGATCCCGACAAGGGCAGGAGGATCGCCGCGGGCGAGCGCGTCGGCGGGTTGCTGTTTGCGCCGGTGGCGCGCGAGATCCGCGCGACCCGCTCCGAGCTGACGATGGTGACGCCGTATCTGGTACCGACGGCCGAGGAGCTCAGGCTGCTCGAGGAGCGCCGCGCGCAGCAGCGACGCGTGCGCATACTGACCACCTCGCTCGAGGCCAACAAGGACCCGCTGGCGCAGGCCGGCTACATGCACTACCGCGTGGCGCTGCTCGAGTCCGGAGTGGAGCTGTTCGAAATACGCGCGCGCCCGGACAGCCGCCGCGGCAGCGGGGAGTCGACGCGGCTGACGCGCTCGGGTAACTACAGCCTGCACGCCAAGCTGCTGGTGTTCGACCACAGCGGCGTGCTCGTCGGATCGATGAACTACGACCAGCGCTCACGCCGGCTCAACACCGAAGTTGGCCTGATCATCCACAGCGCGGAGCTCGCCGCCGAGACCGCGCGGCGCTTTGAGGCCATGACGCAGCCGCAGAGCGCCTATGCGGTCACGCTGCAGGACGCGGGTCCCGGCAAGCGGCCGCGGCTCACCTGGACGACGCAGGTCGACGGCCGGCCGGTCAGCACCCATACCGAGCCGGCACGCAGCGCCTGGCAGCGCCTGGAGGTCCACCTGCTGTCGCTGCTGCGCTTCGACCGGGAGCTGTAAGCGCAGCGCGCGCCACGGCGCGCACTGCAGCCGGCGCCGCTGCCGCTCACCGCGGCGGGCAGTCTCACTTGCGCCAGTACGCCGGCCGGAACAGCACCAGCACGCTGAAGATCTCCAGCCGGCCGGTGAGCATCGCCGCGGTGCAGATCCAGATCTGCGAGGGTGACAGCGCATGCAGGTTGTGCACGCCGCCCGGCGGCCCGAAACCGTGGGCAGTGTTGTTGATGGCGGCCACCACCGCGCCGAACGAGGAATCGAAGTCCATGCCGGTGAGCAGCATCGCGAAGGTGAGCGCTGCCACCGTCATGAAGTACAGGAAGATGAACGCCAGCACCGCGCGGCCGACGCTGTCGGGGATCGGCCGCCCGCCGATGCGCAGCGGCGCCACGGCGGCCGGGTGGATGAGGAGCTTCATCTCGCGGCCCGCCTGACGCGCGAGCAGCAGCGTGCGGAACATCTTGATGCCGCCGCCGGTCGAGCCGGTGCTGCAGACGATGCACGACAGGAACAGCATCCAGTAGGGCGCGAACACCGGCCACAGCTGGTAATCCTGGCTGGTGAGCCCGCTGGTGGTCGCCTGCGAGATGACGTTGAAAGCGGCGTGCCGCAGCGATTCGGCGAAGCGCGGGTAGACGGCGTGCGCATCGAGCAGCACCGCGGTCACCACTA
>Ga0210394_10001043_pt1 | contig 47863 bp, 42 predicted proteins | sample IncBWC12MmetaG_FD_160121 | JGI IMG/M metagenome (GOLD analysis project Ga0210394, IMG submission 160121) | Forest soil microbial communities from Barre Woods Harvard Forest LTER site, Petersham, Massachusetts, United States - Inc-BW-C-12-M | ecosystem: Environmental > Terrestrial > Soil >...
TGAGGTCTTGGACTTGTTTAGATTTCAAAACGGAAAAATCATCGAACTGATAGAGTTTGCCGATACTGCGCTCATCGGAAAGATGATGTCGTAGTACCGAGGAGCTAATCGACTAGCCGAAGCGTTTGGCCAGCCTCTTGGGCCTTTTGAAAAGCATCGGCTTGGCCTTCGCTTCCGCACGCTTCTTGAGTTCGATCTTGATTTTTTCGAGCAAGCTCACCGCTTCTGGGATATTTGATCAGCAAATCTCAGCTGTCTCGTGAGAAAACCGTCAGTCTGGTACTGCCGTTCGATCGCCAAGCCGGCTGCCCGGCGTCTGAAGGCTCGGCGAGGCCCTTCTGAGACGGGCTAAGACTTACGGACTTTACGATGTATGGATCGCCGGACTAACACCAGCATTTCGCCGTCGTCCTCATTGGTTGAGGAAGAGCGATTCGAAACGGGCTCGCCTAAAATCGCTGGTTTCCGCCGGAATCGCGAAACGATACCGACCAAGCTAGTATGAAGGGTCTGGAGAAAAATGCGTTCTCCAGACCCATCTGGGGCTACGTGGACCGGCAGGCGGGATTCTCCCTTGCAAGAAAGCTCAGCAAAACAGCGAGATTTTGGCGCTGATCTTGGCCAAAAGGTATGGAATGCCTTGGTTGAGTGGCGGAGCGAGAGCGATTCGAACCCGGAGTCTGCTTGCCGACGTTATCTGGTTGCGGGATTAGATTTGAACCTATGACCTTCAGGTTACGAGCGATCCATCTTCAAATGTGATAATCCGTCCGGAGACTTCAGGCCGGATTGCAGAGTTTTCTGAGCATGAGGCGGACTGAGGCGAGACACAAGAACTGGAGCTAGAAACTGGAGCTAAAGCTTCTAAGCTCATCAAAGATTGAACGAATTTCTTGATTCGGCGCAATGCACAGAGTTCGATATGTATCTAGGAACCCCAGCCAAGCCGGATGCTCAGACGGAATCCAGGTCAGCGGCGGTTGCGGCCGCCTTTAGTCAATTGCCACAGCCTGCCCAATGAATACGAAGTCAAATGCAGCAACAGAACTGCCCGAAGGACGGACTGAGACCGGAGCGTCCACCTGACTTTGCGCGTGTCCCTGACAGCATGCTGGAACCGCTCGATCATTGCGGAAGCATTTTGACTTCAAGACTGCACGAGCACGTTGACGATTTCTGGCGTCCGTAGACTATGGATGCCAAACGTCCCTACCATCAAAAGATTCGCTGGTCACCCGCGTTTCCGAAACCAGCTGCCTTTGCAGCCTAAGAACAACAAGAACAACAAAGCACCCATGCGGTCACAGCCTGTCATTCTTGGATTGGGTCTTACAATCCTCCTGATCATCAGTGCGGCATCGGTTGGCCTCGACGTAAAGTCGCGATCCGACGCGGCCTGGGTCAATCACACCATGGAAGTGTTGAACAACATTTCCGAAATGCGGTTGCTTTTTCGCCGTGCCGAAAGCGCCGCGCGCGGCTTTGCGCTTTCCGGCAATACCAGCCTTACCGACGAATACCAGGACGTCCTGAACAAGTTCGATCCGTCCTTCGCCGAGCTTAAGAAGATGGTGGGCGATAACCCGGCCCAGGTGCATCTTCTCGAAGCAACCCAGGTGCTCAGCGCGCGGCGGCTATCGGTGACCACGGAGCTGGTTCGGCTCAAGGCTGCCCATGACACGGATGGAATCTCGACACTGTTAACCGGAGGCGAGGGCCGCGCCTTAATGCGTGAACTGAATTCGAATTTCGATCAGCTCACGACGGTGGAGCGGCAGTTGTTGGCAATTCGTATTGCTGATTCACGTCGTACCGGCGCCCTCGTTCTTTCGGTCAACCTTGCCGGCGCTTTGCTGATCATTCTGCTGGCGGCAATTCTCGTTCTTGCGGCCCGGCGCACGCACCGCAAATTGGAGGCGACGGTCGCCGAGCGAACCGAACACTTGGCCTCGGCGCATGAAGAGGTCCGCCAATCGGCGTCAATTCTGCAAAGCACATTCGACAGTATGGCGGAAGCTGTCGTTGTGACCGAAGCTGCCGGCGAAATCGTGCTGTCGAATCCGGCGGCGGAGAAAATGCTCGGGATAAAGCCTGGGCTCAACGTAAGGACCCTCGATGAAGAGAATGTGATTTATCAGAACGACGGCACGACGCTCTTGCCCAAAGACGAATTGCCGGTGGTCCGGATTCTTCGAGGCGGCGAATTTGCCGAGCGCGAGATTGTTGTTCGTCCACGCGGCGGGACGGTTACACACCATCTCGTCGTCAGTGGCCGGCCGCTATATGATGCCTCCGGCGCGGTCAGTGGCGCAGCACTCGTCTACCACGACATTACCGCCTCCCGAGAGACCGAGCGCAAGCTCCAGCAAACGCAAAAGCTGGAGGCGATCGGCAAGCTGACCGGAGGCGTGGCCCACGATTTCAACAATATGCTGACGGTCATCACCGGCACGACCGAAACCTTGGTAGATCGCCTCCACGATCGGCCGGATCTGGTTGCCGTCGCTCGACTGATCGATGATGCTGCGACGCGATCGACCGACCTCGTGAGGCATATGCTTGCCTTTGCGCGGAAGCAGCCTTTGCAACCGCGCAGCGTGAATATCAATGACGCCGTCGTCGAGATCGCCAAGCTGCTTCGCCCTACCCTTGGCGAGCAGATCGAGATCGAAACCATTCTCCGCAAGGAGCTGCCGCTATCTCATATCGATCCGTCGCAGCTCGCGAACGCGCTGCTCAACATGGCGATCAACGCCCGCGACGCCATGCCAAACGGCGGCAAGCTGCTGCTGGAGACAAGCCATGTGACGCTTGACGAGAGCTATGCCCGCTCCAATCCGGATGTACAGCCGGGCGCCTATGTGATGCTCGCGATTACTGATACGGGCAGCGGCATGCCGCAAGCCGTTCAGGAAAAGGTCTTCGAACCGTTCTTCACGACCAAGGAAGTCGGCAAGGGTAGCGGCCTTGGCCTCAGCATGGTGTACGGTTTCGTCAAGCAATCGGGCGGACACATTAAGATCTACAGCGAAGTCGGGCATGGAACGAGCATCAAGCTCTATCTGCCGCCCGCTCGGGGACAGGCGGTCTCACCTCACGCGCCCGCTCCGCCCGACACTGGCGGCAGCGAGACGATTTTGGTGGTCGAGGACGACTCGCTCGTTCGGGGTTTCGTGGTTTCTCAACTGCGAAACCTCGGTTACAAGACGCTTGTCGCCGCCAACAGCAAGGAGGCACTCGCCCATCTTGAGCAAAGTGCATCGTTCGAACTGCTGTTTACGGATGTCGTGATGCCCGGCGGCATGACCGGGCGGGAGCTGGCTGAAGCCATCCAAAAACAAAGGCCTGCGATCAAGGTGCTGTACACCTCGGGGTACACCGATAACTCGATCGTGCATCACGGCCGGCTCGACGAGGGAGTCCTGTTGCTGACCAAGCCCTATCGCAAGCCTGAATTGGCGCGAATGATCCGCCTGGCGCTCGGTGGTGTGCCGGCCGCCGTCAGGTCGTAAGACTTGGGCTCCTGCCGTCGCGCCAGGCGATCACCAGCCGGGGTAGTACCGAGGGCCATAGTACCCATAATAGGCGGGAGCATAGTAACTCGATCTATAGCCATAGTACGCTGGAGCGTAGCCGCCGCCGTAGTACGCTGGGGCGTATCCGCCGTAGTAGGCGTATCCTGGTCCGCCATAATAGCCGTACCTTGGTCCACCATAGTAACCGTAACCCGGGCCATAGCCGTACGCGCCGGACGCTATGCCACCGATCACCGCGCCAGCAATTAGTCCGCCTGCGAGACCGGGGCCCCAACCACCCCGCCACGCTTGAGCTGGTGATGGTGTCATCAAGGCAGTGACACCGAGGGTCGCAGCGGTCGCTACCGCAAATACTGCTTTTTTCATGTCCGAAGCCTTTCCAGTTCCCGAAACTCTAAACCGCCGGGCCGGCAATGGTTTCCCGGGAGCGCCCTTTGCAAAAAGGGCTGCCGCAAAATTTAATAATGATTCAATCGGGTGCTGCCAAAACAGTTCCTCGCAATTTTGGCCCGGACTCATTTCCGCGGTGGCGGTGAGCCTCAGAAGGCAGGCGGCGCGCAACTGGCCACGCACGCGGCGCAATCCAGCGTGCGGCCGTCGTACGGTATTGGCCCGGGCGCAGACTGTTTCACCGATTGTCAAAGAGCCAAACACAATAATCCGCGCTCTCGCGGCGCGATGGCGCCCGAGGTTTGAACGAGTACCCTCCCGATAGAGGGCGCAGGGAAAGCCGGGCGCGCGAGCGCACCCACAGTCTCGCGTGCGAAATAAAGTGAAGCACACGAGCAAGTCACCACAGGTTTGCCGGACGTGCCCGGCCTTCCCTGCGCAATGGTTTTAACGGTTTCCTTCGTACTCTCCCCGGTGAGCCGGGCTTGATTGCCACCGTCACCCCTGAGAAGCGTTAGCTTCTTAAGAGTTTAGCGCCAGCGTCGGGGCGCCAGGACCACACGACTTCGCCGTCCGCTTCGGCGGCGCCCGTCTTGCGCCGCAACCCGCGTCCACCGCATCCCGCACCCAACGTTCGTGACGATCGCGATACGCCCCTCTTCAAGCGAGGCGGGACGGCTGGAATCAATAAAACTGCGTCTAGCAAACGGCCAAGCGAAATATTTTTTCGAAAGGGGCTAGACGTCGGAGCAAATCACCCCAACGAATTAGCTCGAGGGCGCGCCATTTGCGGGCTTCTCCGGACGTCCCTCGCGCTAAGCGCCTTGCACCATGTGATGGCCAGCAGCTTGTCCTCCATCGACGTGAAGGACCTCACCAGTCACAAACGCCGCACCATCGAGGTAGAGCACCGCCTCTACTATGTCCGATACCTCCCCCATCCGTCCCATTGGATGGAGCGCCGCAAGCGCTTGATGGGCTTGCGGCGGGTGCATCGGCGTCTTGATTATTCCCGGTGACACGGCGTTGACGCGCACTCCGCTCTTCGCATACTCGATTGCAAGCGCTTTCGTTGCGGCACTCAGCGCTCCCTTTGTGAGAGAGGCCAGCGCGGCCGGCACGCTGCTCATCGGCTGGTCGACAAGGCTCGTTGTAATCGTGACGACATGCCCGCGTCCTTGTTTGCCCATGAATTCAAGCGCACGCTGAGTCATGTTAAAGAAGCTCGTCACATTCGTCGACATATAGAGCGCATAATCATCCTGCGTATACATCGTAAACGGCTTGGCCATGAACATGCCGACGTTGTTGACCAGCGTATCGACACGACCGAAACGCTCGAAGGCCGCTTTGAACACTCTCTCTGCCGTGTCCGCAGCTCCAATGTCGCCTTGCACGGTCACGACGTCCGAACCGGCGACCGGCTTGATCGACCGCGATGTTGCGACAACCCGATAGTTACGGTCCTTGAAAGCCTGGAGGATACCCGCACCGATGCCCTGAGAGGCTCCGGTTACGATGGCTACTTTCGGTTCTGTGCTCATGATTCACCTCGCTTGACAATGAAGCTTCGCTTTAGTCAGACCTCTACTTCGCCGATGGTCGTCAGCGGATCGTATTCGCCCCGTTTCAGGATCGCGTGGAGTTGTCGGCGGCGGACGCCGATGTTGCCGCCGCCAAACAGAGGAAGCGCGAGCGCGTCCTGCAGCAGGCGCCCCAACGGAAGAGCCTGATCGTAGCTTTCTATCCCGACGACACGCATGAGATCCGTCAGCACCCGCACGGCTGTTTCCGAACCATGGATTTTGGCTTCGATCGCCAGTTCCTGCGCGCCGGGCGATTGCGTGTCGACCGCATGACACGCCCGCCAGCACAGCCAGCGGGTCGCTTCGATGGCCGTCTTTGCGTCCGCCAATGCGTATCCGACGGCTTGATGCTCGATGATGGGATGAATACCGCCCCGCCGTTCGGCGCGCGCGAAGGCAAGCGTGAACTCAAACGCTGAGCGCATCAACGCCACGGCGAAAATTCCGACCAAGGCGGCCGCGCCGGTAAAGCAGGCCGCTGTCAGGGCCAAGCCGCCGCCGAGGCTGCCCAAGACATTATCCCTGGAGACGCTGACTCCCTTGAGATTGAACTGGGGCAAGAGGTGAGCACGGTGCCCGACCGCGTCGATCGCGCGCTCGAAACCCAGGCCCGATGCGGGACGCTCCACGACCATGATCGAAATACCCCGTTCGGGAGGCGCGTCAGGATCGGTTCGGCAAAGCACCGTTAGAATGTCCGCGCCCTTGCGATCCCAACCTGTCGCCGAGGAAACCCAGCTTTTTCGACCTTCGATGATCCACCGATCACCGCGCAACGTAGCCGTGGTGCGAACGCCCTCGCCCGGCGGGGGCGATGCGGCATTGGCGCTGCCGCCCGGTTCGGTGGCGCAAAAGGCCGCCAACGGCGCCCCGGCCTGTTTGAGGAATGGACGCAGCAGACGCACCCGCTGCTGCTCCGTGCCACCGATCAAGAGCGGTAACAATCCAAGAACGGTTCCAATCAGCGTGAGCGTAACGCTGGCATTCACCGCGTAGAGTTCTTCTGCCATGATCGCGGTATCGGTCAGACCAGCGCTGTCTCCCCCGGCGGAAAAAGGAATGCATTTCCTCAAGAATCCGGCCGCTATCATGGCTTCATAAGCGGGCCTGGTTGCGGCAAACCGTTCCTCCGGGGTGGGCAGAGCCTCGGCCTCCAGCGCCGGCAAGAGCATCTTTCTTGCGAACCTGCGGGATTGAAGCTGCAATTCCCGTTGGCCGCCGGTTAGCCGAAAATCAATGGCCATCGATCTTCTTTCTCACCGGAACATCAGATGCGCTACGCCGCACCGCTTGCAGCAAGCGGATCATAGTCGCTTCGCTTCAGCATCATGTGCAGCTGCCGCCGCCTGATGCCCATATTGCCGCCGTCGAAAATCGGCAGCGCGAGTGCATCCTGCAGCAGGCGACCGAACGGCGCTTCATGATCATAGCTGTCGATCCCGACCACGCGCATGAGATCGGTGATCACGCGCACCGCGGCCTCGGAACCGAAAATCTTCGCCTGGACTGCAAGCTCTTCGGCTGACGGCGACTGGGTGTCGAGCGCATGGCAGGCGCGCCAGCTGAGATAGCGGGCCGCCTCGATCGTGGTCTTTGCATCGGCTAAAGCGTATCCGACCGCCTGATGCTCGATGATCGGGTGAACGCCGCCGCGCTTTTCCGTGCGCGCAAAATGAAACGCAAACTCGAACGCAGCGCGCATCAACGCGACGCCGAAGATGCCGACGAGTGCAGCGGTCGCGGTGAATGCGCCGGCCGTCAATGCGAGCCCCGCGCCTTCTTGTCCGAGCAGATTATGGCGCGGTGCCGCGACGTTCTGGAAACCGAATTGCGGGACGAGATGCGCCCGATGGCCGATCGTGTCGATCGCGCGTTCGAATATAAGGCCGGTTATCGGTCCTTCTACCGCGACGATGGAGATCGCGGCATCTGGCGGTGCCGCTGAATCGGTTCGGCATACAACGCAGAGAACATCGGCGCCCTCGCGGTTCCAACCTGTCGCCGACGACACCCATTTCTTGCGACCATTTATCAACCAGTTGTCGCCCTCTCGCCTGGCCGTGGTGCGGACGCCCTCGCCCGGCGGCGGCGAGGCAGCATTGGCGCTGCCTCCCGGTTCGCTGGAGCAGAAGCCGGCAAGTGGCGCACCACTTGTCTTCAGAAAAGGTCCGAGCAGCCGCTTGCACTGATCCGGAGTGCCGCCGAGCAGAACCGGCAACAGGCCGAGCACCGTGCCCAGCATCGTGAGCGTCACGCTCGGGTTCACGCTGTAAAACTCTTCCGCCAGGATCGCCATATCGATCATGCCGGCGTTGTCGCCACCGGCGGGCGCCGGGATACATTTGCGCAAATAGCCGGCTGCCACCATCGCCTCGTAGGTCGGCCTGGTCGCACGAAAACGCGCTTCCGGCGTAGGCAACAACTCGGCCGCTTTCGCCTCGTTGAGCACCACTTTCGCAAATTTGCGGGAAGCAAGCTGTAGATCGCGCTGTTGCGCCGTGAGCGTGAAATCAATCGCCAAGGCGACCTCTCCCTCACCTGGATGTCAGCCGTTTGACCAAAGGCTATTCCGGCGCGGAGAGAAAATCTTGGACAGTGGCGCCCGATTTCTTGGCCTGGAGCGAACCTGGCCGCGGGTGGTGCAGGAACTTCAAATCGGCGGCACTAGCGCGCAGCCATTGCGCGGCGAAAATCCCGCGGGGCCAGGCCATTACAACGCTTGAACAGACGGTTGAAATGCGAGATGTCGCGGAAGCCGGCGGCGAAGGCGATTTCGGCGATTGTCTTGTGACCAGAGTTACGACCGAGCAGATCGCGCGTGCACGCAACAATCCGCTTCTCATTGATGTGCTCGCTCACCGAGCGGTTGGTTGTCGCAAACAGGCGGTGTACATAGCGTTCGGAACAACGGAACCTCGCAGCGAGCGTTGCCGCGCCGAGCTCAGGATCGTCACTGTGACGATCGATATGGTCAAGCATCATCGACAGCAGCACGGGGATATGCACGCGCTCCGCAGACGTGTCGGCGACGATTTCGGGCGCGTGCGAAATCAGATCGATCACGTGCGCGCCGATCGGCGTCGAGGTTTTTGCGAGCTGACGATCACTCAGGCAGAGTTCGGCGTAGCCCGCGAGCGTTCGGGAGAGCGCACGGCCGCTTTCGGTCATGGACAGGTTGAGCCGCGGGCGCTCCAGCAGCCCCTTCGGCAGCAGCCGTCGCGGTACAGCAAAGCAAAAGAGTCTGAAGTTACGGCAGTTGGCAATCTCGAACGGCTCTGTCGTATCCGCAAGCGCCAGATCACCCGGCGCACAGATCTGTTCGTGGCCGCGCTGCGTGGTACGTCCCAACCCTTCGAGTTGGAGGTTGACAAAGCAGAGGTCATCCGTGCTCAAAGCAATGTGCGAAGCAAGGCGAAGCACGGTGTGCCGCGTGGCTGTGACCAGCGATACTTTTATCGGAGCGGCATCAACCCTTGAGATTGAGCCTTCAAAGGATTGGTCAGCAACCCTGCGCGGCTCAAGTCGTACGAAGGCAGCCGCGAGGTCGTCAGCCCAACTTCCAAAGGGCTGACCTGCTCGTAGCGGCTTGGTCGACCAATCCATCAGCACCCCGAACAAATTGCAATGCAAAGGGCCCCGGCGGTCAAACGATATCGCTGACGCTGAAGACGGTCAACGCCATATCTGCGTCGGTCAGCATGGCAATCTCCAGACAAACACACATTTAGCGCTTATATGCGTTTCCGCTGCGATCGCGTTACTTGCGGGCATAGGCCTGGACCGAACCTGGGTCCAACCCGTGGCCGATCCCAATTGTGAACGGCAGCGGTTATCAGCTTTGCGCCAGGGGTGCTTTCGGTGTGCTCGACAGTACGATCGAGAATTGGGCGCTTGTGACTGATCCCAAATCCTCGGAACTAACCGCGCTCGCGTTGGTCAGGATCATCGAGTACGGAGGCGCCCCGCTGTGTCTTCAAGAACGCCGGAGGACAAGGCAAACGCGACCGGTCGACCGCGCGTTTTGTGTCATCCACATATAGAAGACGCGCGAGTTCTTTGGAGTAAAGCTCTCTCCAGCTTGTGCGCAAGCCGATCAGTACTTCAAGTTCGCGGCCTGTGAGGGTTATCATAGGAAAGCCGTTTCAATGGATCGGCGAACGTGGGCGCGGCGAGCGCGTGCCGAGTAAGTGAACTGCTGACAGTCCTTTCGCAGTTGAAGCAGTGAAAGTTGTGCATTTTTCGAATTTGAGTGGGAGGAATTGTCGGATATTGGCGTCATTGGGTAACGGCAGTTCGGGCAAGGATGAATTCCAATTCTTTTGTATGTGATGAAATCGGCTTGCGAGACTTATTGCGCCTGGGAAGGGCTGGATTCGTCGAGTGGGATGACGTTCACTTTTCGAATCGCTTGCTTCAACAGGGCTTCGGCAACGATAGCGACGTGCCACGAATATTTATCCCGAACTTCAGTTGCGCAAGCGGGTAGGACGCCCAAGGTGAGTACCTCATTTTCGATACGGAGAATTTCGAAAGCCACGAAGAGGCGGTCGTACTCGTCAGCACCAAGGAAGTAGTTCAATCGAGCTTGAATGGCCTGCTGTTGGATCTTCGGCGGTTTAAATTGATTCACTTGCTATAGCTCTTTATGGAAGCAAACCTGACGGCCCCCCAAAAATTCCTCTAATGTCTCATTGTCATATCAGCGATGCAGCACCTTTGGCTCAGCAAGCCCAATGTTTGACGATATGAAAAGCGCGCGTGGCTTCTCTTCGAATAGCATGGCAGGCGGATGGAGGTGGCGCTGTCAAAGCACGGCGGTGTGATCGATCAACATGATGATAATAATTTCGCTGAGGTTGCTGAATTGAGGATGTTCTTCGGAATTCCAAATTGGTTGGCTCCACGCCGCGCGGACCTCGAAGCACTCGAGAGGGCATTTGCCAGAGCGACGCCGGCTCCGGAAATCAAATAGTCCCAGCAGGACTGTTGCCACCGCGCCTTGTGTCGGCAGAGGTGTTTTAGCTTCTCTCATTCGAGGGTAGGAGTTGAATGCACGAGCAGGACATTGGGAGCACATCCCTACATGTGTCCCATGTCCCAGGCGGGCGTGAAATTAGCTGCTGGAGGGGCGGAGCGCCGTGTCTTCGCCGCCCGGCGTCGACGGGTCCCTTTCAATCGTGCTGGGGTTCGCCGGATTCCAGCGGTCCCGGGTTCGTGTGGTGGCATATGAGGGCCCGTTCAACTGATTATACGCTCCGCGCGGGCTGGGCTGTTGCGCCAAACCGTAGCGGCTTCCAGTGTCCCGCACGCCCGCGTCTTGAGCGAACACCGGCGTGGCAACGGCGGCAGAAAGAATTATTGCAGCACTTAGCATTTTCATTTTGGTCATTTTGGCTTTCCGTTCTGTCGTGTGAGCGCCGACGCGCGCGAAGCCGATATAGGCTCGCGACAATTGGACTCGGCAAGGACTCCTGAAATTCCGCAGTTCGACAACACCCGATGAATGTTCCTTGACATAACCGGGTGAACGCAACCGAACGCTTGGGCACCTTGTCGGGTTCGACACGTCGCCCGCCTCATCGTCACGCACGTTGTGTTGATGATCTTGTGACTCTTCGTCATCAGCGCTTGGAGCGCCTGATTTCACGATCGGCGAGAGGTCTGCGGCGACAAATCAGAGTCGCGCATTGTTGCGCTGCATTTCATTTCGGTGTCGACGCAAATTCAGCAAAATCAATGAGGCGGAGAGATGATCGATTGCTTTGCTTGCTCGATGCGTCGCAGCAGTCGTTGCGATGCAGTATGCGATTCCATGACGATCGACATCTCGCCGGAGCTCGCGCTCTAGAGATCGTGAGCGGGAATAACTTCTCCAAGCACCCGGTCTAGTCCGCGTCCGGCTTCGTTGCTGGTCGCAAAAAAAGGAAACGCAAATGGCGCATGATAATCACGATGACGGCATCGACCGCCGTCATGCTCTCGAGTGCATGCTCTGGGCCGGCACTGGCATTCTATGGACGATTTCAGGCGGCGTACCGAAGTCATTCGGTCTGCTGAGTGAGGCCGAGGCAGCAACCGCCGCGAATTCATTCACATTCTTGCAGATCTCCGACAGCCATGTCGGCTTCGACAAGAAAGCCAATCCCAATGCACTCGGTACTTTGCAAGAAGCGATCGCGAAGGTCAAAGCGCTTCCCAACAAGCCGGCATTCATGCTCCATACCGGCGACATCACCCATTTGTCGAAGCCCAAGGAATTTGACGACGCCGCTCAGGTCATCGGCGGCGTGGGTCTCGATGTGCACTACGTGCCGGGCGAGCACGACAACCTCGACGAGGTGCCACTCAAGTCCTATCTCGAGCGCTACGGCAAGAACACCAAGGGCACCGGCTGGTATTCCTTCGATCAGAACGGTATCCATTTCATCGGTCTCAACAATGTGATGAACCTCAAGGCTGGCGGCATGGGCATGCTTGGGCCAGAGCAACTGGCTTGGCTCGCCGATGATGTAAAGGGTCTTTCCGACTCCACGCCGATCGTTGTCTTTGCTCACATCCCGTTGTGGACGATCTCCAAGGAGTGGGGCTGGGGCACCGAAGATTCGGAGCAAGCGCTATCGATGCTGAAGCGCTTTGGTTCGGTGACAGTGCTCAATGGTCATATTCACCAGTTGATGCAAAAGACCGAAGGCAACGTCACTTTCCACACCGCCAGATCGACGGCGTTTCCGCAGCCGGAGCCGGGCACGGCTCCTGCGCCGCTGCCATTGGTCGTTCCGGCCGAAAAGCTGCGCTCCGTCCTTGGCATCAGGACTGTCGTCTACAGCCAGGGTCAAAAACTGCTTGCCGTTACCGACCAGCCGCTGGCGGCGAGCTAAGCCACGTCGGGTCACCGACACATTGATTTTTCATGCCCTAATGAAGTCTCTCTGTGTCAGTGGCACGACCGCCGTGTCACCGGCGCTTCGCCCTTCGCGGCTCCCTAGCTGGAGGTTCGGGGCATTGGTGACACGGCACCGCGCATCCAACAGCACGCGCCGTAACGGTTCGAATCGTCAAAACTTGAACACCAACGTAACCACCGACCAGGCGATGGCACACCCGATTGAGGGGGCCGCTCGGTCTCAAATATCGGAGCAGGATCATGAAGAAGCTTGCAGTAGCGGCGGGCATTATCGCCGGCATCGCATTTGGGATGGCCGCCGTTGCGCAGACAAAGCCGACGATTCCGGTCATCGTGAAAGACTTGACATCTCCCTATTGGCAAGCGGTGCTGGCCGGCGCACGCAAGGCCGGTCAAGATCTTGGTGTCAACGTTGTTGGGTTCGGCACTTCCGACGCGAACGGTCAAATCGGCATCCTCGCCAAAATCGTCGCCTCAAATCCGGCGGCAATTGTCATCGCGCCCGTGGATTTTGCAGCACTTGGAAAGCCGATCGATGAGGCCGCCAAGAAGGTCAAAATCATCGGCATCGAGTCCACAGCTGACACCACGGCCATGACCTCGCTTTTGGCGACCGATAATTTGAATGCAGGCCGCATCGCCGCCGATGCTCTCGCCGTCGCGATCACGAAGTCATACGCGGACACCGAAGGCGATGTCGCGATCATCACCGCCATGCCCGGAATTGCTTCGCTCGATCAACGCGCCAAGGGCTTCAAGGAGGTGGTCGCGGCAAAATACGGGGCGCTGGATATCGTTGCCGAAAAGGCGGCCGACGGCAAGCCGGCGACGGCCATCAACATCATGAAAGATCTCATCGCCAACACAGCCGACCTGCGCGGGGTGTTCGTCGCCGATCCGGTCATGACGCTGGCGGTGGGCCAGGCCATTGCCGAGAAGAAATCGGACGACAAGATCAATGTGGTGGGCGTTGGTTCGGACGAGAAGCTCGTCAAATTTCTGCAAGACGATGTTATTGCCGGGCTCGTCGTGGAAGACCCGTTCCGCATGGGCTATGAGGCGGTCAAGACGGCGCTCGCCGCCTCGAAGGGCCAACAGGTGTCGGCTCATGTCGATACCGGGGTTACCCTTGTCACCAAGGCCAACATGAGCTCTGCGCGTTCGCAAGAACTCCTCAAGCCGAAAGTCGAGTGATTGGAGTGCGCGCCAGGGGAAGCTAACCGGCGATGGCTGGCGGTACATCTCCGCCACGACCATCATCGCGCACGGGCCGACAGCCAATAGGGGCCAGCACAGAGAGTGAGCTGGCGCCATGCGTCGCTTTGGTGCAGACGAGTCACGCAGTGCAGCATTCTTCTTATCCGGAGGATTATCCGATCCGCAGGGACAGTCCATCCAAAATTCGAGGCATAATTGGATCAGCCAACCATCGCCACATGCGGAAAACGGAAGACGCAAACTGCGATTTTCCGCAAGCAAACGATGGGAGACGACAATGCGAAAGACAATTCTCACCGCACTTACCGCTTCGCTAATTGCCGCATCAACTGCGCAGGCCGCGGTTGCCTCCGAACGTCACCATGAGCGAACGAAGAGCCGTGTGGTGGCAGCCGAGCAATTGCGGAACAGCAACGCCTATGCCGCACCCGGTTATATTGGAGTGCAGTCGGGCCGGTCGGGCTACGCCAACGGCGCAATGGCATCGGGAATCGCGGGTCACTGATCTGTGATATATCGAAGAAGAGCTTCGGCATTGCCGGGGCTTTTCTTTGAGGCGGCAAACAGTGCGCTGGGAGACAACCGGTGCAATCTCAAGCCGAGACATTCTCAGCGAGCACTGGAAAGGCGACGGCCATCCATCTCCCTGCACGATAGGACAGATCGGAATTATCCGGCTGGTCCGATGCAGTGATCCGCATAACATTATCGAGCAGCAAGGGGATTTGAGTTACGGAGAGGATCATGTCGCGAACCGCATTCCCAAGAACTCTGATGGCCGCGGCCGTCCTGTTCGGATTCGTTTCTACTGGATTTGCTTCGATTGCCTTGGTGAAGGCCCCCCACAACTTCCCGTCGCACCGGGCGGCAATGACCCAGTTGCACGCGGCCAATCGACCCGCAACCGCTCGTTCTGACCACGTGGCGCTGCTGATCGCCAATTCGAACTATCCCGATGCCGACATTCCCCTGCCGGAGGTTGCCGCAGGCGCCGATTTGCTGGCCAACGTCTTACGCAGCCATGGTTTTGTCGTTGAGGTCGTTCGGGACGCGACCCGCGCGGGAATTACGGAAGCGGTCGGCCGGCTGAAGGCAGAGGCGCGGCCAGGTTCGGTCGCGCTGGTTTATTTTGGCGGATTCGGAGTCCAGTCGAGAGGCCAAAACTATATGATTCCCGTCGACGCAAAGATCTGGCAGGAGCACGACGTCCGCCGCGACGGCGTTAACGTCGAAGAAACGCTGTCCGAGCTGAGCAGCGCTGGAGTGCGCAAACGGATCGCAATCGTCGACGCCTCCCGCCGCAATCCCTATGAGCGACGCTTCAGGGAATATTCACACGGACTTGCGCCGATGGGGGAAGACGGAAATTCGATCGTCATCGCCTCGACGTCGCCGGAGCAGGTCGCCGAGGACGCCGGCACATTGTCGAACCGTTTCGTGAATGGCCTCGCTGCCAAAATAAGCCCTTCGTCTCTTCCGGTCGAAGAGATTCTCGCGGCGAGAGCGGCCGCGTCCCCGGGAGATCAGCGCGAGCAAGAGCATTCAGAAGCTCCGGTGGCATCGAAGGTAAACAGTTGAAGCTTTCCGCTAACCCTTGCGGCGATTCCGCTCGCGCCCTCCAGACGACATCAAGGAGGAGACATGAAGATCGAGACCAAAACGCAGATCATGCCCCCCGGGTGGCACCTGCCCTTTGAGGTTGTCTCCTTGGTGCTCTAGAGCGGTGGCGCGCGTTCGCCATGCAGCCTTTCGTCGGGCGGCGCGATCTCGGTGACGAGGTCGCGCACCAGCACCTTTTTCGGCAGCGGTGCAATCGTCATGGTGCCTTCGCGCAACCGTGTCGTGCAGGCGTAGTCGATCTTGCCGTCGATCTGCATCATGCATTCCTTGCACGCATTAGCGTTGATGCAAGAATAGCGGAAGGCGAGCGAAGGCTCCAACTCGCGGCGGACAATACGTAGACCGTCCAGCACCGACTGTCCGACGACGAACTCGATCTCGAAATTTTCCACGTACGGTGCGCTGCCGGCGCCACCACGAGCAATGGCAAGTGTGGTCTTCATGCCGCAACTCCGAGGCGCCGTGGGACTGATCGATGCAAGTCGAAGCGCTCGCCAGACAGGTGGATCACCTGGTTCACCGTCCAGTTCTCATCCATGCCCGGATGGTCCTCACGCTGTTGCGCGCCACGGCTCTCGGTCCGCGCAGAGGCGGCGGTGGCAACGCTGCGGGCGACAAGCAGCATGTTGCGCAGATCGAGCCAGTCGAGCAGCACCGGGTCGAAGCCTTCGCCCGAGCCCTGCGGGGCAGGGCCGAGATCGGCGCTCATCTGCACAAGTTTTGTGATCGCAGCATCGAGCTTTGCCTGAGTGCGGAACGGTCCAACCTGCTCGCCCATCAATGTCTGCAAATCCACTAACGTCCGCGCCACATTCGGTCCTTCCTTGCGGCGCGGTTGGCGCAAAAGGTCAAGGGCAACGGCTGCGGCCTTGTCCGACCATGCGGTGGCCGAAGGCCTCGAGAGTGCCGCTCTCGCCGCGTTCTGTCCGGCGCGCGCGCCAAAAACGAAGGCCTCGGTGATCGCGTTGCCGGAGAGACGGTTGGCACCGTTCGAGCCGCCGATGGCCTCGCCACAAGCATAGAGGCCGGGCACATTGGTCTCAAGCGTAGGCGATACGCGCACGCCGCCCATATGATAGTGCGCCATCGGCGCGACCTCGACGTCCTGCCGCGTTAGGTCGATTCCATTCGCGGCGAGTCTATCGATCACAGGGCCGAAGGCACGGCGCAATTCGGCTTCCGGCACGTGGCGGAAGCTTAGATAGGCACCGCCGGCCGGCGTGCCGCGCCCAGCTTCCACTTCTTTCGTAATAGCATAGGTCGCAAGGTCTCGGGTCAATTTGTAGGTGCCGTCGCTGCGCTCGTCTGGCTTGGCATAGCTCTCTTCGAACGGCTCGCGGTTGCCGTTGAGCAACTGTCCGCCGAGCTTGTAGCGGAATGGATCCCACATGATCGGGTCCATGCCCACCAGGCGCGGCGCGAGATGGCCGATGGGGAAGAACTGGACGAACTCCATGTCCACCAGTTCGGCACCGGCGCGTAGCGCAAGGGCGTAGCCGTCACCCCCCATATTGGCCGACGCACTGTTGCGGCGATAAAGCCGCGTCAGGCCGCCGGTGGCGATCACCACCGATTTGGCATCGAAGGTGACGATCTCGCCGGATGAGACATGCATGCCCACCGCGCCGCAGGCCCGACCATCCGCCACGGCAACATCGACAATGACGAGATCACCGATCCTGCGGATCTCGGCCACCCGGTTGAGTCGCGTGCGGAGTGTGCGCGAGACGGCAGGGCCCGTCGACAGGACGTCGACATAGACACAGCGCGGCCGATCATGTCCCGGCGCTTGCACCTGAGCGATCCGACTGCCCTCGCGCGCCCAGCCCACACCCCAGTCGTCCATCTCGCGGATGCGCACTGGTGCGTCCTCGCAGACCATCGCGGACAGCCGCTCATCGCACAGGCCGCGGCCCGCAGCGAGCGTATCAGCAAGATGGTGGCGCCAATGATCGGGTGTCTTCTCGCCAAGTGCCACGGCAACGGTCATCTGCGCCATCACTGTCGCTCCGCCGCGCCCGATCAAGCTGCGGTCGACCAGGATGACCGAAGCACCCTCGCGCGCCGCCTCCATCGCCGCATAAATGCCTGCGGCACCCGCGCCAATCACGAGAACGTCGCATTCAATCTGCATGCTTAAGAACTTCCTGCAATTTTCAACTTTGACAGCTAAGGATTCAAAATAGGCCCGCAACACCACGACGTCCACCGCTGTAGCGCGGAATATGACACCAAAGCATCGCTGCTTTTCAGTCCGGCAAGCCCTTGCCACGGGTTTCGGGCAGCCAGAGCAAGGCGAGGATGTCGAGGAGGTAGATCGGTGCGAAGTAGACCGCGACCTTGCCGAACCCGCCCAGCGCCGCGGCCAGGCTGTAGCGACCAACGCCGTCGAGTTGGAGATTGACAAAGTACACGTCGCCAATGCTTCGCGCGATATGCGAACGCAAACGGAGCACCAGTGCTTTGTCGCTTCGACTCGGGAAATCTGAACAGACGCGACATCAATTCGCGAGATCGTTCCTTCGAAAGGTTGCTCGGCGATTTTCCGCGGTTCGAGCGGAACGAAAGCATCGGCTAAGTCCTCTGCCCAACTTCCGAAGGGCCGGTCCGCCTCGATCGTTTTACCGGCGGCACACTGTTAGTGCCCGCCGCCTGCGGCAGCTCCGCCTTTCGGTTTTCCGGTGAGCAGGATGGCGATGCCGGCGATGATCAGAACGACGCCGACCACGGCGAACGTGTCGCTGAAACCCATCACCAGAGCCTGCTGTTTGACGGCGTTGCCGAGCGCGATGATCGCCTGCTGGTGCGCGGCTGCGGGATCGGTCACGCCATGCGCCAGAAAATAGTTGGTCATTTGCGCGATCCGGGCGCGCACCTCCTCGCGGCCGAGATCGACGGCCTGGCCGATGATGTTGGAGTGGAACTGCTCGCGCTTGGTCACGATGGTGGCGAGCAAAGCGGTCCCGACGGCGCCCCCCAAGTTGCGCATCATGTTGGAGATGCCGGAGGCTGCGGCTGCATCCTGCGGCGCCACGCTGCCGAGCGAGATGGCGCTCAAGGGGGCGAGCGTCAGCGCCTGGCCGATCGCCCGGATGATGTTGGGCACGAAGAGCTGGTCGCCGGAATAGTCGAGCGACATCGTCGTGTTCATGAAGGCGGAGAGCGCAAACAGGCTCATGCCGGTGAAAGCGATGTAGCGGACGTCGAAGCGCTGCATCAGCTTCGGCACCAGCGGAATCAGAAGAAGTTGCGGCAGGCCGGTCCATGCCAGCACGGTACCGATCTGCTCGGCGTTGTAACGCTGCACCTGGCCGAGATAGGCCGGCAGCAGATAGACCGTGCCGAACAGCGCGAAGCCGAGAAAGACGGAGGAGAGCGTGCCGAAGCCGAAGCTGCGCTGGGTCAACAGCCGCAGGCGCACCAGCGGCTTTTCCACGACGAGTTCGTTGGCAATGAACAATGCGAGGCTGACGGCCGCGACAATCGCGAGCTTCACGATGAAGGGCGAGCCGAACCAGTCGTCCTTGTTGCCCTCCTCCAGCACGGCCTGCAGCGAAGCAAGCCCGACCGCCATGGTCACGATGCCGAACCAGTCGCCTTCGGCCAGAAGACCGAGCTGCATCGGCTGGCGCTCAATCGTGAAATAGAGCGTCGTCACCATGACGATGGTCGGGATCACGTTGACGAAGAAGATGGTCTGCCAGCCGTAATTCTCGGTGAGATAGCCGCCGATGGTAGGTCCAATCGCAGGCGCAAAGGTCACCGCGAGCGCGAACATGGCCAAGCCGATCGGCTGCTGGCCCTTCGGCAGTTTGGTGAAGACCAATGTGAAGGCCATCGGGATCAGCACGCCGCCGAAAAAGCCCTGAAAGCCGCGCATCGCGATCATCGAAGGCAGGTCGTGGGTGAAGGCGCAGGCGACGGAGAAGACCGCAAACAACGTCGCAAAGGACAGGATCACGTTGCGGTAGGAAAACATCCGGCTGAGATAGTCGGTCAAGGGGATCACGACGATCTCGCCGATCAGATACGACGTCGAGATCCAGGAACCGTTGTCGACGCCGGTGCCGATGCCGCCCTCGATATTGAGCAGCGATGCATTGGTGATCTGGATGTTCAGGATGGCCATGAACGCGCCGATCATGGCGGCCATCACCGAAATCCAGACGGCGGCGCTGGCGCGCTCAGCCGCCGCTGGAGCAGCAGCGGTCACGGTCCGAGCGGTCGCGGAAGTGGTCGAGAGCGCGAGGTCTGACATGACATCACCTTTTGTCTCATCGTTGATTTCATTTCTGGGACGAAAGCAGCGCGATGCTGGAATGGACGGCGAGCGGCGGCGCGCTTACAGACCCCGCCGCTTGTTGCCTTTGGGTTTGAATGGTCGGGATCACCGACATGCCCGGACGAAGCACGACGCTCGATGCATCCAGCGCGATCTTGACCGGGATACGCTGCACCACCTTGGTGAAGTTGCCCGTGGCGTTGTCGGGCGGCAGCAGCGCGAATTCCTGGCCGCTGGCGGGAGCGAGACTGTCGACATGGCCGTGCACAGGTTTTCCGGGGAACATGTCGACGTCGATGTCGACGGGCTGACCGGCCTGCACATTGGTGAGCTGCGTCTCCTTGAAGTTCGCGATCACATAGGCGCCGCTGGCGGGCACCAGCGACATCAGTTGCGTCCCGGCCTGCACATACTGGCCGGCGCGCAGGGTGCGGTTTCCGACCACGCCGTCGATCGGCGCCACGATGGTCGTATAGGAGAGATTGAGCTCGGCCTGCCGTTGCAGCGCGTTGGCGCGCGCGGCGGCAGCAATCGCCTGGCTGATCTCGGCGTTGAGCAACGCGACCTGCTTCAAGGCTGAGGCGAGGTTAGCCTTGTCGCGCTCGATCGCGGCGAGCGCGCCGGCATCGCGCGATTGCGCGCTTTGCGCGTTCTGGACGCTGCCATAGCCCGTGGCGGCCAAATCCGTGTAGCGCTTGTTCTCCTGCTTGGCGAAAGTCGCCGAAGCCGTGTCGACATCCAGCGTCGCTCTGGCCGCGTTGATAACGGCTTGCTGCACCTCGAGTTGGGCCTGCTTGCTGGCGATCGCGGCTTCCGCGGCGGCGACATCCGCCCTCGCCTGATCGAGCGCGACCTTGTAGTCGCGGTCGTCAATTCGCGCCAGCACCTGGCCGCCATGCACGCGCTCGTTATCGCCAGCCAGTACTTCGCGCAGATAGCCGGAGACCTTTGGCGCAACGGTGGTGTTGTCGGCCTTCACGTAAGCGTCATCGGTCGAGACCAGGAAACGGCCGACGGTCCAATAATCCCAGCCGTACCAGGATGCGCCGGCGAGCACCGCGACGGCGGCTGTCGCCATCAAAAGCCGCTTGAAGCGGGCCTTTTTGGTGGATTTTACCGCCGGAGCAGTGGTTTCGGGCGCAGATGAGGTTACGGGAACCAGCTTCTGAAGGGTATCGGCCGGAAGTACCTGTTCGGCCTCGAACGTTTTGGAATGATGGCTCATGGCGGTCCTCTTTTTGGTTTATCCCATTGCCAGAACAGCGGAATTTGGCGCTGCTGCCAGCAAGGGAAATTAGGAAACTTGACATTTTCCAAAATAGACCGCATATTGCGACTGTCAAATAGAATTTGCGATATTCGATAGAATGACAGTCATCATTTAAAAGCATGGCTCAGCATGACGACCGCGAAGACTGAAATCGAGCAAGAGGATCCCTGCGCCGAGGTGCGGCGCGGCCGTGGGCGGCCGCAGGCCCGATGCGACGAGGATACGCGCGCCGTCATTATGGAGGCGGCGCACCGCGAGTTCGCTTCATACGGCTATGCCACAACCAGCATGGAGAGCGTGGCGCGCCGCGCCGGCGTTTCCACCAAGACGCTGTACCGGCTGATCCCCACCAAGGCGGCGCTGTTCGAAGCCATGATCACCGAACGGATCGACCGCTTCGCCTCGGTGATCCGACTGCGCGCCTGCGACGGCAGAGACGTCAAGGCGGCGTTGCGCGGGGCGTTGATCGTTTGCGGCGAACTGGTCCTGGACGGCGAAGTGATCGCGCTGCAGCGCCTGATATTGGCCGACAGCGAGAAATTTCCCGAGATCGCGGAGACGTTCTATCACAAGGCGATCCGGCGGACCGAGCGCACCTTGGCCGCCTGGCTGCAGGCGCAACACGAGCGAGGCCTGATCAGGATTGACGACGCGGAAGCCACTGCCGGCATGTTGCTCGGCATGCTCGTCTACCAGCCGCAGCGCGCGGTGCTGTTCGCTCGCGCCGCCCCGCCCGACCGCGAACAGCTGGAGCGGCGCGCCGACGCCGTTGCCGAATTATTCCTGCGCGGCAGCGAACCTTAAGGCGTAAGTCCCATCACCGGGGCCTAGTGGCTCACGGCGTTGGCAAGCGCGATGATCGCCTGGCGGTGCGCGGCGTCGCGTCATTTCGTTACGCGAGCTTGTCGAAGAGACGTTGCAAGCTCGTCCGAAACTGCAGGCATTCCACGTCGTCACCAACGAGCTGGCGCTGCAAGGCGCGAAAGAACAGCGCGTCAAGCATCAGGTAAAGCTCTTCGGGATCCAGAAGCGAATTTTGCGACATCGCGCCGAAGCTCTTAAGCCGGCCGTACAACCGGTCGACCAGCGCGCGCAATGAAGATTCGATGTCGGCTACCGCGTATCGCATGTCCTCGTCGAACAATGCCTCGGCACGAAGATTGTACCATAGCCGGTGCACGCGGCCATCGACCCGCACGCCGTCCGACAGGCCGCCGATGAAGTTGGCCACGAGTTCGGGGCCGGTCGTCGCGCCCGAGATCGTCGCAGCGAGACCCTCCACAAACCTTTGTTTGTAGCGCGCGACGCAATATTTGATCAGATCGGCCTTGCTTTCGAAATAGTAGTGCATGCGCCCCAGCGACATGCCGGATACTTTCGCGATATCGCGCAGCGACGTGCGCGCATATCCTTTCGTTGCAAGGCTTTCGATAGCAAAATCGGCGAGTTCGTTGCGCTTCTCTTCGCGAAGCGGATTACGGATAGGTTGTGTCAGCGCCACACTATTTTTCTCGTGCCCGAAGGGGAGCTAATCCTATAGATTCGTCAGTCATCATCATCGCACATGCCAGGGCATGGCGAAAGGAGCCCGAAAGCGCGCAAATCCGGCCGTGCGAGCGCTCGCTAACCGAGCAGTGCGTCGAAGAAGATGCCGGGCAATTTCAGCCATGAGGGCCGATACTGAAACTCAACGAGCCGGCGGCCGATCTTGTCGGCCCGCTTGTTGGTGATGAACCAGGGTGGCCGTGGCAGCAGGGTCATCGATCCATGCAGGAGGTTGCGCGGGAACGGGCGGAACGGCGCATAGACCACGGTGCGTTCGACGCGGTCGAACAGCAATGTGTTGTGGACGAACCCCGTGCCGCTCTGGATATCGTTCTGCGCATGCCCGGGGAATGCGCCCCAGGGCGTTTGCGTCAGCAGGAAACCGAGCCCGGTCCAGGCGTTGACCGCAATGCAGCCGTAGTGCAGGTCGGCGATGATTTGCTCGAAGCGGTCACCGAGTTCGGCCCGCGTGCGCGGGTGGATCACAATATTGGCCCCGAGGGTGCCCCGCAGGTTCTCGTTGCAGTACCGGACAGCTTCGCGCAGATACGGCTCGGCGTTCGCCCCCGGCAACAAGACCTCGCCAAGCGCCGGCGCGAACACCTCGTTCTGTGTGACGTGAGAATCATTCGTCTCGCGCAAGGGGACGACGACGCAACTGCCGCCGGACACCGCTGAGCGGGCTGCCTCGGAGAAATTTGTGGTGAAATCGGCGAGGCGCTGCTTGGCGCCGGGATAGTACAGCGCGCGTTTCGACGCACCCGCCAGCACGTTATGCAGTTCGGCGCGGAATGCTTCCGTCTGCGGCCATTCCTTCGGCATCACCAGGATCTGACAGGCAACGCAGTTGAAGCCGGAATTATGCAATTTCTGGCTTGCGACCTGCTCGGCCTGGAAGCGCAGATCGGCCTTCGTCCACGGTCCCGGCACCACGATGGTCGGGCACACCGCGCCAAGTTCGCTGCTGATCGGCCGTTTGTTGACGGGATCGTTGGCCTCCTTGCGGCGCCTGCCCTCCGTCCCGGTGCCGAAGACGATCGCGTCATACGACGCGGCACTGCCGGTGATATGAATATCCTCGACCAGCGGATGATTGCAGAGATATTGCCCGACGTCGGTAGCACCGCGCACGATGCGAACGAAGCCGCGATCGATCAGGGGATAAAGCGAGGCGTACAACACGTCGTGCAAATAGGCATTCACCGGATTGAGCTTCAGGACCACCACGGCATGCTCGGCGATCAGCTTGTGCAATACGTCGAGCGGAGAAATGCTTGAAATGTTGCCCGCACCCAGCACCAGACTGAGCTTGCCGGTTCTTGCGCCGACCGGCTCGCGATAGGCGGCAGCCGTATTCTCGGAGAGGTTGGCCGGCGTGACGCCGCGCTCCATCCAGACATCGGCGTACACGCCGCTCAGTAACAGCCGATCGAAGATCGAATGCGGAAAGACGTTGACGATGGTCTGGTCATGGCCGCCTTTACGCTTCTTCAATCCGGCGATGTGCCGATTGCCCTCGATGTTGGCGAGCGTGAAGCAATAATTGTCTATTCCGGCAAGCATGGCCCACGGGCCTGAGGTCCATTCCTCGCCCGCAAGCGGAGAGCCTTCCGGAATTCCCTTTTGGTCCGCGCTAAGGTCGGCCCACTCCGCGGCTACTTCATAAGTGGCTGTTTTGACAGCTTCGAGAAGTTTGAGCCGATCCGCAGGCGACGTCCGGGCCCACTTGAGCTTGTTATCCGCAAGCTCGCGTAACGCCTGATCCATCGTGCCTTGCGGTCCGGAAGCAACGGTTTGTGCAAAGCTCGTTTCGCTACTCATGGCGCATCCTCCCTGGGCTCCGGCTCGGCAAGGCGCTTGCGGGATACGCTCTTTTGATTATTGGACAGTCGTCCTAGACGTTTGTCCAGCCAAAGTCAATCCGAAGTCAATCCGGCGTCAATCCGTTTACGGCACGCGCTGCTCCGTGATGCCTTTGCGGATCGCCGCGAGCGGCGCGGTGTCGTCGAACTCAAGACTGCCGCCGGCATTGCGCAAGCCCAGATCGCGCCAAAGCCGATCGAGATCCGGCGTCACAGGTTTGCGCCCCCATTCGTTGTGCAGGCGCGTGAGCACAACGACGCCGACCGCCTTGTCGGCGGCGGCCAGAATGCGCTCGATCGGCCAATCGACTTCGTGGCTGCCGCCGGCCGCCTGCACACCCCGCATCGCATCCTGCAAACCCAGTTTGTTGCCGGTGGCCTTTCGGATTTCGATATCGGCCATCAGACAGAACATCGCGCCGCCCCAATAGCGGCGTCCCCAGGTGTCGGTGATGTCGAGGCCCTCCTCGCCCGCCTGCGGCAGCCCCTTGGGCATATCGCGCATCATCGCAAGCCATATCTCCTGCGCGGAAAGATCGCCCGCCTGCACCCGCGCGATCGGCTCGACATAGACGGCAAGGCCCTCCGACAGCCAGTTGTAACGCTCCTCCATGTCCGGCAGCGCGGTATGGACCATCTCATGCACGAGCACCCAGTCGCGCTTGAGCGCCTCTTCATTGGAATCCCGTCCGACCAGCACCCGAATGGCCGCGCCGCGATAGCCCCATGTGGTGCCGCCGCGAACGCGCGGACCATCGACCGGCACCAGCAACAGCCGCAGCGATTTGACGGGAAAGTGCCCGTAATAGGTTGCGACCGCCTTGGCCGACATCTTGACCCAATCCAGGATTTTTTCCTTCGGCAAAGCGAATTCGCCAGGCGCAAAGCCGACGTGAACCGCGCCGCCGGGAACGTCGATGTCGGTCTTGGCAAGCTTGTCGAAGGCATCATACGGCATGCGGTCGCCGCGCATGAATTCCGATTGCGCGCGCGCGCCGAACCACCCTGCCCCGCACAAGACGAGCGTCGCCGCGATCACAACAATTCTCGCGCCAGGTTTCATGCCGGTGTGCCGCCGCGTTTTGGAATAGGCTTCGGTGCCGCGGCGAGAAACGCCGTCACCTGCCCCAGGACATCCTCGACCATCGCCGCCAGCAGAACCTCGCCCTTGGCGCGCGTGGCAAGCGTCGGATCGCCATAGCTGCCGGAGCGGCTGAAGTTGGGCGAGGAAGGATCGGACGGCGTCAGCCGTCCCGCTATTCCATGCGCGGCGGCCGGGCTTGCCTCGCCGCGCGCGAGATCGACGAGGTCCGGCGCGAGCGCCAGCATCACGGACGTCTCGAGTTCGTCGGCGTGGCTGCCGTGACTTTGTTCGGCCAATTTGGCCGCGGCATCGCGGTAACGTAGCCCATCGTGAATTCGCAAGTGGCGCACCTTTCCGCCGTCAAGACGAGCGAGCGCCCGCGTCACCGGCGCGCGCGTGCTGATGCCGGTATCGAGCACGAACAACGCGCGGCAACCGAAGTTAAGGATCGCGGCGGCGATTTCGCCGATTACCTGCTCGAAGACGGAAGCCGAAAGGCTCGCACTGCCGGCATATTCGACAAAGGCTGGATAATAGCCATAAGTCACGGTCGGCCAGATCAGGGCATCGACGCGCTCGGCGATTTTTGCCGCGAGCCACTCGGCCTGGATACGGTCGGTGTTCATCGGCAGATGAAAGCCGTGCTCCTTGGCGCCCGCCCCGATCGGCAAAATGCCGGCGGCGCCGTTTTCGATTCGGCATGCCACCTCGTCCCAGCTCAGACGTTCGACAAGATGGCCATGCGCGTTTTGCATCGGCCCTCACTATCCGGCTGAAACGCCCGTCAGAAGTCCCGCCGTGACCCAACCATGCAGATAGGTGGCGCCGCGCGTCGCCGCGCCATCCGGATCGTCATAGGTCGCAAGCATCGAGCAGAGAACGCCGAACGGAATTCCGCTTGCCGCTTCATCCCACATCATCGCCTCTTCGGCGGCAAGTTGATGAAACACCGGCGCGACGTCCTGCCGCCAAACCAGAAGCCGGTCAGCCTCCTCGAGCGAAAGCGGCTCGGGCGGATCCTCATCGGCCTTGAGCGCAAGCCACACCGCGGCCGCATTGGTCGAAAGATCGAGCCGCTGGGCGCTCGGATGGGGTTTGAAGCTGAGGCCCGCCCATGCTTCCGGCGCGAACGCGGCCATGTCAGCAACACTGAGGACGGGCGCCTCAACGGCATCGAAGGCGTCGTTGAGCGCCTTTTCCAGCGCCGCAAGATCGGACAGAACGGGATACTTGCCGTAGGCCTCCGCCGACTTCAGGAAATCAGGCAGATTTGCCGAAAACCAGCGCAGGTTCGGATGCTGCGAGGGATAGGCCGCAACGTACGCATGTCCCATCGCATCGAACATCTCGTCGCCAAGGTAGATATGCAGCAGCTTGTGGTCGTTGCGCATGGCGTCGACCAGCCGGGAACTGTAGGCATAACGATAGACACCGAACAGCGTTTCGCGCTTTTCCTTGGGGCTATCGGGAATCTCGGCGAGAATAGCGTCGTCGCCGGTCAGGATGGCGCGCTGAAATTCACTCTGCTGGCGCGCCAGATCGCTCATCACGCCGCTCATCCGCCCTGCCGAACCAAAGGCGGCAGAACCTTGTGGGCGATCTCGCGCGTCCGCTCCACCTCCACCATGATTTCATCGAGCGGCGGAATGTGGTCGTCGCGCTCGATAATGGTCGAAACCCAACCGAAGCGCTTCAAGGCCGCGGCATAAAGCTCCCATACATCGTCGCACACCGGATGATCATGGGTATCGACGATATGGGTGCCCATATGGCTGTGTCCGGCCATGTGGAACTGGACGACGCGGTCGGGGGGAATGCCTTCGAGGAACGTGAGCGGGTCGTAGCCGTGGTTAAAGGCGCTGACATAGACGTTGTTGACGTCGAACAGCAGCCAGCAACCGGAGCGGCGGGACAATTCGGACAGGAATTCCCACTCCGTCATTTCCGAATTATTGAACTGCACATAGGTCGAGACGTTCTCAAGCACGATCGCGCGGCCGACAAAGTCCTGAACCAACTGAACGCGGCTCACGACGTGGTCGAGCGCTTCGCGCGTGTAGGGAAATGGCAAGAGGTCGTGGAGGTTCTTGCCGTGAACGCCGGTCCAGCACAGATGATCGGAAATCCATTTCGGTTCGACCCGGCGCGCCAGATCGCGCAAGTTGCCGAGATACTCGAAATCGGGCGGCGCGGTCGAAGCAATCGACAGCGACACGCCGTGCATCACCACGGGATAACGCGCGCGGATTCGGTCGAGCATGCGCAACGGCTGCCCGCCCGGAATCATGTAGTTTTCGCTGATGACTTCGAACCAGTCGATCGACGGATTGCCGCTGAGGATCTCGTCGTAATGCTGGGCACGCAGCCCAAGACCGAATCCAAGGAACGCTGGCTTCTCGGCCGGAACCGGATGCGTGGAACGCGCCGCCACTGAGACCGGCATCTGGCTTGCTACGTTCATGCTGTCTCCGCTGGCTTTCCGCCGCAGGACGCGCGCGTCGTTTAGCGCGCACTGGGCGAAGGTCGGAGCCTACCATGGAAGAGGGACCCGGCCTACACCGGGTCCCTCCCCATTGACGATGGCTTAGGCGGGCTTGAACTTGCCCTTGGCGGCGGAGCAGTCGCCCTTGGTCATTTCCGCAAAACCCTGGCCCTTGCAGGCGTTCAGGCCCTTGCAGGCATGATTGCCACCCTTACAGGCGCTCTGGCCCTTGCAGGCGTTCGCGCCGACGCAGTGTCCCTCGCCGGCGGCGTAGGTCGTGGTGGATACGGTCGCACCTGCCAGGAACAAGGTCGCAGCGGCCGCTGCCAGCGTGGCACCTGACTTAGAATTCAACTTCATGACGATCTCCTCGATGGAAAGAATGGACGTCGTGGGCATTCGGGATCGATCCTTCGATCACGGAGGCGCACAACGCGCGGAAGTCCCGGATACCGATCAAAGCGGCAAGACCCTCGTCATCCCGAAATGAACGCGCATCCAGGATTAGTTACGTGCGTCAGGCGAATTGGTTACAGCGTTTCAAAAGAATCTTTTGTTTTTTTGTCACCCGGCAGCCCGTCTATGCCTAACCCCGGTCGGGAAAGAGTATTTCATTGCGCAGTGCGGAATTAAAACGCCTCCGGAATTATAGTTCGCACCCTTCCGTTATGACCGAGAACATCAGTCGAGCGCGGCCCGCGACGGCTTCAATTTCGCCATCTGCTTTACGGTGGCTTGAAGTTCGGCCGATGTGAAGGAGGGATACGAGCAAATGCGGTTGCTGCAGGCAAACGCCGCCGCCTCACCGAGATCGGGATATTCGACATCGGGATTGGGCAGCGGTCCTTCGCGCAGGTCGAGCCATTCCAGGCGCTTGTAGCGTGCGGGGAGAGCTCGGGCGAAGGCGTGAAGTTCCCGCGCGCGCGGATCGTCCTTGTGCCCGACGATGGTCATGTGGGTCGGCTCGACGGCGTTCTCTTCATCGGCCAGAAGCACGCCCGGCAAGGGCCGGATCATTTCCGCCGACGCGCCGCTCAGATACCGCATCGCATGCGCCGCCTGCTCCTTGTATTTGTCGCTGCCGAAATAGCGGGTCAGGAGATTCATGAAGCGCGCGACCTGAGTCTGATCGTCGATCAGCTTGGCCGGCTTGGCGAATACGCCGGTCTTTGCTTCGCCGGTTCTTGAGGTAAAGAAGCCACCGGTCTCGTCGCGGAAGCTGGCCGCGATGAAATCCCCGGACTTCGCAGCCGCATTCAGCCAATCCCGCTTTCCGGTTGCAGCGTAAAGGTCGAGAAACGCCTGCCCCATCGCAACCGTGTCGCCGACAAAGGGCCCGCCGCGATCGTTGTCGCCGTGGCGAAATCCACCCTCGGCGAGACGCCGGTTTTGGTTCGCCCAGCTGGCGGCGCGCTCGGCCATTTCAAGTGCCTGCGGATCGTTCGTCACGTTAAAGAAGGCAACCAGTCCGCTGATCGCCCAGCCGTTTTCGCGTGCGTAGAGATTCTTGTCGATGCGCGGCATTCCGCGCTTGCGCCGCGCGGCATCGTCGAGCGCATAGAACACGTGCCCGTCGGTTTCGTGGTCGAGATCGGCATCCTGGCTGACATAGAACGCGCCGTTCGGAGCCAGCAGGAAATTGGCCAGATAGCGTTGAATGGTGCGCGCGGCAGCGAGGTACTTCGGATCCTGCCAGAGTGCATAGGCCTGGCTATATTGCCGAAGATATTGCGCCTGGAACGACATGATTTTTTCAAAATGCGGATGGGTCCAGCTGCCGCTTTCGGAATATTGAAACACCCCTCCCCACACCGGATCGATCAGCGCAATCGCGGCATCGAGCGTCTGCCGTGCGCGCTTGATGGCGGTGGCATCGCCGGCCTCCGCGCGCGCCACGGCATAATCGAGGCTGTCGGCATCGATATATTTCTGGCTGTCGCCCCAGCCGCCCAGTTTCTCCTCGTAGGACTCGTCGTAATTTTTCAGAAGCTCGGCGCGCTGGGCTTTGGTCAGGAACGCTGACGTGGATGGCTTGATCTCGAACGCCTCGGTGACCGAGGGCCCCGGCGACGGATCGTCAATCACGGCCTTGAGCAAGGCCTGCATCCGCTCGGGCTCGATGTATCCCCTGATCTTGGCGATTTCGCTGCCGTCGGGCGCGAAGATGATGGTCGCGGGCCATCCCCAGTCGCCATAGCGGCTCGAGAGATCGGGATTGGCGTCCTGATCGACCCGCACCGGCAGATATTTCGATTGCATGAGTTCGACGACTTCCGGGTCGGCGTAGGTCGTCTTTTCCATCACATGGCACCAGTGGCACCACACCGCCTCGAGATCGAGGATGACGAAGCGCTTCTCGGCGCTGGCGCGTCCGAAGACATCGTCGCCCCATCCGCTCCATTTGATCGCTTCGGCAGCGGCAGGCGAAATACCAAAGCCGCCAAGGCTAACGAATAGGCTTGCGATGGCCAGGACCAGGATGCGGGCGAGCTTCATGAGACCTCCGGGAAATGCGCGGGGTGGTTCATGGAGCTACGGCGCGGTTCTCTTCCGGGCTCAAGCTTCTCGATCGCTCACGCGAACGTGAGCAATCGAATAGACCGATCGATCAGGTCGACTCCTCGGGGTAACCGCTTGCGTTGAGAAGAAGCCGGTCCAGTGAAGCAGCCCCGGGACCTGCGATCGCAAGCCAGAGAAATGCGGCAAAATAGGTCACCTCCTCGAAGCCGAGCAGCGTTTCCAGTGAATCGACATCTCCCCATTTCGCCGACTTGATCGCCACCAGCATGACAACAGCCAGCATCGCCGCGGGAATTCTGGTGAAAAGCCCAAGGATAAGCAGGGCGCCGCCGAAGCATTCCACGCCTGAGACAAAGGGGGTCAGGATGTTCGGAAACGGGATGCCCCATTCGATGAAATTCTGGGTGACCTGCGGCAGGTTGGTGAGTTTTCCCCATCCCGTCAGCATGAACACGTAGCCAACGACAAGCCGCATAATCAGCGGTCCGGCCCATGGGAAAAAAGACGCAATCCGCGCCGGCAGCAGAATGAGGAGATAAACAATGACCTTCACGAAGCCCTCCCAAAATATTGCAATCGTTGCGAAACCCATGGCCGGCCCGATCCGGGCACAATAGCTGGTCTTGAGTCGGATTTCGCTTCGACTGGCCCCGTTGTTACGGCGCCTATCCCAGATTCTGCAAAGACGGGAAGGCTTCCAACAACCAGATGCTGACGGCCGAGACACTACCAGTCAAAAAGCCGACCCCTGTGACAATCAGCAGGACGCCCATGACGCGTTCGACGGTCGCAAGATGCCGCTTCATTCGCGCGAACAAGGAAGAGAACTGCTCGATCATGAAGGCGGCCGCCAGGAAGGGAATCCCGAGCCCTGCCGAATAGACCGCGAGCATCCCTGCGCCCTTCGCAACCGTCGCTTCTGCCGCCGCCATCGAGAGGATGGCCGCCAGGATCGGACCGATACAGGGTGTCCAGCCAAAGGCAAAAGCCAGTCCCATCACATAGGCGCCCCACAGCCCAACCGGCTTGGGGATCGACAGGCGCCCTTCGCGCATCAGAAACCCGATCCGCGTCAGCCCGAGGAAATGCAGTCCCATCACTACAATAACGATGCCGGCCGCAATGGAGAGTTGGGCCGACCAGGCGCGGATCACCGCACCGATCAGGCTTGCGGTCGCACCGAGAGCAACGAATACCGTGGAAAAGCCAAGTACGAACGGCAGCGCCGAAATCATCACGGCGCGTTTCGAGGAAGCCACCGCCTCGTCGTTGGCGACGTGCTCAATGGTCGCGCCCGTGAGATAGATCAGATAGGGCGGCACCAGCGGCAACACGCAAGGCGAGAGAAAGCTGAGAATGCCCGCGATCAGGGCCGCTGAGATGGATACGTTGTTCATGCGTGGACCTCGGCAAGGCTCCTGGTCTGACCGCCTTGTCTTTGCCTTTACGGAGCAGGCAGGTCGAAAGTTTCGTCGGATGAGAGGTTTTTCGGCCTCAGGGGCGCATGACGCCGTGGGATTCTTCCATTGCCTTTGAAGATGCTATGGTGATCCGGCAGGTGCTGCTCAACCATCCGTCATCAGGGCATTCATGCGCATCGGGGTTCGCTTCGCCGTTTCGGGTCTGGTGCTGGCGTCCATCATCGTCAGCGCCGCCGGCGTTCACCTGCTGTGGTGGCGCACCGCCCAGCAAATCAGCCAGACGCTTGCCAACACCATCAACGACCAGATCGTCTCCGCGGTCGGCGATGAATTGCAATCCATCACCAGCGAGGCAAAGTCGGCCTATGCCGCGGTTCGAACGCTGCTCGTCGAAAACGTCGTCGATACCAGTGACGCCGGCAAGCGGCAGTTCATGTTTCTTTCGCAGTTGCAGGCGCAACCGACGATTTCGTGGGTCGCATTCGGATTTCCGGACGGATCGTTTTCGGCTGCGCATAAGCTCGGCGAAAGTGCCATCGAAATGCTCGACATCTCCGGCAAGGAATCCAAACTCCGCATCGAGCGCTACAACTACGCCGGCATGGACGTCAAATTCGGCGATCGCCGTTTCGCCGAGACCAAATACGCCGTCACCGACCAGCAATGGTACCGTGAATCAAGCCAATCCGACGAGGAGGACTGGTTCAAGCTGACGACCCATCCGGGCGGCGAACGCCCGGCGGTCGCGCTTGCGGGCCCGATCGAGATCAACGCGAAGCGCGCGGGCGTGCTGGCCATCATCATCGAACTGACGCGGGTGTCGAACTTTCTTTCTCAGCTGACGGTCGGGAAGTCAGCCGGCGCCTTCATTCTCGATCGCGACGGTACCGCCATCGCCGCACCCGATGCCGACGCCGACGAACTGACGGCGCTCAAGACCAATCACCCGTTGTTTCCGGTCGCGGTGGCTGCGATCCGGCAGGCGGGCTCAGTCTACGACACCGACAAGGGCGAGGCCTTTCACACCCAACTGTCGCAGGACGGCAACGCCTATCAGGCGGTCCTCACCCCGATCTCCTTTCCCGGCTGGTCGCTGGTGACGGTCGTTCCCGAGTCGGAATTTCTCGGGCCCGTTCAGGAAACCATCCGAAAACTCCTGATTGGCCTTGCCGTTCTGATCGTCGTCGCCGGGCTGTTGTCGGCCTGGATCGGCCAGCGCCTGATCGCTGCCCCCTTGATCAGGGTCGTCGGCGAGATACGGCATGTCGAGCGCTTCGACCTCGACCGGGTGGAAAGACACTCCTCGCGGCTGACCGAAATCGAGAACCTCTCTTCGGCGATCGCCGACATGGCGCTCGGGCTTGCTGCCTTCCGGAAATATATCCCCGCCGATCTTGTGAAGCGCCTGATCAGCGAAGGCCAGGGCGCGCGGCTTGGCGGCGACGTGCGGCCGATCAGCGTTATGTTCGTCGATATGGCCGGCTTCACCGGGATGTCGGAGCGATGGGGCGACCGCATCATCCCGCTGCTCTCGCGCTATTTCGATGCGGTGTCCGGAGCGGTTCAGGACAATGGCGGCACCATCGACAAGTTCATCGGCGATGCCGTGATGGCATTCTGGGGTGCGCCGGCACCCAATCCCGACCATGCGGTCGACTGTTGCCGGGCGGCGCTGGCCTGCCAAAAAGCCGTCGCGGGCCTGGTCGACGACGAAGCGCGGCGCGTGGAGATCCGCATCGGCATCAACTCGGGCGACATGCTGGTCGGCAATATCGGTTCCGAAGTTCGGCTCAATTACACAGTCATCGGCGATGCGGTGAACGTCGCAAGCCGCCTCGAGAGCACCAACAAGGTATACGGAACCCACATCATCATCGGCCCCGAGACGCGACGCCTGGCGGGGAATCGCATCCTGGTGCGTGAACTCGATCGCCTGGCGGTTTATGGCCGCACGGGCGGCTCACAGATCTACGAACTGCTCGATATGGCTGAGGCGTCGAAGGAAACCCCGGACTGGGTCAAATCCTATGAGGCTGGCCTTGCGTCCTATCGCGCGCGCGATTTCACTGCTGCCATCGAGGCGTTCAAGAAAGTGCAAAGCCTGCGGCAGCAGGACGAGGCTTCGGCATTGATGATCGCGCGCTGCGAACAGGCGATGCTCTCGCCGATGCCTGAGGATTGGGACGGCACCGCAATCGCGCTCAAAAAATAACCCCGCGCACCGAGGCGCGCGGGGATGGTTGAAGGCTACGAGCGACAGCCGGACCGATTACAGCGGCTTGATTTCGACTTTGCGGAACTTGACCAGGCCTTTGTCGTTCGGCACGCCGTTGGCATCCTTGACGCCAAGACCGTGCTGGAGGGCGATCCGCCCGTTGGCAAGCTTCGCGTCCTGTACCCCGTCAACGGTCTTTTGGCCGTTGAGGACAACCGTGAATGACGAACCCTTCGCGGTGATCTCGTAGGTGTTCCATTTGCCGGCCGCATGCGGCATCGGGTCGACCTTGGCGACATTGACGATGGCGCCCGTGCCATAGCTCGGATCGGGCCGCGCGTCCCAGATATTGACCTCGTAGCAATTGTCGGCGCCGACCTTTTCGGGATTGGTGCAGCGAAGGAAAACGCCGCTGTTGGAATCGGCTTCGACCCAGAATTCAGCCCTGATCTCATAGTCCTTGTAGTCATTCTTGGTGACCAGGAAGCCGTTGCCCTTGTCGGCAACGATCATGCCGTCCTCGACGCGCCAGTTGGCGTCACCGATCTTGCTGAAGCCGTCGAGGCTCTTGCCATCGAACAGCGAGACCCAGCCAGTTTCGCTCGAAGCCTGCGGTGACCAGGACAATGCGGCTAGCCCAAGAAAAAGCACCGCGACGGCGGATCGGCGTTTCATCAAGATATCCTCCCAATTGATGTTGTTTTTGATACTGGCCCGAACGGGCCGACAGGTTTGGATCGCGCGGACGATAGCAGGAGACAAATCTTCCGGGAAGTCAGCCGAAGGCGACCGCGCATAGCCAAAATCAATACGGTGTGAACGATCAATGGCCCTCGACCGGCGGCGTGCCGTGGGTATGGAAGGACTCGATCGTCTTCAATCCCCACGCCTGCCCCTTTTTGCGTTCTTCCTCGGTCCACACGATCGGCCTCCAGTCCGGCGCCAAAATCAGCCGCGCACCTGCGTTCGCAACCTCGACCCTGTTACCGCCGGGCTCATAGACATAAAGAAAGAATGTCTGCTGGATCGCGTGCTTGTGCGGGCCGGTCTCGATGAAGACGCCGTTCTCCAGGAAAATATCGGCGGCACGCAAAATATCCTCGCGGCTGTCGAGCGCGTAGGTGAGGTGGTGGAAGCGGCCGGGCGTCCCGGAATGATCACGCGAATAAGCAAAATCGTAGCTCTTGTTGGTCACCGTCATCCACATCGCGGCTTCGGTGCCGTCGTTGAGCACGATCTGCTCGGTCAAGCGACATCCCAGATATGTCTCGAAAAAGATACGATTGGCCTTGATATCGACGGCGAGGCAATTGAGGTGATCGAGGCGGCGGACGTTGATGCCGCGCGCCGGGAAGCGTTGCGCCTGGTTCTTGAGCGCCGGCTTCAATTCGGGTGGCGCCTCATACCACTCGGTCTCGTAGTAGAGTTCGACGATATGGCCGTCGGGATCGCGGCAGCGGAACGCCGGGCCATGGCCGAGATCGCCATCGGTCCAGCCGATATCGAACCCGGACCCCTTCAGCGCCGCGACCCGGCGCTCCAGCGCCTGCGGGCTTCGCGCCCGCAGCGCCATGTGCTCCATCCCGGAGGTTTTCGAGGCCGTCAGCTTCAGCGAATAGCGTTCGTAATCGTCCCAGCCGCGCAAGTAAACGGATTCGCCCTGGCGGCCGCTGATGGTCATGCCCATCACGTCGACGAAGAATTTCAGGCTCTCGTCCGGCTTCGGCGTCAGCAATTCTAGATGACCGAGATGGGCAAGATCGAGGATCGGCTCAGGCGTCATTTCAACGATCCTCCTCGATCAGCGCGCGCGTCACATCGTCGAATAATTCATCGACGGCAAATTGACGCGCAATCAGCCCCTGCTGTGCGGCGTATCCGGTGATGCAGGCCAGCGAGCGCCGCATCTCGGACGCCCTGAAACGCGACTGAGCGCCGTGCGCCGCTTCCGACAGCATGCGGTGAACTTCGCGCACGATGTCCGGATGCCGGTCGGATAACTCCTGCTTGACAACCACCATGTGGTTGATCGGCCGCACGGCGTGTTTTGCAAACCAGCGTGCCTCTTCGGCTTTGACGTCCGCAAACAGCGGCTTGAGGTCGGGATGCTCCACCTTCTCGCCCAGGATCGCATCGAGTTCTCCGTCGAGCAGCATCGGGACGATCTGCTTTCCCGCGCCCGCGCGCCTTGACGTATCGATAAATTCGGCGACGTGGGCGTCTTCGAAGGTGACCCAGTCGATCGCATTGAGAACGACGCCGTAATCATTGGCGAGGATGCCGCGCAGCCAGGCGCCGGTCGTGGTGGTAAAGGAGCGGATGCCGACGCGCTTGCTGGGAAGATCGGCCGGCGTCACGACGCCGCGCCTGGCGTTGTAAAAAGCGTGGCCGTGTTGAAATCGCGCCATCACGACATCCGGCAGCAGCACCATCGGCTTGTGGAAGTTCTTCGCCATCAGATAGGTGACGATCGCCATTTCGGAGACGTCAAAGGCGGCTTCGCGGACCATCGGCTTGAAGCCCTTGTTGGTCGGCGAATAGTCGACGAATTCGAATTCGACCAGATCTGATTTGATCGAGCCGTTCTTCAGCGCGGCCGTGCATGGATGGTCGCCGAGCAAGGTGCGCAAGCGCATCGCCATCTCAATCGGCCTCTGGCTCGTCGATGTAGACGAGGCCTGCTTTGGTGAGCGGCTCGCGCATCTGGTACATGTCGAGCCCGAGCACGCCGGAAGCGAGTTGCTTGCGCTTACCGTCCTCGTCCGCCTGGCGCTTCTCGCCCCTGATCGCGACCTCAGTGGCATCCGTTTTCCGGACCACCACCACGCCGTCGTCGTCGGCAACGATCGCGTCGCCCGGATAAACGTTGACGCCGGCGCAGACCACGGGAACGTTGACCGCGCCCAGCGTCGCCTTCACCGTGCCTTTGGCGGAGATCGCCTTCGACCACACCGGAAAGCCCATCTCGTGAAGCGATTTCACGTCACGGCAACCGGCATCGATGATGAGACCTTTGACGCCGCGCGCCATCAGCGAGGTCGCGAGCAGATCGCCGAACATGCCGTCGGTATTGTCGGTGGTGCAGCCGACCACGAGCATGTCGCCGGGACGGCACTGCTCGACCGCGACATGAATCATCCAGTTGTCGCCGGGCTGCGCCAAGACGGTGACCGCGGTGCCCGCCGCCTCAGCGCCGGCCCACACGGGGCGCATATACGGCTTCATCAGGCCGAACCGGCCGTAAGCCTCATGCACGGTGGCGACGCCGAGTGCGCCCAACCGCTTGACCACATCGGCATCGGTACGTTTGATGTTACGGACAACGACGGTCTTCATACCAACTTCTCCATCACATCAGTTCTTCCAACGCCATCGGGAACAGCCGCTGATAGGCCTCACCGTAGGTCATGGCCTTGCCGGAATTGCGTCCGCCCTGCATGCCCCGTTGCAGCGCGACGCGCTCGTAATAGGCCCAGAGGTGCTTTTGTGCGGCGAGAATCTCGAACGTCTTGCGCTTGATATCCCAGACCTCGTCGATGTTGAGGATCACCTGCGGCTTGAAGTTGCACATCTCCGGCTGATGCGGCTCGAACAGAAACACCGGAGGCGCGGCATAGCTGTAGTCGGCCTGCGGCTTGTGGCCCATGGCTTGGGCTACGATGCGCGCCTCCTGCGCGTACGCCGTGGCCGCGGGGTGATCGACATTGTAGGGATCTTCCAGCGAATGCGTCAGCACGAAGCTCGGATTGAGTTCGCGGTAGACGTCGATCAACCGCTCCATATGTGCATCCGTAAGCCGCAACGGGTAGTCGCCCGCGTCAAAGAACTCGATTTCGGAGCCGAGTGCGGCCGCGGCGCGCTCGGCCTCGTCCTTGCGGCCGGCCTTGACCTTCTCGAGCGTCATGCCCGGCTGCTTCCAGGCGAACTGGGATTCCCCGCGCTCGCCGAATGCCAAGCAAACGATCTTGACGCGGTAGCCTTTTTTGGCGTGGAGCGCGATGGCTCCGCCTGCCCGCCAGACGAAATCGCCGGGATGTGCTGAAACCACCAAAGCTGTTTTTGCCATCGTCTTTCCTCTGATCTTGCCGATCCATTGTTCTTGGTGCGGCGTTCGTGACAGCGAGCGCCGCGTTCATTGGCGGTGCCGGTATGCACGGCACCGGCAACCGCATCGCGCCGGATGCGATTGCCGCGCCTAACGGTGCCTAACGATGCCGACGTCTGTCAACCATTCGCCGCCAGGCGATGCTTCACGATCAGCGCCAACGGTACCGTATAGAAAAAGTGCGACATGAAGCCGCCGATGACCACGAACGGATCGAGGTAGTTCGGATGATCGTTCGAGGCGATCGCAATGGCGACATGCATCACGATCCAGAGAATGACGGCAAAGAACAATGCGACCAGCGTTGCTTCATATCCGCGACGCCGGAAGTATGGCCACGCAAAAGCGAATACCACGCCCCAGAAGAAGCAGAAGAAAAAGTGAATTCCCGTGCCGACGACATAGGCCAGCGCTCCGAGCGACTCCTGCACGCCCTTGCCGAACACCAGACCGGTCGCGTTACGCGGAATGCCGGCCATCGGCATCAGATGCTGGATGCCGACCCAGACGATCGCCTCATAAATCCAGATGATGATGCCGCCGACCAGACCTCCGACCAGGCCGGCGCGGACGATCTCCCTGGTTTCTGTCGTAGCCATCGTACCTTCGGACGCTAATGTGCTCATGACTTGTCTCCTCCCCTGCTGTTGCAACCTCGTTTGAGGGCTGCTTCCTCACGCCTGCGATGCCAGCGGCAATCGCTGACATCGTTCAAGCATCAAACTCACGTCTTGATGTGCCCCGCCACCCGACGCCGGGACGGCACCAGCCGATCGAGTGCGGGTGCCTGAAACGACGCCACAGTAGCTCGCACCAGTTGCTCGATCGCATTGGCGGCATCCGAGCCGTCGGCCTCACCCCGCGACAAACGTGATACGCGCTCAGGCGTGACCAGCGTGTAGTACAGCGCACCGAGCAGGAAGTGGCTGCGCCAGACGATCTCGGTCCGCGGAATGTGCGGCAGGCTTTCGCCAATCGCGTCAATAAAGGCATGGCTTGTGTCGTCGAAGGTCTGCGCGATGATCTTTCCCGCTACCGCGTTGCCTTCGGCCGACATCACCGCGCGCAATCGCGTAAAGCGCGCCCCGCCTCCGGCGAGATCGCTGCCGGAGGAAAAGGCGGGCAACACATAAGCGCGCACGATCGCCTCCAGCCGGTCGTTGATATCCCGCACGCGCCGTGCCGCCGCCAACAGTTCCGAGCGCCTGAGGTTCATCGGCCCGCAGTGGCGGCGATAGATTTCGAGCAGCAGGCCGTCCTTGGTCTTGAAGTGATAGGTCACGCTGCCGGGATTGGCGCCCGCGGCCTGCGCAATGTCGCGCACCGAGACGGCGGTAAATCCATGGGTCGAAAACAGCTCTTCCGCGGCACACAGGATGGCCTCGCGCATGTTCGGCTTGCGCGGCGCGGCTTCATCGCTGTCGGATGGGCGGGCCATTTTTCATTTGTACAAATGTACAAATTATTCGTTCGAGTCAACGAATATCTGGCAGCGGCCGACCGCCGCCGAACAGATGCAAGGGCCCGGCGTGACACCTCGCGATCTGGTAAACCAAACGTTAATCTCGGCGCGGAGGGCCGCCGGCCTCTGTCGATAAATCCCGCATTTTCCTGCAGAACACGTCGAAGCGCGACACGGACAAGTCGGAAAGAGCAATGTTGCACTCGGAAAAGGCACGTTTGCCAACGCCGGCTTAACCGTTTGTCCAGCGACTGACCGCATAGTGGCGCCTCAGGGTGTATTCGTGACAGGCCGGGTTCAGCTCAAGTGACATCGTTCGGACGCGTGATTTTGGTGCGCGGCTCGCTGGCGCGGGTCGGCCTGATGGCCACCGGCAAGGTGGGCCTCTCGGAGGTCCGGGCGACGGTCGGCCGTTTTGTCAGCATCCGCTGCGCAAATTCCGTCATCGTGGCCATGATTACCGAGGTGTCGTGCGAGGATCTGCCGACATCGGACAACTACATCGCCAGCGCCTCCGTCGATTTGCTCGGCGAAATCCTCGGTACGGCGGAGCGTCAGAAATTCCAGCGCGGCGTCACCAACTATCCGACCATCGGCGATGCCGTCGAACTGATCAACAGCCAGGAATTGCGGACCATCTATGCGCCGAGCGGTTCGGATCAGATCAATATCGGCACGCTGCAGCAGGATCCTTCGGTCATCGCCTATGTCGACATCGAGGAAATGCTCTCCAAGCATTTCGCGGTCCTTGGATCGACCGGCGTCGGTAAATCGACCGGCGTGTCGCTGCTGCTCAACGAAATTCTCAAATCGCGGCCGAACCTGCGAATTTTCCTGCTCGACGTTCACAACGAGTATGGCCGTTGTTTCGGCGATCGCGCGCTTGTCCTCAATCCTCGCAATCTCAAGCTGCCGTTCTGGCTGTTCAATTTCGAAGAGATCGTCGATGTGCTGTTTGCCGGCCGGCCCGGCGTGCCCGAAGAACTCGACATTCTCGCCGAAGTGATTCCGGTCGCCAAGGCCATCTACACCCAGTATCAGAACGCCGATCGGGTGGGCTTGAAGCGCGTCGATCCCAAGGCGGTCGGCTATACCGTCGACACGCCCGTCCCCTACCGGCTGGTCGACCTGATCTCGCTCATCGACGAGCGCATGGGCAAACTCGAAAACCGCTCCTCGCGCATCCTCTATCACAAGCTGATCTCGCGCGTCGAGACCGTGCGCAACGATCCGCGCTATGCCTTCATGTTCGACAACGCCAATGTCGGCGGCGACACCATGGCCGAAGTCATCAGCTATCTGTTCCGCCTGCCTTCGAACGGCCGGCCGATGACGGTGATGCAGCTCGCCGGCTTCCCTGCCGAAGTCATCGACTCCGTGGTGTCGGTGCTGTGCCGCATGGCGTTCGATTTCGGGCTTTGGAGCGACGGCGTATCGCCGCTGTTGTTCGTCTGCGAGGAAGCCCACCGCTACGCCTCGGCCGACCGCAATATCGGCTTTGGCCCGACCCGCAAGGCGGTGTCGCGAATTGCCAAGGAAGGCCGCAAATACGGCGTCTATCTCGGCCTCGTCACGCAGCGTCCCGCCGAGCTCGACGCCACCATCATTTCCCAGTGCAACACGCTGTTCACGATGCGTCTTGCCAACGACCGCGACCAGGCGCTGTTGCGCTCGGCGGTCTCGGACGCCGCCGCAAACCTGTTGTCCTTCGTTCCCTCGCTCGGCACGCGCGAAGTGCTGGCGTTCGGCGAAGGCGTCGCGCTTCCGACCCGCCTGCGGTTCAAGGAAGTACCGGTTCATCAACTGCCGCGCAGTGAGGCAACGATATCGACGGTGCCATCGGCCACATCGGGCCATGACATGCACTTCGTCAGCGCGGTGCTGGAACGCTGGCGCGGCGCCACGTCAAATCGCGGCGATGTCCCCAACGATCCCACCTTCAACGAGCGCACCGTCTCGCGAACGGTCGCGGTGGAAGCACCGATGCTGCAACCGTCGATGGGGCTCGATCCCGACCGCTTCTCGCTTCTGAAGAAGCCGCTGCGCTAAATCGCGGGCCGCCCACGCGGGCTTTGCGAAGAGCCTTGTCGTGGACTATTGTCTCGCCATGACAGAGCCGATCCCCCAGCGCTTCCCGGTTCCACCCATCGACGCGATGCCGCAGGATATCCGCGAGCGCTTGCTCGCGGTGCAGGAAAAATCCGGCTTCATTCCGAACGTGTTCCTGACATTGGCCTTTCGGCCGGACGAATTTCGGGCATTCTTTGCCTACCACGACGCGCTGATGGAACGTGACGGCGGCCTCTCCAAGGCCGAGCGCGAGATGATCGTGGTGGCGACCTCAAGCGCCAACAGTTGCCATTATTGCGTGATCGCGCATGGCGCGATCTTGAGAATTCGGGCCAAGAACCCGCAAATCGCCGACCAGATCGCGGTGAACTACCGCAAGGCGGATATCACGCCGCGCCAGCGCGCGATGCTCGATTTCGCCATGAAGGTGAGCCGGGAGGCGCACCTGGTCTCGGAAGCCGATTTCACCGAGCTTGCCGCGCACGGCTTTGGCCAGGACGACATCTGGGACATCGCCGCGATATCGGCCTTCTTCGCGCTGTCGAACCGGATGGCCAACGTCATCGCCATGCGCCCGAACGACGAATTCTACCTGATGGGGCGGTTGCCGAAGGCGTAAACGCCGACCACCGCTCTGTGACTAACCGTCTGGGGCCGGCCCGCACCAGCCGGGCAAATAGACGGCGTCCGGGCCTTTTGCCAGCGCGAGACTCTTTTCCATCGCCTTTGCGAAATTGTCCTCGACGGCCTTGTTCGAGATTCTCCGGCGCAGAAAATCGGCCCACAGAAATTCGCTGAATGGTGTCGTGTCCTTGGCGAAACCGCCGGAGCGGCGCAATTCACCGGCGAGGCTGCGGAAAGGATCGTCCTTAAGCTCCGTAATCGACTTCGGCAGGTCCTTGAAGTCCCGCCGCTCGCCTTTTGCATCGTAGGGATAGACCCACCGCTTGTTGTCCATGACGCCCCAGAACGCATCGCGCTCGACCATGCTGAGATCGCCAATAATAGTCACGAGAATATCCTTCACCCCTTCGTCGTGCAGCGCACGCGCCAGGTGATGGTGATCGACCACGTAGTAGCGTTTGTCCGGTCCGCGAACCACCGGGATCATGTGTTTGCCGAGCGTCTCTTCCTGCTTCTTTTTCGATCCTTTGTCTCGCCAGCGCTTGCGCTTCTCTTTCACTTCTCTCATCCCGACGGTCATCTGGGTCGGGCGCAGCGCAAGGATCGGTATCGGCTGAATCATTGGTTCGCGCACGTTCGACATGACTAGAGCTCCGATTGCGAAGTTCGCAAAACTACTGCGGCTACCTCTGATGCGAACTTCGAAAATCAAAGGAGCTCTGGCAATGTATTGATTTCTATGTGCGGCTTGGGATTTGAAGCTCCTATTACGAACTTGCGGCAATACCCATTGGCTTCAAATTCGCAGCACTGGACATCCCCCCGTCGGATTGCGAAATATGACCGTCGCAGTTCATTCGATTATGGCATGATGCGACTTACGATCAATCGCCTTTACCAGGGGTGTGCGAAGGGTGCCGGCGGCCCGGAGCTTGCATCCCCTGCCCTGCCCCAGATCAGCGACAGTCGCCTTGCCTTTTTGCAACGCGGTGAAAGCGGCTGGTCAAGCCAACCATCAAGAGATGTGAGAAATGCTGAGCAGATTTAAGGAGCGCATGTCGAAGGCAAGTGTCATCCGACTTGGCGATCGCGAAATCATCACCGAGGGGCTTCAACTCAATTTCTGGGCCGATATCAGCCACCGCTCGATGACGGCGTCCTGGCCGTCATTCATCGGCAGCGCCGTGCTTGTTTTCATTGTCTTCAACGCGGCCTTTGCCGTGCTCTACTGGATCGGAGACCAGCCCGTCTCCAATGTCCCCGGCGGGGACTATATCGACTATCTCTACTTCAGCATCGAGACGCTTTCGACCGCGGGCTACGGCGACATGCACCCGCAAACCCATTACGGTCACTTCGTCTCCGCGGTCGAGCTGTTCACGGGAATCTTTTCGATGTCACTCATGACCGGACTTATCTTTGCCCGGTTTTCGCGGCCAAGCGCCCGGCTCTTGTTTGCCAATAATCCTGTCATTGCAACTCGGGAAGGAAAGCCAACCCTGATGGTGCGCTTTGCCAACGAGCGTCACAACGTCATCGGCAATGCGACCGCAAGGCTGTGGGTCATCAAGAATATCGTCAATAGTGACGGGGAGCCTCTACGGCGTTTCAGCGAGCTTTCTCTGGAGAAAAACGAGCACCCGGCGCTCGCATTGACCTGGACGCTTTTTCACGTCATCGACGAAAACAGCCCGCTCTATGCTCTCGATGCCGACGCCATGAAGAAGGCCAGCGTATCGCTCGTGGTCGTGGTGTCCGGTTATGATGTTGTTGCGGCGCAAACCATCCATGCCCGCAAAACTTACGATCATACCGATATCCGGTTTGGGCAGCGCTATGCCGACATTCTTGAAGAGCTGGATAATGGCCGGGTTCGAATCGATTACAGCAAGTTCCACGACACCGTGGACGCGTGAATTTTCCGCTTGCCTGGCTATTTTTATTTTTACTTCGAGATACAACGCGGACGTGCTAAAGGTTGCTGAGTTGCCCCGGAGCTGGCATCGGTGACCCAGCAGCCCATTGTATCGGCCCCGCCAGAAGAAGAGCACCGCGTGCTCCAGTTTCGGCCGCGCCCCGGCTCTCCCATCACTCAGCGCGGAAATAATTCGCCACTTGTCCATAAGCTTGAGGTCGCCAACGATCTGTCGCGCTATGAGCGCGATCGTGAAGAGGTCGACGATTACCGCCACCGCATGCTGGCGAACGTGGCGGCGTTTGCCTTCACCATCGCCCTTCTGGCGATCGGCATATGGCTGACGATCAGTATTACGCATCTGCGTAGAACCCAGGATTGTGTCCTGATGGGACGCCACGATTGCGTCCAGATTGCCGTGCCACATATCTGATCGGTAGCAACGTCGGCCTGGCCGGCGGTTTCCGGCAAATCGGCTGTTTTGTCCCTCAAATCGACCGCCATCGGCATTGGCCACGTCCATTGAACTCAGGGCGGCGCTCCGATATACGGGCTTTCAACACAGGGTGGTGGACAGGGCTTCCTGGGACCCAGCGGCCGCCGCCCCCCGGATTTGGGATTTACCATCAATATATCAAAGGCTTAGTGATGTCCTCTACATTCGATCAGGTGGCAACGATTATCGCTGAAACCTGCGACATACCGCGTGACACGATCACGCCGGAAAGCCACGCGATCGACGATCTGGGGATCGACAGCCTCGATTTCCTCGACATCGCCTTTGCAATCGACAAGGCGTTCGGAATCAAATTGCCGCTGGAAAAGTGGACCCAGGAAGTCAACGACGGCAAGGCCACCACCGAACAGTATTTCGTGCTGAAAAACCTGAGCGCTCGGATCGACGAATTGGTCGCGGCCAAGGGCGCAAGCGCGTAGTCGCGCGACGATGCAACTCGAATACTTCCACATGATCGATCGCATCGTCGACCTCAAGGTCGACGAGAAGAAGATTGTTGTCGAAGCTCAGGTCCCGAAGCAAAGCACGATCTTCGAAGGACACTTTCCCGGCTATCCGCTGATGCCCGGTGTGCTGCTGATCGAGTCCATGGCGCAGGCCTCCGGCTGGCTTCTGCTCGGCTTGCTTAAATTCGAGCGCATGCCGATTCTCGCCGCCGTGAAGGAGGCCAAGGTGCGCGGCTCGGTTTTCCCGGCCGATCTCATGACCATTGAGGCCGGTCTTGCCCATGAAGGCTCGGGTTACGCGCTGACCGAAGCGAAGATCCGGGTCGGCGGCAAACTGCGGGCAAACTCGACACTCACCTTCACGCTGATCCCCTTTCCCAATGCGGATATGCGCGGACACATGGAGGCTATGGCCCGGCGTGTCGGATTCCCGCAGCAGGCCATCACCCCATGACTGAAACGAAGACTGAAACGAAACCTTCGACCGAGGTCTGGATCACCGGCATCGGGCTTGCCACTTCGCTCGGCGAGGGTCTGGATGCCCATTGGGAAGCACTCCAGCAGCACCGTATCAACGTCGACGAGAAGACCTTTGCGCCCTGCGTCGTGCACCCCTGGGCCCAGATCAACCTCGACGCCCAGATCCCGAAAAAGGGCGATCAGCGGCAGATGGAAGCCTGGCAGCGGATCGGCACCTATGCGGCGGGGCTGGCGCTGGAATCGGCAGGCGTCAAGGGCAACAAGGAAATTCTGGCGCGCATGGACATGGTCGTCGCTGCCGGCGGCGGCGAGCGCGACCTTGCGGTCGATTCGAACATTTTGAACATGGAAGCCAAGGGCAATTCGGCTCCCGGCTTTCTCAACGAACGGCTGATGAACGATCTGCGGCCGACGCTTTTCCTGGCGCAACTGTCCAATCTGCTGGCCGGCAATATCGCCATCGTGCATGGCGTCTGCGGAACCTCGCGCACGTTCATGGGCGAGGAAGTCGCAGGCGTCGATGCGGTGCGAATCGCGCTGGCGCGCATCGCCGGCGGCCAAAGCGACATCGCATTGATCGGCGGTTCGCAAAACGGCGAACGCAAGGATCTGCTGGTTCTCTACGAATTCGGCGGCTTCAATCTGAAGGAAAAGCTCGCATCCGTCTGGGCGCGCGGCGCGCCGGGCGGCTTTGCGCTGGGATCGGGCGGCGCTTTTCTCGTCATCGAGTCTAGGGCTCATGCGGAAGCGCGCGGCGCCAAGCCGTTTGCGCGGCTCGTCAACGTCGTCGCCGACATGGCGCGCCGCAAGCAGCCCGGCGAAGTGACCTCGACGCTGGAGAAGCTGTGGGCAAAGCTTGGCAAGATCGACGACAAGGCCGCGATCATCACCGGCGCGACCGGCGTTGAACCCGTCACCTCCGAGGAGCGCGCCTTCCTCAAGGCCCATGCCGAATTTCCGGTGCGGGCGAGCGGAACGATATTTGGCCATACGATGGAAGCGCAATTCCCGTTGGGATTGGCGCTTGCCGCGCTGTCGTTATCGCGCGGCGCGCTGTTTCCGCCCGACGGCGCCTCTGCCGTCGAGGTTGAAATGTCCGCAAGGCCCTCCCAGATTGTCGTAATCGGGACAGGTCACTGGCGCGGCGAAGGCATGGCGCTGGTCGAAGCTATCAAGTGACGGGGGAAACATGACAGCTACGCGCGATAAGTTCGGCAGGCCGATCGTCGTCGTAACCGGCATGGGGGTTGTCACCTCGCTCGGCGCGGGCAAAACCGACAATTGGAAGAAACTCACGGCGGGCGAGTCCGGTATTCGTACCATTACGCGCTTTCCCACCGACGGGCTGAAGACGACGATGGCCGGGACGGTCGATTTTGTTCCGGTCGAACCGTTTTCATCCACCGACCTCGGCGAGCGCCTCGGCGAACTCGTCGCCGAGGAAGCCATTGCGCAAGCCGGAATCGGCACCAAAGGCGACTTTCCCGGCCCATTGTTTCTCGCGGTCGCCCCGGTCGAGGTGGAATGGCCGCAACGCCAGGAGCTCGGGCGCGCGATCGGACCTGCGACCGAAATCGACTACGACGCCATGCTGCGGGTCAGCGGCGGCGGACGCTACACCGAGTACCACAGGCGCTTTCTGTTCGGCTCGGTCGCCGACCATCTGGCCGAGGCGTTCGGCACCAAGGGCTCGCCGATCTCGCTTTCGACCGCCTGCGCTTCGGGCGCGACCTCAATACAGCTTGGCGTCGAAGCGATCCGCCGCGGCGACACCGATGCCGCGCTTTGCGTTGCGACCGACGGCTCGGTCAATCCCGAGGGGCTGGTTCGGTTTTCGCTGCTGTCGGCGCTATCGACACATAACGATCCGCCGCAGGCTGCATCGAGGCCTTTTTCGAAGAACCGCGGCGGCTTCGTGATGGCTGAAGGTGCCGGCGCACTGGTTCTGGAAAGCCTTGAGGCCGCCACCGCGCGTGGCGCATCGATCCTTGGCGTCGTGGCCGGTTGTGGCGAACTCACGGATTCCTTTCACCGCACCCGCTCGAGTCCCGACGGCAAGCCGATCATCGGCTGCGTGCTGAAGACGCTGGCGGATGCCGGCATGACGCCGGAGCAGATCGACTACATCAACGCCCACGGCACCGGCACCCCGGAAAACGACAAGATGGAATATCTCGGGATTTCCGCGGTCTTCGGTGAACGCGCCAAGCAAATCCCGGTGTCGTCGAACAAGTCCATGGTCGGCCACACCCTCTCTGCGGCAGGCGCGGTCGAAGCGATCTTCTCGCTGTTGACGCTGGAGCATCAGA
>Ga0210394_10001044_pt1 | contig 47818 bp, 45 predicted proteins | sample IncBWC12MmetaG_FD_160121 | JGI IMG/M metagenome (GOLD analysis project Ga0210394, IMG submission 160121) | Forest soil microbial communities from Barre Woods Harvard Forest LTER site, Petersham, Massachusetts, United States - Inc-BW-C-12-M | ecosystem: Environmental > Terrestrial > Soil >...
CGATCGGGGTGCCCACAGCGTCACCGCGCTGGTGCGCGATGCCGATGGCAAGGTGGTGTGCCATGCCGCGCCGGTCACGTTCTACGTCCAGCGTCCCTCGGTGAACTCGCCGGCCTCGCAGGTGCGTCCGCACTGAAGCCTGGTTGCGGGGCGCGCGGGCGCGCCCAGGCGGAGGCACGCGGTGGCGCTTGAACAGTTCGCGCCCTCGCCGCTGTCGCATTTCGATCCGGCGGACCTGCTCGATGTGCTGGCGACCGGCGTGGTGGTGCTCGACGCCCAGCTGTGCGTGGTGTACGCCAACGTCGGCGCGCAGGATCTGCTCGCTGTCGGGCTGAACAAGGCGCGCGGCCGTCCGATCACCGAGCTGTTTGCCGACCCGCTGGCGCTCGACGGCATCCTGCGCCGCTCGCTGGAGCGCAATGAGACCTGTGCCGGCCATGAAATCCTGCTGATACCCACGGGCCTTGCCGGCAAGCGCGACCCGGTGGTGGTCGACGTCACCGCGACGCCGCTCGAAGGCCAGGTCACCGGTACCCACCTGCTGCTCGAGCTGGCCGATGCCAGGACGCGCCAGCGCATCACCCGCGAGAGTGAAATGCTGTCGCGCCTGGACGGCAGCCGGCTGATGATTCGGCAGCTCGCGCACGAGATCAAGAATCCGCTCGGCGGCCTGCGCGGCGCGGCGCAACTGCTCGATCGCGAGCTGCACAACGGCGCGCTGAAGGAATACACCACGGTCATCATCAACGAGGCCGACCGCCTGCGCGCCCTGGTGGACAGCATGCTCGGGCCGTCGCGCCCGCCGCAGATGACGCTGGTCAACATTCATGAGCTGTGCGAGCACGTGTTTCACCTGCTGCGCAGCGAGGCGCCCTCGGGCGTGGTGATCGACCGCGACTACGACCCGAGCCTGCCGAGCGGTCTGTTCGATCGCAACGAAATCATCCAGGCACTGCTCAACGTCGCGCGCAACGCGCTGCAGGCGGTGGAGCCGTCCAACGGCCACGTCACGCTGCGTACCCGTGTGCTGTCGAACATCAATATCGGCACCGAGCGCCATCGCCTGGTGGCAAACCTTCAGATCGAGGACAACGGTCACGGCGTACCGCCGGAGTTGACTCGCAGCGTGTTCTATCCGCTGGTTACCAGCCGCCCGACGGGCACCGGCCTGGGACTGGCAGTGGCCCAGGATCTCGTGACTCGCCATCGCGGCATTGTCGAGTTCGAGAGCCGTCCCGGCTGCACCGTATTTTCACTGCTATTGCCGCTTGAGGGCACCGAATGAATGCACAACCTCTGCGTGTCTGGCTGGTCGACGACGACACTTCGATCCGTTGGGTGCTCGAACGGGCACTGAAGAATGGCGGCATGCTGCCGAAGGCCTTCGATGCCGCGGAGCCGGCACTGGCAGCGCTGCGCAACGACACACCCGATGTGTTGATTACCGACATCCGGATGTCGGGGCAGTCCGGCCTTGACCTGTTGCGCCGGGTACACGATGCGCATCCGGAACTGCCGGTGATCGTGATGACCGCGTACTCGGATCTGGGCAGCGCGGTGTCCGCCTACGAAAGCGGTGCGTTCGAATACCTGGCCAAGCCGTTCGACATCGATCAGGCGGTCGACCTGGTGAAGCGGGCAGCAGCGGCCGGGGTGCGCAGCGCCGATGCCGTCGCCGCGCTGACGCCGACGATTCCCGATCTGCTCGGCCGTGCACCGGCGATGCAGCAGGTGTTTCGCGCCATCGGCCGGCTGTCGCGCTCGAGTGTCAACGTGCTGATCACCGGCGACTCCGGCACCGGCAAGGAGCTCGCGGCGCGCGCTCTGCACGAGCACAGCCCGCGTGCCAACAAGCCGTTCATCGCGCTCAATACGTCGGCAATCCCGGCCGAGCTGCTGGAATCCGAGCTGTTCGGCCACGAGAAGGGCGCGTTCACCGGCGCCGACAGCCTGCGTCGCGGCCGCTTCGAGCAGGCCGATGGCGGCTCGCTGTTCCTGGATGAAATCGGCGACATGTCGACCTCGCTGCAGACGCGGCTGCTGCGCGTGCTGGCCGAAGCCGAGTTCTACCGCGTCGGCGGCCAGACCCCGATCCGCGTCGACGTGCGCGTGATCGCGGCGACTCACCAGAATCTCGAGGACCGGGTGCGCCTGGGACTGTTCCGCGAGGATCTGTTCCACCGCCTCAACGTCATTCGTATCGAGCTGCCGCCGCTGCGCGCGCGGCGCGAGGACGTACCGGACCTGCTCGATCACTACATGCGTATCGCCGCGCAGGAACTCGGTGTCGAGCCGAAGACACTCAACGACGATGCCAACGAGAAGCTGCGCGCCTACTCCTGGCCGGGCAATGTGCGCGAGCTGGTGAACCTGTGCCGTCGTCTCACGGTGCTGGCACCGGGCAACGAAATCCGCGCGCAAGACCTGCCAGCGGAGATCATCGGCGCGGTCTCGAGCGTACCGGCCGAGCAGGACTGGACCGGCGCACTGGCCACCTGGGCCGACCGCCAGGCGCAGTCGCCGCCGCGACCGCTGCTCGACGACGCGCTGCCGGCGTTCGAACGCACGCTGATCCGCGTGGCACTCAGGCACACCCAGGGCCATCGGCAGGAGGCCGCCAGGCTCTTGGGCTGGGGACGCAACACGCTGACGCGCAAGCTCAAGGAACTGGGGATGGAGGACATCGACGATCAGGAGTGATGCGCCGGCGCAGTCACTACAAATCACTGAGAGGCCGATCGTTGGCGACGGTCATTGATAGCTATCGGGCCATAGGGCGCAAATTTGATAATTAAATTTGCGCCCTATGGCCCGATAGCTCTGATTGAATGTCCACCGGATCGCACCATCAGGGCTTCTGCTTCGCCGCCGCCGCGCGCGCGTCCTTAAGCTGCTGCCAGTTGGGCGCGTACTTGAGTGCTGCGTCGTACTTCGCGACCGCCCCTTTGGGGTTGCCTTGCTTCGCGAGCACATCGCCCCAGGCTTTGAGCGGATCGGCCCAGTGTGGGCCCTTGAGATTCGCGTCCCTGAACTTCGCCGCCGCGGCGTCGAGATCCCCGTGCCTGGCGAGGGCGACGCCCCACGAGTAGTGGCCCGAGGGCACGCTGGGTGCCAGTTTGACCGCCTTCGCATACCACTGCTGCGCAGCTGGCCAGTCGCCGCGCAGATCCAGAATGTCGCCGCGGAACCGGTAGCAGTCCACCAGACTGAGCTTGCCGACCGGATTGAGGGCCGCATCCGCCTTCGCCGACTGACCGGTCTTCTCGTAGGTCACAGCCGCATAGCAGATGTAGCCGGGATTCGAGGTCGAGATGGTCGGGTTGGCATACGCCACTTCAAATGCGTCCCACTCCTTGGCCGCTGCCTTCAGATCCCCGCTCTCCTCGGCCAGCAGTGCCCGATCGTTCGCTGCCGCCGCCACGTCACCCAGGTTCTTTTCATCCACGGGTGTCGTCTTGAGCCGCAGTGCCGCCGCTTCGACATCGTGCATCTGCACTTCCAACTGTGCGACCGCGAGATTTAGAGCGCCTCCCGCAGCGCCGGTCGTTCCGATGCCGCCGTGTGTCTCCATGTCGGCGATCTGTCCGGCTCGCGAGGCCGGCAGGTCCCAGACCTCCTGATCGTAGTTTTGATACTGATATTCGGGTGCCCGCCCGGGCCGCCCGCCGGCGGCCTTGATCATCTGCTCACCCACGCGCACCACGCCTTCTTCATCGCCCAGACCCGCGAGCGCATACATGATGTTGTTGTACCCGATCCAGAAATCGGGCTTCAGACGCACTGTCTCCCGATACAGCGGCAGCGCCTCGGCCATCGCCCCATCACCGCCCTTACCGGAAATAGCATTGGCCCAGTAATTGAGCACATAGGGCCGCTCGCCCGGAGCTAGCGTGGTGTAGGCGGCCTGGGCGAATTGGATGGCCTCGTCGTTGCGATCGTTGTTGGACAGGTACGCCGCCCACAGGCCGGGCTGGGACTGGCTGTAGACATACTCACCGGCCTGCGTCAGCAGCTTGTCCAGATTTCCCGTCTCAGCGCTGAAGGTCTTGGCCAGGATGCCGGTGCCGCGCACCGTGAGCGCGAGTGCACCGGTCCTGGTCTTCACCAGATCGCCGTCGATGTGCTGGTCGTGGCCGAAGCGGGTCTTGAGCATGCGCTCCAGCTGCCCGATCGAGATGCCGGTCTCCGGCACGTCGATCGCGATATCGTTGGTCCAGGCGTTCGACAGCGAGCGATGCTCGGCGCTGGTCCGGGTCGCGGCCTGAATCCGCGTCAGCACGTCGAGCAGTCCCGCGGCGAGGATCCTGCTGCTTGGCACCTCGGCGGACAGGTTCGGGGCAATGTCGATCGGATCGATCACCACGCTGCGCGACTGGACCGCCTGGTAGATCACGATCGCAAGGCCGATGCCGATGACGGTCGCAAACAGCGCGAAGAACACCTGAAAGCCGGTGCGCAGCCGCAGCGCCAGCAGCCGCGGGTTCCATTCGGCTTCGAAGAACTGGTACTCGGCCTCAAGCTTCTTCTTTTGGACCTGCAGCACCTCGGTCTGCTTGCGAAACATCGCGACCGTTTCGGCGGCTACTTCAGGGTTCTGACTTGCCAGGTTGGCGGCAACGGCCGCGACGATGGGTTCGGTTCCACCCTCGGTCGGGTCTATCTTTTCTTCTTCGCCCCCGAGTACCCCGTCGAGCAAGCCTTCCGCCACGTCGGTCTCCTTGCGGCTGCCCTGCTAGAGCGTGCGCGCCATCACGATCAGGGCCAGGCCGCTCAGGAAGCAGGCAAACATCGCGGCGAGCAGCCTGGAGGTACCTGGCGGCGCGTGACGGAATTCCTTCCAGATGAATACCCCCCAGAAGGCAGCCACCATGGTGGCACCCTGCCCGAGTCCATACGAAATCGCGAAACCGGCGCGTCCCGATGCGATGAGGTTGAACGACATGCCGATTCCCCAGATCACGCCACCGAGGATGCCGGTCAGGTGGGTATTGAAACTGCCACGAAAATAGTCCGCGAAGCCCACCGGGGCGCCGACGAACGGCTTCTTCATCGCCAGCGTGTTCCACAGGAAGCTGCTCAGGAACACGCCGGCCGCGAATAAGAACACCGCCGCGTACGGGCCCATCTGGCCGCCAGCCGCATGCGCAGGGTCCGGGTACATCGCCGCGGCCACGAAGCGATAGAACATGCCCATGAAAATGCCGCTGGCGACCGAGAGCAGCAGTCCCTTCGTGGTGACGCCTGCGACCCCCGCGGACAGGCGGCGGTAGGCAACGGCATCCAGCACGATCGCCAGCGTCACCAACCCCAACCCCAGCGCGAGCAGCACCCCGTTGCCCACCGGCGCGGCGAGGTAGTTCACGATCACCCCGATCAGCAGCGCCAGTCCGATCGCGACCGGGAATGCCACCGCCATGCCGGCGACCTCGATGGCAGCGACCAGCAGAAGGTTGGCGAGGTTGAAAATAGCTCCGCCGAGCAGTGCGGATGCGATGCTGCTGCTGGATGCCTGAGACAGGTCGGCGATGAAGCCGCGGCCCTCGGTGCCGGCGCTGCCCAGGGTAAGTCCCAGGACGAGCGTCAACAGCGGCACGCCCAACGAGTAATCCCAGTAGAACAGCTCGAAGCGCCAGTCGCTGCCCGCAAGTCGTCGGGTGTTGGCCCACGAACCCCAGCAAAGCATCGTGATGACGCAGAAGACGACCGCGAGCGCATAGTTATGGACGACGAACATTGAGCAACCCCGCTGATAGTCGTGCGAATGACAGGCTTAGGGCGACCTTAGGGCGACGAGCATTTCAGCTAGCGGGCTGGCCCGCCATGCCTGGCTCGCTGCGCTTCGAAGTCGGCTCGCTTGGGAAAAGATTTCTGGGTTCCTACCCGGGTCGTGGACAGCGCCGCATAAACATTGGCGTTGGCGACTGATTCGCGTTCGGATAGACCCTCGGCGAGAAACACCGCCAGGCTGCCGATAAAGGCGTCGCCGGCGCCGGTGGTGTCGACAGCGGTCACGGTAAAAGCCGGCACGTGCACGCTGCCCTCGGGACCTGCGATCAGTGAACCGCGTGCCCCCAGCGTGATGACCACGCGACGAAAACCCTTCTCCAGCAGCGCCGTCGCACAGGCACCGGCCTGCTCCAGGGTGTGCACCGGTTGGCCGACCAACAGCTCGGCTTCGGTCTCATTCGGTATGAAATAGTCCGCCGCCGCCAGGCTGGCGAGATCTGCCGGCAGCGCCGGCGCCGGGTTGACGATACAGCGGATCTTATGATCCCGGGCGAAGCGCACCGTGTGGTAGATCGTCTGCAGCGGAATCTCGAATTGCAGAATGATGGTATCGACTGTGCCCAGCAGCGCCGCGGCCGCATCGACATCGGCCGGGTTCAGCAGGTCGTTCGCGCCCTTGACGACGATGATCCGGTTCTGGCCGCTCGGTTCGACCAGGATGGTCGCGGCGCCGCTGGATACGCCCTTGACCATCTGTACATGGGTGGTATCGATTCCAAACGATGCAAAATTCCTGATGGTCGCATCGCCAAACAGGTCATCACCGACCTTGGCCAGCATCAGGACTTCAGCCCCGCACAGCCGGGCGGCGACCGCCTGATTGGCGCCCTTGCCGCCAAACCCCAGATCGAAGCGCTGGCCGAACAGCGTCTCGCCCGGGCGTGGAAATACGCTGCTGAAGGTAGTCAGATCGATGTTGGCACTGCCAACGACGGCAATCCGGGGGATGCTCGCCATGCTGTTTTTCTCCGATCCTCAGGCGCCTATCTTAACCGTCCGCGGGTCGCAAAGTCGCCGTCGCCCGACTATCGTCAGTCCGGTACGCTAGCGGGCGGATGCCGGCGGTGTTGCTATCATCGCGCGCCTATGTCGAACCTGTCGCAACTTGCCGAGCAGATGCTGCTCGATAACAGTGCCGCCGCGTGGCTGTACGCGGCGGCGGCTTTCCTGCTGACCTTCACCGTGCTGCCGCTGGTACGCGGCTACCTGCGCGCGCGCCGGCAGCGCTACGCCGATCGCGACCTGCCGCTGGCGGTGGCGCTGTTCGCGCACCTGGCCGATCGCACCAGTCGCGTGGTGCTGTGGATTCTCGCGCTGTATGCGGCCGATCGCATCCTGACGCTGCCCCAACGGGTCGACCAGGCCCTGCATATCGCGATTGTCGTCGGCTGCTGGCTGCAGATCGGCATCTGGGCCGCGGCGGCGGCACGCTTTGCGCTGCACCGGCGCGAGACCCGAAGCGGCGATGCGCGCCTGAGCGGCACCATGGACGTGGTGCTGTTCGTGCTGGCACTGATCATCTGGATCGTGGTCGCGCTGCTGGCGATGGAGAATCTGGGTATCAACGTCGGGCCGCTGATCGCCGGCCTGGGGGTCGGCGGCATCGCGATCGCACTGGCGGTGCAGGCAATTCTCGGCGACCTGTTTGCGTCGCTGTCGATCGCGCTCGACAAGCCGTTCGTGATCGGCGATTCATTGCGCGTGGATAGCTTCGAAGGCACGGTGGAGCAGATCGGCATCAAGAGCACGCGCCTGCGCAGCGTCACCGGCGAGCAGATCGTGCTCGCCAATGCGGATCTGCTCAAGAGCCGGGTGCGCAACCTCGGGCGCGCGAGCGAGCGGCGCGCGCTGTTCACGCTGAACCTCGCCTACGACACGCCGGTCGAAAAACTCGACCAGGTGCCGAAGCTGGTCGAGCAGGCGGTCGCGAGCTATCCGGGCACGCGCTTCGTGTATTGCCGGCTGCGCGAACTGGGTGAATCGGCGCTGCTGTTCGAAGTGTGCTTCTTCGTCGAGAACGCGCCGGCGCGCGACCTGGGCGCGGCGCAGGACCAGGTGAACCGCCAGATCCTGCATTCGTTCGCCGGCATCGGCATCGAATTCGCCTATCCGACGCGCACGCTGCTGATGCGCGAGCCGCCTGGCGCCGAGGCGGATCGGGGGCGCGCTAGCTCGCGCTGAACGGGGTCGGGGGTGAGTAGGCGGCGAACTTCGGCCGCCAGCGCGCCAGCGCGCCGATCACCGGAATTCGATTGAGGCCGCGCAGCAGGCCGTGCGCATCGATCCATTCGGCGTAGCGCTGGTACACCGGATCGAGCGCCAGGTGCCGTTCCTCGGTCTTGGCGCGCAGGTAGTAGATCAGGTTCAGCAGCCCGAGCAGCAGGCAGCGCCGCAGCGTCGCCTCGACGCCGCCGGTGATCATGAACGGGGTCGAGATAAGCCACCAGGACAGGTTCTTTGCCAGATAGGCCGGATGCTTGGTGTAGCGATACGGCCCGTTGGTGATGATGCCGCGATGAGTCAGGTTCGAGAAGCGCGCGCCGAACGCGATCGTAGCCCACACATACACGGCGACCAGGAACAGGATCAGGCAGCCCCATAGATCGAACAGCCACGCCGGCTCGTGAAACCATACCCCCCACGACAGTCCGGTGTCGTAGTCGATGTATTGCTTGCTGATCAGCGACCAGAACGGCTGGTAGCACACCAGCGCAGTGACCCAGCCGAACATCGTGGGTTCGGTCGAGCGGATATGCGTGTCGGCCGCCTTCAGCGACATCAGGTAGGTCATCGACACCAGGCTGACGTCGACGAAGTACATCGAGAAATAGGCCCAGTCGTACACGCCCTGGAAGTTGTGCAGCAGAGTCAGGTCGTAGTGCAGCAGCTTGTTCAGGTTATCGCAGAAATAGGTGAACATCAGCGGCAGGAAAAAACCCTTCACCAGCCAGCCCAGCAGATGCTGGCCAATCAGCGCAAGATCGAGGCCGCGCCAGCGTCCGAGCAGCAACTGGCCCAGCTGCCACAGCCCATCCAGCGGCTGCGCCATGCGCCGATCGACAAAATAAATATACGGCGCGGCCAGCACCGCCCACGCCGGCAGCAGCAGCTTGAGTGCCGCGTAGTAGTTGCCGTAGAACTGCTCGCCCTGGTTGTACTCGGGGAACACCCAGTACAGCAGTGCGATGAAACCGAGACTGCCGGCGAGACCGACGCACTTGATGGCCACGCGCGGCAGGTTTCCGGGTCCCGGCACCTGCGCCAGCGCATGCCGCTGTACCTTCTGCCACAGCAGATCCGGCACGAATATGCCCAGCGCGGCAGCGCCCATGACGATCAGAGCCAGGTACGCAATCTGCTCGAATGGCGGCCAGAAGTTCAGCACCGCGACCGATGCGAGCATGGTCACGACACCGCTCCAGGCGACAACGGCGTGGGTGGCGGACGGCGGCAACGGCGTGCCTGGGACGGGCTTCATGGCGCCATTGTGCCATTGCCGCTCCGATGCCGGCGCTGGCGTTCTGCTAACCTAGATCGCTCACGATGGATTACCCAGTGTAGATGCGTGAGCTCACCCCACCCACTGGCGCCCAACCGACTGGTGCCCAACCGACTGGCGCCGCAACAGCCATCACTGCAAGCGCGCGGGGATAACTGGCTGCGCTGGGCCTTCGGCGTGGTGCTGTTGTGGCGGCTGCTGTTTCCGTTTTTTGATTCGCCGCTGTTGCACCTGTTTTCCGATCCCGCCCGGCACTGGTCCAACGGCGGACGCTTGTTCCTGCCGGATCTGATCGGCGCCGGTGATCCGTTTCTCTATCAGCTGTGGATCTACCTGTTGCGCGCGGCAAGCCAGGGTGACCAGCCGAGCGTGGTGCTGGGCTGCGGGCTGCTGTGCGCCGCAATGCCTTACGGCTGGTACCGCGCACTGCACGAATTGCTGCCGCGCCGAGCGGCGCTGATCGGCGGCCTGATCATCGGCATGATTCCGGCGTTCCTCGGCATCTATGCCTATTTCATGACCGAGACACTGCTGCTGACGCTGACCGGCTACGCGTTCTGGGCGACCTTTCGCGCCGCGCGCAAGCACACGGTGGCGGCATTCGCGCTGGCGAGCGGCCTGTGGACGTGCGCGCTGTTCACGCGCAGCATCGCGCTGCCGATGGCGCTGCTGTGCCTGTCGACGCTGTGGCTCACGCAGCAGCAGCGGCTCGCCAAGGCAGTCACCGCGCTGGCGATAGTCATGCTGCTGGCACTGCCGGCCGGATTGCACGCCCGCTCGACGCTGGGTTTTTTCGCGCCGCTCGGCAATTTCTACCTGTCGCAGATCTACAGCGCCAGCGGCAGGCACGACATCAGCATCAACGCCGGACCGCTCGGCGGCTGGGGTTTCGGCACGCCGAGCTTTTACAATCCGACCTTCTATCCGTTTTCCAGCTGGACTACCGCTCGGCAGGGGACGGCTTACATCACGATCGATGTCACGCGCGGGCGCGCAAGCTGGATCGCGGAGAGACAGCGCATCGAAAGCCTGCGCACCTTTCCGTGGTGGCGCCAGTACTGGGAGAATCTGATCTATCTGCTGTTCGGGCAGAGCTGGCCCGACAACGATCCGAATGCCTTGAGCGGTCTGGCGACGGTATGGACACGCTGGCTGTGGCCGCCGCTGATGCTGGTGGTCGCGTGGGGTGCAGTGCGCGGGCGGTTCAGGGCTTGGGACTGGCTGCTGCCGCTGTGCGCGCTCGGCATGCTGCTGTCGCTGGCATTGCAGCGCGACGGCATCATCGAGGGTCGCTACCGCAAACCGATCGACCCGGTGCTGGTGGCGGCCGCCATCGTGCTCTACTACCGCACGCGGCCGGGGCAGGCCGGTGCCGGAGCCGATGCGATGTCTTCCTACGACCAGAGCTTCTTCGAGTACGTCAATGCGAGCGCCGGCGCGGCGGCCAGGCGCATCGTGCCGCTGCTGCAGCAGCAGCTCGCCCCAAGCTCGGTGCTCGACGTCGGCTGCGGCCAGGGCGCGTGGCTGGCGGTGTGGCACGGCAACGGCGTGCAGGATCTGTCCGGCGTCGACGGATCGTATGTCGATCACGGCCGGCTGCTGTTTGCGCCCGAGCGCTTTTACGCACATGATTTGCGCCAGCCATTCGACCTCGGGCGCAGGTTCAGCCTGGTGCAGTGCCTGGAGGTGGCCGAGCATCTACCCGCGAGCAGCGCTGTGCCGCTGATCGACAGCCTGATCCGGCACGGCGAGGTGATCGTGTTTTCCGCCGCACCGCCCGGTCAGGGCGGCCACGAACATGTCAACGAACGCAGCTATGACTATTGGCGCGCGCTGTTCCACGATCGGGGCTACCTGGCGCTCGATTATCTGCGGCCGCACATCCTGTCCGATCCGCGGATCGACCGCTGGTATCGATACAACACGCTGCTGTACGTGAGTCGCGAGGCGATGCCGCGTCTGAGCGAAGCCCTGCAGGCGAGCCTGCTCGCGCCCGGCCCGGTGCCGGACCTCGCGCCGCTGGCCTATCGGATCAGAAAGCGGTTGCTCAGCCGGGTGCCGGTGCCGCTGATGACGGCGATCGCGCGGATGAAGGAGCGCATCACCCGGGGGAGCGCATGACGTTGTCATCGGTGTGGATGCTGCTGGCAGCATCACTGGCCGCCGCCTGCGGGCAGCTGCTGTTGAAGCTAGGCGCACAGCACCGCATCCATGCGGTGGAGTTCCTGAATGCCCCGATCGCGATCGGGCTGCTGCTGTACCTGTGCGGCACGCTGTTGTGGATTTACGTGCTGTCGAAGGAGAAACTGGTCGTGGTGTACGCGTTCACGGCCCTGACCTTCGTGCTGGTCTACCTCGGTGCCGTGCTGACGCTGGGCGAAAGCCTGACGCTCAAGGCCGGCGCCGGCGTGGTGCTGGTGCTCGCCGGTCTCTACCTGCTGGCCAGCTGATGAGCGGGCCCGACAGCGAAGTCGCCGTCATGGCTGCGCCCGAGCGCCCGGCCGTCAGCTTCATCGTCCCGTGCCACAACGAGGAGCTGGTGGTCGAAGCTGCCGCTCAGGCACTGCTCGAATTGATCGAGCAGCAGCACGACATCGGCCGCTGTGGTCCCCGAAGCATGGTGCTGCTGGTGGACGACGGCAGCAGCGACCGGACCTGGGAGCTGATCGAGCAGCTCACGCTGGCACATCCGGGCCGCATCGCCGGGTTGCTGCTATCGCGCAATGTGGGCCACCAGCACGCGCTGCTGGCCGGGTTGAGCATCGCGCCCGGCGATGTGCTGATCAGCATCGATGCCGATCTGCAGGACGATCTGGGCGTGATACCGCAGATGCTCGACTACTATCAGCAGGGCCACGACATCGTGTACGGCGTGCGGCGCGGGCGCCCGACCGACACCCGGCTGAAGCGAATGACCGCCGCCTGGTTCTACCGTCTGATGCGCCGGCTCGGCGTGGACGTGATCGACAACCACGCCGATTACCGCCTGATGAGCCGCCGCGCCGTTGAAATGCTGCGCCGGTACGACGAAGTCAACCTGTTCCTGCGCGGCATCGTGCGCCTGATCGGCTTGCGTTCGGCGCAGGTGCTCTACGATCGGCGCGAACGCGCGGCCGGCTCGAGCAAATACTCGCTGTCGCGCATGTCGGGCCTGGCCATCGACGGCATCACGTCGTTCTCGGCGGTACCGCTGCGGGTGATTTCGATGCTGGGACTGTTGACCTCGCTGTTCGCGCTGGCGGTCAGCGTCTGGGTGCTGGTGGTCGCGCTGACCAATCCCTCGGCGGTGCCGGGTTGGGCCTCGACCGTACTGCCGGTCACGTTCATTGGCGGCGTGCAGATCCTCTCGATCGGCGTTCTCGGTGAGTACATTGGCAAGATCTACATGGAGACCAAGCGCCGGCCGCGCTTCATCGTCGATCGCATCGTCGGTCTGCCCGGGGATGATTCGGAGCGCGATGCGCAGCGCCGGCAGTAAATCAGCTGTCCGGCGGCAGGCTGTCCTGCGGCAGGAAGATCCACAGCAGGATATAGATCAACAGTCCGGCGCCGAAATACAGCAGCGTCAGGCAGAAGATAATGCGCCAGGCCCAGGACGGCAGGTCGGTATTATTGCCCAGCCCGCCGCACACGCCGCCGAACACCCGATCAGTGCGCGAGCGCGCAAGCTGATGCAGAAAAGAGCGGTGCGAGCCGCTGCGCGTGCTCGGGCTCTCATCCAGCACCTGCGCCTTGGCGCGCGTGAATTCCTCGTCGCTGATCGTGCCGCGATCGCGCAAGCTCTGCAGCCGCTCGAGTTCTTCTGCCACGCCCATGGCGGCGAGATTAGCAGGCGCCACCGGGGCTGCGCACGCCCATGTCCAGGGTCCCTACCAGCTCCGCGATCGAATTCAGGCCGTGCCAGCCGAGGTATTGCGCCAGCCCGCTGTTGACCGTCTGGCACAGCAGCGGGTCGTAGAACAGCGCCGTTCCAAGGCCCACGGTGCTGGCCCCGGCCACGATGAACTCGAGCGCGTCCTGGACGCTGGCGATGCCGCCCTGGCCGATGATCGGAATGCCCTTGGGACCTGCGATTTCATAGACTTCCCGCACCTTGAGCAGCGCAATCGGCTTGATCGCCGGGCCCGACAGACCGCCCTGGCCGTTGCCGAGCAGCGGCCGCCGTGTCGCCAGATCCAGCGCCATGCCGGTCACGGTGTTGATGACCGCCAGCCCATCAGTGCCCGCCTCGATGCACAGGCGCGCGTTCTCGCGGATGTCGGCCTGATTCGGCGACAGCTTGGTGATCAGTGGTTTGCTGGTCACGCGGCGACAGGCTTCGACCACGCGAGCGGACATCTCCGGCACGTTGCCGAACTGCACGCCGCCCTGCTTGATGTTGGGGCAGGAGATGTTGATCTCGATCGCATCGATGCGCGATTGATCGAAGCGGCGCGTGACTTCCACGTACTCCTCGATGGTGGAGCCGCAGACATTCGCTATGAATCGGGTTTCGCTGAAGTCCAGCGTTGGCAGGATGCGCTCCACCACCGCATCCACACCGGGATTCTGCAAGCCGATGGCGTTGAGCATGCCTGCAGGGGTTTCATATACCCGGTGCGGGGCGTTGCCCAGGCGCGGCTGGCCGGTGGTTCCCTTGAGCACAATGGCGCCCGCGTCGCGGTTGCTGAAGCCCTCGACGCGCGTGTACTCCTCACCGAAGCCGACGCAGCCCGACAGCAGGACGATCGGCGATGCCAGCTCGAGCCCGCAAAAGCGCACCGCCAGCGATGGCGAGAGCGATGAGGGTCGTGACCGGTCCGCGACGGGTGCGTCCATGCGCGGATTATCGCCGATCTCGGCCTCGATCGCTTAGGCTAGCGCCGTGTTTCACGTGATTCTCCACCAACCCGAGATCCCGCCGAACACCGGCAACGTCATCCGGCTGTGCGCCAATACCGGCTGCACGCTGCATCTGATCGAGCCGCTCGGATTCGACCTGGACAGCCCGTCGGTACGGCGGGCGGGACTCGACTATTCGGAGCTGGCGGTCGTGCGCCGGCACCGCAGCATCGAGCAGTGCCTGCAGCAGCTGTCCGGCGTGCGTGTATTCGCAGTCGAGACCGGCGCCGGGCGTCATTACTCCGAGCCTCAGTACCGCCCGGGAGACACGTTCTTGTTTGGCGCGGAGACACGCGGGCTGCCGGCCGCACTGCTGCGCACGCAGCCGCCGGAGCGGCGCCTGTGCATTCCGATGTGCCGCGGCAATCGTAGCCTCAATCTGGGCAATGCCGTCGCCGTGGTGGTCTATGAGGCCTGGCGCCAGAACGGTTTCGCGATGGCGGGCCCCGCTGCCGGGCTGACCGCGGCTAATCGAACTCCGGCCTGATCGGCCGCATCATCAGGCCGCGTACCACATGTTCGGCCGGCAGCTTTTCATACAGCACGCCATAGATGCCTTCCGCGATCGGCATCACCACGTGTTCGCGTGCGGCGACGCGACGCAAGGCTGCGGCTGCGTGGTAGCCCTCGACCACCTGGCCGATTTCGAACAGTGCCAGCGCGACCCCGGTACCCTGGGCGAGCGCGAGACCGAAACGCCGATTGCGCGAGTGGTCGTCGGTACAAGTCAGCACCAGATCGCCGAGGCCGGCAAGGCCCATGAATGTCTCGCGCTGCGCGCCCAGCGCAACGCCCAGCCGCGTCATCTCGACCAGGCCTCGGGTGATCAGCGCAATACGGGTATTGGCACCGAATCCGAGCCCGTCCGACAGCCCGGCACCGATGGCCAGCACGTTCTTGACCGCGCCGCCGACTTCGACACCGGTGATGTCGGTCGAGGTATAGGCGCGAAAATTGGTGGACGACAGATCGTGCGCCAGCGTCTCGGCGTAGTCGGCATCCGCTGACGCAATGGTCATCGCCGTCGGCAGGCCCTCGCCGACTTCGGCGGCGAAGGTCGGGCCCGACAGCACGGCCACGGCGCGTCCGGGGCCCAGTACTTCGCGCGCCACCTCGTTCGGCAGCTTGCCGCTATCGAGCTCGAAGCCCTTGGTCGCCCAGCACAGCCGCGTTTGGCGCCGTAGCAGCGGCTTGAGCTGCGTCAGCAGCGCGCGAAAGGCGTGGCTCGGCACCGCGATCAGCACCTCGTCCACGTCATCGATCGCCGCCTCGAGCTCGCCGATCAGCTGCAGGCTCTCGGGGAAGGCGACATCCGGCAGGTAGCGACGATTGCTGCGCTCGCGCGCCATCATGGCGACATGGCTGTGATCGCGGCCCCAGAGACGCGCGGGCCGTCCGGCACGGGCGCACTGGATTGCCAGTGCGGTACCCCAGGAGCCGGCGCCGAGCACCGCGATGTCGGCGTGCACGAACGGGGTGGCCGACACGCGAGTGAACTCCTCTAGTTCCTGGTCTGGCCTGCGCCCTCGTTCTGCGAGCTGGCGTACAAGGCGTCGAAGTTGACCGGCGGCAGCAGCAGCTGCGGGAAGCCGCCCTGGCTTACCAGCTGCGACACCACCGCGCGCGCGTAGGGAAACAGCACGTTCGGGCAGATGCTGCCGATCGCACGCTTGTATTCCTCGGCCGACAGGTTCTGCATCACGAAAGCGCCCGCCTGCTTGACCTCGACCAGAAACAACGTCTGCTCCGCCTGCTTGGCCGAAACGGTGATGGTCAGTACCACTTCGCGCAGATCGCCGCTGATCGGCTGGACCGTGGTGTTCAGGTCGAGCGAGATCTGCGGATTCCATTCGCCGTTGCCGCGCGGACCCTGCGGCGACTCGAACGAGCAGTCCTTCAGGTACACGCCCTGCAGCGCCAAGGTGGTGTTGGGCGCTGCGGTATCGGTCGCGGCGGGAGCTTGTTCATTGGCCATTTGGTGAACCTTGTTGCCTGGGTGCTCAGATCAGCGCTGCCGCAGCAGCGGATCCAGCCCGCCGGCCGCATCGAGCGCATAGAGCTCGTCCCAGCCGCCGACGTGACGCTCGCCGATGAAGATCTGCGGCACAGTGTACTGGCCGCAGCGGCGGATCATATCCTCGCGCTGCCCGGGCTGGGTCTCGATATCGATTTCCTGGACCGCCACGCCTTTGCCCTTCAGCAGCTCGCGCGCCTGCTCGCAATACGGGCACCAGGATTTGGCGTACATCAGCACCGGTGCGGCGGCGGCTGTCGCGGCATCGCTCATCCGCGCGCCAGCGGCAGGTTTTCGGCGCGCCAGGCGCTCAGGCCGCCGCGCAGGTTGAACACCTTGGTGAATCCCTGCTGCGTCAACGCTCGCACCGTTGCCGCCGCGGTGCTACCGCGGTCGCAATAGACGATCAGCGGGCGCTCCTTGTATTTCTTCAGCGCGTCGCCGGCGCTGGCGATCTGCGCGGCGTCGAAGTGGCGCGCGCCGCTGATGTGGCCTTGCTGGAAGGCCTGCTGCGCACGCAGGTCGAGAACCGTGGCGCCCTGGTTCATCAGCCGGATAACGTCCTGGGGTGCCAGCGCAGCGACGCTCTGGGCGCGTAGCCGCATCTCGTAGGCCAGTACCGCGGCGGCGGCGGCGAGCGCGAACGCGGCAAGCCACGGATGGTGGTTGAAATAGTCGATCAGTCGGTCCATCGCCTCACGCACTGGTCCGGTTGAGCAAGCCTTTCATTATAACCGCTCGCGATCGGGCCGGGCCCGAAGGATGCGCGCCCAGGCGCTGCAGACGCAGCGCGACCCACGTGGAATACTCGCTTATGCGGTCAGCTTACCTCGCCCCGATTGCGATGCTGGTGGCGCTGCTATGGCTGCCGCCGGCCCCGCTCGATGCCGCCGCGCAGGGCAAGACCGAAGCCGAGCTTCGGGCCGTGCGCGAGAAAATCGAGCGCATAACGCAGCAGGTCAGCCGTGACGCGCTCGACCGCGACCGGCTGTCGGGAAATCTGCGCGCGGCCGAACTGTCGCTCGGGCGCGCTCGCCTCGAGCTCGAGCATGCCAATCGCGAGTATGCGGACCGCAGCGCCCGCCGCGGCGCGCTGGCGCAGGAGCGGCTGCAGCAGCAGCAGGTGCTGGTGAATGAGCGCGCGGCACTCGCCGGACAGCTGCGCGTGGCCTACATGATCGGGCGCCAGGAACCCCTGAAGCTGCTGCTTAATCAGCAGGACCCGCTGCATAGCGGCCGGCTGTTCGCCTATTACGGCTATATCGGCCGCGCCCGTGCCGATCAGATCGCGCACATCCAGGTGCAGGTGCAGCGTCTGGATGGCCTCGACCAGCAGCTGCAGCAGCAGCAGGCCGAGCTGGCGACGCTCAAAGCGGCACAGCAGCAGCAGACGCAGCAGCTCGAGCGCTCGCGCAATGACCGGCAACAGGTGCTGGCGACGCTGACCGCCGCGGCGCGCACGCGCGAGCAGAGTCTGGCGCGGCTGAAGAGCCAGCAGGCCGGTCTGGAAGGGCTGCTCAAAGAACTGAACCGCTCCCTTAAATCGGTCGCACCGCCCGACAATGCCACCGCGTTCGGCCGCTCACGCGGCCTGCTGCCGTGGCCGGTCGCAGGCCGGTTGACGGCGCAGTTTGGCGATACGCGCGCCAGCGGCGTGAAATGGGAAGGCGTCGTCATTGCCACCGAACGCGATGCGCCGGTCAGGGCGGTGTCGGCCGGGCGCGTGGTGTACGCGGATTGGTTACCGGGGATGGGACTGCTCGAGATCCTCGACCACGGCGAGGGGTATATGAGCCTCTATGGGCACAATGACCGGCTGCTCAAGGCTGCGGGCGAATCGGTCGGTGCCGGAGAGGCGATCGCCGCGGCCGGGGATACCGGCGGCCGGGCCGCCCCGGAGCTGTACTTCGAGATCCGCCGCGGCGGCAAACCGGTGAATCCTGCCCCCTGGTTCAAGGCCCGCAACCCCACCCCCTGAGGGCCGCTAGCCCTGCGGGCGGACCGGCATCACGATCCGAAAGCCCGTGAGCGCCCGATCTCGGTTTTGATGAGGGAAAAGCGACATCCGTCAAGGATTATGGTCGCTCGGGCGGCGATGCTGTGTTCCACAGGAATTACGAGAAAGCATGAATATACCCGTGCCCGTGCGCCCGGCCATCGCCGATGCATCGTTGGAGCCCTACGCGCAGCTGTTGCGCGCGTTGTTGCCGCGCATGAACAGCCTGAGCGTTTTCAACGCGCTCGGCGAGCTGTACTGGTCCACCGAGATGTCGGTCGAACCGGCGTTGACGGCGCTGCTTCCGCACACCATCCGCAGCGCCGAGACCGACGCCAGCAGCAACGGCGAGCAGCGCATGGCGGGCAACGAGCCGACCTATCTGTTCTGGTTGCGGCGCGATGACGCCGCCGAGCCGCCGACCCCGTTGGCGGTGGTCGCGATCAGCTTCAAGCCGGGCAATGCCGACGCCGATCTGCGCGCGTTTTCATTTGTCCAAGCGCTGGTAAAACCCGGAATCGAATGCCTGCGGCGCGAACTGATGGCACGCGACAAAATCCTGAATCTGAACAGCTCGCTGCTCGAGCAGGACAATGATCTCGACATGCTGCTGTCGATCACCGGCGGCACCGATAACAAGCCGGAGAGCGCCGGCGACTTCAAGGCCATCGTCAATCGCGCCACCGAGCATCTCAAGGTCGGCCTGTCGGCGCTGATCGTGCCCGAGAAGGGTATCGCGCTGGTGCAGGTGTCGGCCGAATCGCCGATCGACACCTCGATACTTGCCAAGGCGCATCGGCACCTGCTGTCGATGGCGCAGATGCGGCACAAAGCCACCATCGTCAATCGCATGGTGCTCACCGTCGGCACCGTCTCGAGCGCCTACCGCGTGCTGGTGTGCCCGGTGCTGCGTGCCGACGGCAACACCATGGGCGTGCTGGCGCTGTTCCGGACCGAATCGGCGCCCGAGTTCACCCCGCACTACGCCCGGCTCACCGAGCTGCTGGCCAGTCGCGTGGGTACGATCATCGGCCACAGCTACGACGCGCTGACCAGCCTGCTTACCCGTCCGGCGTTCGAGCAGCGCGTCGGCAGTGCGTTGCAGGAAGTCGGCGGCACGCAGCGCTGCTGGAGCGCGCTGTCGATCGACATCAATCGCATGCACGTCATCAACGACAACTACGGCATGCACATGGGTGATCGCGTGATCGCCCAGCTCGGCGAGCTGATCCGGACACGCCTGCCGCCGGGCGCGATCGCCGCGCGCATCTCGGGCGACCGCTTCGCGATCCTGCTGCCGGCTGCGTTGCAGGACGCCGCCAAGTTTGCCGAGGCGCTGCGCGCCGGGGCCGAGGACCTGGGCGCCGTATTCGGCGATGGCAAGATGTCGGTCTCGGTCAGTATCGGCGTGTCGGCGGTCGATCCGCGCTCGAAGGAATTCGTGCATGCCTTCGCGGCTGCCGAGACCGCCTGCAAGGCTGCCAACGACCGCGGCCGCAATCGCGTCGAGCTGTACCAGGAGGCGGACGAGAGCATCGTGCGCCGCTTCACCGATATCAATCTGATCGCCGACCTGCGCGCGGCGATCGCGGAGAACCGGCTGGAACTCAACGCCCAGCTGATCGTGCCGCTCGGCAAGCACGAAGGACCCCCGCATTTCGAGATCCTGCTGCGCATGATCGGCGAGAACGGCGAGATCGTCGGCCCGGATCATTTCATGTCGGCGGCGCATCGCTACCAGCTGATGCCGACGCTCGACCGCTGGGTGATCGAGCACTCGCTCGAGATGCTCAAGCCGCATGCCGAGCTGCTGCGTGCCAGCCAGATCGTGTTCGCGATCAATTTCTCCGGCCAGTCGCTGCAGGACGCCGATTTCACCGCGCACGTCGTGCGCATGATCGAGAGCAGCGGGCTGGATCCGCAGATGCTGTGTTTCGAGCTGACCGAGAGCGCGGCCATCGGCAACCTCAACCGTGCCGAGGAGCTGATGCGACGGCTGCGCAAACTCGGCTGCAATATTGCGCTGGATGACTTCGGCACCGGTTTGAGCTCGCTGGCGTACCTGCGTACGCTGCCGATCGGCATGCTCAAGATCGACGGCAGCTTCGTGCGCGATGTGCTCAAGGATCCGCGCGCGGAATCGATGGTGCAGGCGATCGCGCAGCTGGCGCGCTCCATGTCGCTCACGACCGTGGCCGAGTATGTCGAGACCGACGAGATTCGCACCCGCATTACCGCCCTGGGCGTGGATTACGGCCAGGGATTTGCCATCGGCAGGCCGGTACCACTGGTGGACGTCGTGGCCGAATTGCCACTGTACGCGGCCGCAGCACAACCGAGCGGTGTCTGGCCGGCCAGCGCCAGCGCCGCATGAGCGGCCGGCCACCGGCGGCTGACGGCCGTTGCTCCAATTTGGGTCCGCGGCCCTGGCCTTGTACTATCCGGATTATGTCGCCGCGCGCACGCCTGCTGCTTGCCCTGTTCGTGGGTCTCCTGGTCGGCCTATCGCTGTCGGTAGCCTCCCGGGTAGCGGCCGAACGCAGCCCCGGGTCGGCCGTTGCCGCCGCGCCTGCCGCCGCCGGGGTGGCGCTGCCGTGGAAGGATGCGCGACTGCTGGCCGAAGTGATGCAGCGGGTGCGCGACAACTATGTCGATCCGGTCGAATACCACCAGCTGATGCAGAACGCCATCCGCGGCATGGTCGAGGCGCTGGACGATCATTCGACGTTCCTGACCCCGGATGAATTCGACGACATGAAGGTCAGCACCAGCGGTACCTATGCCGGCATCGGTGTCGAGGTGGTAGCGGGCAACGGTGGCGTCAGCGTCGTGCGGCGCATGGCCGGCTCGCCTGCTGAACGTGCCGGTATCCTCAACGGCGACATCATCGTCAGGATCGACGACATCGCGGTCGACCCGGCGGACCTGGACTCGGCGATCGCGCGCATGCGCGGCCCCGAAGGCAGCGCCATCCGGCTCGCGGTGCGGCGCGATGGCTCCTCATCGCTGCTCGAGTTTCAGGTCGAGCGGGCGCACGTGCAACTGCGCAGCGTTGCCGCCGAGTTGCTGACGCCGGATATCGGCTATCTGCGCATCACCAGTTTCACCGACACCACCGCCACCGAACTCGAGCAGGCCGTCGCCACGCTCGAGCACGTGCGCGCCAGGAAGCTCGACGGGTTCATCATCGACCTGCGCAACGATCCGGGTGGCGTACTCGATGCGGCCGTGCAGGTGGCCGATGATTTTCTGGATCACGGCACCATCGTCAGCGCCCAGGGCCGCGCCGCCGACGCGCAGTTTCGCATCGAGGCCAAGCCGGGCGACATCACCAACGGCGCCCGACTGGTGGTGCTGGTCAACGGCGGCTCGGCCTCGGCGTCGGAGATACTCGCTGCCGCGCTGCACGACAACCACCGCGCCACGCTGATCGGCCGCCGCACCTATGGCAAGGGGTCGGTGCAGACCATCATGCCGCTGGCCGATGGCCAGGCACTGAAGATCACCACCTCGCGCTATTTCACGCCCGCCGGCATCTCGATCAACGGCGTCGGGATCCTCCCGGATACGGTGCTCGAGGGGCCCGAACAGCCGCCGGCCGAGATGGACACGGCCAACAACGCCACGCTGGCGCAGCGCGACCCGCAGGTGTCGATGGCACTACAGGCCCTGAGTACGCACGCCGGCCTGGTCGCAGGCCGTGTCAGCGCCGCCGCGGCGCGTTGATGGACCTCTAGGCCGGCATGACACTGCTGCACACGGCAGCCGACCTGGTGTTGCATCTCGATCGTCACCTGATCGAGCTGCTGATGCGCTACGACGTGTGGATCTACGGCATCCTGTTCGCGATCATCTTTGCCGAGACCGGCCTGGTGGTGACCCCGTTTCTGCCCGGCGACTCGCTGCTGTTCGGCGTCGGTGCCCTTGCCGCGGTCGACCGCAGCGGCAGCCTGCAGGTTGGCTGGGCATTCGTGCTGCTGGCGACTGCCGCCGTCGCCGGCAACTCGTTGAACTACGCCATTGGTCGCGCACTGGGTCAGCGCGCGTTCAGCGGACGCTATCGGTTCTTCAAGCTGGCCTATCTGCAGCGTACCGAGGGCTACTTTCGCCGCCACGGCGGCCTGACCGTGCTGCTGTCGCGATTCACGCCGGTGGTGCGCACCTTCGCCCCGTTCGTCGCCGGCATCGGGCGCATGCCATACCTGCGATTCCAGGCATTCAATATTGCCGGTGGGGTATCGTGGGTGGCGTTGTTCATTTTCGGCGGCTTTGCTTTTGGCAATCTGCCATGGGTCAGGAATAATTTCGGGGTGGTGACGCTGCTGGTGATTGGCGCGTCGCTGGTACCGTTGCTGGTGGTGGCGCTGCGCGATCGCGCCAGTCGTGCCGCCGGCGCGGGTAGTTCCTAAAAGGCTGCGCGGCACATGGCGCAACACACTCGCGGTTATGCGCATCGGGTCGATCTGCGCGCCGACATCGCCGATGTCTGGCAGTCGCTGATCGAGCCGGTACGCCTGGCGCGCTGGTACGCGCCGCAGGCGCGCGTGGATGCGCGCGAGGGCGGCAGCTTCTGGATGCGGATCGATGCGGATCTGACGCGCGAGGCGCATATCGACATCTACCAGCCGCCGCGCCGCTTGCGGCTGATCTACATGGCGTTGCCCGGCCAGCCGAGCGAGGACACGGTCATCGTCGATGATTTCCTGCTGCACAGCGAAGTCGCGACAGCGGGGAAAGGCGGCGCGCTGACGATCCTGCGGCTGCTGGGTTCGGGCATTCCGGAAGGAAAGCAATGGGACCCGCTGTACCTGAAGCTGCGCAACGGCTGGGAGCGCGGCTTGCTGCGGCTGAAGGTTTCCCTGGAGCCGGCATCGTCGAAGAAGCCGGCCGCCGCGCAAAAGCCGCCATCGGCGCCGAAGCGATAGCGGTCAGTCTGCACTGAAGGACTCACAGCGTGACGACACCCGGCGCCAGCATTGCCGAAGATCGCACCGAACTGACCTGGCGCGGCCTGGCGCTGGGGGTATTGATCACGCTGATTTTCACGGCGGCAAATGCCTATTTCGGTCTGAAGGCCGGGCTGACCTTCGCCACCTCGATTCCGGCCGCCGTGATTTCGATGGCCATCCTGCGCGGGGTGAAGGGTTCGACGGTGCAGGAGAACAACATCGTGCAGACGGTCGCGTCCGCCGCGGGCACGCTGTCAGCGATCATTTTTGTGCTGCCGGGGCTGGTCATGATCGGGTGGTGGAGCGGCTTTCCGTATGGGGTCTGCTTCGCGGTGTGTGCCCTGGGTGGCGTGCTTGGGGTGATGTACTCCATCCCCCTGCGCCGCGCGCTGGTCACCAATTCCGACCTGCCTTATCCCGAAGGCGTGGCGTGCGCCGAAGTCCTGAAAGTCGGAGCCCGAGGCGACGGCGACGATGCGGCGCGTGGCGTGGCCGCGAGCCGTGCGGGCCTGCTGGCGATCGTGGTTGGCAGCGTTGCCTCGGCCGGCTTCGCCGTGGTGGTAGCAACCCAGGTGTTCGCCAGCGATGTCGCGCAGTACTTTCGCGTCGGCAGCAGGAATGCCACGACTGGTTATGACTTCAGCTTGTCCTTTGCGCTGTTTGCGGTCGGTCACTTGGTTGGGTTGTGGGTTGGGGTGGCGATGCTGGTGGGCGCGGGGATCGCGTGGCTGGGCGCCGTTCCTTACCTGACGAGCGTTCATCCGGCGGCCGGTGCCGCAGCCGCTGTGGCGCAGGCGGTATGGAGCCATCAGGTGCGGTTCATCGGCGCCGGGACCATTGGCGCGGCTGCCATCTGGACCCTGATCAAGCTGATCAAGCCGGTGGCGAGCGGCCTGCACACGGCCATCATCGCCTCACGGGTACGCAAAGCCGGGCTGGCCGAGACCCTGCCGCGAACCGAGCGCGACATCCCCATCGGTATCGTCGCAGGCGTGACTCTGGTTTGCATGCTGCCGATCGGCTGGCTGCTGGGCAGCTTCAGTGTCGCCAGCGGCCTGGGTAGCCAGGCTCCGATCCTGGTCGCTGGCGGAATCATTTATATCGCCCTGATGAGCTTTTTCGTGGCCGCGGTCTGTGGCTACATGGCGGGTCTGATCGGCGCCTCCAATAGCCCGCTGTCCGGGGTTGGCATCCTGGTGGTGGTCGGCGCGGGGCTGCTGCTGGTGATGAGCATCAAGTCTTCGGTGTCGGCGGCCGCCGGTCCTGCGCTGGTCGCCTTTGCACTGCTGGTGACTGCGGTGGTGTTCGCCGCCGCGACGATTTCCAATGACAATCTGCAGGACCTGAAGACCGGCCAGCTGGTCGATGCGACGCCGTGGCGACAACAGGTGGCGTTGATCGTCGGGGTGGCGGCCGGTGCGACGATCATTCCACCGGTGCTCGATCTGCTCAACCACGCCTACGGCTTCGCGGGCGCTCCCGGGGTTGATGCGTCGCGCGCACTGGCGGCCCCGCAGGCAGCACTGATATCAGCCCTGGCGCAAGGCGTCATCCAGGGCAATCTCGATTGGAGCCTGATCGGCACTGGCGCGCTGGTCGGCGTGGGCCTCATCGTGCTCGATGGGATTCTCAGGCGCATCGGCCCTGCGCATCTGCCGCCACTGGCGGTTGGTCTGGGAATCTATCTGCCTACCTCCACGACGCTGATGATCGTCGTCGGCGCCGTGGTCGGTTGGGTTTTCGACCAGCGTGCGGATCGATCCGCCAATCCGGCAGGCACCAGGCAATTGGGCGTGCTGCTGGCCTCGGGAATGATCGTGGGCGAGAGTCTGGTCGGGGTCCTGCTCGCTGCGGTGGTGGTGTTTTCAGGCCGATCCGCACCACTGGCGCTGGTCGGGGAGGCCTTTGCCAGCGATGCCATCTGGGTCGGCGGTATCGTCTTTGCGGTCTCGATCATGGCCCTGTATGCCTGGCTCAATCGCTTGAGCGGCTCGATCGACAATCCGTCGGCCCTATAGGACCCCGGCCATCCAGCGGCGCATCAGCGGCATCGACAGCGCCAGCAGCCCGGCGCTGACGGCGGCAAACCAGAAGATGAACATGTACTGGCCGGGCATCGCTGCCAGGTTGGTCGGATCGAAATCACCGGCGATGCGGCCGGCCAGCAGGTTGCCCAGCGACAGGCTGACGAAAAAGATGCCGAGGCTCTGGCTCACGAAACGCGGCGGCACCAGCTTGGTGGTGACCGACAGGCCGACCGGACTCAAGCACAGCTCGCCCCAGGTGTGCAGCAGGTAGGTGACGGTCAGCCAGCCCATGCCGACCGTGTGGCCGCCCACCACCAGCCGCGCGGCGGCCGCCATGACCACGAAGCCGGCACCCATGCCGAGCAGGCCGAGGATGAATTTCAGCGGCGTCGAGGGATCCAGCCGGCGGCGCGCCAGCTGCACCCACAGGGCCGAGAACAGCGTGCCGAAGACCACGATGTAGATCGGATTGAGCGACTGGAACCAGCTCGCCGGAATTTCCCAGCCGAACAGCTGCCGGTCGGTATAGCGCTCGGCGAACAGGTTCAGCGACGAACCGGTCTGCTCATAGCCGGCCCAGAACAGCACCGAGGCGACGAACAGCACCGCGAGCGCCAGCACCCGCAGCCGCTCGATGCGCGTCAGGCCGGCTGCAAACAGCAGGTAGCCGAAATACAGCACCGCGATGCCGAGGATCGCCTGTGTCGACACCGCCTGCAGCGCCACCGGTGCGACATGCAGTGTGCCGGTCCATACCAACACCACCAGCACGCTGATCACCACCGCCGCGAGCGCAATCCAGCGCAGCGCCGCGCGCGGCGGCGGCCCGGTGAGCGCGGCATCGCCAGCACCCGACATCGGCGCCAGGCCGGCGTCGCCCAGGAGCCTGCGTCCCCACAGAAACTGCAGTACTCCGGCGGCCATGCCGACCGCGGCGGTCATGAAGCCGGCCGGCCAGCCGTAGCGCACCGCCAGCAGTCCGGCGATCAGCGGACCGAGGGTCGCCCCGACGTTGATGCCGACGTAATAAATGGTGAAGCCGGCGTCGCGGCGCGCACCGCCCTCCGGGTAGAGCTGGGCCACCATCGCACTGGCATTGGGCTTGAGCAGTCCGGTGCCGATCACGATCACCAGCAGTCCGAAGAAGAACACTTCGGTGGACGGTGCCAGGCCGAGCAGCAGATGGCCGAGCGTGATCACGATGCCGCCATACAGCACCGCGCGCTGGCTGCCGAGCACGCGATCGCCGATCCATCCTCCGGGCAGGCAGGCCAGAAAGGTGGCGCCGACGTACAGGCCGTAGATCGCGGCCGCGGTGCGGTCATCGAGCCCGAGGCCGCCATGCGCCACCTGGTCCACCAGGAACAGGATCAGCAGCGCCCGCATGCCGTAGAAGCTCAGGCGCTCCCACATTTCGGTAAAGAACAGCGTCGCCAGCCCGGCCGGGTGGCCGAAAATGGTGCGGCTGTGCGCTGGGCTCAAGCGGATTCCTGTCCTCTGGTTTCGGCGGCGGCGCTGCTGCGGCTCAGGATTGCGGCAAACAGGATGCCGCCCTCATACAGCAGGTACATCGGTACCGCCATCGCGGTCTGCGACAGCACATCGGGCGGCGTCAGGATCGCCGCGATGATGAATACGATGATCAGCACGTAGCCGCGCATCGATCGCAGCTTGGCGAGCGGCACCAGGTGGGTGAGCACCAGCAGCACCACGGCAACCGGGGTCTCGAACGCCACGCCGAATGCCACGAACAGCGTCAACGCGAACTGCAGGTAGTTCGACACGTCCGCCATCAGCATCACATTGTGCGGCGTGGTGGCAACGAAGAACCGGAACACCAGCGGAAACACCAGGAAATACGAGAACGCGACCCCGAGATAGAACAGCACGATCGCCGACAGCAGCAGCGGCACTGCGAAGCGCTTCTCGCGCCGGTAAAGGCCGGGCGCGACGAATGCCCAGAGCTGAAACAGCACGTAGGGCATCGCGATCAGCAGGCCGGTGATGAAGGCGAGCTTGAGCGGTGCGGTGAAAGTAGCGGTCACCGTGGTGGCGATCAGCTTCTGTCCGGGCGGCAGCTTGGCGACCAGCGGGGTCGTCAGGAAATCGAATATCGGGTTGGAGTAGTAAGCACAGGGCAGGAATGCAATCAGCACCGCGATGAACGCCCGCAGCAGCCGCGAGCGCAGTTCGAGCAGATGCGAGATCAGCGTGCCTTCCGGCAGCGCGTCATCCGGTTCGCTCATGCACTTCCGCCGGCGGCGGCACCGGCTGCTCGTGATGTTCAGGATGCCCGATGGCTGCGGTCGCGGCGGCTGCAGTCGCGGCGGCGGCAGGCGGCGGCGGCGATGGCGGTGCCGGACCGGGCGGCGTGTGCAGATCGGTGCTGCGCTGGAGCGCGTCGGCCTCCTGTTCCAGCTGCTCGCGGAACTGCCGCGCCATCGCCCGTGCCCGCCCGATCCAGCGGCCGATGGTGCGCGCCAGCCGCGGCAGCTTCTCCGGTCCCAGCACGACCAGCGCGATACCGAAGATCACCAGTATTTCGGAAAAGTCGATCCCGAACATTGCGCGCCGCGAACCGTGGGGTCCCGCCGTCAGACGCGCGGTGTCGTCTTGTTTTCGCTGGCTTGCTCGGCCTTGGTCGAGGCCACCTCGGGGAACTCAGCGTCCTTGGCGGGCGGGGCCTGGATCTGCTTGGCCGGCTCCTCGGTCTCGCCCTCGTTCATCGCTTTCTTGAAGCCGCGGAAAGCCGAGCCCAGGTCGGACCCCAGGGATTTGATCTTCTTGCCGCCGAAGACCAGCAGCACGATCAGCAGAATGAGCAGCAGGTGCTTGGGGGCGAACAGGTCCATGGAAAGCTCCGGTCAGGGCCTTGGGCCCGTAGGGACGGGCAATGATCAATGATAGGGCATTTGGCGCCGCACAACTAACTGGCGCTGAAGGAATTCCCGGCCTGGCGTCACGCTTTGCGGCGCGCCTTCAGGTCTCGAGCCAGAAGGTGACCGGACCGTCGTTGATCAGTGACACCTGCATATGAGCACCGAACAGTCCGCTGGCGACCTCGCCGTGTGACTCGCGTGCGAAAGTCACAACATAATCAAACAGCGCCGCGGCCGCGTCGGGTGCGGCAGCGCCACTGAAGCCGGGCCGGTTACCGCCTTTGGTGTCGGCGGCGAGGGTAAATTGCGGCACCAGCAGCAGAGCGCCGGCACGCTGGCGCAGGCTCAGGTTCATGCGTCCGGCCGCATCGGCAAACACGCGGTAATCGAGTACCCGCTGTAGCAGCCGCTCGGCGGCAACGCAATCGTCGCCGCGAACCACGCCGATCAAGGCCAGCAGCCCGGCGCCGATCTGCCCGGTAATGCGCCCGTCCACCCGTACGCTGGCCTCGGCAACCCGCTGAATCAATGCGATCATGCGGTGGTAAATCCGCGGACCAGACCGTACACTTTGCGCCCGTTTTGGACCCGTTTTGTGGCCATAACGGCCATATTATTCATCAAGTCGAAGCCGGAGTCGGTATGCCCTGGTCCCGTCGTAGCGCGCTTGCAGTCCTGTTCACCGCCGTCGTGCTCGGCTCGAGCGGGGTGACGTACGCGGCTGGCGATGCCGCTCGTGGCAAGGAGCTCTCCTACACCTGTCTGGGCTGCCACGGCATCGAAAGCTACAAGAACGTCTACCCGACCTACAGCGTGCCGGAGCTGGTCGGGCAGCACCCCGAGTACCTCGCCGCGGCACTCAAGGAATACCGCAGCGGCGAGCGCTCGCACGGCACCATGCACCAGCAGGCCGCATCGCTGTCGGATCAGGACATCGAGGACATCGCACAGTACTTCGCCGGACCCGTGCTCAAGCCCGGCACGACCACGGTCGGCACGCCGCCGCCCAAGGTGGCGCAGCTGTGCGTCGCCTGCCACGGCACCGACGGCGTCGGCATCATGGGCGATTACCCGACGCTGGCCGGACAGCATGCCGACTACCTCGCGCGGGCGCTCGTGGAATATAAGAAAGGCGATCGCAAGAACCCGGTGATGCCGAGTTTCATGACCGGCGTTACCGATGCCGAAGTGCAGGAGATCGCGGACTACTACTCGCGCCAGACGCCGGCACTGCGCACCGAGCCGCGGCGCGCGACCATCCTGTCAGCGCAATAACGGCGAGAGAAAATTGGCGGCGGCCTCGAGATAGGCGTCGCGATTTGATTTGCGCGTGAAGCCCTGGCCCTCGTCCGCGGCCGCAAGGTACTGCACCTCGACACCCTCGACGCGCAGGCGCGAGCGCAGCTGCTCCAGCCCATAGGCCGGCACGCCCGGATTGTTGAGCCCCTGCACCAGCAGCACCGGGCGGCGGATTGCCGCCCCGTTTGCAAGGAGAGCGAGCTGCGGCGGAAAGGCGACGATGCCCCCGCGCAGCCGATCGCCGTAGTCGGCCAGCGATTGCAGCGCCAGGAACGCGCCGTAACCCTCGCCCAGCAGCGCGACGCGATTACGATCCAGATCACGCTGCAGGTCGATCCATACCAGCAGTGAACCGATATCACGCGCGCTATCGTCGGCAAGTGTCCCGCGGCCGGCTTCCTCGAGCCCGCGGCCTAGCCCTGAGGAACCGCGCACGTTCGGTGCCACGACCACGACGCCGAGCTGATCGACCACCCATTGCAGAAACGGATCGAATTGCGGCCGGCACTGGCCGCCGCCGCCGCCGCACAACAACACCAGCACCGCTCGCTGGCCGGGCGCAGCCGCGGCCGGTCGATAGACCAGCGCGGAAAGTTCGCGCGCCTGCCCGTCGATGCGGTCCCAGGTCGGGTAACGCAGCAGCTGCGGTGCCACGAAGGCTTCCGGGTCCAGCTGTCCGACCTCGCTTTGCGTCCAGCGCGTCAGTGTCTGTGTGTCCGGCTCCAGCACGTAGACATCGCGTGGCGAGCGTATCGATTCGATAGTCAGCGCCAGGTGCTTGCCGTCCGGATCGAATTTCATTGCACTGATGATGCCCGCCGGCAGTGTGGCTACCCTCAGGTCGAGCTTGCGCTGCTGGTCGATCAGCACTAGCCGGCTGCCGCCGGCATCATTGGTCGCGTAGCCGACATAGCGGCCATCAACGCTGCGATCGAAACGCTCGACGTCATGGCTGGCATCGGTGCTCAGCTCGCGCCAATCGTGGCCGCCGATATCGAGGTAGGCGAGACGCTGGAACTGGGCGCCCGCGGCGGCGTTCGCGGCCGCGCCGGCTGGCAGCTGGCGGGTGAGCAGCAGGATGCCGCGGCCGTCGGTGGCGAATAGTGCATCATGCACCTGGATTGCGGCGGCCGCGGCGCCGGGTTTCGGCGGCGGCTTCCTGCTGCTGCCGGCGGCCTTAGCGGCGCCATCGGCAGCAGCGACGGCAAAGCTGACCGCGGTAATCTCCCCGCTGTCGACCTGGGCGACAAACAGCTCGCTGGCGGGCTGGCTGGCCCCTGCGCCGCTGCCGCTCAGCAGTTCGCCGCGTGGCAGCTCGCGGCCAAGCAGCAGCCGCTTGTCATCGATCGACCAGTCGTAGGCGCGCCAGTGATTGCCCGCTCCGCCCACGACCAGTCGCGGCGTCGCGCCGGCTTGCCCGGTGTCGAGCACGTAGATATCGACATCGATGCCGTTACGGCGGTTGCTGGCGAACGCGATGCGCTTGCCGTCGTGCGCCCACAGCGGCGCACCGTCGCGGTGGCTGCCGTCGGTCAGGGTGATGAGCGCATGATCGGCGAGCCGCTGCAGCATCAATTGATTGCCCTCGCCGCCGTGCAGCGGCGCAAGGTATGCAAACGCATCGCTGGCGTACGGCCGGGCGGCGCCAGCGGCGACACCGCCCGGCGCATAGGTAAGCTGCTCGCGCATGCCGAGCGGTGCCCGCAGGCGATGAATCTGTTCGGTCTCGCCAAAGCGCGTCGCAATCAGCATGCTGCCATCCAGCAGCCAGTCGACGAAGCTGGCCGAGCGCGATTCCAGGTACCGCGGCAGCGTTGCGCTGACGGCAGGGTCCGCGGCGCCAAGCCCATCGCGCGTCAAGCCGCCCGCTAGCTGCTGCGCATGCAGCGCCTGGCCGCCGATGCCGATGATCATCAGGGCGAGGGCGGTGCGCGTCAGGGGGTAGTTGAAATGCTGCATACCCTTGGTATGGTGCCTCATTGGCCACAGCAGCGGAACAACATCCAATGTCTGATCGTTTCAGCGCCTACCGAATCCATCAACGCGACGGCGGCATTCAAGCGCGTTTCGAGCAGCTGACGCTCGATGACCTGTCGCCCGGCGAGGTGGTGATCCGCGTCTCGCACTCGAGTATCAACTACAAGGACGCGCTGGCAGGCACCGGCGCCGGCCGCATCCTGCGACGCTATCCGCTGGTCGGCGGCATCGATCTTGCGGGCAGCGTCGAGCGATCCGCCGACCCGGCCTATAAGGCCGGCGATGCGGTGCTGGTGACCGGCTGCGGCATGTCGGAAACCCGCGATGGCGGCTATGCGCAGTTCGCGCGCCTGCCGGCCTCGGCGGTAGTGGCGATGCCTCGCGGGCTGGACGCGCTGTCGGCGATGGCGCTGGGCACCGCCGGGTTCGCTGCCGGCCGCGCGATCATGCGCATGGAAATCAATGGCCAGAACCCTGCAATGGGACCGGTGGTCGTCACCGGCGCGACCGGCGGTGTCGGTTCGCTGGCGATCGACATGCTCTCGGCCAAGGGCTACGAGGTAGTGGCGCTGACCGGAAAACCCGAATCGGAAAGCTATCTGCGCGCGCTCGGCGCGTCGCAGCTGCTGCTACGCGGCGAGCTGACAGCTGGCAAGCAAGCGCTGGAAACCGCGCGCTGGGGCGGTGCCATCGACAATGCCGGCGGCGATACGCTGGCATGGCTGCTGCGCACCACGCACGACGGCGGCAACGTCGCCAGCATCGGGCTCGCCTCCGGCGGCGAGCTGCATACCACGGTGATGCCGTTCATCCTGCGCGGCGTCAGTCTGCTCGGCGTGAATTCATCGGGCGCCGGGCGCGAGGTTCGCATGGCGGTGTGGGCGCGCCTGTCGAGCGATCTGAAGCCGCGGCATCTGGATAGGATCGTCACGCGCAGCATCGAACTCGGCGAGCTGCCGAGCGCATTCGATTCCTACCTCAAGGGCAGCGTCGTCGGCCGTACGATAGTGCGGATCGGGCCCGTGGCGAGCTGACGGCAAGGCGCAGGCGCTGCAGCAGCCTTCGCTTAGCGCGATGACAAGTGAGCGGCAGCAGCTGATCGAGGATGCCGGCCTGCTGGGTGTGCCGCTGAGCGATGAGCAGGCGGCACGGGCGCTGCAACTGCTCGACGAGCTGTCGATCTGGAATCGCAGCTACAGCCTGACTGCAATCACGCGGCGTGAGGCGATGATCCGCGGCCATCTGCTCGACAGCCTGAGTGCGCACGCCGATCTTGCGGGCCTGCACATCGCCGATGTCGGCACCGGAGCCGGCTTCCCCGGCCTGCCGCTGGCGCTGGCCTCCCCGCAGCGCAGCTTTACGCTGATCGATTCAGTGGCAAAAAAGATCCGCTTCGTGACCCACGCGGCGCGCAAGCTGGCACTCGCCAATGTCACGCCGCTGCAGGCGCGGGTCGAGTCGCTGACACCGCTCAACGCCTTCGACACGGTGATCGCGCGCGCCTATGCGGCGCTGCCGGATCTGCTGGCCAGCGTGCAGGGCCTGTGCGGCCCGGCGACGCGCGTGCTGGCGCTCAAGGGTCGCTACCCGGCCGATGAGCTCGCGCAGCTACCGCTGGGCTGGCAGCTGCAGCACTCGCGCGCGGTGCGCATCCCGGGCCTGGAGGTGGAACGCCATATTCTCAGGCTTGTTCCGCAGGCTTTGTGATGGCGGGTGGCCGTGCGCCCAGCAGCGACGCCGGAATATTGAAAGCGCTGGCGAGCGACACCAGCAGCGCCGCGGTGTACTGGATCGACTGGATCAGCAGCGCCGCGAGCCACACCGTCAGGTCGGGACTGGCCATCTCCTTGGGTATCGTGCGGATGCCGATGACGCAACACCACAGCGCCAGCATCAGCAGGGTTTCCTCGCGGGCGGCGCCGACCGCCGACAGGAAGCGGTGCGGCGCGCTGTGCTTGGGGGTGCGGAAGAACGGCTCGTTGCGTGTCAACAGCCCCTTCAGTACCGCCAGGCCGATGGTATGCGCCAGCGCCAGGCCGGAAATCGCGGCGGCCGCGGTCTGGCGAAAGTTCATGCCGACGCGGTGGGTATACAGGTGCACCAGCTTCACCAGCTTGAACATGAACAGCGACAGCGGCAGCACCGAAAATACCATCAGCGGCGGATCGATTTTCTGCGGCTCCAGGATCATCGCGATCGACCAGCCGATAGCGGCGATATTGAACAACAGGTTGAACCCGTCGGCGACCCAGGGCAGCCAGCCGGCGACGAAATGATAGCGTTGCCCCGAGGTCAACGCGCTGTGAGTCGGCTGCAGCAATGCGGCCGCATGGTGCCGCAGGATCTGCATCGCGCCGTAGGCCCAGCGGAAGCGCTGGCGCTTGTAGTCGATGAAGGTGTCGGGCATCACACCGCGACCGTAGCTGCGCGCGATATACACCGCCTCATAGCCGGCTTCGAACACCCGCAGCCCGAGTTCGGCATCCTCGGTGATGCACCACTCGGCCCAGCCGCCGACCGCCCACAGCACGTAACGCCGCACCAGCGTCATGGTGCCGTGCTGGATGATCGCGTTGCGCTCGTTGCGCGTGATCATGCCGATATAGAAGAAGCCGCGGTATTCGGCGTAGCACATGGCCTTGAAGGCATTGTACTGCTCGTCGCGGTAGTCCTGCGGCGCCTGCACGATCGCGATGCGCGGATTTTCGAATGCCGGCATCAGATCGTGCAGCCAGTTCGCTTCGACCTTGTAGTCGCTGTCGATCACCGCGACCACCTCCGCATCGGCGGCGGTTTTCGTCAGCGCGTAGTTGAGGGCGCCGGCCTTGAAGCCGGCAAGCGGCGCGACGTGAAAGAATCGGAACCGCTCACCGAGCCTGGCGCAATGCGCCTCGACCGGCCGCCAGCTGGCTTCGTCGCTGGTATTGTTGTCGATCACCAGCACTTCGAAGTTCGGGTAATTCAGGCGCGCCAGCGCATCCAGGGTCTCGATCAGCATGTCCGGCGGTTCGTTGTACGCCGGTACGTGCACCGATACCTTGCGGGTCGATGCCGTGCCGTAACGCGCCGGATCGAACAGGCGCATGTGGTCGCCGACCCAGTGGGCCTCGGCCCATTCGTGGGCCTCGGCGAACAGCACTGCGACCACGCCGAGCATTCCCAGTATCAGCAGCGACCCGACGAACAGCGTCGTTGGTGTCAGGTACTGCTGCGTGTAATCGTAGACGACCCAGACGGTGATGGTGGCCGCGGCGTACACCACTATCGCGAGCAGGGTGCGACCGAGGGTACGCAGCGAGCCGCTGTGCATGTAGAACACACCCAGCATCAGCAGCGCCAGCGTCACCGAGATCGCCGCCAGCATGTGCCACTCCGGAATGCGCACGATCGGCGCCACGAATTCGAACTTCGGCTGCCGGGCGACGTCGTAGATACCCCAGTAGGCGCCGACCGCGCCCTCGTCGCGCGCTTTCCACGGCTGGTCGAACGCCTCCAGCAGGTAGTAGCGCTCGCCCTCCTTTTCGGCGCGCGCCAGGAAGCGGCGCAGAAACAGCGCCTCATTCGACACCGAGGCGACGGCACCGGCGCGGATGCGCCCCTCCGATGGCCAGCCGATCTCGCCGATGATCACCGGCTTCTTCGGGTAGGCGGCCTGCACCGCCTTGAGCTCGCGAAAGGTGAAGTCGACCGCGGACTCGACGTCGACGCCCTCCCAGTACGGGAACAGGTGCACGGCGATGAAATCCACATGCCGCGCGATCTCCGGGTTCTTGAGCCAGGTAGCCCAGGTGTCGGCGTAGCCCACCGGCTGGCGAATTGCCGACCGCGTACGATCCAGGTCGGCCGACAACTCCTCGACCGTAAGTTCGCCGCGCAGCAGTACCTCGTTGCCGACCAGGACCCGCACGACGTTGCGATGCTCCTTCGCCAGCGCGATCCCGATGCGCATCTCCTCCTCGCTTTCGGCCTTGTCCTTGCTCAGCTGCACGCCGAGCGCGACGCTGATGTTGTGTTTCGCCGCCAGTTCCGGAATCCTGCCCAGGGTGCCCAGCACCGAGTAGGTGCGCACCGCGAAGGTCTTGTTGGCGAGCAGTTTCAGATCCGAGTCGATCTGCTGCACCGACGGGATGTCCTTGCTGCCAAACGGATCCTGGTCGGCGGCATAGGGCGAGAACGCGATGCCCTGGATATGCGCCGGCCACGGCGGCTCGCTCTCAGGGCGATTCAGGTACCCCCACACACCGTAAGTCATGACCGCGAACACGGCGGCCACGACAATTCCGGAGATCAACTTCATCGCCACAGTTTACCTGTAGTCCGGGGCCGCCAACGGCTAGACTAACGCCGTTATGAAGCGTGTCATTGCGGTCGCGAACCAGAAAGGAGGGGTGGGCAAGACGACGACTGCCGTGAACCTCGCCGCATCCTTTGCCGCGATGCGCCGCCGCGTGTTGTTGATCGATCTGGATCCTCAGGGCAACGCCACCACTGGCTTCGGCATCGATAAATCCGCGATTGTGTGTGGAGCCTGCGAGGTACTGCTCGGTGAGTGCAGCGCCGCCGAGGCGCTGCTGAGCGTCGGCCCGATCGGCGCCAGCGAAGCGCAGCGGCCGCTGGCAGTGTTGCCGGCCAATCAGGACCTGACCGCGGCGGAAGTACGCATGATCGGCATGCCGAGCGGTCGCGAGCAGCGGCTGCGCACCGCGCTCGAGCCGATACGCACCGACTATGAGCTGGTACTGATCGACTGCCCGCCGGCGCTCAACATGCTGACGGTCAATGCGCTGGTCGCGGCCGACAGCGTATTGATACCGATGCAATGCGAGTACTACGCGCTCGAGGGGCTGTCGTCGCTGGTCGCGACCATCGAGCAGATCCGCGCCACGGCGAATGCAACGCTCGAGATCGAAGGCATTCTGCGCACCATGTACGATTCGCGTAACAATCTTGCGGTGGAAGTCGCCGCGCAGCTGATGATGCATTTCGGCGACAAGGTGTTTCGCACTGTCGTGCCGCGCAACGTCAAACTGGCCGAGGCGCCGAGCTTCGGCAAGCCGGCGTTGGTGCACGATCCGGATTCGCGCGGCGCGCTCGCCTACCTGGCTCTGGCCGGCGAGATGCTGCGCCGTGAAGAAGGCGGCTACGCATCGTCGAGTTCCAGGAGCGCCGGCGGCCTCGGCGATGCCGCGGCTGTGACGACGATGGAACCGGCCGGCTGAGCGCGCGTTATCATCCAGCGCATGACACCGAAAAAGCCGACGCTGGGTCGCGGGCTCGCTGACCTGCTCGGACAGGCCAGGTCCTCCAGCACGTCAGCCGCGGAAGTGGCGCCGCCGCGCGCGCGCGCGGAGTCGGAACTGGCGCGACTGCCGCTCGATCTGCTGCAGCGCGGCCGCTACCAGCCGCGCATGGATATGCGGCCCGAGACCCTCGCCACGCTGGCCGATTCGATCCGGGCCCAGGGCGTGGTGCAGCCGATCGTGGTGCGCCCGATCGGCGAGCCCGACGAACGCGGCGTGCAGCGCTACGAGATCATCGCCGGGGAGCGCCGCTGGCGCGCGGCCCAGCAGGCCGGCCTCGCCGAGATCCCGGCGATCATCCGCCAGGTGCCGGATGACGCGGCGATCGCGATCGCGCTGATCGAGAACATCCAGCGCGAGAACCTCAATCCACTGGAGGAGGGGCGCGCGCTCGAACGGCTGATCTCGGAATTCGGCCTCACGCACCAGCAGGCAGCCGATGCGGTCGGGCGATCGCGTGCCGCCGTCAGCAACCTGCTGCGACTGCTGGAGTTGCCGCCCGAGGTGTGCGAGCGGCTCGAGAAACGCGAGCTGGAGATGGGCCACGCCCGCGCGCTGCTCGGCCTGCCGCACCGCAAACAACAGATCGAGGTCGCGGCGGTGGTGGTGCGCAGAGGACTGACGGTGCGTGACGCCGAGAGCCTGGTGCGCCGCATGGTCGAGCCGGCCAAGCCCGCTGCCGGAGGCGCGGCAGTAGCAATTGATCCCAAAATTCAGCGACTTGAGGATGAGCTGGGCGAGAGATTAGGCGCGCCGGTGAGCATCGAGCACGCGCGCCAAGGACATGGCCGGGTGGTGATCCGCTACCACAGCCTGGACGAGCTTGACGGCATATTGAGTCATTTCCAGCACATTTCTTGAAGGCGCAAGCCTTCGTCTCTATAATCGCGCCCGCTTGTCGCGGGTGGCTCTAACTAGTTGCCGGATAAGTAAAAGCGAACGCACCGCCCGGACACAGGATGGGTCCGGCGAGTGTTAATTTGGTGGTCCGGAAGTCACGCCGTGCCCACGAGCAGCGATACCGACATCCGGCCGCTGGCCAGCCGCATCCTGCTTGTGCAGACCGGCGCGGGCGCCGCGGTGGCGCTGGTGTGTCTGCTGGTCTGGGGTCGATATGCGTTTGTCTCGGCGCTGGCGGGCGCGGGCACCGGCCTGGTTGCTAATTTGTATATGACTTTCAAGGCGTTGCAGCCGGCGCGAACACCGCGGCGGGCGCTCGGACAGCTGTACCTGGGACAACTGGTCAAGGTCGGCCTGACGGTGGCGCTGTTCATGCTGGCAGCGCACCTGCCGCACTTGTCTTGGCCGGCGCTGCTGATCGCCTATCTGGCGACGCTGGTGGTGTTCTGGGGGGTACCGTTTGCAGCGGCGCCGCGTACGCGGATCGGCCCGCGGATTGGGAGTGGGGGCGCAGGCCCCAAGGAACCGTAGCGCCAAATGGCTGTTGAGCACGGCGAGTCGCCGACCGAGTACATCGCGCATCATCTCACCCACCTGAAAGTGGGCTCGGGGTTCTGGACCTGGCACATCGACACGCTGTTCATGTCGGCGCTGCTGGCGTTTGCGGTCAGCTTCATCCTGTGGTTTTCGGCGCGGCGCGCGAACAGCAACGCCGCTCCCACCGGCCTCGTGGCGTTCGTCGAATTCATCTACGACTGGGTGGACCGCCAGGTCGCCGACATCTATCCCGGCGACCGGCGCTTCATGACCGCGCTAGCGCTGACGCTGTTCAGCTGGGTGGTCGCGATGAACACCATGGACCTGCTGCCGGTGGATCTGCCGGGGCACTTTGCCAGCGTATTCGGCGCCAAGTTCTGGCGCGTGCTGCCGACCGCCGATCTCAACGGCACCATTGCCGAGGCCATCGTCGTGCTGGCGATGGTGCTCATCTTTTCAGTGCGCGCCAAGGGCATCGGCGGCTACCTGCACGAATGGGCCGCCGCCCCGTTCGGCATCTGGTTGCTGCCGTTCAATATCATCCTCAATCTCATCGAGCTGCTCGCCAAGCCGGTGTCGCTCGGCATGCGGTTGTACGGCAACATGTATGCTGGCGAGCTGCTGTTCATCCTGATCGCATTGCTGGGCTTCGCGGTAACCGGATTGACGTTTTGGAGCGGTGTCGCGTTCCTGGCGCAGATCGTATTCGGCGCGGGATGGGCGATCTTTCACATCTTGATTGTGCTGCTGCAAGCCTACATCTTCATGGTGCTGCCGATCGTTTATATCTCGATGGCGGAAGAGCACCACTAGCGCGCTTCAATTGAATTTGACCAGGAGACCTATAAGACTATGGACGCAATCGCTCTCATTCAGTCCCACACGGCGGTGGGTGTCGGACTCATGATCGGGTTGGGCGCTGCCGGCGCCTGTATCGGCATTGGCATCATGGGCTCGAAATTCCTCGAGTCCGCGGCACGCCAGCCGGAGCTGACGCCAATGCTACAAACCAAGATGTTCCTGCTGGTCGGTCTGATCGACGCGGCATTTCTGATCGGCGTCGGTCTGGCGCTGTACTTTGCCACCGCCAATCCGCTGCTTCCCAAGGGTGGTTGAAGCAGGCCGGCGGTACGGCCGCCGTCGCGGCCGGCACGTTGGGGAGACAGGTACGCATGGATATTAACGCTACGTTCATCGGGCAGATCGTTGTGTTCCTGATCATGCTTTGGTTCATAGCCAAGGTGGTGGTGCCGATGATCGCGAAACCGATCAATGAGCGCTACGCGAAGATCGCCGATGGCCTGGCAGCGGCCGATGCCGGGCAGAAGCAATTGCAGGAAGCGGGTGCGAGCGCAGAGCAGCTCATGCGCGAGGCGCGCGAGCGCGCGCGGCAGGTCGAGGAACAGGCGCATCGCCGCTCCATTGAGACCCTGGAGGCTGCCAAGCAGGCCGCCCAGAGCGAGGGTGCGCGGTTGCTCGCGGCTGCGCAGGTTGAAGTCGGTAATGAGAGCATACGAGCCAGCGAGCAGTTGCGGCGTGAATTCGGCACGCTGGTGGTGCAGGCGGCATCACAGCTGGTCGAGCACGAGGTCAATCCGGCGACGCATGCAAAATTGCTCGAGCGTCTGACCGACGACATCGCCCGTGGCTGATCGGCGCCGGCGCGCATAACCTCCATGACAGAGCTTGCCACCACCGCCCGTCCGTATGCCCGCGCCGCGTTCGCAACTGCCGGCGCCGCCTCGCAGCTGGCTGAATGGAGCGCCTTCCTGAGCCGCGCCGCCGCCGTGGTGCGCGATCCACAGGCGCTGCCGCTGATCGGCAATCCGCGCGTGTCCGTGTCCGAGCTGGTCGATTTCCTGCTGCAGATCGCCACCGACGGCAAGCCCAGCGCCGAACAGGCAGCGCAGCAGCGCAATTTCCTGCAGCTGCTGGCCGACAATCGGCGCCTCAAGCTGCTGCCAGAGATCGCCGCGCAATTCGAGCTGCTGCGCTCCGAGGCCGAGCACATCGCCGACGTCGATGTCATTTCGGCGCGCGAGCTCACCGACGAGCAGGCGAAGAGACTGCAGGCAGTGCTCGAGCGTCGACTGGGCCTCGCCGTGCGTCTGCATCCGCAGGTGGACAAGTCGCTGGTCGGCGGCGCGATCGTGCGCTTCGGGGATTTCGTGGTCGACGGCTCGCTGCGCGGCCGGATCGAGCGCCTGGGCGCGGCGATGAGCGCCGCCTGACACATTTTTTCCAAGGATCCTTCCCATGTCCATCAAACCATCCGAAATCAGCGACCTGATCAAGCAGCGCATCGAGCGCTTCCAGTCGGCCGCTGAAGCCCGCAACATCGGCATCGTGGTGTCGGTTACCGACGGCATCTGCCGCATCCACGGGCTGGCGGACGTGCGCTACGGCGAGATGATCGAGTTCCCGGGTTCTCTGTTCGGCCTGGCGCTCAACCTCGAGCAGGACAGCGTCGGCGCGGTGGTGCTCGGTGACTACAAGACGATCAAGGAAGGCGACACGGTCAAGACCACCGGCCGCATCCTTGAGGTCCCCGTGGGAGCGGAGCTGCTCGGCCGCGTGGTCGACGGCCTGGGCGTCCCGATCGATGGCAAAGGGCCGCTCAACGCCAAGGCGACCTCGCCGCTCGAGCGTGTGGCGCCGGGCGTGATCTACCGCAAGTCGGTCAGCCAGCCGGTGCAGACCGGCTACAAGGCGATCGATGCGATGGTGCCGATCGGCCGCGGCCAGCGCGAGCTGATCATCGGCGATCGCCAGACCGGCAAGACCGCGCTCGCCATCGATACCATCATCAATCAGAAGGCCTCCGGCATTAAGTGCATCTACGTGGCGATCGGGCAGAAGCAGTCCTCGATCGCAAACGTGGTACGCAAGCTCGAGGAGCACGGCGCGATGGCGCACACGATCGTCGTGGCCGCATCCGCCTCGACTCCGCCATCGCTGCAGTACCTCTCGGCCTATGCCGGGGTGACCATGGGCGAGTACTTCATGGACCAGGGCGAGGATGCGCTGATCATCTACGACGATCTGTCCAAGCAGGCGGTCGCCTACCGGCAGATCTCGCTACTGCTGCGCCGGCCGCCGGGGCGGGAAGCCTTCCCCGGCGATGTGTTCTATTTGCATTCGCGGCTGCTGGAGCGCTCGGCGCGCGTCAATGAGGAGTATGTCGAGCAGGCCAGCAAAGGCCGAGTCAAGGGCCGCACCGGTTCACTGACCGGCCTGCCGATCATCGAGACCCAGGCCGGCGATGTCACCGCATTCGTTCCGACCAACGTGATTTCGATCACCGACGGTCAGATCTTCCTGGAATCCGATCTGTTCAACGCCGGTATACGGCCGGCGATGAATGCCGGCATTTCGGTGTCGCGCGTCGGCGGCGCCGCGCAGACCGATATCATCAAGCGGCTCGGCGGCGGCATCCGCCTGGCGCTGGCGCAGTACCGCGAGCTGGCGGCGTTCTCGCAGTTCGCATCCGACCTGGACGATGCCACCCGGCGTCAGCTCGAGCGCGGCCAGCGCGTGACCGAGGTAATGAAGCAGCGCCAGTACGCCCCGATGTCGGTGGCCGAGATGGCACTGTCGATCTACTCGGTGAACAACGGCTACATGGACAAGGTGGAGCGCAAGAAGGTGGTGGAATTCGAGACCGCGCTGCAGAACTTCGCGCGCTCGAGCCAGCGTACGGCGCTCGATGCCATCAACGCCGAGCCGACCCTCAAGAAGCACGAAGCCGCGTTGAAGAAGATCTGCGACGATTTCGCGGCCAGCGGCGCCTATTGACGGTGTAAGCGATGCCCGGCACCAAGGAAATCCGCAGCAAGATCGCCAGCGTCAAGAGCACGCAGAAGATCACCAAGGCGATGGAGATGGTCGCGGCCAGCAAGATGCGGCGCGCGCAGGAGCGCATGCGCATGGCGCGGCCGTATGCGGCCAAGGCGCGCGAGGTCATCAGCCATCTGAATGAGGCCAATCCCGATTTTCGCCATCCGTTCCTGCTGCAGCGCGAAACCAAATCAATCGGCATCGTGGTGGTGTCCACCGATCGCGGGCTGTGCGGCGCGCTCAACGCCAACGTGTTCAAGGCCACGATGCAGCTCATACGCGAGTGGCAGGGCAAGGGCGCGAGCGTGAGCACGAGCGTGATCGGCGGCAAGGCGCTGGCCTTCTTCCGCCGCCTCGACCTGCCGCTGCTGGCGAGCGTGACGGCACTGGGGGATCGTCCGCACATCAGGGATCTGATCGGCACGGTCAAGGTGATGCTCGATGCCTATCGCGAAGGCCGCCTCGACCGGATTTTCCTGGTGCACGCGCAATTCCTCAACACCATGTCGCAGCGGCCCCAGGTGCTGCAGCTGCTGCCGATCCCCGCGATAGCGGAAGGGGACACCGGCTTGCAGGAACACTGGGACTACATCTATGAGCCGTCCGCCATCGACATCCTGGATGGATTGCTGATGCGCTATATCGAATCTCAGGTCTATCAGGGCGCGGTCGAGAATGTCGCCTCCGAGATGGCGGCACGCATGGTGGCCATGAAAAGCGCGGCCGACAACGCCGGCAAGCTCATCGGCGACCTGCAGCTGGTCTACAACAAGGCGCGCCAGGCGGCGATCACGAAGGAGCTGGCGGAAATCGTCGGCGGCGCGGCGGCAGTTTAATTGCAAAGCAAGCTCGAACGGCGCACCGGTGGTGCGCATTGGGGATGGTGAACATGGCTACGGGCAAGATCACGCAGGTCATCGGTGCGGTCGTCGACGTCGAGTTTCCGCGCGAGGCTATCCCGAAGATCTATGAGGCGCTGAAGCTGGTCGATACGGAGCTGACGCTCGAAGTGCAGCAGCAGCTCGGCGATGGCGTGGTGCGAACGATTGCCATGGGCCCGTCCGAAGGACTCAAGCGCGGCCTGGCGGTCGAGGCGAGCGGCGCCTCGATCCTGGTGCCGGTAGGCGAAGGCACGCTCGGCCGCATCATGGATGTGCTCGGCGCGCCACAGGACAACCGTGGCCCGGTAGAGTGCAAGGAGCGCTGGCCGATCCATCGCCCGGCGCCGAGCTACGAGGAGCAGGCCGGCGGCCAGGACCTGCTCGCGACCGGTATCAAGGTCATCGACCTGCTGGTGCCATTTGCGAAGGGCGGTAAAGTCGGCCTGTTCGGCGGCGCCGGCGTCGGCAAGACCGTCAACATGCTCGAGCTCATCAACAACATTGCCAAGCAGTATTCCGGCCTGTCGGTGTTTGCCGGCGTCGGCGAGCGCACCCGCGAGGGCAACGATTTCTATCACGAGATGATCGAGTCAGGGGTCATCGACAAGGACAACCTCGGGAACTCCAAGGTCGCCATGGTCTACGGCCAGATGAATGAGCCGCCGGGCAATCGTCTGCGCGTCGCGCTGACCGGCCTGACGATGGCCGAATACTTCCGCGATGAGAAGCAGGCCAGCGGCCGCGGCCGCGACATCCTGTTCTTCATCGACAATATCTATCGCTACACGCTCGCCGGCAACGAGGTCTCGGCGCTGCTGGGACGCATGCCGTCGGCGGTGGGTTACCAGCCGACGCTGGCCGAAGAGATGGGCGTGCTGCAGGAGCGCATCACGTCCACCAAGACCGGCTCGATCACCTCGATCCAGGCGGTGTACGTGCCCGCCGACGACCTGACCGATCCATCGCCCGCGACTACCTTCGCTCACCTGGACGCGACCGTCGTGCTGGATCGGCAGATCGCAGCCCTTGGCATCTACCCGGCGGTGAATCCGCTCGACTCCACCAGCCGCCAGCTCGATCCGCTGGTGGTCGGTGACGAGCACTACGACACGGCGCGCGCGGTGCAGGCGGTATTGCAGCGTTACAAGGAACTGCAGGACATCATCGCCATCCTGGGAATGGACGAGCTGTCCGAAGAGGATCGGCTGTCGGTGTACCGTGCGCGCAAGGTGCAGCGCTTCCTGTCGCAGCCGTTCAATGTCGCCAAGGTGTTCACCGGTCAGGACGGCAAGATCGTCTCGCTCAAGGAGACCATCCGCGGCTTCAGGGGCATCATCGAGGGCGAGTTCGATTCGTTGCCGGAGCAGGCCTTCTACATGGTCGGCACCATCGATGAGGCGGTCGAGAAGGGCAAGACGCTGCAGTAATGAATACCATCCACGTCGACATTGTCAGCGCCGAAGGGGAGATCTTCGCGGGAGAGGCACGCATGGTGTTTCTGCCGGCTTCCGAGGGTGAGATTGGCGTCACGCCGCGGCACGCACCGCTGCTGACGTTGCTCAAGCCCGGCGAGGTGCGGGTGCAGCTGCCCGAGGGCGAGGAGCAGTTCTTCTACGTCGGCGGCGGCGCGCTCGAGATCCAGCCGAACAAAGTCACGGTGTTGGCCGACACCGCGGCACGCGCCAAGGATCTGGACGAGGCCGCGGCGATAGCCGCGCGGCAGCGGGCCGAGCAGGCGCTCGCCGGGCACCTGGACAAGATCACCCAGGCCGAAGCGCTGGCAGAACTCGCCCGTGCGATTGCCCAGATCAAACTGATCGAAAAGTGGCGCAAGGTCAAAGGCTGAAGGCCAGCACGCTAGTGCAGGGCTGCGCTGCCGCATACCAGAATCGTCGCGGAGCTAAAATATGAGCGGTCCGTCACAATCCCGCCGGTTGGTGGCGCTGTCCCACGGGTCATGATGCGCATGCGCGCGCGCCGCCGGGTGGCCTAGGCCGCGTCCGCCGCGGTCAAACTGCTACAATTTCGCGATGCCGCGCAAGCAAACCAAGGCCGCGCCACCGGTCGCAGCTACCACCGCAGCGACTAACGCACCGCTATCGATCGTGATACTGGCTGCCGGCCAGGGCAAGCGGATGCAGTCCGACATTCCGAAGGTGCTGCAGCCGCTGGCCGGGATGCCGATGCTTGCGCATCTACTGGGCCTGGCGGCAAGGCTGACGCCGGCCTCCATCCATGTGGTCTATGGACACGGCGGCGAGCGGGTACGGGAACTGTTCGACGACGGCCGGCTGCGCTGGTCGCTGCAGAGCAAGCAGCTCGGTACCGGCGATGCCCTGCGGCAGGCGATGCCGGAGATTCCCGACGCGCACCAGGTGCTGGTGCTGTACGGCGACGTGCCGCTGCTGCTCGCCGATACGCTGCGCGGACTGATCGCGCATTCGAGCGTGCGCAGCGTCGCGCTGCTGACTGCCCGGCTGGTCGACGCCAGCGGCTATGGCCGCGTGGTGCGCGATGCCCGCGGGCGGCTGCAGCGCATCGTCGAGGAATGCGATGCCAATGCGAGACAGCGACTGATCCACGAGGTCAGCACCGGCGTGATGGTCGCGAGTGCGCGCTTGCTCAAGGCCTGGCTCGCTCGCCTGAAGCCGCGCAATGCCCAGCACGAGTATTACCTCACCGACATCGTCGGCATGGCGGTGCAGCAGAAGCTGCGCATCGCGACCGTCGAAGCCACCGACGCGGCGGAAGTGCAGGGCGTGAATGACAGGCTGCAGCTCGCGCTGGCCGAAGCGGAGTATCGCCGCCGGCGTGCCCGGCAGCTGATGGCGAACGGCGTGACGCTGATCGATCCGGCGCGCATCGATCTGCGCGGTCCGATTACGGTTGGGCGCGACGTGCTGCTTGATGTCAACGTGGTGCTGGAGGGCCCGGTCGTGCTCGCCGACGGTGTTCGCATCGGCCCGAATTGCGTGCTCAGGAACGTCGCGGTCGGTGCGCGCACGGTACTGTTTGCGAATTGCGTGCTGCAGGATGCGCAGATCGGCAGCGACTGCCAGATCGGGCCGTTCACGCGCATGCGCCCGTCAGTGCGCATCGCTGATGGTGTTCACCTGGGCAACTTCGTCGAGATCAAGAACAGCGACATCGGCGCCGGCAGCAAGGTGAATCACCTGAGCTACGTCGGCGATTCCCAGGTCGGCAGCGCGGTCAACGTAGGCGCCGGCTCTATCACCTGCAACTACGACGGTGCGAACAAGTGGCGCACCGAGATCGGCGACGGCGCGTTCATCGGCTCGGGCGCGATGCTGGTGGCGCCGGTGAAGATCGGCAATGGTGCAACCATCGGCGCCGGCTCGACGATCACGGAGAATGCGCCGGCCGATAAGCTGACACTGGCCAGATCCCGCCAGGTTACCCTCGAGCAATGGCAGCGGCCACGCAAGCACCCGCCAAAGTCCTGATCGGGAATACGAGGAAGCACTCCAAGTCATGTGCGGCATAGTCGGCGGTGTCACGGATCGGAATATCGTTCCGATACTGATCGAGGGGCTGCAGCGCCTCGAGTACCGCGGCTATGACTCGGCCGGCATCGCGGTGCTCGACAATGCGGGTCATCTGCAACGCCTGCGTACCGTAGGCAAGGTGCGCGCGCTCGAACAGGCGCTGGCACAGATGCCGATCGTCGGCCGCGTCGGCATCGCGCACACGCGCTGGGCCACCCACGGCGTGCCCAGCGAGCGCAACGCCCATCCGCACGTGTCGCGCGATGGACTGGCGATCGTGCATAACGGAATCATCGAGAACTACGAGGAACTGCGCGAGAACCTCAAGCTTGCCGGCTACCAGTTCAGCTCCGAGACCGACACCGAGGTGGTCGCGCATCGCGTTCATTTTAATCTTGCGAAGCTTGGCGACCTGTTCAAGGCGGTACGCGCCACCGTGGCGGAGCTCGAGGGCGCCTATGCGCTGGCGATCGTCAGCGAGGGCAATCCGGATCGCATCATCGCCGCACGCATGGGCTGCCCGGTCGTGCTGGGTCTCGGAGTGGAGGAGAACTTCGTTGCCTCCGACGCCGCGGCGCTGTTGCCCGTGACCCGTCGATTCATGTTCCTGGACGAAGGTGATGTAGCGGAACTGCAGCGCGGCGGCGTTCACGTGATCGATCGTGAAGGCAACACGGCCGATCGGCCGATCATGGAGAGCCAACTCACGGCCGATGCCGCCGAGAAAGGCCCCTACCGGCACTTCATGCTAAAGGAGATTCATGAACAGCCGCGTGCGGTCGGCAATACGCTGCAGGAGCGAATCGCGAACGGCCGGCTGCTCGAAGCCGCCTTTGGACCGGCGGCGACCGCGGTGTTCGAGCGCGTCGAATCGGTGCATATCGTCGCCTGCGGCACCAGCTATCACGCCGGAGTGGTGGCGAGTTACCTGATCGAGCAGATTTGCCGCATGCCATGCCGGGTGGAAATCGCGAGCGAGTACCGCTACCGCAATCCGGTGGTGCCGAAGAATTCGCTGTTCGTCTCCATCTCGCAGTCGGGCGAGACCGCCGACACGCTGGCGGCGCTGCGCATGGCGGCCCGCAACGGCTATCTGTCGACGCTGTCGATCTGCAACTCCCCCGAGAGTTCGCTGGTGCGCGAATCCGAGCTGGTGATGCTGACGCGCGCCGGACCTGAGATCGGGGTCGCATCGACCAAGGCGTTCACGACGCAGCTCACGGCGCTGTCGATGCTGACCATCGCTCTGGCGCGCCATAAAGGCTCGGATCCCGAGCGCGAGCGTACGCTGATCCAGCGCCTGATCGAATTGCCGTCGCTGCTCGAAAAGACGCTGGAACTCGATCCGGTGATCCACCGGCTGGCGCTGCGCTTTGCCGATCGTCACCACGCGCTGTTTCTCGGCCGCGGCACGATGCACGCGATCGCGATGGAGGGCGCTCTCAAGCTTAAGGAAATCTCCTATATCCACGCCGAGGCCTACGCCGCCGGCGAACTGAAGCACGGGCCGCTGGCGCTGGTCGATTCCGACATGCCGGTGGTGGCGGTG
>Ga0210394_10001045_pt1 | contig 47777 bp, 45 predicted proteins | sample IncBWC12MmetaG_FD_160121 | JGI IMG/M metagenome (GOLD analysis project Ga0210394, IMG submission 160121) | Forest soil microbial communities from Barre Woods Harvard Forest LTER site, Petersham, Massachusetts, United States - Inc-BW-C-12-M | ecosystem: Environmental > Terrestrial > Soil >...
TTCCTTCGTCAGTAGTTCGCGGATTTTACCCGCGGCTTTTTCGGTAACGTGAATCATAAATAGTCCCCGCCAAACGCCCGTCCCCTGGCCGCCATGCGGCCGAAGGTCAACAGTAAAAAGCAGGCGTTAGTTCGCTGTGGCCGACTCGGCCGGCTTGGCTTCCGCCTCGCCCTGCTTCTTCTTCCAATCCGAAAGCGCGGCCTTGATCGCGTCTTCCGCGAGCACCGAGCAGTGAATCTTCACTGGCGGCAGCGAAAGTTCGCGAACAATGTCCGTGTTCTTGATCGAGAGCGCTTCTTCCACCGTCTTGCCCTTCACCCATTCGGTGGCAAGCGAAGAGCTCGCGATCGCCGAGCCGCAACCGAAGGTCTTGAACTTCGCCTCTTCGATTACGCGGGTCTCGGGATTGACTTTCATTTGCAGCTTCATCACGTCGCCGCACTCGGGCGCGCCGACGAGTCCGGTTCCAACGTTCGGATCTTTCTTGTCGAGTGAGCCGACGTTGCGCGGATTGTTATAGTGCTCGATTACCTTGTCTGAGTAAGCCATGTGTCATTTGCTCCTTAAAAGATTGATTCTGTATTCCTCAAATTCGGTGCAGCTTAGTGCGAATCCGATGCCACCTGCCACTTCATCTTGCTGACGTCCACGCCCTCTTTCGCCATTTCGTAGAGCGGAGAAAGTTCTCGCAGCCGCGTAACGGTGTCGACGACGCGGTCCGCAACGTAATCCACTTCTTCGTCGGTGTTGAAGCGGCCGAGGCCGAAGCGGATGGACGTGTGCGCCAAGTCTTCGCCGACGCCGAGAGCCTTCAGTACGTAGCTCGGTTCGAGAGTCGCGGAGGTGCAGGCCGAGCCGCTGGAAACCGCGATGTCGTTAATGCCCATCAGGAGCGATTCGCCTTCGACGAAGGCGAAGCTGATATTGATGTTGTGCGGAAGGCGATGAGTCATCGAGCCGTTGATGAAAGTTTCGTCAAGGCGGCTCATGATCGATTCCCTCAACCGTTCGCGCATGTGGAGCAGTTTTTCGCTTTCATGCGCCATTTCGTTCATGCAAATTTCGCAGGCCTTCCCGAGGCCGACGATGCCGGTTACGTTCAGCGTGCCGGAACGCATGCCGCGTTCGTGGCCGCCGCCGTCGATGATAGCGGAAAGCTGCACGCGCGGATTCTTACGCCGGACGTAAAGCGCGCCCACGCCTTTGGGGCCGTAGATCTTGTGGCCGGAAATCGAGAGCATGTCGATGCCGTCTTTCTGAACGTCTACCGGAATCTTCCCGACAGCCTGCACTCCATCGGAATGGAAGAACACGCCCTTTTCCTTGGCGATCTTTCCGATTTCAGCGATGGGCTGGACGACGCCGATTTCGTTGTTCGCGTACATGATCGAAATCAGGATGGTCTTCGGAGTAATGGCGCGGCGAAGGTCATCGAGATTGATGCGGCCGTCTTTTTCGACGGGAAGGTATGTAACTTCGTAGCCGTTCTTCTCGAGGCGTTTACACGTGTCGAGCGTAGCCTTGTGTTCGGTGACCTGCGTGATGATGTGGTTGCCCTTCTCGCGATACATTTCCGCGGCGCCCTTAATGGCGAGGTTCGTCGATTCCGTAGCGCCGCTGGTGAACACGATCTCTTTCGGCGTCGCATTGATGAGTCGGGCGATTTGCCCGCGCGCGATCTCGACTGCCTCTTCGGCTTTCCAGCCAAACTCGTGGTTGCGGCTTGCGGCGTTGCCGAATTTTTCCGTGAAGTAGGGCATCATTGCGTCGACGACGCGCGGATCGACCGGCGTGGTCGCGTGATTGTCCATGTAAATCGGTAGCTTGACTGCCATTTTCTTCCCCCTAGCAAATTGCCAAAATTCTGTCTAAATCCCCCGCTAAACCCTCAACTCGACCACTTCGGACGTTGGAGCCTCGTCCGTCATTTGCGAAATTGTGACCTTGCCCAGCACATCCAGGATGCTGTCGTTCACCCTGCGCAAAGGCTCGCGAATCGAACAGGTGGTGGATAGATCGCACTCCCCGTGCGACGTGACGCAAGAAGTGATGAACAGCGGCCCATCGATCGCGCGAATCACATCGAGCGCTGTGATCAGCGATGGATGACGCGCCAGCGTGTAGCCGCCACTCGAACCGTGCCGCGCCGCCACCAGTCCGTGCTTCGCAAGTTTTTGGAGCACCTTCGCCATCAGCGGCGCGGAAATTCGGTAGATCTCAGCAATGTCCGCCGCGCTCGAAGAAACCTTCCCGCTTCGAGTCGCGAGGTGTTTCAGCGCGATCAGGCCGTAGTCGGCTTTTTTGGATAGCTTGAGCATTTCACATATGCGACTGATTCAGTCGCAATTGAATTCTAGCGCCTGAGGAGGAGCATTGTCAAGTGCTTCAGACTCCACCAAGGCCAATAGAGCCAACATGTTAAACACCGACTATTTTAGTCGCATACGTCAACTCTGTGCCAGCGGAGCGTTAAATATCAGCGGCGAATGGCGTTCTGGAGCTTTGAACGGTCAATGGAGCAGAACCGATTGCAGGCTGAGAGTGGCCCGGCGAAGGTTACGATAGAGGCTGATTGTGGCCACGAGAGTGCCCATTTTGTCACGGCAAGGGCTGAATTCTTGGGTTAGAATGGCGCATCAAAATGGTTCCTGAACGAGGCAAACCGGTGATCGCCATCTATCCTGGGTCGTTCGACCCGGTCACCAACGGCCATCTAGACCTCATCTCGCGCGGTGGGGCGATTTTCGATCGCCTGGTCGTGGCCGTTGCGCGCAACCTTGAAAAAGACCCTCTGTTCGCCGTGAAAGAGCGCGTGGAGATGCTCGAGGCTGTGACGCTCGATATGAAAAACGTGGAAGTCGATGTTTTCGACGGGTTGCTGATGGATTACGCGCTTCGGAAATCGGCGCGAGTGGTACTGCGGGGGATTCGCGCCGTGTCGGACTACGAATACGAGCTGCAAATGGCGATGATGAATCGCAAGATAGAGCCGGAGATTGAGACCGTTTTCATGTTGCCAGCCGAGGCCTACAGCTTTTTGAGTTCGCGGCTCGTAAAGGAGCTTGCGCGGCTTGGGGGACTCGAGCGTCTGAAGGATTTGGTGCCGCCGGTGGTGGAAGAACGATTGCGCGCGAAAGTTAGCTAAACTTTTTTGTTGAGATTTTACTGGGGATTGCGAATGGAACCTGCCGTGGCCAAAAAAATGGAAACCGCGATGCCACTCGCGGACCGGGTGAATCGTATCGACGTGTCGCAGACGCTGGTGGTGCTGCAGGAGGCCGAGCGGCTGAAGGCGCAGGGAATCGACGTTGTCGATTTTGGTCCCGGCGAGCCGGATTTTCCCACTCCCGATCATATTAAGCGCGCGGCGATCAAAGCGCTCGACGAAAATCGCACGAAGTACACGCCTGCGCCGGGGACTGCCGCGTTGCGTCAGGCAATCTGCGAATGGCATGCTGCGCAACTTGGTTCGTCATTTCAGCCGGCTGAATGCATCGCGAGCGTGGGCGGCAAGCACGCGATTTTTAATGCACTGTGCTCGCTGATCAATTCTGGCGACGAAGTGATTATTCCTTTGCCTTACTGGACAAGCTATCCGGATATGGTGAAGTACGCGGGCGGGACGCCGGTGATTGTCCACATGCCGGCCGAAGACGAGTTTCGTCTGCGGGCCTCGCAGGTAGAAAAAGCGATTACGCCGCGGACGCGCATGGTGATTGTGAATTCGCCCAGCAATCCGACGGGAGCCGTGATTCCGCCGGATGAGTTTGCGGCAATCATGGATGTCGCGAGGCGCCACGGAATCTGGCTAATGGCCGATGAGTGCTATTCGCACTTCACCTACGGCGACGCGCGGCCTTTTTCAATCGCAAGTTTGCCTGGCGCCAAAGATCAACTGATTATCGCGGGATCGCTGTCGAAAACATTTGCGATGACGGGATGGAGACTCGGATACGCACTCGCACCGAAAGCACTCGTGGGCGCGATGACAAAGCTTCAGAGCCAATCCACTTCGAATCCTAATTCCATCACGCAATATGCGGCTGTGGAGGCGTTGCGCGGGCCGATGGACTCGGTCGGCGTCATGCTGGCCGAATATGCGCGGCGACGGGAACGGATTCTCGCCGGCGTTCGCACGATTCCGGGGATTACTTGCACGGCGCCGCAAGGCGCGTTTTACATTTTCCCGAATGTCTCGGCGCACCTCCACGCAGGAATGCCCGACACTGCGGCGACCGCGCGGCAGCTGCTCGAACGCGAGCACGTAGCGGTGGTTCCGGGCGAAGCCTTTGGAGCGCCAGGTTACATGCGAATTTCGTACGCGGCGTCGATGGAGCGCATCGAGGAAGGATTGCGGAGGTTCGCTCGCTTCTTCGGTCGAGCCGCGTGATTGTTTGCCCGGCGCGTCTCGAACCGATTTTCAGCCCGCGCCCGTGGGGTTCGCTCTCGCTTGCTCCGTTTTTCCCGAATAAATCAAACCTCTCCGAACCGCTCGGTGAAGCATGGATGAGCGGAGCCGACTGCAAGTTCGCGGATGGGCCCTTTGCGGGACAGAAACTCGGAGAAGCATGGGCTGCAATGCCGCCGGAGTGGGCCGGAACGCGCGCAAATCGCCACGTTCGATTTCCCGTGTTGGTAAAATTCATTTTCCCGGAAGATAAATTGTCGGTGCAGGTGCACCCGGCGGATGACTACGCCGCGCGACACGAACAGGCTGCTGGAGGCCGCGGCAAAACGGAAATGTGGTATTGCGTGCGGGCGCGGGCGGGGGCGGAAGTGATGGTTGGGCTGAAGCACGGTGTAACCCTTGACAGTTTTAAGTGCGCAATTGCGAACGGCACCGCTGAGGAATGCATCGAGCACGTCCCGCTGCGCGAGGGTGATGCGATTTTCGTTCCTGCCGGCACCGCGCACACAATCGGGCCGGGACTGGTGCTCTGCGAAATTCAGGAATATTCCGACGTTACCTATCGTGTTTACGATTACAACCGGCGCGACGCGAAAGGTCTGGCGCGCCCGCTGCATATTGAAAAAGCGCTCGAAGTGATTCAGTTTGGAGAGCAAGGCGGCGGAAAAATCGAGCCGGTGCGGATCGAACACGGCGAGGTAAAGGAAACCTATTTCGTGGCATGCCGCTATTTCGCAGCCGAGAAGTGGGAATTCTCCGAGCGAATTGCCAGGACTATATCGCGAGAGCGGTTTGAATTGCTGATTTTCCTCGAAGGCGCAGGGACAATTGGGTGGGGCGCAAACCGCGTGAATTACTCGCCTGCGCAGGTGTGGATGATGCCTGCCGCGCTTGGGGCGTACGAACTGACTCCCAACGCGCGCACTTCGCTGCTGAGAACCTATGTACCCTCGGACATGAGCGAATTCACGCGGCGGCTTGCGGACCAGGGAATTCCCGAGACAGAGTGGTCGCGCTTGGTGCATCCGTGAAGCGTCCATCGCTGCCAGTTTGCGCCGTATTGCTTGCCGGGGGACGCGGGACGCGGTTCTGGCCTCGCAGCCGGACGCGCACTCCCAAGCAGCTTCTCAACATTGTAGGGAGCGAGACGATGCTTCGGGAAACGGTGGCGCGCCTGCAACCACTTTTTCCGCTGAAAAATATCTGGGCCGTTACGAACGCCGAGCAGGCTGCCGCCGTGCGCAAGAATCTCCGTGGAGTTCCCGCGTCGCAGGTTCTCGCTGAGCCGGTGGGGCGTAACACGGCCGCGGCAATCGGACTGGCTGCGGTTCACCTTTTCCACGAGCACGGTGACGCGCTGATGGCCGTGCTACCCGCGGATAGTTACATTGCCGACGCCCCCCAGTATCGCCGGCTGGTGCAGGCGGCACTCGAACTGGCTCGCCGGCCGGGAAATCTCGTGGTTTTCGGGGTTCCGCCCACGCGCCCGGAAACGGGCTATGGCTACATCGAGCGCGGCGGCGTAGTGGTGCGGCTGCGCGGTGTTGCGGCCTACTCCGTGCGCCGATTCACTGAGAAACCGGCCACGTCCCTGGCGCGCCGGTACGTGGCGTCCGGAAAGTATCTTTGGAATGCGGGGATGTTTTTCTGGCGTGTTACCAGTTTCCTCGACAATTTGAAGCGTTTTCTCCCCGCAACTCATACGGAGCTTCACGAACTTGGCAATGCGATTGGCACGCAACGATACGCTTCCGAGCTGCAGCGAATTTATCCGATTCTCGAAAATATTTCGGTGGACTACGCCGTGATGGAACCTGCTACGCGTTCCCGATTGGGCGAGGGTTCACACGTTTCCGTGATTCCCGCGAAAGTCGGATGGAGCGACATCGGCTCGTGGGCCGCCGTGTACGAACTGCTGGCGCCAAAGCCAGGCGCGAACGTCTCCGCAGGAGCGTCCTTCACGCTCGATGCTTCGGGAAATTACATCTGGAGCCCGAAGAAATTTGTAGCAGCGATCGGTGTCCGCGATCTCGTTCTGGTCGATACCCCTGATGCCCTTCTGCTGTGCTCCCGCGAGCGCTCGCAAGACGTAGGCAAGATCGTCAAATGGCTCGAAGAAAAAGGACGCAAAGACCTCCTTTAGCGGTTAAGTTTGTTTTGGGTCTTTCATATGGCCCTTAGATCGATCGGCATTCGCTCCTTTCATAATTGAGCGCGATTTTTTGGGAGGTTCGTCCATGGGCCTGGATATAAGGCTCGAAGACAAGGAAGGAAAGACGCTTGAAGAAGCGCCGGACCTCGAGAATGTGCTGAGCCGGGTGCTGCCCTCCTGGGACGACGCGAGCTTTCATTTGCTCCGGTATATCGATCCCTGGGGCGATACGATGTTCAATCACTTGCAGATGGACGAGCTGGTTGAGGAATTACGGCGAATTCGCGAAAAAACGGCGAACGAAGTGGAACGCACTTTCATAAGCAAAGTGGGAACGATGGCGCTGCGCTGCAAAGACGGCGAACATCTCTACCTTAAATTTTTGGGCGACTAGAAATCTCTTGAACCATCCAAAGCTTCTCCCCGATTCACCCATCGCTTATACTTCTGAACCGTGAGCCAGATTGAGTTCGGGACCGACGGCTGGCGCGGCGTTATCGCGGAAGATTTCACGCATGAAAACGTCGCGAAAGTGGCGCATGCAATCGCGCGCTACGTGGTGCGCGCGGAAAAACCGGGACAAGGAGTGCTCGTTGGCTACGACACGCGCTTTGGGTCGGAGCGCTTCGCCCGCGTAGCCGCTGAAGCGGTCGCGGCGACGGGCACGCACGTCTGGCTTGCGGCTGATGCGTGTCCCACGCCCGCCATTTCGCTGCTCGTCCGCTTACGCGGCGCAGCGGGCGGAATTCAGATCACCGCGAGCCACAATCCATACCAGTGGAACGGCGTGAAATTCAAGGCGAGCTATGGCAGCTCGGCATCACCTGCGATTGTGGCGCAAGTGGAAAGGGAGCTTGAACGAGTTCTGCGAGATGGTGTTCCCCCGCTTCCGCCACGCAAAGACTTGATTCATTCGCTGGACGTGCGCGCGCCGTATCTTGAAACGCTTCGGGGATTGGTCGATTGGGACCGGCTGCGCGCGGCAAAGTTTCGTTTCCTGATCGATCCCATGCACGGCGCCGGACGCGGCCTGTTGCGCGATCTTTTTCGCGCCAACGGAGTCGAATGCGAGGAAATCCGCGGGAAGCGCGATCCGCTCTTTGGCGGAGTGAACCCCGAACCGATCGAACCGCACGTCGAAGCGCTGCGCCGCGCGATTCTCGGCGGCAAGTTTGACGCGGGCTTTGCCATGGACGGCGACGCCGACCGCATTGGCGCGATGGATCGCGACGGCACATTCATCACACCGCATCAGATCTTCGCGATACTGCTGTGGCACCTTGCAGGCACTCGAAAATTGATGGGCGACGTTGCGAAGACTTTCTCGACAACCAAGATGATCGACAAGATCGCCGCCCAATTTGGCAGGAAAGTGTGGGAAACGCCGATTGGATTTAAGTACATTTGCGACCGTATGCTTGAAAGCGATATTTTGCTTGGCGGCGAAGAAAGCGGCGGCATCGGCACGAAACTTCACCTGCCGGAGCGCGACGCCACCGTTAACGCGCTGCTGCTGGCGGAGGTGATGGCGTGGCACGGAAAACGGCTGGGCGAATTGGTCGCCATGCTGCATCAGCAGTTCGGCGAGCACCATTACGGGCGGGTCGACTTGATCGTTAGGGATTCCCAGAAGCGAAAGGCGCTCGAATATTTTTCCGACGCTAAATTCAAAAGCCTCCTCGACTGGCCGGTGGGGCGCCGCGAGGATCTCGACGGAAGGAAAGTGTATCTCGGCGACATCGGCTGGGTGATGGTGCGCGCGTCTGGCACCGAACACATGCTGCGCATTTACGCTGAGACGACGCAGCCCGAAACGACATGCCGCGTGCTTGAAGAAGTTAAGGTGCTGGTCAAAACGTTTTGATTCGACATTCGACCAGGAGGGTGGCGATGGAAAAAGTGAACCTGCAAGAAAAGTTGTCGAACGTGAAGGAATACTGGAGCCCTAAGATCGTCGGCGAATTGAACGATTCGTACGTAAAAATCGTGAAGTTTCAGGGCGAATTTCTCTGGCATCACCATGACAATGAAGACGAACTATTTCTCGTGGTGAAGGGGCGGATGCGCATGCGATTCCGCGAGCGCGATGTGACGGTCTCGCCCGGCGAATTCATCATTGTGCCCAAGGGCGTGGAGCACATGCCGGTGGCAGAAGATCCGGAAGTCCATATTGTCCTGCTCGAGCCCAAGACGACGCTAAACACCGGCAATGTGCGCAACGAGCGGACCGTGGTAGAACTGGAACGCATGTAATGGGATGGCTTGCGCGCCCGCATACCGGGCGAAAAGGCGAATTATGAAGCGGCGACTTTACACGCTGGACGTTTTTACTTCGAAGCCGTTCAACGGCAACCCGCTCGCGGTAATCACCGATGGCGACGGCCTTTCGCAATCCACGATGCAAGCGATCGCGCGCGAGATGAATCTTTCCGAGACGGTTTTCGTGCAGCGGCCGACAAATAATCGCGCGCTGGCGCGTTTGCGCATTTTCACAACCACGCACGAACTTCCGCTCGCCGGGCACCCGGTGATCGGCACTTGGTTTTTGCTGGCGGAATTGGGCGTGGTGCCCGCGTCCGAGGGGCAAGTTCATGTACTGCAGCAAACGGGCGCAGGGATACTTCCCGTGGAATTCACGTTCCACGGAGGGCGGCCGACACTGGTAACTATGACGCAGAAGCCGGCGAAGTTCGCGCGCGTGAAGATCAATCGCACCACCCTAGCCGGAGCGTTGTCGCTGAAACCCGGCGATATGGCTCGGGATCTTCCGCTTGAATTCGTCTCAACGGGAATATTTAATTTAATGGTCCCGCTGAAGAATCGCGGGGTGCTGTCGCGGGTTCACATGAACATGCGGGTGCTCGCGCAACTGATTTCGCGGCATGGCGTGATGGCTTACTGCTTTGCGCTGGGCGGCCGCGGAACTGCTTTCGCGCGAGGTATGCTGCCGTGGGGACTTGTTGAAGACCCGGCTACGGGTTCAGCAGGCGGGTCGCTGGGAGCCTACCTCGTGAGACATGAGAAGTTGAGCGCCGGTGAACCGTTCGTCATTACGCAAGGCGTGGAGATGGGCCGGCCCAGCAAAATTCACGTCGAGATCAGCGCCGAACGCGGAATGCTGGTGCCCAAAGTGAGCGGCTCGGCCGTGCGAATTTTTGAAGGCCACATCGATGCTTGACGAGAATCTGCGAAAAACAATAAACGCGAGAACGCGCTAGTTTTCTAGCTTCTTGAAAGCGGCGTCGAGGACACCATTCAGGAACGCCGGCGAATCGGCGGAAGAAAATTTCTTCGCGAGTTCGAGCGCTTCATTGATCACCACTTTTGGCGGCGCGGTGCCGAAGCGGAGTTCGTAGATCGCGAGACGCAAAATGTTGCGGTCGACCGTCGCGAGCCGGTCGAGACGCCAGTTTTCTGAAAGCTTTTCTACCAATTTGTCACTCGACGTTGCCTCCGTCACCGCGCCTTCAAAGAGCTGGTCCGCAAATTTTCTGGTGGATTCCGCGGCCCGGGCCAGCTTCCAGAAATTCTGTTTGATGCGCGCGGGCTTCTGGTGGGCCATGTCCCACTCGAAGAGCATCTGGAGGGCAAATTCTCGCGATTTGCGGCGCAGCGTCATTCTACTTGCGTATTGTGCGACGCCGAGCGCGAGCGGAATTGTTTGAAAGTTTGCGCGAAAGGTGAGCCATTTCGATTGCGGCAAGGCCCGATTCGTAACCCTTGTTTCCACCCTTGAGGCCCGCGCGATCGATGGCTTGATCGAGCGTGTCGCACGTGAGGACGCAGAACGCCATCGGAACACCGGTATCAAGCTGCGCGAGTTGAATGCCGCGCGCTGTTTCGCCCGCGACGTAATCGTAGTGTGAAGTTTCGCCGCGCAGGACGCAACCGATGCAGACGATCGAATCGCAGCGTCCGGCGGCTGCTAATTTCTTCGCGGCGATTGGAATTTCAAACGAGCCCGGCACGCGCACGATTTCAATTTGTTTCTCGGCCGCTCCAGCGCGCCCGAGCGCATCGAGCGTTCCGGCGAGCAGCCGGTCGGTGATGAAGCTGTTGAACCGGCTCACTACGACGCCGAAACGGAGGCCTGCCGCGTTGAGCGTGCCCTTCTCGCCGGACGATCTAAAGTTTTGCGCCATGGATCGCCTAGCGCCCCTGAAATTTTGCCGGGCGCTTTTCGATAAACGCGCGCGTGCCTTCGTGCATGTCTTCGGTGGCACAGCACAAGCCGAAAAGCGACGCTTCGAGGAATAATCCTTCTTCCAACGGCATTTCCGCGCCGCGCTCGATTGCTTCCATGGCGTATCTCACGGCAAGCGGCGCATTTGCGGCAATCTTTTTCGCGATGGATTCGGCCGTAGACAGCAAGTCCCCTGGCTCCACGACTTGATTCACAAGGCCTACTCGCAATGCTTCGTCCGCCGTGATCATTTCGCCGGTCAATATCATCTCGTGCGCCACGCCCTTGCCGCAAAGCCGCGGCAGACGCTGGGAACCACCATAACCGGGAAGAAGTCCGAGCTTTACTTCCGGCTGTCCGAGTTTCGCGGTGCGGCTTGCGATGCGAATCGTGCACGCAAGCGCAAGTTCACATCCGCCGCCGAGCGCGAAGCCATTGATCGCCGCAATCGAAGGCTTGCCTAGGGTCTCAAGCTGGTGCAGGACCCGCTGGCCTGCCAGCGCGTATTCCTTGCCGCTTACCGGCGATTGTTTCGAGAGTTCGTTGATATCCGCACCAGCCACAAATGCTTTTTCGCCTGCGCCTGTTAGAATCAAAACGCGGGCCGCATCGTCGTGGTGGGCCGCGGTGAAGCACTCACCCAATTCGGCGACGGTTTTTGGGTTTAGGGCGTTGAGCACGGTTGGACGGTTGATCGTGATCCGCGCCGCCTGATCCTTCACCTCGTAGAGCACATTCTCGTAACCCATTCTCAACTTCCTTTTTTCCGTTTCGACGATGCACTTTCCAGTTCGCGATTAGCTCAGATTCATTGCCTTCGGCTTGGAGGGATCCGCATAATCGTAAAATCCGCGACCCGCCTTCCGGCCATTCCAACCGGCAAGGACCATCCGCTTAAGCAGCGGCGGCGAGGCAAACCGCTTTTCCTTGAATTCGTCGAACATAACGTTGGCGATGTAATGCGTAGTATCAAGGCCTACGAAATCGAGCAGCGTGAGGGGGCCCATCGGGTGGCCGCAGCCAAGCTTCATCGAGTTGTCGATGTCTTCAATCGATGCGACGCCTTCTTCCAGGGCGCGCACGGCATCTAGAAGGTACGGCACGAGCAGGCGATTTACGATGAAGCCGGTGCGATCGCTGGTGCGCACAACCGTCTTGCCCAATCGGGCGCCGAAGGCCACGACTTCGTCGAACACTTTTGGATCCGTAGCGATCGTGCGAATCACTTCGACTAACTTCATCACCGGCACTGGATTGAAGAAGTGCATGCCCAGGAAGCGTTCGGGACGTTTTGTCACTACGGCCATTTCCGTGATCGAAATGGATGACGTGTTGCTTGCAAAAATTGTCACGGGTTTGCAGATCTTGTCGAGCGCCGTGTAAAACTCTTGTTTTTCCGGCAGCTGTTCGATAATTGCCTCGATCACCAGATCGCAGTCCCTCAAATCCTCGAGGTTCGTAGTCCCGTGCAATCGGCCCCGCACCTGATCGCGATCGGCAGCGGTAAGCGTTCCCTTTTCAACGAGGCGCCCGAGATTTTTCTCGATTGATTGCAGCCCCTTCTCGACGAGTTGCGAAGAGACTTCGCGCACTGTTACCTGGCAGCCCGCTTGAGCCGCCACTTGCGCGATGCCCGATCCCATCAGACCGCATCCCACCACTCCCACTTTCTCAATCGCCATTCCACTGCCTCCGATGAACACGATCAGGCGCCGAACGGCGCCTCAGGATAAAGCTTCCACAATCACTGCGATCCCCTGCCCACCGCCGATGCATGCGCTCGCTACTCCGTAGCGCGCATTTCGGCGCCGTAGTTCGAGTAGGAGCGTAAGTATGAGACGCGTTCCACTTGCCGCCAATGGATGTCCGAGCGCGATGGCCCCACCATTGACGTTGGTCTTCTCGCGGTTGAGTCCGAGCACTTTTTCCACGGCTAGATATTGTGCCGCGAATGCTTCATTTACTTCGATCAAATCGATCTGATCGAGCCTTAATCCCGCCAGTGCGAGCGCTTTCTGTATCGCCGGCGCCGGGCCGATTCCCATGGTGCGAGGCGGAACACCCACGGTTGCCCAAGAGACAATTCGCCCGATTGGCTTCCAGCCGTGCTCTTTCGCAACCTTCGCGTGCGTCATCACGACGGCCGCAGCGCCGTCCACGATCCCGCTCGCGTTGCCCGCGGTCACCAGGCCATCCTTGCGGAAAGCAGGCTTAAGCGACTCGAGGATCTCGATCGTGGTATCGGGCCGGCGATGGTCGTCTTCGGTGACTGAAATCGCCTTCTTGCCTTTCGTCACTGCCACGGGAACGATTTCGTCCTTCATCCGGCCCGCGCGGACGGCAGCCTCGGCTGCCAGTTGGCTGCGCAGTGCGTACTCATCGGAAGCGCGACGCGTGATTCCCTGTTCCGCAGCCAGATTCTCGGCCGTTTCAGACATGCTGAAGCCGCAGTAGGTGTCGTGAAGTCCGGACATCAGCGAATCTTCGAGCTTGCCTTCACCGAGTTTGAAACCCGCGCGCGCTCCGCGAATCACGTGCGGGCATTGCGACATGTTTTCCATTCCGCCGGCCAGAATTAACTTTGATTCGCCGAGTAAAATCCGTTGCGCGGCTTGGCTGATCGATTCCATCCCTGAGCCGCAGAGACGATTCACCGTCACAGCCGGCGTCTCAATCGGAAGTCCAGCTTTCAGTCCGACGTGCCGAGCGCCATAGAGGGCGTCCGCGCTGGTCTGCATTACGTTGCCGAAAACGACGTGATCGAATTCCGCCGGGTCCGCCCCCGAGCGTTGTATTGCCGCCCGGCCTGCCGCAGCGCCCAGTTCGATCGCGCTCGTGGTGTCGAACGAGCCCATATAGCGCGCCATAGGCGTACGCGCTCCGTGCAGAATAACGGCTTCGGTTATGAACATGCGTCTGTCCTCTTAAGGAGTGGCGAGCGCCACCAAAGTATCACCGCCAGCCAGGCGCGCTTCGTCAATACCGGCCTCGGCGCGGTTAATCCACTCCGTCACGCGGTCTTCGGTCTCGTCGCCCGGGCGCGAAGAAGCTTCCGCCACAACCGCACTCACCGTCAATTCAGGAGCGCCCCAAGAAGGACGAACCGTCGCGGCCACCTGGCGCAACTTTTCTCCCAGCGTCCGGGCATTCTCAAGCGAGGTGTCTGGCAAAATGAAGACGAGCGACCACGCCGTGTACTTCACCGCCACGTCCGTTTGGCGCACCGCGCCCGATAACGCGCGCGCTAATTGTTCGATATGGTGGTCAACCGCCGCGTCTCCATGCTGGCGCAAGATTTCGCCGCCATGGTCCACATGGACCACGACCAGCGAAAGAGAAGTCCCCTGCGCTCGCGCGCGATTCGATTCCGCCATCAGACAGTCGATGTAAGCGCCGCGGCTTAGCAAACCGGTCTTCTCGTCGGCCACTGCTAGCGAACGTACGAGAGAACGCAACCGCGTGTGACTAACGGAAAGCACGAGTTGATCGCCCACGGCCTGCAGAAAAAAGGTCTCATTAGGCTTCCACGTTCTACTGTCCGCGTCCCCGACGAGCAAAGCGCCTCCCGGCAATTGCGTTTCCTTGTCCGTGAGCACGATACCAAGCGCGGACTCGAGTCCAAGGTCGCGCAGAGCCGGTGTAGACGCGGCATGCAAGTCAACTCCGCCGAAAGAGTCCGGCGAAGCTTTCGAAATGAGCCCAACTATCGATGCGATTCCTCTTGCACCCAACGGCGCAATTCCTGGGGCTGCATATTCCGCCGTCAATGGTCCCGCGTCGCCCACAGCGCCGACGGCGATCAGGCAGCGCGTAACGCCGATGTGCCTGCTGATCTCTGCCGCCGTGCCCGCCAGCACTTCGCGGGGGGTCGGCTGGCGATACATCAGGCGGTTGATTTCGGCGATTGCGGCGAGGTCTCGATGCGTTTCCGCCGCACTGGGCGCGGCAACCGTGCTGGGCGTATGGACTTCCGAAAGCGCTGGAGGCGGGGCTGCTGCAACAGCCGGCACAGGCATGGGAGCTTGTTTCGGAACGGCTCCTTTCGGCCACCAGTTCGCGCGTTCGTACAGGGCCCGCAGGCGCTCGTTTCTCTCCTCTTCACCGGGAAAAAGTTCGGAGATCCGCTGGAGCCGCTCGGTGGCCTTCGATTGCAGAGAATATTGCAGAAAAATTTCCACTTGCACGATCAAATCCTCAAGCGCTTGTTGCGCCCGCATTTCCTCGGAAACCGGAAGCGCAGTACCCGCCTGATCGGAACCTGCCCCGGCAAATCCCTCGGCACGCGTCGAAATGGTGGCGGCCTTCGCGGCGCGCGCGAGAATGTTTTGGAGAAACGATGGATCCACTCTACCTTCGAGCTTTGCAATCCGCTCGTGGTTTCTATAGTCGTAAGGGTCGATATCCACGAGGCGATCAAGCGATTCGCAAGCCTCTTTCAAACGACCCGCATGCAAATATAGATCGAAGAGCCTGACGAGGGCGTCAAAGTATTTTGTTTCGCGGTTCAATTCATCGTAGAGACGCGCTACCACTTCAGCAACGGGCAGCGACGCGGCATGCATTGCGGCAAGGCGATCCATTTGCGAGCATAGCTCCGCCTCACGCCGGGCTCCGCGCATCCAATCTTTCGTTTGCACGAGCAGCGAAGCCGCCTTGTTGTCCTGGCCCACACGAATGTAGGCGGAGGCAAGCTCGAAAAGTTTTCCAAAGCTGTCGGGCTTCTGTTTGTAATAAGCCTCGAACATCTGGCGAGCGGTGTCGAGGCGCCCGGTTCGCAGCAAAGCCTCGCCAAAAAGCGCGAGGAAAGTGGTGTCCCTATCGCTTGGTGAAAATGGCTCAAGCAACGTGACGGCGGTTTCGGCATCGCCCTTTCGCAGCTTCGCCTCAGCAAACAGCAATGCGCCGCTACGATCTTCTGGCGAGAGTTTGTGCGCCCGGCCGAAGAATTCGAGGGCATCGTCAAGCGCACCAACGGCTTGGGTGAGTTGTCCGGCGCGCAGAAAACTTCGCGTCGCAAGATCGGAATGTCCCAATTTCTGGGCCAGTTCGCCCAGAACCACGTGGCGCGCGGGGTTTTCCGGGTCGAGCAGAGCGATGCTCTCGTCACACGCCAACGCCTCAATCTCGCGCTGCTGCTGAAGAAACAACGCGGCGGCTGCGCTGTAGTGTTCGATGGCTTCGGCGGCGCGGTTATGCCGTTGAAGCAACATCGCGAATCGCATCAACCGGTCAGCGGGCTGCGAAAAATTGCGGAGGAAACGGGTGTAAATCGCGGAAGACTTAGCGACATCTCCTACTTCCACCAGGCGGTCAAACTGTATGGCGTAATATTGCGCCGCAAGCGCAGGTTCGTTCAGGCGCGTATAGAGATCGGGTAGCGCGTGGAGCGCTTCTTGATGGGAGGGAACTTCGTCAAGGATTGCCTGATACTCGGCGGCCGCTTCGCGGAGCTTGTTCTTCTCTAAACTGCGTCGCGCCCGTTCGAGATGTTTGTTGATATCCTGCGCCATGGAAATTCGTGCGTCCTTCGATTACTGCGACCCACCCGTGCCCGCCGGGACCGGCGGATAGACTGCTGGAGAATTTCGCCCGGCCTGACGTCGCCGCAGCGTCGCTACGGATGCAAGCGAGTGTGCGGGACAGAACTTCCACTATATAACGGACGCGTCACCGCCCCCAAAACGAAATCCAGATCGCGTGCAAAAAGGGTCCGGGCGCACTCCCCAGCAGCAGCTCCCTTCAGGCCGCGTGCGAAACCTTCGACGAAATCCCGCCGACTTGTTCACGCATGGACTGGAGCGACATCCCGCTTCGCAGGAGAGCGATAAAACCAAGTAGGACGACGGGCAGCGTAAGGGCGAGAAATGCCAAAATCGAAAAAGCGGTTGCGCTTGTTTTCTCCACCTGAAATACATTTAAGCCTACGACACAGAAGAACTGATAAGACCCAATGTTCGCGGGCGCGTTTGGCAGCGACACGCCAAGGTTGATGACACACAGCACTACCACCGCCGCCAGGAATGGCAGGTTCAAGTTGTAGGATTTCATCATGGCCCACAATCCGAGTATCTGGCAGAACGGCATCATTACGGAGGTAAGAACGGCGGAATAGAAGCTCGGAGCTGTTCCCATCGCGTGCAAGCCGATAAGCGCAGCCATCACCTTACCCTTGAAGCGACGCGGCTGACCCTCCGGTGGCGGACGATTGCCCAGTTTTATTTCCAGATAGAGAATCAGGAGCACCACAATAGTAAGCAAAATCAGCGTCACGATGCCCAGCGTGTCGGCAACGCGCCCGTAGCGTCGCGGCAAATCACCGTGCAGAGAAACAATCGCCAAGGCCGCTGTTGCAATCACCAGGTCAATGAGCCGCTCGACGCCCACCGACCCAAGCACCCGCCCGAGCGTAATTCCTTCCGACTCCGAAAGCAGATAGCTCCGCAAGACCTCGCCAGGGCGCAGCGGAAAGATGGCATTTGCAAACAGTCCCGCATACACGGCGCGAACCGCCCGCGTCAGTTTAACCTTCCCAAAAGGATTCAGCAGCAAACTCCAGCGAACCCCCTGCACCGCGTAGCTCAACACGTCAAAAGTGACGCCGAGCAGCAGCCATTTCAATTTCACTTTAGCCAGCTCGCGGAGAGCTTGCATGAGGTGAAAATCGTGCAGGACCCATATCAAAGCGGCGACAGCGAGTCCGTAGCCGACAAGTTTGGGCGCCTTCGATGGCGGCGGATTGATGTCCTGGAAAATGGCGCTCAACGTTGAGTGTTCCGAAAAGGACGCGGGTCGCGTCCCCGGATACTTGCATTCGGGCCTTTGTGGTGTCCCGAAACCCGCTACAGCCTACGACATCGGCTTTCGCGAGGCAATCCGGTTTTCGCGCACAGGACCGCTGCGCTGGCCGCGTGCTTAGAAGTGTGGCAGACTCAATTGTCTAGAGGATGCTCGGAGAAACGCACTGACGAGTGCTGCTTCCACTCGCCGGCGCAAACAACCTAAAAAGCATGGATCCCCAGTTCATCCGCAATTTCTGCATCATTGCTCACATCGACCACGGAAAATCGACGCTGGCCGACCGCCTGCTCGAGCTCACCGGCGCACTGACCCAGCGCGAGATGAGCGCGCAAGTGCTCGACTCAATGGACCTTGAGAAAGAGCGCGGTATCACGATCAAAGCGAAGAGCATTCGCCTGCACTATACCGCGCGCGACGGCCACGAATACCGCCTGAACCTGATCGACACGCCCGGCCACGTGGACTTCTCCTACGAAGTCTCGCGCGCCCTCTCGGCGTGCGAAGGCGCGTTGCTCGTGGTTGACGCCAGCCAAGGGGTCGAAGCCCAAACCGTCGCGAACGCGTTTCTCGCTTCGCGGCACAATCTCACGATCATCCCGGTGATCAACAAGATTGACTTGCCTGCCGCCCAGCCCGACTACGCCAAAGAACAAATCGAAAACGTTCTCGCGATTCCCGCCGAAAACGCTCTCCTAATCAGCGCTAAGAGCGGCCAGGGCGTCGAAGAAGTTCTCGAAACCATCGTGAAGCACGTGCCGCCGCCCGTGGGTTCGTCCGATGCGCCGCTTCGCGCTTTGATCTTCGATTCGTGGTTCGACATCTATCGCGGCGCCGTCGTGCTGGTGCGCGTTATGGAGGGCCGCATCGCGCCCCGCATGAAGATACGCCTCTGCGCCAATAGCGAAGTGTATGAAGTTGAGGCGCTGGGCGCCCTCACTCCCAAACCTGTCGTCCTCGACGAGCTCGCCGCGGGAGATGTGGGTTTCATCGTCGCGAACATCAAGCGCGTCGCCGACGCCCGCATGGGCGACACCGTCATCGAGGCGGGCAGTTCTGCCCTTCCGCTTCCGGGCTTTGAAGCCATCAAGCCCATGGTCTTCGCGGGCCTGTTTCCCGTGAACGCGAGCGATTATGAAGTGCTGCGCGACGCGCTCGGCAAATTGCAGCTCAACGACGCCGCCTTCTTCTACGAGCCGGAAAATTCCGCCGCACTCGGGTTTGGTTTTCGCTGCGGCTTCCTTGGTTTGCTGCACATGGAAATCGTGCAGGAGCGCCTTGAACGCGAATTCGGGATCGACCTGATCACTACTGCACCGAGCGTGGAATTCCGCATCACCACCATTACCGGCGATGTAATGGAAGTCGACAACCCCACGAAATTTCCCCCGCCCTCTTCGATTCAGAAAATCGAAGAGCCCATTTTGACGGCGATGATTATCACTTCCGAGGAATCCGTGGGCGGCGTACTTTCGCTCTGCGAGGAAAAGCGGGGAGTACAGAAGAAATTCGAATATCTTTCACCGACGCGCATCATGCTGACCTATGAAATGCCGCTGAACGAAATCGTTCTCGATTTCTATGACCGCCTCAAAAGCGTTTCGCGCGGTTACGCGTCGCTCGACTATCACCTGTCCGGCTACCGCGAGTCCGATCTGGTCAAGCTGGACGTGCTCGTCGGCGGCGAACCCGTGGACGCGTTGACGATTATCTGCCATCGCGATCAGTCCTACGATCGCGGACGCGACCTCGTCTCGCGCCTCCGCAAACTCATTCCCCGACAGATGTTTGAGATCGCCATCCAGGCTGCCATTGGCAGCCGCATCATCGCACGCGAATCTATCAGCGCCATCCGCAAAAACGTCATCGCCAAATGCTACGGCGGCGACATCTCGCGCAAACGCAAGCTCCTCGAAAAACAGAAGGAAGGAAAAAAGCGCATGAAGCGCGTCGGCCGCGTCGATATTCCACAGGAAGCTTTCCTCGCCGTCCTCAAAGTCGCCAGCAGTTCCGACGACGAATAATCGAGCCTATTCGCCCTTTTTCTTGCGGCGGACAGTGGCGTCAACTTCTCCTTTGGCGAGGCGCACCGCAATGTCATCTCCCACGGAAACCTGGTCGGCCGAGCGCAACACTTTCCCGGAAGCGTCGTAAACAATCGCGTAACCCCGCTCGAGCAACCGGATGGGGCTACGCTCGTTCAGTTGCAAATCGACTGAGTCGGCGCGCTGCCGCTTCGCCACGACCAATCTGTTCATCCGCACTCGTAGCGCCTCCGAACGCCGCTCGAGTCCCCGACGAAGCAGCGCCACTCGCGAACGCAAATCGAAGCGCGCCAGCCTCACGCGGGTCTCGGCGAATCGAGCGTGCTTCAACCTCACCGCTCGCGCCAATGCCGCGGCGAGCGCGCCCCTCTGATGCTCGATGTTGCGACGCAACACCTTTGCTCGCGCGCGCAGATCAAAGGAACCGATTTGGGCTCCCGCTTTTGTCATCCGCTGCCGGGACATTCCAAGTCGCAACCGCATTCCAATCGCAAGCGAGGAAGAAAGCTCGTCTACCTCCTGGCGCCTGAGCCGGACCGTCACTTCCATCTGCCGGAATCCGCGATGCGTTTGCAAATCGCGCACGCGATGCCGCCACTGCGAAAAGTGATAACGCATCTGCTGGACCAGGTGCCGCGAATGTTCGGCGATGTGATGCTCGAACTCCTGCTTTGAGCGGACCACGATCTCAGCCGCCGCGGAAGGAGTCGGCGCGCGCAGATCGGCGACAAAATCGGCGATTGTGAAATCAGTCTCGTGCCCCACACCCGAGATCACCGCGATTTCCGAGGCAAAGATCGCTCGCGCCACCACCTCTTCATTGAACGCCCACAGGTCCTCCAGCGATCCTCCACCGCGTGCCAGGATCAGCACATCCACCGTTTTCACGCGGTTGAAATAACGCAGCGCTTGCACGATTTCGCTCGCCGCGCCTTCGCCCTGCACCTTCACGGGATAAAGCTGCACATGAACGTTAGGAAACCTTCGCTCGAGGACCCGCAGGATATCCCGTATTGCCGCTCCAGTAGGCGAAGTGACCACGCCGATGCAGCGCGGCAGCGCCGGAAGCGGCTTCTTTCGCGCCTCGTCGAAAAGCCCCTCTTCGCTTAGCTTCTTCTTCAGTTGCTCGAAGGCGAGTTGCAGCGCGCCAAGCCCGACCGGCTCGATGTTTGTGACGTAAATCTGATACTCGCCACGCGGTTCGTATACGCTGATCGAACCTCGCACGGTCACCTGCAGTCCGTCTTCCGGATGAAACTTCAGCCGGCAAGCCTGATCCCGAAAACAAACGCAGCGAACCTGCGCCCGCGCGTCCTTCAAAGTGAAATAAAGATGCCCCGATTGCGCCGGACGAAAGTTCGACACTTCGCCTTCCACCCACACGTCCGTAAACGCGCGCTCCAGCAGTTCGCGTATGCCTGCCGTCAGCTCGCTGACTTTCCAGACGCGCCGCTCGGGCATCAGATCGAATAGAGATGCTTGGTCCATTGATTTGCGCTGTTCACCGGCGGAAGAAATTGATGATCCAGAAAATCAGCGTCAGCGCAAGGCTCAACAAAATACAAGTCACTACCGGAAAATAAAACGACCCGTGCCGGCCTTGATACGCTATATCTCCCGGTAACCGTCCCAGCCGGAACGGCAGCTTTGCTCCAAACGCAAGAAGCGCTCCAACTCCGGTCAGCACGATCCCCGTTACCAGAAGCACCTTCCCGAGTTCGCGCATCGGTTCCATCGAATCGTAATTTCCGCTCGATTCTATACCGTTGGCGGCGCGATTTCCTCAAAGTGTCCGCGTCGGCCGAACAACCCGGCGGGCATGCACCCCGTCACGCGAAAGGAGCGATTGACACTACTGGCTGACACCTTCTATCTTCATCGGCAGAAATTGAAAGGCATTTCCGCCTGCTGCGTTGGAACGAGTCTACAAGCAGGTCTCTCTGAAAAGCGATAGGAGAAATTAAGATGCGAAAAGCTTTGCTGATTGTTTGTGCAGCGCTCTGCCTCGGACCAGCTACGTTCGGCCAAGCTCTTACGGCCGCGGACCGCGATCGCGGCGTGAAGTATCTCGAAGACAAGCGCGACGCGATCGTCGACGCCACCAAGGGACTCTCCGAAGCACAGTGGAAGTTCAAGGCAGCGCCCGACCGCTGGTCGGTGGCTGAAACGCTCGAACACATCGCTCTCGCCGAAGAGTTCATTCTTGGGCAGGTGAAGGACAAAATCATGCAGTCTCCCGCCGGCGCTCCCGACCGGGACACTGCAAAAACGGACGCGGCCGTTCTGGCCATGATTCCGGATCGCAGCCATAAATTCCAAGCTCCGCCACCTCTTGTCCCTACGGGAAAATGGACTCCCCAGGAGACTTTGGATCACTTCCTCAAGAGCCGTGCGGAAACAATCGGATTCATGAAGACCGCGACGGATTTGCGTGCGCACGTCGCCGATAGCCCGCTCGGTATGCCGCTTGACGGTTATGAATGGCTGCTGTTCATTGGCGCTCATAGCGAGCGTCACACGAAACAAATCCTCGAAGTTAAAGCCGACCCGAACTTCCCGAAAAGCTAAGCACCCTGATCGGCAAAGGCCGCCCCGTTGTTCACGGAGCGGCCTTTTTCATTTAGATTGACATTTATATAAACCTTTATATAATCAAGATATGAGCCTTGATCATATCCTCCTTGGCCTGCTCCGCACGCCCGCCAGCGGGTACGATCTCAAACGGGTCTTCGACGAGCGCATCCACTATTTCTGGGCCGCCGAACTGAGCCAAATCTATCCCGCGCTCGGGCGCCTCGAGCGTAAAGGCTGGCTTCGTGGCCGCCGTGCGGAGTCCAAACGGGGCGCGGGGCGCCGCGTCTATCAAGTTACGGCGGCTGGCCATCGCGCGCTACGCGCGTGGCTCGAAAGTGAAGTCGAACTCGGCGACGACCGGATTCCTTACCTCGCAAAGCTTTACCTTATGGACGAGCTTCACTCTTTGACGAAATCGCGTCGATTTCTTACAAACCTGCGCGACAAGTTTGCGAGCAATCTGGCCGCGCTTGAAATCATCGAGCGCTGTTGGGCCCGGGACGATCCCAGCTATCCCGACTCGCTTTCCCCCGCGATGTTTCACGTACTTCTCACGCTCCGCAACGGCATTTGCATGCTGGGAGCACGCGTCAAATGGTGCGACGAATCGATTCGAAGAGTTGAAGCTCGGATTGCAAAGGAGGCCTCTCATGGCTGAAATATTCAAAGACTTCCGGTGGATACACATTGCCTTCGGAAGCGTTGCGCTGCTCGCGTTTTGGATTCCGGCCATGGCCCCCAAGGGCGGTCGCCTCCACATTCGCGTCGGCTGGGTCTACGTGGCGTGCATGTCCGTTGTCGTGCTCACCGCGTTCATCATGAGCGGTATGGCATTCACGGTTCCGCTGAGCATCCGCAACTTTTCTCGGCCGCTCTCGACTGAAGAGGCCGCGCGCTTCGTTCGCAGCTCACGGGAGTTGGGCCTATTCCTCGCTTACCTCGGCGGCGTCACGCTTGCGGCTGGCTGGCAAGGAATTCGGGTATTGCGCACCCGCCGGGATCCCAAATCACTTCGCGGCCCATTCACGCTGGCACTGAACGTCGCGCTCGTTGCTGCCGCAATCGGCGTTCTCGCCCTCGGTATCACCGAACGCACTTGGGCCTTCATTGGAATGAGTTCGGTCGGAATGATCGTGGGCGGCGGCAATCTGTCGCATTTGTTGAAAGGCCCTCAAAGCAAAATGCATTGGTGGTACGAACATCTGGCGTCAATGATTGCCACCGGCATTGCAGGCTACACGGCGTTCCTGGTTTTCGGGGGCAGCCGCATGTTCCCTGCCCTCGCAAGAACGCAGTTCTTCGCCCTCGTGTGGATCCTGCCAACTTTGATTGGCGTGCCGGCAATCTTCGCTGCCGTCGGGTATTACAAGCGAAAGTTTCATGAAAATGGCGGATCGAGCGGCGCAGGCAAGGTTTCGGTTAGCGCGACGGTCTAGTTCGAAAACACGAAGGACGCGAGATTTCACTTCTATCTCGCGCTCTGGGCGAATCCAGCAGCCGCCCACATCGCTGCGTTGTCATCCTGAGACCATCCGATCAGGATGGTCGAAGGATCTAAGCGCTGCTACAGGCAACACCGTTTCGATTGTTCTTCGGTGTCACCAAAAACTTCTAGACGAGTTCGTGCCCCGCGAAGAAATACCCGATTTCGAAGGCGGCAGTTTGAGGAGCGTCGGAGCCGTGCGTGCAATTATTCTGAATGCTGGTGCCTAGTTCCTTCCGGATTGTTCCGGGCGCGGCTTTGGCGGGATCGGTAGCGCCCATCGTGTCGCGCCACTTCAAGATCGCGTTCTCCGCCTCCAGCGCCATCACCACCACCTTGCCGGAACTCATAAACTCGGTGAGCTCTTTGAAAAACGGCCGCTCGCGGTGTACCGCATAAAATCCCTCGGCTTCGGCCTTCGTCAATCGCATCGACCGAATCGCCACAATTTTAAATTTCGCCGCGTGAATCTGGCTCAAAATATCGCCCGTGATTCGGCGCCCAACCGCGTCGGGCTTGATAATTGCCAACGTTCGCTCAACTGCCATACCTCGTATCTCCAGTTATAAACGGATTTACGCGCACCCCGGAGGCGCGCGTTATTCTCTCGTCTTCGCTTGCTTCTTTACTAGTTTCTTCTTCTTGCCACCACTGCTCTTATGCGCCGCAGACTTCGATTTCGTTTCCCCGATCAGCGCCGCCATGGTGTGCCCGATTTCCGCCGGGCTCTGCACGGTATGAATTCCCGCAGCACGCATGGCCTTATATTTGTCCGCGGCGGTCCCCTGCCCTCCGCTGATGATGGCTCCTGCATGCCCCATCCGGCGCCCCGGGGGAGCAGTCTGCCCTGCGATGAATCCCACAACGGGCTTCTTCACATGTTTCTTGATGAACTCCGCCGCGATTTCTTCCGCATTGCCGCCGATTTCACCGATCATCACGATGGCGCGCGTTCCAGGATCCTCGTTGAACATCCTAATCGCGTCGAGAAATTGGGTTCCGATGATCGGATCGCCGCCGATTCCAATGCAAGTCGACTGCCCGATGCCGAGCCGCGTCAACTGATCCACCGCCTCATACGTCAGCGTGCCGCTGCGGCTCACCACGCCCACTTGTCCTTCTTTGTGAATTGAACCCGGCATAATCCCGATTTTGCATTTGCCCGGAGAAATAACGCCCGGGCAATTTGGACCCACCAGCCGCGTCTTCGAATCTTTCAACGCCGCCGCCACGCGCACCATGTCTAAAGTGGGAACGCCCTCGGTAATGCAAATCACCAGCGGCAATTCCGCGTCGATTCCCTCAAGAATCGCGTCCGCCGCAAATGGAGGCGGCACGAAAATCACCGAAGCGTTTGCCCGAGTCTCGAGCACCGCATCGGCCACTGTGTTAAAAACCGGCACGCCGAGGTGCTCCGTTCCGCCTTTACCCGGCGTCACACCGCCCACTACTTTTGTGCCGTACTCAATCATCTGCTGCGCGTGAAAACTACCTTCGCGACCGGTAAGCCCTTGGACGATCACGCGCGTGTTCTTGTCGATCAGAACGGTCATCGCGCGCCCCCGGCCAGCTTCACGATTTTCTCCGCGCCGTCCTTCATCCCGTCGGCCACCGTAAAATTCATTCCCGAGTTGCGCAGGATTTCTTTGCCCTGCGCCACATTCGTCCCTTCCATGCGCACTACCACTGGCACCTTGAACTTCAGCTCCTTCGCCGCATTCACCACTCCGCTCGCCAGCACATCGCAGCGCAGGATGCCTCCAAAAATATTCACGAACACGCCTTTCACGTTCGGGTCGCTCAGCAAAATGCGAAACGCATTTTTCACCTGATCTTCCGACGCGCCCCCGCCCACATCCAGAAAATTCGCCGGGCTCCCGCCGCTCAGCTTGACAATATCCATCGTCGCCATCGCCAGCCCCGCGCCGTTCACCATGCAGCCTACAGTTCCGTCAAGCTTGATGTAATTCAGCTTGAACTTCGAAGCTTCCACTTCCAGCGGCGTTTCCTCTTCCAGATCGCGCAGCTCTTTGAATTCCGGATGCCGATACAGTGCGTTATCGTCGAAATTCACTTTCGCATCGAGCGCCACCAGCCGCCCGTCTCCCGTCACAACGCACGGATTGATCTCAAGCATCGACGCATCGGTCTCGATGAACGCGCGGTACAGCGCCTGAAAGAATGGCACCGCCACGTTCACAATCGCAGGCGCTAGCCCCAAGCCAAAAGCAATCTTGCGCGACTGGTATGCCTGCAAGCCCGTAGCCGGATGAATCGGCTCACGCAGAATCGCCTCGGGATTGTTTTTCGCCACTTCCTCAATTTCCATCCCGCCTGAAGCGCTCGCCATAAGAACGGGCATCGCCACCGCGCGGTCCACCAGAATGCTCAAGTAAAGTTCGCGCTTGATGTCCAGCCCTTCTTCGATTAGCAACCGCCGCACGACTCGCCCCTCAGGTCCCGTCTGCGGCGTGATCAGTTGCATTCCGATTATCTGATCTGCAAGCAACGCAGCTTCGTCCGCCGACCGCGCCAGCTTCACGCCTCCAGCTTTCCCGCGCCCGCCCGCGTGAATTTGCGCTTTCACAACCACCACAGGCGTGCCGAGCCGCTGGGCCGCCGCGCGCGCTTCGGTCTTCTTGAACACCACTTCCCCGCGTGGCACGGGAACGCCAAACTTCGCCAGAATCGCCTTTGCTTGATACTCGTGAATCTTCATCCGTACTCCATGGAGTTACTTCATCGGCTCCCGCGAGACGCCCCTCGAATAGTGCTAATATTTATTCACGCAGAAACGCACAAGTTTAACGTGAACATGCGAGGCGGGCAAGGCGTCACATGGCGCTCGAAATAAAAGCGGTATGCGAAAAGTGCGGCTCCGCGTTGGCCGGAGCGGATCGCGCATTCATCTGCTCATACGAATGCACGTTTTGCGCGAAATGCACCGAGCAGCTTCAACACACCTGCCCGAATTGCGGCGGCGAATTAGTCCGGCGCCCTCGCCGCGCGCTGAAATCGCCTCAATAGCGCCATGCACTCCATCATCGACGAAGCAATCGCAAAAATTATCGCTGGCAACAACCTCCAGCGCGCCGAAGCGGAATCTGCGATGGAGCAAATCCTCTCCGGCAATGCAAGCAACGCTCAAATCGCTGGCTTGCTCACAGGTCTAAGTGCAAAGGGCGAAACGGTCGACGAGCTAGTCGGTTTCGCTACCGCGATGCGGCGCCACGCAGCCGTGATATTCCCGCACGGCCTCCGCCCGCCCAACGAAATTCTAGTCGACACCTGCGGCACCGGCGGTGACGCGCGTGGCACGTTCAATATTTCAACAGCCGTAGCTTTCGTGGTCGCCGGCGCCGGAGTACGCGTCGCCAAGCACGGCAATCGCTCGATCAGTTCGCGCTGCGGCTCCGCCGATGTCCTCGAACAGCTCGGGGTGCGGATCGATTTGCCCCCCGAGCGCGTCGGCCGGGCGATTGACGAAGTCGGAATCGGCTTTCTCTTTGCGCCCGCCATGCATCAGGCCACGCGCCACGCCATGCCGGTACGGCGCGAGCTGAAGGTCCGCACGGTGTTCAACCTCCTCGGCCCGCTTACAAATCCCGCACGCGCGTCGGTGCAGGTTGCCGGCGTCTATCATCGCAATGTTGTTGAGCTGGTCGCGCACGCGCTCGGCGAACTCGGCGTGCAGCGCGCGTTCGTGGTCCACGGCGCAGACGGCTTGGACGAAATTTCGATTTCCGGCGAGACCCACGTTTCCGAATTATCCAACAGCGCAGTTCGCAGCTACACAGTCACGCCAGAAGATTTCGGCGTCCCACGCGCACCGCTCGAATCCATAAGCGGCGGCGCCGCGAAGCAAAACGCCAGGATCATCCTGAACATTCTCGGTCGCTCTCCCCTCGCTCGTGAGCATGGCCCGCATCGCAACATTGTCCTAGCAAATGCCGCCGCAGTCTTTGTCGCCGCCGGACGAGCCAAGGACTTCCTGGAGGGCGTCAGCATAGCCGCCAATTCAATCGACTCAGGCGCAGCCCGCGACCGCCTCGAAGCCCTCGTAGCTTTCTCCCAAAAAGAACACGACGCGACGCAATCCGCTTCATGAACAATCCTGCGTGAAATAAACAATGAAGCCGCGCTGTCGCCCTCGCCTTTCGTAGCGCCGGCGTCTCGCCGGCTCTTCTGGCGTTTTCTGGCCGCTAGTCGACGCGCACCTGGCTCGCATTCGAAGGGTCGGGTGAAGTCGCCGAATCCAGATCAACTGTCATCGCCCCACCCATCGGTAGATTCGGCGCATAACAATTGCCATCAGGATTGTACGTAGCGCTACACGCCCGAGTAACCTCGCGCCGCCGCGGCGACTGCGCGAATTGCCAAACCCTCGCGTACTTCACACCGCTAAGCGAAGGTGCCGGCGCGGCTTTAGAATAAACGCAGCCGAGTGATGGTGGACACGAATCGTTGTAAACAAAAAAAGAAAGGTTCGGCACGCTCACCCGTGCCCGAATATCATCGGCGGTGACAATCGATTCCCCGCCGCCTTCCTTGAACGGTATTCCAGAGCAATAAATTCCCGCGTAAAAGTGCCTGGACATGACCCGCGCGATCCAACTTGAAATGTATGCCATCTGAGCCGCGGTCATTCGCCCGCCCTCTTCCTGATCGAGGAAAATCACGGTGTGGTCCGGGAACCCTTCACGTCCCGCACTCTCCGCGGCCGCTTCCGCATCAGCCCGCCCCAGCGCCGCCAGATCGACCGGCGACTTCAATTGACGTTCCGTCCGCCCATTGAACAGCACCAGAAATCCAAAACCATTCTTCCGCACAACTTCGCGCTTGCCTGACCAGGTGTTTTCCGTCGCACCAGGAGGCGGATTCAGCCAGTAGCCAGAAAAAGAAAATGTTTTCTTAAGCCCGGGCAGAGCATCGTCGCCTGGATAAGTATTCGTGTCAAAACCAAGGTAGGTAAGCGGCGCAGCTTCCGCTGAATTTTCGCTCACCGCCGCGCGAGCACGCGCCGCGATGCGTCGCGAAGCAATCATTCCCACTGCCGCAAAAACCAGCGCAGAAGCCAAAAAGGCGAACTTCGTCAATTGCGTAGCGCCTGAAGTACGACCAACGCCACTACGGCGGCCTGTCATACGCTCAGAAAATTTTCGAGTAATCGAAATCCGGCATCGGTGAGCACAGATTCAGGATGGAATTGCACGCCTTCCACGCGCAACTTGCGGTGACGCAACCCCATGATAGTGCCGTCAGCGGTCTCGGCAGAAATCTCCAGCGACCTCGGCAGCGATTTTCGTTCGACAATCAGTGAATGATAGCGGGTCGCGCGAAATTTCTGGGGCAGTCCGCGAAAAATCGTCTTCCCGTCGTGCTCGATTTCGCTCGTCTTTCCGTGCATCAATTTCGGCGCGCGAATCACGCGTCCGCCAAACGCCGCGCCAATCGCCTGGTGCCCCAAACAAACGCCAAGTATCGGAATTTTCCCCGCGAAGTGTTCAACGAGCGGCACGCTGATCCCCGCTTCCTTCGGCGTACACGGACCCGGAGAAATCACGATACGCTCCGGCTTCAGCTCCTCGATCTCCTCAATCGTAATCTTGTCGTTCCGCCGCACTTCCAGCGTCTGCCCCATCTGCCCGAGATACTGCGCCAGGTTGTAAGTAAACGAATCGTAGTTGTCGAGCAACAGGATCATTTTGAGTTTGTGATGTTCCCGCGTCACATTTTAGCAGCCTGACGCCACGTTCGCGCCTCGCTGCCAGCCATTAGATGCCCGGCTTCGATGGCGCGTGGCATTGAGACGTTGTCCTCCAGCAATCTCTGTGCCTCCGTCACTCTGTGGCGCGAACTCAATCGCTGCGGCCCCGATGCGCGATCTCAAGCGCCGTCACCAGCGCGCGCGCTTTGTTCACCGTTTCCTGGTATTCGCGCTCGGGAACCGAATCCGCCACGATGCCGCCTCCGGCCTGAATGTGGACGCGCCCGCTCTTCGCAACCAGCGTGCGCAGCGCTATGCAGGAATCGAGATTGCCTGTGAAATCGAGATACAGAATCGCTCCGGCATAAATTCCCCGGCGTGTGGGCTCGAGTTCATTGATGATTTCCATCGCGCGCACTTTGGGCGCGCCCGAAAGCGTCCCCGCCGGAAAACAGGCCATCAGCGCATCAAAAACATCCACGCCCTCGCGCAACCGCCCGCGCAGGCTTGAGACCAGATGCATCACGTGCGAGTAGCGCTCCACGAACATCAGTCGCTCCACTTTCACCGAGCCGTATTCACACACGCGGCCCAGATCGTTTCGCCCCAGATCGACGAGCATGATGTGTTCGGCGCGCTCTTTCGGATCCGCGAGCAGTTTCGCTTCGAGCTTGCGGTCTTCGCTTTGATCGCGCCCGCGCGGCAGCGTCCCTGCAATCGGCCGGTAGAACGATTCGCGCCCCTGGACTTTCAGCAACATTTCCGGCGAGCTTCCGACGACGGAAACGTCGTCGAGCTTGAGAAAGTACAAATAGGGCGACGGGTTCACCACGCGCAGAGCGCGATAAATCTCGAACGGGTCCGCGCCGGTTCGCGCGGAAAATCGCTGGCTCGGCACCACCTGAAAAATGTCTCCCGCCCGGATGTATGCCTTCGCCTTGCGCACCCCGGCGAGATATTGCGGCTTGGTAAAGTTCGACGTCACATGCAGCGCGCGCCCGCGCCGGGCCCGCTTTTTCCGAGGCAGCGGCTGTTCCAGCGTGCGGCGCGTGCGGTGAATTTCCCGCACCGCTCGATTGTATTTTGCGCGCAGGCTGCATTCCCCGTCTGTGAACACATTGCGAATCACCCAAACGCGGTGCTGCACGTGGTCAAACGCAACGAGCCCGAGGTAAAACATCATCACGCAATCATCGAGCCCCAGTTCATCGCGCCCGCTCGCCGGAATCTGCTCCACGAGCCGCACCATGTCGTACGCAAAATATCCAATCGCACCCGCAATCAAGGGAGGCAACCCCGGCACCCGCACCGGCCGGTAACGCGCCGTCAGCCGCCGAAGTTGCTCGATGGGATTCTCGTCAAATTCGGTGCGCGTGCCCTCCGTTTCGATCGCGCATACGTGCCCTCGCGCGCGAAACACTTCTTCGGGGTTTGCGCCCGTAAACGTGTACCGCGCGATCGTCTCGCCGCCTTCCACGCTCTCGAGTAGAAAGGAGTATTTCGCGTCGCGCGCAAGACGAAGATGCGCGCCTACGGGCGTCAGCAGGTCCGCAGTAAACGTGTCGTACACGGGCACGAGGTTTCCCTGTTTCGCTAGGCGAGAAAACGTTTTGAAGTCTGGTTGAATCATGGCGCGATTCGAGCTTTCTCCTCGCGTTCCAGAGCGCGAACGGCCGCGCGGCGCATTGCTTCCACCGGCGCACGCTCGCCCGTCCAGATTTCCCACTGCGCCGTGCCCTGTGCGACAAACATCTCGAGTCCGGATACAGTTTCGATGCCGCGCCGCGCCGCAAGTTGCAGAAGCTTCGTCTGCCGCGGTCGGTAAATCGTGTCGAATACCAGCCGGCAATTCAGTTCGCGCGCTTCGAGCGGCGAGCGTCCCAGATGAGGATGCATTCCAACCGGGGTTGCATTAACGATCGCATCGAAAAACTCGCGCTTCAGCCGCGTCCGGACCACCGCCTCGCCGCCCACGGCTTTCGCAAGAGCCTTCGCTCGCTCGGGCCGTCGCGCGCACACGCACACCACCGCGCCAGCCTGCGCGAGGGCGAAAGCACACGCGCGTGCAACTCCACCCGCCCCAAAAATCAACACGCGGCTTCCTCGCAAAGGCATGCGGCGTTCGAGCGCCCGCAGCACGCCTACGTAGTCCGTATTGTAGCCGTAGAGTTTTTCTCCGCCCCGTACGACCACCGTGTTCACCGCTCCGATTGCCGCCGCGAGCGGATCGCAGCCGTCGAGAAGCCGCAGAATTTTCTCCTTGTGCGGCAACGTAACGCTGAATCCTGAAATCCGCAGCGAAGCGATCGCTCCCAGAAAATCCTTCAAATCCCGAACTAGGAACGGAAGGTAAACGGCGTCCATTCGCTTCGCCTGAAAACCTGTATTTTGCATCCGCGGCGACAGCGAATGGCTCACCGGCTCGCCAATCACGCCATACACGCGCGTCCGCCGGCTGATTCGATTCGCTCGATACAGGTTCTCCACCTCGTCGAGGTCCACCTGCCCCGGTGCTGTGGAATTTTCCACCGGCGCATAGCTCAGCGCACTGCCGTCGCGCAGAGCCAGAATTCGCGATGGAAGCGCGATGTCGCCCATCGGCACGGCCACTATATTTCTCCGCCCTCGCGCAAGCTTCATCAGGCGGGAACTATCGGCCAGGGAATCGCATTGCGCGGCAATTTTGATCGCATCAGAATGAACTCGCGTCAACTTCGCAACTGCTCGAGTCAGATTCCGGGGTAGTCCTCGAAAAAAGTGCGCCGACACAAGGAAGCGCCCCTCGCCAAGCAGGACGTCCAGGAGCTCAGGCGGGCAAACGGAAGCGGTCTCGATTTCAAGGTCGTACCACTCGCAGCCAGCGCTAAGCGCCTCCGCCAGGTGGACCAGTTGCTTGGCGACTGTGCCGCTATATCGACCTCCGGCCTGGACGCGCCGGCAGGTCGCAATCAACGTCGCTCGAGGCCGCTTTTTCGCCAGCTGGCTCAAAAACCGGGCGATTTCCCGGTCTCCCTCCAACCAATCGAGCCGAAGTTCCACGGTGCGCGTGTAGCGGAGCGCGACCGCAAGTAGGCGCCACATGTCCGCGCCATCCGAGGCGGCAACCACCCCACAGATTTTGTCTTGTTCAAACATGTCTTCTTATCTTAAGGAGACAGGTGCAGCTACCTGTCCCATCGTACAGGTGTTCTGGCTTCTACCATGCGGTGCACAATGTGTAAAGTCCGGCAGACCATTGTCTTGACGCTCCCAAACCCGTCTGTTACGTTCGGTTTTCAGGGGCGCTTGCCTAGTAAGCGCACAGGATTCAAAGGAGCAAGCATTATGCGTGGGAAAATTGTCCTTGCAGGCCTGATTTTGAGCCTTTCCGGAGTGGCGGTGAAGGCGCAACAGGTCAAGGTTCGTGCGCCTTCTGCCAACGACCTCGACTGTTCCGGAATCGTGACGTCCGAGGCCGTCCCGCGCGATACGTTTCTCATCACCGGCGAAGGGTCGAACTATAAGATTACGTTCTGGCAAGGCGACATCGTTTACATAAACAAAGGCTCGAAACAGGGCGTCAAGGTCGACGATCAATTTTCCGCGATTCGCGCCGTAACGCCCGATCCCACGGAAATAGAGTGGTCCAAGTGGCAGTTCTCGATTCTCAAGAGGCTTGGCACGCTGTGGGAAGATGAAGGACGCATGCGGGTTATTGTCGTGCAGCCGGACGTCTCGATCGCAAAAATTGAACGCACGTGCAATTACCTGCAACGCGGCGACATTGTGATGCCTTACGCGGAGCGCTCCGCCCCCCCGCTGAAGGCGGACGATCATTTTGACCGCTTCGCGCCTCCTAGTGGTAAACCCGCCGCGATGGTGATCGCCGGAAAAGACTTTCAGGTCACGTTCGGAGCAAACGACACCATGTATGTGAACCTCGGGAGCGCACAGGGCGTGAAGGTTGGCGACTACTTCCGCGTCTTCCGCTACCAGGGAACCGAACACGAGACCGCCTATCAGACACGCCGGTTCGCGTTTGACGCCGACGGAAGCGTCGCGTTCTACGGCCGCAAATACGGCTTTGGAAGCGTTCCGCTGCGCTACAAGTGGGACAACGTCCCTCGTGAAATCGTTGGAGAGGGATTGGTGGTGCGAACCGCTCCAAATTCTTCCACGGTGCTGGTCACCTTTACGCTACGGGAGTTTTACGCGGGCGATTACGTCGAACTTGAATAGCGCGTTTTAGTTCGCGCCTGCGGCTCGCGTTGCGGTTGCTCCATTGAGCTTGAATCCGATTCGCTGAATACCTCCGCGGTGAACGCCTCGATGCGCGTCGCCGCGTCCTTCCACGCCTTCCGCTCCAAGCCCGCCTTCCGGCAGGTTTCCTCGAGGAAACGCTCCGCCGAAAAGTGAAACTCCGCTGCCACCTGCGGCAACAATACGCCGCGATTTGAGCCGCGCGTGAGCACCAGTCCGTGTTTGCCGGGCACAATCTTATCGGGAACGATTGGTTCGAGCGGCGAGAGAACCGAAATCTCGATCGTGATTTCACTCAATTCCTGCGGACTCACCGCACTGAACCGCGGATCCTCTAGCGCCGCGGCCTTCGCGCAATGCGCCACCACCTCAACGAGTGGATCCTGCGAAGGAAGCTGGCCGATGCAGCCGCGCAGTCGTCCGCTGCGGCGGCGCAACGTAACGAACGCGCCTCCTGGACGCTGCACAGTCTCATCTAAAGGCAGGTTAGCGAGGGTTTCGTGAAATTCGGCTGCGCGCGTGACGGCCCGGCGAGCCACGTCCAACAGCAGTTGCTTTTCGTGACTACCGAGTGAGGACATCCTGTGGTTTTTCTTCGCGCTCGACGACGAGCGGAGCGCCGCGCCGGCGTTGCTGGACGCGGGAATTAATCTGGCTCCAGAACATCTGGAAATAGTGAACCGCGGAAATCACCGCGCTGATCACAACGAGCCACAGCAAAACGCTGCCTAGTGTTTTCAGAGCGGGATGATTGGCGGTGAGGATCACGGTGCAACCCGCCAGAACCTGCAAAATCATTTTCGTCTTGCCAAGCGCGGAAGCGGGTATCAGCAGCCCCTCGGTGGAAGCAATCTCGCGCAAGCCGACTACGATGAACTCCCGGCCGATAATAATGACCACCATCCAGGCCTGCACAAGTCCCATCTCCACCAGAGAGATAAATGCCGCGGAGATCAAAAGCTTGTCGGCAATGGGATCGAGCAGAATTCCCAGCGTGGTGATTTCGCGGCGCCTGCGAGCGATGTAGCCGTCCATTACATCGGTCGCGGCGGCCATCGAAAGAATCAACACGCCCCAGATTTCAAAGTGAATCGGCAGGCCCCAAAAATTCCAATTCGGCTGGCGAGTCAACAGGACAACCACCAGCAACGGGACGAAGAATATCCTGAGGATTGTGAGGCTGTTCGGAAGATTGACCTTACTCACGGGAGAACCTCGGCTTGCTGCCAGTGCCGCTGGTCGGAATCACTATAGCCCCGCACCTGGAGGTAGTCAATCGAAGGACTGACCGCGGCAAGCGCACGAAAATCTCGACCGGAAAACCTGCAATTAGCAGAAAGGCAAATCCCTATGAGAGTTACTCTTACCGAACAAAATGCCTCGAACCTGTGCAAATTGCTTAGGCCCCGGAGAAGGTTGCCGTTCGCGAAATCGAGCCATTCTCGAATTGGAGTACGAGCCGTAACAATCAGATAATATAGGTACTTACTGGCAACGCGGATCCCAGACGCGACGGCGCGCTTGTGCGGTAGGTGCGACCTTTGTAGTTCAGCGGGGCGTTCTTTTCCACAGTGATTTCCACAGAAGTGATTGAGCGCATTCTGTTTGCAACGCTGGAGATGGACGTTACCGAGCGTCATTTTTGTGGGAAAAATGCGATCGAAGCTCATCGCTTGCCGATCTCTCGCGTTTTCGGAGTGGAAGCGGGATCAAAAACGAAGTCCTCGAGGCGGCGAGCGAGCGATTCGGGCAATTCAGCCTCGAAATCAATAAATTTTTCGTTCATTTCGGAATGAATGATTTGGCCGCCTGCGTGGACCAGCGAAAGATTCCGTCCATCGGAAGTTGGCACTCGCAGATGCACGTGAACCATGGGGTCGACAGGAATGACGGAATCTATTTGCGCGAGAAGTTCTTGGAGTCCGGCTCCCGTGACGGCCGAGGTGAAGGCTTTTCGCTCGCTTCGGCCGTTTGATTGAACGAGCGAGGTGAGGTCGTCGGGTTTGAGACGGTCGGTCTTGTTGTACACGTTGATCTTGGGGCGGTCCTGGACGCCAAGGTCGGTGAGAACTTTCATCACCTGCGCGTCTTGCTCGGCATGATGCGGATTCGAAATGTCCGTCACCTGAAGGATCAGGGCGGCCTCCTGAACTTCTTCGAGCGTGGCGCGGAACGCTGCGATTAGGTCCGGCGGAAGATCGCGAAGAAATCCGACCGTGTCGGAAAGCAGAACGCGGCGCCGCGAAGGTAAGCGCACGGCGCGAACCGTGGGATCGAGCGTGGCGAACATCTGCGACGACGTGAGGACATCGGCGTGGGTGAGCGCATTGAAGAGCGTGGACTTTCCGGCATTTGTGTAGCCGACCAGAGCAATCATTCCCAGCGGCACGGCCTGGCGCGCGCGGCGCCGGGTGGTCCGCTGGCGGCGAACTGTTTCGATTGCGTCCTGTATTTTCCCCACGCGGTCGCGGATGCGCCGGCGGTCGGTTTCGAGTTTTTGTTCGCCCGGCCCTCGCGTGCCGATGCCACCGCCGAGGCGGGAGAGCTCTTCGCCGCGTCCAGTCAGACGCGGAAGCAAGTAGTTGAGCTGCGCGAGTTCGACCTGCAATTGGCCTTCGCGGGTGCGTGCGTGGACCGCGAAGATGTCGAGAATGAGCTGGGTGCGATCGATGACGCGGCGGCCAATTCCCTTCTCCATGTTACGTAGCTGCACCGGGGTCAAATTGTGATCGACGATCACGAGCGGCACGTGGCGAAGTTCGGCTTCCAATCGAATTTCTTCGAGCTTTCCTTTGCCGACGAGCGTTGCAGGATCGAGCGCGTCGCGGACCTGGAGCAGTGTTCCGGCGATGTTCGCACCGGCGCTCATCGCCAGTTCTTCGAGTTCGGCAATAGAGTCGCGGCCAACGACGGACGGATTCGATGCCGCGTCCGGCGAGGGGACGCGGGCGTGTTTCTTAAGGCTCACGCCAACGAGCAGGACGCGCTCGCGATTGTCGAGGGGTTGGGCGATTTTCATTCGATTATCGAGCCGAGGTTCGAGCTGGACGAGCGGGCGGAGGCGGCGAGTATCAGTTCGGACAGAAATTCGCCGAGGCTGCGGTCGCTGCGAGCGAATTCGGCGTCGCGCGTGGCGCGGTCGAGCCAGCCAAGATAGACGAGCAGCGCTAGCGCGGACCATGAGTCCGCAGCGCTGTGAGTGAAGCCGATTTCGCGCAGAACATCCGCGATGAAGGTGGTCGTCTCAGTTTCGACCACTGAGACGACGGCGGCGACGCGCGAATCACGGCGGGCCCAAGCGCGAATGGCCGCTTCGATGGGAGTGCGTTCCGAATCGGTGCAGCGCCTGACGAAACGCGCCCAACGCGCCGCTGCACTCTCACGCTCGACTGTGGAATGCCGCAGCCATTCCGTTTCGTCTTTTTCCCAGCGCGCCAGCATGGCATCGAGCAGCGCCTCGCGGTCTCGGAAATGCCAGTAGAAGCTGCCTTTGCTGACACCGAGATCGCGCGCGATGACTTCGACGCGGACGGCGTCGAGACCATCGGCACCGAGGCGCGCGAATCCCGCGTCAATCCAGCGTTCCGGCTGGAACGAAGGCTTGGGAGCTTGTTGTGGAGTGGCCATGTTGTTAATTGCCCGGTTTCCGCCGATTAGAATTTCGCGTTTTTACGCCGAAAACATCGGCCGCACGCTCGCGCCCTGTGTGTCTCAAGTTTTGGCGCAGAAAAGCGTCACGACTCAGGTAAGCATAATGCGCGGCGGATTTCAAATGTCTTCGTTGAGCTTCGGTGTCGAGGAAAAAGACGAAAGTACGGTTTGTGTGTTTTGTTGCGAATAGAAACGAGTTGTCCATTGATATTGCGACGGTTAGGTGTAGTTCTAATCGCGGAATGTTGCGATTAGAAATGGAGATGGAGTGAGCGCTGCGGATGGGCTCGGGACGGATTCCGGCTGACGATGCGGAGACATCAACGGTGTGCGATCGCGCGCGTGGCAGCGAGTCCGGTAGCTCCGCACCCGCCACGGCGGGCAAGCCGGGCACAGCATGCTGTGCCCCTACGGGAAAAATTTCAGCGAACCCGGAGGAGGTCGGATCTGCCGCGGACGGGGAGCTGGCGAGCGAAGACCCAAGAGCCAGTGAGGACACTGGCGTTCCCAGGGACACCACTTCACGGCTGCCGATTGTGGATCGCTTTTGCTGGACGCCGTTGGCGGCTATTTGCGTGTTTGAATCTGGCTGCATGTTACAAGCTTGTCGCTCCTTGTGTGCGTTGCGCGCGGCGCGTCTGGACGCACGCCGGCGCTAGCCCCTTTTTCGGGGCACACACAAATATTATTAAGTTATTTTAGGATTCCCAACTTGTAACATAACCGATGCGGGATTTCAAGGGGGTTATCAGGAAAGATTCAAATGGATTCCACTTCTCCGGCAATCCGGCTGACCGGGCGTTTGTTCGCCGCCAGGTCGATTGCAGGAGGCGTCGTTCAGTTTCCACCCCTGCAGCTTGTCCCGAAAGGTCCCGCTTTGCTGACATCGCCGGTCCACCGCTCGGAATTCGCGGACTTGTCAATATTGGATTCGACCTCAAAAAGAGCCTTCGGGGCACTCCCGCACCCATAATAGTGCTTCACGCGATGAGTCAGCCCCTTTACGCTGAGTTCCGTGATTGCGGTTGGCATATCGGTACAGACGGGGCCATTGCATTTCGCTTCCGAATAGTCCTCGGCAACTCGCCAGAATTTCATTTTTGCGAACACCGACGCTAACGCCCTGATCTTATCCGTTTCTATTCGTCCTTCCTGCGTTCCCGTCTCTTTTACGTGACTTTTGCCGTTGTACTCCACTCGTCCATCCCCGTGAATTGTGACCGAGTATGCCGGGCACGTACCGTAACACCCAGTCCGCTCTAGCTGGATTGTTAATGTCTTGAGATCGGCATCCGACAAGGAGCTTAGGTCAGGAGTTTGCTCGTCGCTGTGACCTAACGCTGATTTGATGCCTGGCAACGATAGGCCCGCGATGAGAATGCTGAAGAGGAAGAACCTTTGAAGAGCCATATCTACCTCACTATTAGTTGCCGCGAAGGTTCGTCCCATCGTATACGACACCGTAGATCTCTTTCATTCCGCTCCCGGCAGACTTTGGTTGGATGTATTTCGCTTCGGCACGGATGCCGACTACAGAGGGTCTCTCCGGATATTGTCTCTACCCGTGATCAAACCCACATGATCGATGTCCGCACCCCGCATTATGTCAATCGCACGCGCTACCGCTGAGAACGGGACTTCTTCGGCGCCTTCCACGAAGGCCACTTTTTCGGCACGCTCCTTGAAGATGTCGGAGAGGCGTGCGCCAAGCGCGCTCCAATCGCTCTGCTCCTGGTTAATCATGAGTTTCCCGCCTTGCATCACCTGCACGACGATCGTATGGGGTTCAGGCGCTTGGAGTTTCAATTGCGGCGGAGGTGGCTGGGGAATCAGGGTCGGCAATCCTGTGGGCACGTTCGGCGTGATCACCATGAAGATGACGATCAGAACCAACAGCACGTCAATCAACGGGACAATGTTAGGCTCTGAGACCGGCCCGTTCTTACTTCCACCAGCCGCGATTCCCATGATAAGGACTCCTTATCGAATGCGCCGTCGTGCTGATCCTAGCCACCCGGCGGAGGTCGCAGCAGCGCAGGTTGTTCGTCTGGATTTTTGACACCGCCGCTCGCGCGTTTGTTCCGGCCGGGTGCGCGCGCAGATGCGTCGGACGGAACGAGCGACTACATGCTGCGATAGAACCGGCGCAAAGGAAGCGCTGCGCGCACCATCTGTTATGGCGGGGTTGAAACCCCGCCCTTCCAAATCCCAATAAAAACTTGTCGGAGCTGAAAGCTCCGACGCCCTACAAGTCCGTAAGACGACGAGTGTTGCGAGCCCTAATTCAGGACATCACGAAATGAGCGCGCCGGTGATAGAGGCGCTGGCTCAGTGTTAGTCTGCATGGAGCGATATTAAGTTGTGACCGAAACGCACGGAGGAGATGCATGAAGACGCTGATGGCGCTTGCTGTGGCGGTTGCTGCTTTGTTCCCGGCTTGCCTGCTGGCTGCGCCTGCAAAGCCGGCGTTGGAAGTGGTGGTGCTGGGGTCTGGGGGGCCACGAGCCTTCGGCAGGGCCGGGGCAAGTTACATCGTGCTGGTCGAAGGAAAACCACGGATTCTGGTGGATGCCGGACCGGGCGCGTTTTTGCGAATCGGGGAATTGAACCTGGACCTGGAAAGCGTGGATACGATTTTGCTGACGCATCTGCATATCGATCACAGCGCAGACCTGGCAGCTTTCTTCAACGCGCGAGCGCTCACCAGTGACGGGCCAATCGTGTACCGGGTGTTTGGCCCGGACGAGGCAGGACTATTCCCCAAGACTTCGCGATTTGTGGATTTGCTGGTAGGAGATCGTGGTGCTTTCGAGTATCAGAAGACGTTTGGCGCGCGCGAAACGTTTACGGTTCGCGATTTGGCAATCAGCCTGGATTCCGCGCGAACCAAGATTGTGGACGAGGATGGATTGGTGGTGGAAGCAATAGCGACGCATCACGGCGACTGTCCGTCGGTGGCTTACCGGATTTCCTATAAGGGCGCGGTGGTGGTTTTTTCCGGGGACATGGATGCGTCGGCGCTGCCGAATCTGGTGCGACTGGCGAAGGACGCGGATTTGCTGATCTTCAATTGCGCCGTGCTGGACCCTCCGGCTTCGCCTTCGCAACTGTACGATCTGCATACGCCGCCCAAGAACATTGGAGAAGCCGCGCGCGCGAGCGAACTAAAAAGTTTGCTGCTGAGCCATCTTGCCCCGGACGTGGAAGCGCAGGAGGCTGCGGTGCGGAAGTCGATTCGTGCGTCCTATGCTGGGCCGGTCGCCTTCGCGAGCGATAAACTGCGCGTGCCTGTTGGGAAGTGAACGCGAAATTCGAGCGGACGTGGGACATTCCCGCGACGCTTGAATTAACCCGCACACGAAGAAAAACTGGGATTGGCGCGAGCGGAGAGGGAGTTACTTTTTACGGGCGGCACTGCGGCAAGGGAGCTTGCCGCGCACCAGCTCAATCTCTTTTTCTATCGCACGAATGGCTTTTGGCGACATGGCGATGAATTCGACGCCAATGCCGACACTCGGAATGCAGTAGCGCACTTCACCGCGCGCCTGAACCTCGACTCCTGTCAGGTCCAGGCAGAAGCGGAGGTTGAGGACGGCGCCTTCCGGGAATTTCTGGCCGGTGGTGATGAACATACCCCGCGTGCTGACGTCAGGAGGGCGAATCGAAACAACCTGCGTGTCGCCTTCGTAACGGATCGAGATTTCGCGCAAGCTGTGGACGCGGTTGCTGAACCGGATTGTGTCCCAGTTCTTCTTTTTGCGTCCTTCACTCATCAGGTCGCCGTTTCCTGCGGAACGAGTGAGCGTCGCGCCGTCTTCCGTGGCTTGCGGACGGCAGTTTTTTTCTTCCCGCAGTAAGGGCATAACAGAAACCCAGCCGAAAGCTCGCGCCGGCAACCCGCACAGCGCGTGCTGCTCATCTGCGCGAACGGCACAACGCGCTGAACTTCCTCGAGTGACGTGAGTCCTTCGCGGACGTGCTCGAGCGCGTATTCCTGCATGAGTTTCATGCCGTTTTCGCGGGCCAGGGCGCGGATTTCATCGCTGCGCGAATTCTCCCGGATGCAAGACCGGATGGCATCGTCGAGCACAAGCATTTCATATATCCCAATCCGCCCCTTGAATCCCGTCAGGTCGCATACCTCGCAGCCGTTAGCCACGTTCAACGCGGCCGGCGGATCGGTGATTCCTGCGAGCAGAAGCTGCGAGATCATATCGGGAGTTGCCGGAACGGTCTTGCGGCAGACGCACAAGCGGCGAATCAGCCGCTGAGCAACGACCGCGGTGACCGACGACGCGATTTGAAATCCGGGAACGCCCAGGTCGACCAGGCGCATGACGGCGGAAATACTGTCGTTGGTGTGAAGAGTGGAAAGGACGAGGTGGCCGGTCTGTGCAGCTTTGATGGCAATTTCCGCGGTTTCCTTGTCGCGGATTTCACCGATCATGATTACGTTGGGATCCTGCCGCAGGATGGAACGCAGCGAGTTGGCGAAAGTGAGTCCCGCCTTCGTGTTCACTTGAACCTGATTGAGGCCGGTGAGTTCGTACTCGACGGGATCCTCGACGGTGATGATGTTTACCGAAGGCCTGCGAATGACGTTGAGCGACGAGTATAGGGTTGTGCTCTTGCCAGAGCCCGTGGGTCCCGTAACCAGAATCATCCCCTGCGGATAGAAAAGCATTTTCTTGAGTTTTTCAGCCATCCACGGCGGGAAACCCAGCCCGGAAAAAGGCTGCAACGGAGCATTTCCTTCGAGCAGGCGCAAGACCACCGTTTCGCCGTATTGCGTCGGCAGAGTGGACACACGCAGGTCAATTTTGCGCTCGCCGATTTTTACAAGGAAGCGGCCGTCCTGTGGCGCGCGGCGTTCGGCAATATCCATGTCCGATAAGATCTTGATGCGCGAGGCCACCGAATTCTGCAAGTTTCGCTCGATGCGCCGGTGATCGCGCAGCGTGCCATCCACGCGAAAGCGAATGACTGTTTCCGTGGCATGGGGCTCGATATGGATGTCGCTGGCGCCTTTCTCCGCGGCGGCCCGGATCATGGAAGCGACTACTAACACAGCCGGCGTGGTTCGCGACTTCGCCGCGAGCTCGGACTGCATCTCGCGCATGGCTTCCACGTTGCGTTCCTGCGAGCTTGTGGAGACGAACTGGATTGTCGAATCCACGGCGATTTTCATCCCGGGTTCGGCTACATCGCCAGGGGATTCGGCGGCCAGGAGTCCGTAACTTCGATCGATGGCATCAGTCAGTTCCTGGCGGAACGCCAGCCGCGGCAGGATTTCCATCCCGGTCTTGAAGCGTAATTCGTCGAGGATGTGCAGATTCTGCGGCTCGGCCATGGCGACCAGCAGCTTCGCTCCTTCTTCGCGTATGGCCAGAGCGCTACAGCGCCTTGCCATAGGAGCGGGTATGAGTCTCAGAATTTCAGGAGCGATTTGGGCGGAAGAGCAATCCAGGTACGGAATTTGCGATATCTCCGCCAGTGCGGAAGCAAGGTCGCTCTTCGAAATCAGCTCGCGCTGCAGGAGTAGCTCTCCCAAATGAACGAGCTTGCCCTGCTGGTCTTGAAGAGCCTTGTTCAGTTCGGCGGCAGAAACGTGGCCGCGCTCTCGGAGGACTTCCCCCAGACGCTTTCTTTGCATTTTTTGCTCTTGCGTTCTATCCCGGTATTTCTGCCAAGCGCCTAGGACTTCTCGAGGACGAGAGGGGTCAACTATTTCTATAGCACGCATGAAACCCCGCGCGGCTCTTTTTCAGGCAGGAGGTTCCCATTTGGGCAATAACGAAGGTGGTTGAAGTCCAGAACTAAAGCTACAGACCAAAATATAGGGCCGCCCGAACGTCAGGCGGAGCGATGCGGAGGGCAGTAATAAGGATCGTTAGTGAAGTTGGCCGACCTGATAGTTCAGCGCTGAGAGTTCTGCTTCGTAATCGTACTTAGCGCTCGCCTGCACGATCTCGGCCTGCGTTGCGTTCAATTGCGACTGGCTGAGTTCGATGATGGAGCTAAGTCCGAGCTTGTAGCGCTCCTGCGCCAAATCGAGGGCCTGCTTGGCCTGCGCGAGAAGTTGGTCGGTTAGAGAGACGCGCTGATAGCCGGCATTGGCGTTCAACCAGGCTTTCTGAACGTCTCGGACGACGCTGTTTTGCTCGCCGCGCAAATACTGCTCCTGGGCGCGAGCTTCCGCGTTGGCTTCGGCGCGCAAGGCGCCAAACAGATGGCCGTTGAAAATCGGAATGTTGAGGTCAAAACCCGCCGCCGCGTAGCGAGGTGGGAGCTGGGCCACGCGATACGGCGCCAGTCCGGCGGCTCCCGCAGCGGAAATACTGGGAAACCACAGATCGCGCTGAGCCGCGGCAAAGCTCTGGGCGGAGTCCACGTCCAGCCGCCGGCTGATGAGCTCCGGGCGATTCCGCAGCGCCTGCTGAATCAGGTCCGACAAATCTCCTGGAGGCGCGACTGCGGCAGGACCTTCGGCAAGCTTGAAAATTTTAAGGTCGTCGTATCCGAGAGCAGCATCGAGATCGGCGTAGGACGCTCGCACGTCATTTTGTGCCTGTACGAGCAGGAGCTGCGCCTGCGCAAGATCGACATTCGCAAAACTCAAATCCAGCCCGGAGCGGAGTTTGTTCTTTTCAAGTTCGCCTATTTGATCGGACACCAATTGGCGGTCTTTTACCGTTTCGAGCGCCACTTGGAGCACCGCCTGCGCTTTTAGCACCGCGTAATACGCCTGATCCACTTGGAGCAGAACGTCGGCTCGCGCGGTCGTTACGTTCTCTTGTTCGGCACGAGCGTGCAGATTCGCGCTTTTCACCAGCTCGTGAGTGCGCCCAAAATCCGTCACCAAGTGAGTGACGCCTACACCTTCCGCAAACCGACTGAAGATGATCGGATTGTTCAACGCTCCCGCGGCGATGCGGCTGTTGTTCTCCGCCTTGACACCGGTGGCGCTTCCGTTCGCCGTTGGATAGTACGCAGCCCGTGCTTCGCGCACCCGCTCGGCGGCAGCCGCCGCCACGTCCTGCGCGGCAGCGAGCTGCGGATGGTTCTGCATTGCAAGTTTCTCCGCTTCCTCGAGCGTGAGGGTCTGTGCGGTTTGAGCGGAGCCCGTGCCGGCAGTTACGCCCGTCACGATTACAAGGAAAACCAGATGTCGCCAGTTCATCAGCGAGCCTCCTCGGCAATGGCCGCACTCGTTTCGGCGCGGCGCTGATAGATGAGCAGGTACGCCGCGGGAACGATGAAAATCGTCAGAATGATCGAAGTGAGCAGGCCGCCGATAATCGCGCGAGCGAGCGGGGCGTAAGCCTCGCTGCCTGTTTCCAGCTTGAACGCCATGGGGAGCAAGCCCACGACGGTGGCCAGCGAAGTCATCAGGATCGGCCGCAAACGGATGCGGCAAGCGTCCGCCACGGCTTCTCGGACGCTGTGTCCCTCCGAGCGGAGCACGTTGGCAAAGTCGACGATGAGAATGCTGTTCGAAACCACCATTCCTTGCAGCATTACGATTCCCATCAGCGACTGAATGTTGAGCGTGGTTCCGGTGAACGCCAGAGTCACGATCACGCCAGTGAGACCAGTGGGGACCGCTAGAACAATCAAAAAGGGGTCGGTGAAAGATGCGAATTGGGCTACGAGAATCAGATAGACGAGCAGAATGGCCAGCAACAGTCCGATGCCGAAACTCTTGAACGACGATTCCATGGTCAGCACAAGCCCTCGGACGTTCACGCGAATGTTCGCCGGGAGCTGAGTGCGGGCAATGATTTGGTTTATGGCCTTGAGCGGTTTTCCCAAGTCCTCGCCCGTGGGCGCCACGTAGATATCGACGGTTCTCTGCAACTGGTAGTGATCGACTTCCGTCGGAGTGAGTATGGGTTCGACGTCCGCGACCTGATTCAGATAGGTCGGCAATTTCAAGGTCGGGGCGCGCAGCGGCATAGCCTTCAGATCTTCGATCGACTTCACCTGGTTTTCGGGGTATTGGACCGTAACGAAATAATTGTTTCCTGTTTTCGAATCGATCCAATAGCTCGGAGCGATCATCACGTCTGACGTGAGAGCGGTGATGACGTTGTCGATCACTTCCTTGGGGTTCAGGCCGAGCTGACTGGCGCGCCCGCGATTTACATTCAACTGCAACGCGGGATAATCCATATCTTGCGGGATGTAAACGTCCGACACACCCGGCACGGCCTTGATTTGCTGGGCTAGATCTTGGGCGATGCGATCGTCCACGTGCAGGTCCATGCCGCTGACTTGTACATCGATGGGCGCCGGCTTGCCCTGGTTCAACACGGAATCGACGAGCCCGCCCGACTGAAAATAGGTGCGTAACTGCGGCAGCTCGGCGGCGATTCGCTTGCGCACCTCATCCATGTAAGTGAAGCTACTCTCCTTGTGTTCCTCTTTGAGGCCGACTTGCACGACCGCTGTATGCATGCCGGAGTTGGGCGTGAACAGCGACGAGAGGTCGGGCATCACTCCGATATTCGACACTATGGTGTTCAGGTCGTTCGGTTTCACCACCTCGCGGACGATTTGTTCGACCTGCTTTATGTAGTTTTCGGTCAGTTCGACCCGCGTTCCTGTCGGCGCCTTTACGTTAATCAGGAACTGGCCTGCGTCGGACCGCGGAAAAAACGAAACGCCGATGAAGGGGTAGAGGGCGAAACTCAGCACAAATAAACCGAGGATTCCCGCGATGGTCACGCGCGGCGAATCGAGAGCCTTGTTGACCCACGCTCCGTAGTAATTCAGCATCTTTTCAAATCGCGCGTTAAATCGAGAATGGAACCTCGCTCCCCACGACTTGTTGGAGTCTTCCTCTCCTCCGTGGTGCACAGCCTTTAGAAAATGGGCGCAGAAAAGGGGCACGACGGTGACTGCGTCGAAATAAGAGGCAAAGAGGGCAATAACGACTCCCAGAGCGAGAGCGCCGAACAGGTACTTGCTAACACCAAAAAGAAGGGTGACCGGAAAGAACACAACAACTGCCACCAGCATAATCGCGAGCACGGCCAGCGCTACTTCGTTCGCTCCTTTCACTGCGGCCACTTTCGGATCTTCGCCCAGCTCGATGTGGCGGTACACGTTTTCGATGACGACGACCGAATCGTCGATCAGCCGCGAGAAGGCTAGAGCCAGACCGCTCAATACCATTGCGTTGATGGTTTTCCCGGCGAGATGGAGCACAAAAAACGTGATCATGACGGAGAGGGGAATGGAAAGAAAGACGGCCAGCGTGGCGCGCGTGCTGCCGAGAAACACGAGAATCATTACGGCCGTCAGCACGATACCGATGCCGCCCTCGCGCAGGACAGCCGAGATCGCTTCTTTCACGAAGAGCGATTGGTCAAATTCCACGTGGGTCTTCAACTCCGAGGGTATGTCCCGCAGCGTTGTGATCGCTTTCTTGATGCCGTTCACCACCGCGATTGTGTTGGTGTCACCGCCCTGCTTAAGAATCGGGACGTAAACAGACTTTTGCCCATTGACGCGCACGATGTTGTATTGGGTGGAAGCGCCATCGACCGCTTTTCCCACATCGGAGACGAACACTGACTTCTGTCCCTCTGTCTTCAATGGCACATCATCGAGGGCTTTCGCATTTGAGACTTGCGCGTTGGTATAAAGGTTGTAATCGAGCGGTCCGATGCGCACGTCGCCGGCGGGCAAAATCAGGTTCGATTCATTCGTGGCGCGCACCACGTCCATGGGACTCAGCTGGTGAGCCTGCAATTTCAGGGGATCGACGTACACCATGATCTGGCGGTACTTGCCGCCGTATGGCGGGGGGACTGTGGCGCCGGGCACACCGGCAATTTGATTTCGAATACTGAATTGCAGGTAGTCGTGGAGCTGGGTTTCGTTCAGGTCTTGGCCCTCGACGGTGAGCAGGCAGACCGGAAGACTCGATGCGTCCACGCCCATTACAACCGGGGGCAGAGTTCCCTGAGGCAATCGGCGCAAGTCGGCCATGGCGAGATTCGAAATGTTGGTGACGTCCGCATTCGCATCCGTACCGGGCTGGAAATAAATCTTGATGAGGCTCACGCCGGAAAGCGAACGCGATTCCATGTGATCGATTCCGCTGCCCAGCGTAAAGAAGCGTTCGAATGTGTCGGTGATGTCAGCTTCGATTTGTTCCGGCGGCATGCCGCTGTAGAAAGTGGCTACCAGCACGACTGGAATATCGATACTCGGAAACATGTCAACAGGCATCTGCACTACACTCGTCAGCCCGAGAACGCAGATGAATAGGCAAATGACGATGATGAAGTAGGGATGTTTTAGCGAAAATGTTGGCATGGCTACCCCTACTCCATTCCCACGGGCTTTACGATTTGCGGAGAGACCAACTGATCCGGCCGAAACTGATTCTGCTGGCCGAAGACGACCATTTCTCCCTCTTTCAACCCGGAAAGAATCTCGGCGTCGGTCGCGGTTTCGAGTCCCAGCGCTACGGAGCGCTTTTCGATCCGGTTGGAAGCGTTCACGACGAGCACTGCTCCCTGCCCATTGC
>Ga0210394_10001046_pt1 | contig 47762 bp, 37 predicted proteins | sample IncBWC12MmetaG_FD_160121 | JGI IMG/M metagenome (GOLD analysis project Ga0210394, IMG submission 160121) | Forest soil microbial communities from Barre Woods Harvard Forest LTER site, Petersham, Massachusetts, United States - Inc-BW-C-12-M | ecosystem: Environmental > Terrestrial > Soil >...
GCTTCAAACGACACCTCGCGGTGTCATCTGCAAGACTCGGGGCCAAGATGGAGTCGCTGTCTCCCTTCTTGTAGGACTCTTTCATTCCCTACAGCATGCCGGTTTATCCCGGCGCTTACCCTGATTATCGCAGCATTTACCGGCAACTGACTCTCGGTTTCCGGTTACGCTTACCAGGCAAGTGAAATTCAATCGATAAACACAAGGGCGTTTCTCATTCCTAATCGCATCATCCCACCGATAAGCGCGGCGCCAGTGATGATTGCCTGTTGCCCTGCAATGAGGAGCGCCTTGCGTCAGGCCTGGTGTTTACATCATCAGGAGGGATCGATCCGCGCAGGTACGCCCGTGATCTGCCGTAAGACCCTCACGCTGCGAACGCGTTCAACCCTTACGTAGCGAATCAGACGCTGTTTGCTGATCGGATTTTCTTGGCTCATGCCGCGAGCTTACGGCAGACTTTTTATTTTGCAAGATGGAAATTCAGAGGGTTTCTTCACAGCTTCAGCTTCGAGTTTCCGGTCACCCAACAGGAATTGAGCATGACTCGCCCGCCGCTGTCTTGCCTACCTCTCGTGTTTATTGGCATTCAAGTGCTCGACTAATGAGGCGGCGCGCTACGGCGTCTAGCCGTAGATCGGCTGGCATAGCCTCGCCGCGTTCTGTGTCTTCTTCTTGTCCTCGATCTTTTCTGGGCCGATACGGAACGATGAAATAAGCACCATCGCGCTTCGAGAGTTTCCAGCTCTTGGCGACCTTGTCGAAGCTCGAATCCGATTTAACCTTGGCGTATTTCAATAATGGGTTTTTAGGGAAATTAGCGCGCGACGGTGTAGGTACAGATGGGTTTCCGCGACTGATCGTCCGTATCAATGCCTGCTCGACCGCAGCGTGGTCGCACAGATCAACCACCTCCACCGGTTCGATGCCTATGTAAAAGCCAGCCTCCGTTCTCGCCATCGTAGGAACGAAAACCTGTTCCTTAAACACGAAGATAAGCCAGAATCCGTCTTCGAGCATCCCGCTTCAACCTCGCCTGAATGACAGCAACTTTAACACTCTGTTGTGACGCCTGTGCTGCGAAACGGCTCCCGGAATACCGGTGTGTTAGGCAAAGCCTGGTAAACCTCTAATCGGAAACGACTGGGGTACAGCCGACGCTAAACCAGCTTCCAGCCCATCTCTTCCTTGAGGTCTTGGAAACACGTGGAACATATCGAGCGGGAGCTATCGTCGGTGACGTAGCCCTCTGTCAGCACGTCTGGCGGGCCGGACTCCATGAACTTGGCCCAGCATCCTTCGCAGTGGTCATGGTCCCTATCCTCGCGGGCGTGCTTGTACTTTCTAAATCGCAAGACTGCTCCACGTGTCCACTTTGCGTTTTCGATGCGCCAATCAGCCATGGGCTCAAAGCTACCACGGAACTGCTCTCCCGAAGTCAGTGCCCGCAGCATTTACCGGAGAAATAAAGTGTTGCTTCACGCTGCGGTTCCGGTCCTCGCTCCCTGGACGCATCTATTCGACCACCTCATTTACGGGGAAGCGGATGGGCCCGCTGCTGGATGTGTCAACAACCGTGACCCGGACAGCCAGAGCAGCCTTGCCAATCATCACGACTACCAGAGGACGAATGCGGCGCCCGGCGAAATCGCCGACCGTTTTCGGAATGCCGACCCCGCAAAAGGCATCGGCTATCCGATGTTCACCCTGGAACGTCTGTTCGACACGGCAGAGCTTATGCGCAACGCCGCATTCGATCCCTACAACTACAGGGGGGAGCATCACCAATCGATCGAGATGGCAACGGAATATTACGCCTGCTTCGCCTGGGGCGCCGGTTTCTACCAGCCGGTCACGGCGGAGAATTCCAGCTCTTGCCCGAACGCCGCGCAGTATTACGGAAGATTGGTGAACGGCGTCGATCGCATGCTGCTCATTGGTGCGGAAAGATTTTCCGGGAACGCAGCGCTTACGGGGCTGGAAGTGAGTGCGCGAGAGGCGGCGTCAACCGGAGCGTTTTCGACCGACGCTATTCTCTTTGGCAAGTGGCGTGATTAGTTGAGATGGCGCTGGATTTTTCGACCCACAATCCAACCCACAATTTAAGATATCTTGTCTGACTTACGCTGGGCGGGCAGTCCCTGCGGTCTTGTAAGTTCACCCTGCCCTCTGACCGCAACAGGCTCCAGCCACCAGGCGTAGTCAGGCGCCGCCCCGCTCCAGAAACGGGGTCATGGGAAATTTGTGTCGCTCGCCTTTCCACTTAGACGATCAATAATCGGACATCTCGGGTTACGCGACTGCTCGTATCGCCGATTACATTGTGAGGACGGCGCGGAACCGGGCCCTGCCCTCCGCAACGCGTTCGTAGGCCTTGGCGGCCTCCGCCAATGGGTAAGTCTCGACGATCGTTTTGACTTTCCCTTTCGCCACGAAATCAAGAGCTTCGTAGAGATATTCTGGGCCGTTCTGCTGGCTGCCGATGATGCGGATGCGCTTCATGATGAGATCCATCAGTGAGACGGAAAGTGGCTCCGCGTCCGCACCCATAGCGATCAGCCGGCCGTCTGGCCGTAATCCCTGAATGCTGTCCACCATGGACTTCGTCGAATTGGAAGTGCTGAGGATAATGTCGGCACCACCGGCTGCCGCAAGGCTCTTTCCGTCTCGCACAATTTCATCGGCGCCGAGCTCGCGGATCAACTTGTCTTTGTCCGGGGAGTGGGAAATAGCGATGGTCTCAAAGCCCGCTGCCTTCGCGTATTGCACTGCGAGGTGTCCGAGGCCGCCGATTCCAAGCACGGCCACGCGCTCGTGCGGCTGGGGATCGGCCCAGCGCAGCCCGCTGTAGACCGTATAGCCCGCGCAGAAGATCGGCGCGGCTTGCTCGTAGGAAACCGTGTCGGGAATCAGATACGTTGCATCGCTATTCATCAGCATGTACTCGGCGTGTCCGCCTTGCGCCTCAATTCCCGTGCTCTTCATGTAAGGACAGAACATTCTGCGACCACGCTGGCACCATTCGCAGCGCCCGCAGGTGGATTGAATCCAGGCCGTACCCACGCGGTCGCCCACCTTCCGCGTCGTGACGTCGGGAGCCACGGCAACGATCTCGCCCACTGGCTCGTGGCCTAAGATTCGAGGAAATGGTCCGGGGAAGTGTCCGAGCGTCAGATGCACGTCGGTGTAGCAGATGCCGCTTGCATGCATTTTTACCAGCACCTGATTCGGTCCGGGTTGAGGCTGCGGAACGTCTTTGACCTGCCACGGACTGCTGACAGCGGGAACGACTGCAGCTTTCATAACAGTTCCTCCTAACCCAGTTCGATGCGAGAGGATTCGAGGTCGATGCATGCGCTTGGGCGCCCGAATCGCCAAGCGCACACCAGGTGTTGAGATTGACGGCAAATTGTCGGCCACCGACACGTAATGGCCTAGGTAAACGCCGTTACAGCACATCTCTGGAAGTTTACACGCATGCCAGTGGGGGTGCCCAGAGAGACGCTGTGAACATGCTCGCCGTCCAATTGTTCCCGAATGTTCCCAATTTGGAGAATTGGGAGAAAACCGCGCAGGAAGAAACTCAGCTAGTTCAGTGAGTTAGTGGTCGGGGCGCGCGGATTTGAACCGCGGACCTCCTGCGCCCAAGGCAGGCGCGCTACCAGGCTGCGCTACGCCCCGACAAGTACGACGGGTTATTCTACCGTAAGTTGCGCAATTGTCCTCAAGCGAGGCGACATCGCTGATCCGTGTAAGCAATCGGGTTCGGTGAATTGGTGCGAATTTACGGAAAGCGCGGGCGACCGGCGCGATTGAATCGCTGAAAAATGGGGCTTGCGAAACGCAGGTGAGTTTTTTCTAACAATGGCAGCGGCGCGCATTGTTCCGTTCGGTGCGCCGCGGGCGCCGAAATGCCAGAAAAACTAGCGATTAGAAAAAGTTATCTCGACGTGGCGCGGACTTTGAGACGTAGGAGTGATCTGCAGGAAAAAACACCGCAACAAAAATCCTGCGGGTGACGAAGCCGGCGACTTTCTGTGGCAAAGTTACGGCGATGCAGGCTCCGGTTTCAGGGATTGTTTGCTGGGAGTTTGCAGTTTGTCGGGGCGGGCAAATGCGTAAATTCCCGCGGGATCGGAAACCAGCAGGATGCGATCGGGCTCAACCAAAATTCCCACTGGCTGCAGCGCGGCGCCTTGCGGGGTGGCCACGCGGTAAGTATCCAGCAGATTTCCATCGCGGTCGAAGCGCAACAGCATGTCGCCGATCGCGGCCCATACTTGTTGGCTCGTGCGATCCACACCCAAGGCCCTTATCACCGGCTTGACGGTCGCATCCCGCTCGCGCTCGGTGAACTTCACGACTCCCGCAAAACTGTTCAGCCCCTCCTGCCGGAATCCGTGGCCGAAACGCTCACCGTACTCACCGTGTCCGGCGCCGGGGCTTTCCACTCCGCCGCCTCCCGCAGGTCCGCCGACATGGCCCCCGCCAAAACCTCCCGCGCCGGCCGCCGCGCCTGCGCCTTCTGCTACTCCCGCGCCTTCGGCGCCCAAAGAATGATGTTCAAATCCACCGCCGAATCCACCGGGTCCGCCGAATCCAGGGAAAGCTCCCGGACCAAAAATTCCGGGCGCGCCGTAGCCTCCACCCAATCCCCCCACGCCGAGCAGCGCGTTGAAGTCCGGAGTGCTGCTGGAGCTCGAGTTGGACGAGGCGCTGTTGTTGCTGTTCGCCGATAGTGAGCCGCTGAGGTCGGAGTCGTCTGCCGAACCCGGCGCGCTGCTCGTCATACCGTCCGTCGCCGCATTGCTATCGCTGGCGCCACTATTCGCCGTGCCTGCGGAACTTGGCGCGGCGCCTCCGGCGCCGCTAGGCGCCGCGGAACCGCCGCGACGGCCGCCTCCGCCATGGCCGCCATTCGCCGTGAATGCCGGGCCGCCGCCCCCGACAGAGTACATGCTCCCGAAGGAAAACATTTCGCCCGGCGCGGCCATGCCTGAAACACGCATGCCCAGTTGCACCTGGGAATTATCGTGGCTGATATCTGGAATCAAATCCTTCGCGGAAACTTCCGCTTCGTAGCCGGCATAGCCGAAGCGATCGTATTTTCGAAATTTGGGATCCTTCAGCGAAGTGAACGCGAAATAAATATCGCCCGGCGCGCCACTATAGAGCTTTCCGATATCCATGGCGTAGGCCGGAGGAGCGCTCGTCGAGTAGCCCGCCGCATAACCTGCCGTGGAATCCGCGGACGCGCTAATCGCCGGCACCGTGAGCTGGCTTGGATCGCTCACCGCATCGGCAATGTTACCAAAGCTGCGCAACAATTTGCCGTGCTCGTTCATCACGCGCACCAGATGGTCGCTGCGCAGCGTGACCACCGCGAATTCGCCGCCTGCCAACGCGACCACGGACATCGGCGCGTTTACCGGGACGCTGGCTTCCAGCGCGCCGGTTGCCGAAAAAATCTTCACCGCGTTGGCGCCGCGATCGGCAACGAATATTCGGCCGGAGACAGCGTCCCGATCGAAATCCACTGCGTACTTCATTTCTGTGTTGACGGCCTGAGCGCTGGGAATTTGTCCGATGCGCTTGCCGTCCGCGCTGTAAATCCAGATGACGCTAGCCGGGGCCGCCAGCACATAATAATGACCAGCCGCATCGCGTTCGATGGCTTCCGCGCCGCGCCCCACGTCTGGAAATACCCTGCCGCGTGCGTGCAGCACGGTTTGCACGCCTTGGGCTTGCGCCGGACGGCCCACGCCGCCGAATACGAGCGCGATCGCGCATGCCAGGACGGCCGTTACGGAACTGTATCTCTTCGTTAAACTAAGATTTATCAACCGCTCCATCACCCGTATTTCTCCGCGATTTTTGCCAAACAGATGCAGTCAGAATTTAAATAGGTTGCCATCAGCGCTCATAATTTCCTCACTGATGTTGCTTCCCTGCAGCTGTACCGCGCTGTCTTTTCCCTAGTTCCGGTTTTCGCTCAAAAAAGTTCCGCAATCTCTTGAGATTAGCTTCCTGGCTCCCGTCCCGGCGTAGTTGCGGACGCTTGCGCCCTGCCGCCATCCGGGGAATTTGGAACTCTCGCGCCATTGAAACTGAATTACTGAGCCGCGCGGGAATTTAGATTTCATGAGTAATGGCACGATTTGGCCACTACAATTGCGGCATCTCCACGGTCCGGCTCGCCTGACGATAAGAAGCTGAAGGCTCGCGCTGCCGCGGCATGCGCGCGATGGAGTGGGATCGCCGGCGCAAGGAACTGCGGTGACGGATCGGCGTACCAACATTACAGGCGCGTCGCATAAGCTTATCGGCTCGAGGGAACATCATTTCTAATCGCCACCAAGGGAAGCTACTGGCGCTGTTTCTATTTTGGCTCGCCGGCGGAAATGTGAATTGGGCGCAGCAGCCTGCCAGTGCGCCGCAGCTGGTCAACGGGATCGTTCGCACTCCGGAAGGCACACCGGTGCCGGCCGCTACAGTGCATCTGGTAAATACAGAAACGAATAAAGCCTGGCTAGGCTGGACCGACGAATCAGGCAAGTTCGAATTTCCGCAAATTCCCGCCGGGCCCTATCGCGTGGAAACAAGCCAGCTGGGATTCGCGAACGCGTCATTGGTTGTGGAGATTCCGGTGGTGCCGCCCGGCCCCATTCCGATTGTGCTGCGCGTCGCGACTGTGGCGGAACTGACAGCGAAACCCGAAGCAGCGCGTGCGCCGCGGAATCCGCGACCGGGGGGAGACGCCGGAAACACCAATGCGGCTGCGGGCGCAAACGCAGGCGCAGATGCGGGCGGAGGTCGCAGGGGTGGCGGCGGACGAGGCCAAACTCCGGCGGGCGTGACCAACGCGATTCGCGCCGGGCTCGCCGGCGGTGGATTCGAACAGACCGACCTCACCGACGAAGGCGCCAGCGGCTCTGGCGGCGCAACAAACACTCCCGTAAATGAAGGAACGCAGATCGCGGCTGAGCTTCCCGCAGGCGCCGGTTCCAGCGCAACTTCCGATTCATTTTTATTGCAAGGAACGGTGGGCCAAGGTCTGGCGGGCAATGGCCCTGGAGGGTTTGGTCCTAACGGATTGGTACCGAGTAATCCCGCTGGAGAGGGCGGACGCGGTGGACAAGGTCCGGGCGGAGGACGCGGTGGTGCTGGCGGACCCGGAGGAGGACCGGGCGGCGCAGGCGGCTTTGGCGGACCCGGTGGCGGCGGAATGTTTGGCGGCTCTGCTGGGGGAGGAGGAGGCGGTAGTGGTGGCGGAATGTTTGGCGGTGGCGGAAGATTAAATCGCCAGGCGGTGAATCGCATTCGCTTCAGTTTCTACGATCACTACGAGAATTCCGTGTGGGACGCCAAACCCTATTCGATTACCGGCAATCGGGTGCCCAAGCCTAGCCACTACGACGAACGCTTTGGCGGTAATGTGGGCGGGCCGCTGAAAATTCCGCACATTTATAATGGCAGCGACAAGACATTTTTCTTCGTCAACTACCAGCACGAAACACAATCGAGCGCGCTGGACAATTATTCCACGGTCCCGACAGAGGCCGAACGCACCGGCAATTTCTGCGGCCTAGGAATTACGCTCTTCAATCCCTTTTCGAATTTCACCGGACCGCGCACACCGCTGGGCAATGGCTGCCAAGTTCCTACGATTAACACCGCCGCGGCCGGGCTGCTGGCTTTCTACCCAATCCCGAATTTACCCGGCACGGTGCAGAATTATTTGCTGCAGACCACCGTGCCTGTGAACAGCGACACGTTGAACCTGCACGTGCTGCACACCATCAATTCCAAGTTCAGCCTGAACGGCGGGTACAACCTGAATTCCCAGCGGCAGAATACCTTCGGAAATTTTTTGAACACGGCGGGCAATTCATCCACGCTAAGCCAGTCCGTGACGCTGGGCCTGGCGCACAATTGGACTTCGCACTTGGTCGAAACCACGCAGCTGAACTGGAGCCGCAGCCGCGCGCGCATCCTGAGCGACAACTCTTTCGTGAACAACGTCGCGGGCGACTTGGGCATTACCGGCGTTTCCAGCGAGCCTCTCACCTTTGGCATTCCCCAGGTCAATTTCACCAGCTTCTCCGCGCTGAACGATCCCGTGCCGTCGCTGGTGCGCAACCAGACGCTGCGCCTGAGCGACAGTTGGAAATGGGTTCACGGGAAGCACACGCTGACGTTGGGTGGCGAAATGCGCCGCATCCAGCTGAATTCCGAAGCCAATCCGGTGCCGCGCGGGTCATTCACTTTTACCGGCGTGCTCACGTCGCAACTGACCGCGACGGGACAACCCGTTCCCGCGACGCCGCAGAGCGAACCTATTTATGAGCTTGCTGATTTTCTGCTCGGCCTGCCCTACAGCACCACCGTGCAATTTGGCCCGAACATTTATCTGCGCAGCTGGGATTTTATCGGCTACGCGCAGGACGACTGGCGCATGACCAAGCAGTTTACGCTGCTCTACGGGCTGCGTTACGAAGCCGCGACACCGGCGGTGGACAAGTACAATCAGATCGCGAATCTGGATCTGAATTCCACGGCCACGGCAGTGGACGTGGTTACGCCCGGGGGCGTGGGAACTTTCAACGGCCCGTACCCGCGCGCACTGATCCACGGCGATTACGGAAATTGGGCGCCGCGCATTGGCTTCGCCTGGCTGCCGCGATGGATTAAACCGAAGACCGTGATTCGCGGCGGGTATTCGATTTTCTACAACGTGGCGATTTACAATTCGCTGGCGCAGAAATATTTGTCGTATGAGCCGCCCTTCGCCACTTCCGAAAACCTGATCACTTCCGGCACGCAAACGCTGACCCTCGAGGACGGTTTCCCGAGCAACAGCACGATTACCAATCGCGGCGGCGTCAATCCTTTTTACAAGTACGGCTACGCGCAGATCTGGACTCTGGGCACGGAGACATCCTTCTCGCAGAATTGGATTCTGGATTTGACTTACACCGGGACGAAGGGCACGGACCTGGATTTATTGCGCGCACCGAATCGCGCGCCACTGGGCACCAGTCCACTGAACACGCAGAACTCGTTGCAAATTCCCGATGCCAACAGTTTTTACTTCGATCAATCCGGCGCGAATTCGATTTACAACGCGCTGCAGGTGCGGTTGGTGCATCGCTTCACGCGCGGCGTTTCGTTTCAGGCATTCTACACATTCGCAAAATCGCTGGACAACGCCAGCACGATCGGCGGCACCTCGGCAGTGGTGGTGCAACAGGACGGCAACTTCGCCGCGGAGCGGGGACTTTCTTCCTTTGACGTCCGGCACCAATTGCGTTTCTTGAATCTGTACGAGCTTCCCTTCGGCGAACATCACCGCCTTGCCACACATGGCTGGGCCGAACATGCCCTGAGCAACTGGCGGCTGCAGAATATCGTCACGTGGCAGACTGGAACGCCGGTCACGGCGTATTTGGGCGGCACCGCGTCGGATAACGGGACGGGAGCCAGCTTCTCGCTGCGGCCCGATCAGGTGGCCAATCCCGACCTGGGAATCTGCGGCGGCTCGCCTCTTGCGTTTTTCAATACTGCTGCGTTCGCAACGCCACCCTCCGGGGCATTCGGTAACGAGCGCCGCGGCGCGATTGCAGGCCCCTGCAAGTTCAATTGGAATATGTCGCTGGCGAAGTCCTTTCGGTTTGGGCCGCGCGAGCGGCATCACCTGGATATTCGCTGGGAAGTTCAGAACCTTACGAACACGCCCGCGTTCTCCGGACTTTCGGCCACGCTGGGCTCTTCGTCACTGGGGCGCGTGACGAGCGCCGGCCCAATGCGTACCATGGACGTGATGGCGCGGTTTAATTTCTGATGCGAGATATTGCTTACAAAGTCGCGACGCTTTGGTTGATGGCTGCCCTGGCTGCGGGACCTTCTGTGGCTCAAGCGAGTCAAGCTCCTCAAGCACCTCAGGCGCAGCAGCAATCCGGCACCTCCGCGACTGGCCAGCCCAGCAGCCCGTCGAGCGCTCAATCAGGCAGCCAGTCTGCGCCAGTGGTGGTCGCGCCCCCCCCGCCAGCCCCGGCGCGCGCGCCGCAAACTCCGGCGCAGCAGGCCGCTCATCAGCCGTCCTCCGTTCTGCGCAGTTCGTCCGATCTGGTGCGCATTGATGTGGAAGTCACAGACAAATCCGGCAAGCCGATTAAAAACCTGTCGGCGAAACAATTCACGGTGACCGACGAAGGCAAGGCGCAGGCGATCACATCGTTTTCGTATGCCGACATCGAAGCAATCGAAACCGCGACGGCCGAGGACGACAAGCCGATCGTAGTCTCCGTTGATAATGAAGGGCCGAACTCGCCTTCCGCGGACGCCATCAGCGATGCCCTGCGCGACCGGCGCCTCATCGTGCTCTTCTTCGATCTCACTTCGATGCAGACCGACGACCTGATTCGCGCGCACGATGCAGCGGACAAATTCGTGAAACAGCAGATGACGAAGGCCGACGTGATTGCCGTGATCGTTTTCTCAACGCGGCTCAACGTCCTCGCAAATTTCACCAACGACCGCACCGTCCTGAATAAAGCGATCGCGCAGCTCACGCCGGACAATTCCGCAAACCTCGCGAGCCCGCTCTACGCCGCGGCGCAGAATGGAGAATCCGACGTCCAGGAATACACCGGCGCGGCGTACACGCCGGATGAAACCGAGTTCAACGTGTTCAATACGGACCAGAAGCTCGCGGCCGTCGAGGGCCTGGCCGACGTGCTGGGCGGAATCCCCGGAAGAAAAGCGATGGTGGAATTCACCGGCGGAATCACGCAAACCGGCGAGGAAAATCGCACGCAACTGCGCGCCGCGACAGATGCCGCGAATCGCGCGGATGTTTCCATTTATTCGATTGATTCCCGCGGGTTGCTCGCCGCGCCTCCCGGCGGCGACACCACAACGAATGCCGCGACCGGGACTTCGATGTTTACCGGCGCGTCCGTGTTTCATCAGACCGACCAGCGCGAAGACTCGCGCGACACACTGGCGACCCTTTCCACGGACACGGGCGGAAAAGCGTTTTTCGATTTGGGCGATCTAAGCGATGCCTTCCCTGCGATACAGCGCGACAACGGCGGCTACTACCTGGTCGGCTACAACCTGGGCGCGGACGTAAAGCACGATGGCCGCTGGCGAGCCATTCGCGTGAAGGTCAACGTCCCGGGCGCGCACGTTCGCTTCCGCGACGGATATTACGCTCCGCGTGATTTTCAGCATTTGGAGAAGGAGGACCGCGATCAGCAACTGGCCGACGCGATTAATTCCGATCATCCCGTCGTTGAGCTTCCCGTCGCCGTCGAGACCGGCATCTTCCGGTTGAGCGCGACGCAAGCCTACGTTCCCATCGCGGCGAAACTTGCTTCAAGCGCGCTGGATTGGCCGCAAAAACACAATAAACAGCACACGGAATTCGATTTTGCGGTGGAAGTGCGCGCGGTGCCGGCAGGCCAGATCGTGGCGCAATTGCGCGATACGATTACCGTGAACCTGGATGCCGAACATTTCGAGCAGGTCCGTCACAGCAATCTGCTGTATCAGGGCGGAGTGGTACTGGCGCCGGGAAATTACCGGCTGAAATTTGTGGCGCGCGAAAATGAATCGGGAAAGATTGGCATGTTCGAGCAGAATCTGGTGGTGCCGGCCGCGCAGCCAGAGAAAGTGACGCTCAGTTCCGTATTGCTATCGAGCCAGCTCGTGCCCATCGAGAAATCATCCGAGGTCGCCACCAAAGGCCAAGGCGCGCGCGCGAAAATCACCAGCTCGCCGCTCGACATGGAAGGACAAAGAATCATTCCCAGCGTGACCAACTATTTCACGCAAGGGCAGACGCTGTACGTCTTCCTGCAAGCGTACTACCCGGAAAAAGCCGAGAAAAACGGCGCGTTCGATCCGAATTCGTTGCGCGCTGGCCTGGTATTTCTGCGCAACGGGATGCAGATGAACGCGACGCCCTTGATTCCGCCCGCGCAGGTGGATGCGAAAACGCACAGCGTTTCGTTCCGCATCAGCTTGCCGCTGCAGAAGCTGCCCACGGGTAGATACACCGTTCAGGTCGTCGCCGTCGCGCCTGGGACGCAGCATTCAGCTTTCGGCCGAGCGTACCTGGCGCTGCAACAGACACCGCCGGCGGCAACGCCCAGCCCCTGAGTGCGCAACATTTCTGAAGTGGCTGCAGCCAGCTAGCGGTCAATGTAGAAGCCTTCGCGCGTTTGCACCACGGAGTCCTTCTGCTTCGTGGTCAGCTGGATTTTGTGATAGCCCACGGCGGCGTCTGTTTTATCGGGTGTGTAGCCCAGCGCATATTGATTGCGCAGTTCCTCATCAATTTCCGCGTAAATCTGATCGATGGTCTCCTTCTTGGTAACTTCAAAGAAGCGCCCGCCGGTCTCCTTCGACAATTGCTGCAGAATTTTCTTTCCGTCGGGTCGCGTTTCTTGCGGATAGCGCCGGTGCCCGCCGCCCATACCGCCGCCTCCCATGCCGCCTCCGCCCATGTGGCCCCCGCCATAGCCTCCGCCGTTGCCGTGTTCGTCCTTGTCCGCGAAAAGTATGGAGTAAACGAGAGTGTCCGAGCGCTCAGCCGTTTCGATGGCATCGCGCAAAGTTTCCTTGCTGCCGCGATCCACGCCGTCGGAAAGAATAATGATCGCCTTGCGGCCCTGCTGCTTTTTCATCAGTTCGTCTGACGCCAGGTACACCGCGTCGTAAAGCAACGTGCCGCCTCCGCCATGGCCACGCGAGCCGCGTCCACCACCGCCGCCGCTGCTGCTGTCCGGATCGCTGCCCGACGAGCCGCCTCCGCCCGTCTGCGAGAATTGCGGCCTCCCGAGCTGGTCAAGCGACGCTTCCAATTTCTGACGCGAGGAAGTCAGGTCCTGCAGCAACTCCACTTCGCGGTCAAAGTGGATCACGAACGCCTTGTCCTTATCTTCGCGCAACAAATGATCCAGGAAAGCGTGACTGGCGTCGCGCTCCTGGTCCAGAACCCGGCGTTGGCTCATGCTGGTATCGACCAACAGTCCGAGAGTGAGGGGCAGATCGGAATCCGGCGCGAAATAGCTGATCGTTTGCGCATGGCCGTCCTGCTGCAACACAAAATCGTCCTTGGTCAAATTGCGGATCAGCTGCCCATGTTTATCGCGCACCGTGGCGAACATGGTCACCAGCTTCACGTTCACCGAAATAGTCGGGCCTTGCTGCTGGCTGCGCAGCGGCGCGCCTGCGGGTAACAGGAAACCTACGCAAAGAACTAAACCGAATTTTCTCCATCCGAATGATTTCTGCATTGCGAATTTGCGTCCACACCCGCGCTCTCTCGCATGTGCCTGTTTTCCGTTGAGCATGAACGTAACGCCTCTTCCCTCGCTCGCCGTGAATCGCCCGATCCGTTGTATGGACGCACTGCGGCCTATGTCGTTTCTAGTGGAAGATTCCTGTGCCAGCGCCGGAAAGTTCCATCTTTTTCGGCCGGTTTGGGACGCAGATTTACGCGGCAGCGCATTGACACGCCAAAGGAGGACAGGCCCGACACGCGACGGCGCGCAGCATAACCGAAGGAAAGCGCTTACCAAACAATTTTCCATCCGCGCTCGAATTGAATACGACCCTTATTCCTGGACACTACCTCGACGCCCGGGCTTATTCTCCACTCTGCAAAACTGGACCAAACTTTCCGGCTAGCCACACCGTAATGCTCGGGTCACAGACCGCGGATTCAGCGATTCCTTCGGCGCCGATTGGCGCTAGTGTGGTCCGTACCAAGAGGTCTTAGGAGACAATGATGGCAATACCGAACGCAAGGATTTCCGCGATGATCGCAGCGCTGCTTTTTCTTGGCGCCATGACGAGACTGCCTTATCCCACGACAGAGGCAAAATCGAAAATGCAAAAGCAGGCGTTCGGCAAAATACAGGATGGGCAAAGCGTGGATTTGTACACCCTGACGAACAAGTATGGGATGACCGTTAGGATCAGCAACTTCGGAGGCACGCTTGTCTCGCTGGAGGTTCCGGACCGGGACGGAAAGCTGGGCGACGTGGTGTTGGGTTACGACAATCCCGCGGATTACGAGAACGGCAAAGCACATTTTGGCGGCACGATTGGTCGCTATGCCAATCGCATCGCGCACGGCAAATTTACTCTGGACGGCGTCGTTTACACACTGCCGCTGAATAACGGCGAGAACACCTTGCACGGCGGTATCCGCGGCTTTGACAAGCATGTATGGTCGGCAAAAGATGTTTCCAGCAGCGCGGGCGAGGCGCTGGAATTAAATTACGTGAGCAAAGACCGCGAAGAGGGCTTTCCCGGAACGTTGACCGTAAAAGCCGTTTACACCCTTCTTGCGGATCAGAACGCGGTGAGGATCGATTACACGGCGACCACGGACAAGGACACCGTACTCAATCTGACGAACCACTCCTATTTCAATCTCGCCGGACAAGGCAATGGCGATATTCTGCAGCACCAGCTCACTCTGTACGCCAGCCAGTTCACCCCCATTGACGCGACGCTCATCCCCACCGGCAAACTTCAGGACGTGCACAACACGCCTTTCGATTTCCTGCACCCGATGGCGATCAGCGTGCGCATCAACATGGATGACCAGCAGTTGAAATTAGGCAGAGGCTACGACCACAACTGGGTGCTGGACAAGAGATCACCAAGCTCGTTGTCTCCCGCGGCCCGCGCGTACGATCCGCAGAGCGGGCGCGTTCTGGAAGTTTCCACCACCGAACCGGGCATGCAGTTCTACACAGGGAATTTTCTGGACGGCACGGATCACGGCAAGAATGGAAAAGTGTACGGCTACCGCTCCGCGTTCTGCCTGGAAACTCAGCATTTTCCCGATTCGCCCAATCACAAGGATTTCCCTTCGACGGTTCTGAAACCGGGGAAGACATTTCGCTCTACTTCGATCTATAATTTTTCCGTGCAAAAGTAAGTCGCGACGGAAAGTTATTCAACGATGCCTGCGGCCAGGGCGAACACCTTGCAAGCGGCAATACCGTGTATCTTAGGACGGCTGAGAACATCGCCGCCGTGATCGCGGTGCTTCCGGCAGGTCGAATCCTGAGCCTCGGCCATCATCGGTTCCCGGAGAAGAAATAAACGTGGAATATCGCGCGCTCGGCCGCACCGGTTGGAAGGTCTCGGAAGTAAGCTTCGGAGCGTGGGCCATCGGCGGCTCGTGGGGCCACGTCTCTGACGACGAGGCCATGGCAGCCCTGCGTAATGGGGTGGATTGCGGCGTCAATTTCTTCGATACGGCCGACGTTTACGGCGACGGCCGCAGCGAGCGGCTGATCGCCGGCCTGAAAAAAAATTACAAGAAGGACATCATCGTCGCCACCAAAGCTGGCCGGCGCCTGCCGAAGCAGTCTGTGGCCGGCTACAGCGCCGCGAACCTTGCGGCGTGGGTGGATGACAGCCTGCGCAATCTCGCCACCGACGCGCTCGACCTGCTGCAACTGCACTGCCCGCCGACCGAACTTTACTTCCAGCCCGAAGCTTTCGATATTCTCGATCGCATGGTGAAAGCAGGCAAGCTGCGCTATTACGGCGTCAGCGTGGAAAAAGTTGACGAGGCGCTGAAAGCTATCGAGTACCCGAACGTCCAGAGCGTGCAAATTATTTTCAATTGTTTCCGCCAGCGGCCTGCGGACGATTTTTTTCTGCAAGCCCAGCGAAAAAAAGTGGGAATCCTGGCGCGCGTCCCGCTCGCCAGCGGCCTGTTGACCGGAAAACTTCGCCGCGATTCCACTTTCGCGCCGGACGATCATCGCAACTTCAACCGGCACGGCGAAGCATTTGACGTGGGCGAGACTTTTTCCGGCGTGGACTACGATACCGGTCTGGACGCGGTCGAGGAACTCCGCGCGTTGCTGCCTCCCGGCGTCACCTTGAGCCAGTTCGCGCTGCGCTGGATTCTCATGTTCGACGCAGTCGCCTGCGCCATCCCCGGCGGCAAACGCCCCGATCAGGTTTCCGACAACTGCCGCGCTTCAGGCCTGCCTCCGCTCAGTGCGGAGGCCATGGCCGCGATACGTCACATCTACGATGCGCGGTTCGGCGCAGCTCTGCAGCATCGCTGGTAGAAATCCGCGAGAACCAACTTACGACGCCTGCCATTCTTTAGTTTGGGGAGCTGCGAGACTTAAATCACCATCGGTCGTGAAGTTCTCTCAGCATTTTCCACGCCGATCCGAAATTCCCGGCCGATCTCTTCCGCCACTTCCGCCACCACGCGCCCCACTACCATAATCGCCGGGGCCGGCAGCGTGGCTTCGTCGGCCAGCTTCGCCAGTATCGTCGAACGAATCGCCTGATCTTTTGCGGACGCATGCGACACAATCGCGCAAGGCATGTCCTCCGGCCATCCGGCATCGCGCAACTGCTGCCTCACACGAGCGTAGTCGGTCCCCGGCATGTAGATCACTAGCGTCGTGTTGCTGGAAATTCCGGCCCACTGAATCGAACGATTGTCGCTGTCGCGCTGAATCGTAGTGAACAGCACCTGCGAAGCAACGCGTCGGTCCGTAAGTGAAAATCGCGCGGCAGCTGCGGCGGCGAATCCCGCAGTAATGCCCGGAACGATTTCGAACTCCACGCCCGCTTCCCGCAAAGCGGCGATTTCTTCGCCCGCGCGGCCAAAAAACAAAGGGTCGCCGCCCTTCAATCGCACTACTACTTTGTGTGACTTCGCGTAGGAAATCATCAGTGCGTTGATTTCTTCCTGCGTCAGCAATTTCGTGCCGCAGCGTTTACCAACGTCAATCCGCTCCGCCCCGGCGGCAGCCAGCGCCAACACTTCGCGGCTCACCAGCGCGTCATGCAGCACAATGTTCGCCCGGCCCAGAATTTTCGCCGCCTTCAACGTGAGCAGCTCAGGATCTCCCGGACCACCGCCCACCAGATAAACTTTGCCCTTCATGAATGGCTCCTGCCAATTAATCCCCTCTCGCCTTCGTGTAAAAATTTCTCGAACATTTCCTCGCTCGCCAGCTGGTGCAAGTACCGCTTCGTTTCTTCGGGATCTTTCCCTTCGCTGCGCAGGAATTTGCGCGCCGCGCCCAGCCATTCCAGCCACGGTTCGTATTCCGGGCCGAATTGCGCTTCGAGTTCGCGGCGCAGCCGCTGCGCCAGTGCCGGGCTCTGCCCTTCGGTGGAAATCGCAATCTGCAAAGCGCCGCGCCGCACCACCGCGGGATAATAGAAGTGGCAGAATTCCGGATCATCCACCACGTTGCATAAAATTCCGTCCGTCTCGCATTGCCGAAACACTTCGTGATTCAGCAGCGGCGAAGACGTTCCCGCCACCACCAGAAAAGCGCCGCACAAATCTTCCGCGGCAAATTCCTTTTCCTGCCATTCGATTTGCCCGGCGCGCGCCCACGCCGCAACGGACTCCGTAACTTCCGGCGCAATTACGACGACATGTGCCTCCGCCGCGAGCAAACTCTGTACTTTCGATTCCGCGATCGCGCCACCGCCCACGACCACGCAGAGGCGCCCGCGCAGTTTCAGCGAAATGGGAAACAGAGGCATCGCCTATCCTTCAATCCCGTGCGGCACGGGACCCGCCGAAACGTCCCGTGCCACAGCTTCGGCGATTTGCCCCGCCAGGAGCATGCGGATCTCATCATTCGTATGGCGTGCAAAGAATTGCCGCAAATTTTCGCCGGGGTTGCGCTCTTCCTCAAAACTTTGCAACAAGCGCTCGATGGCCACCGGCACTTCCGTCGCGGCGCAGCGGTAACCCACGGGACGAGCGATCGCGGCGAACTTGCCCACCGCGCCGCCCACGCAGAAGTAATAAGCATCCACCATCTCGCCGCCCACTTTGATTTTCTTGCCCTCCAGGCCGATGTCCGCGATCCAATGCTGGCCGCAACTATTCGGGCACCCGGCAATGTGCAGTTTCAGTTGCTCTTCGAAACCGGGAATGCGGTCCTCGAGTTCTTCTACCAGCCAGCGCGCGAAGCTTTTCGTCTCGGTCAAAGCCAGTTTGCAAAATTCCGATCCGGTGCAGGCGATGGTCCCACGCGCAAACGGCGATCCCGCAACGGGCAGGCCCGCCGCGTCCAGCGCTCGCGCCACGCTTGGCGCGTCTTCGCTCGGAACGTTCACCAGTACCAGGTTTTGCATGATCGTGGTCCTGATTTCGCCGCCTGCAAAACGTTCGGCAAGTTCCGCGGCGATCCGCAATTGATCCGCGCCAATCCGACCGCGCAATACGGACGCTCCCACGTAGGAATATCCCGGCTGCTTCTGCGCGTGTATCCCCACGTGATCGCGATAGGCGTCTTCCGGCACGTGCTCGGGTTCCGCAGGATCGAGCTTGAATCCCAGGCGCTGGTGCAGTTCTGCAAGAAACGATTCCGCCGTCCAACCGTGCCTCAAAAAAAGAAACTTCAATCGCGCCCGTTCGCGGTTCTCGCGCAGCACTTCACTGTCGCGGAAAATCTCAGCGACCGCTCGCACCACGCGCGCCGCCTGATGCTCGGCCACGAACGCGTTCAGGCGCGTCGCCAGATGCGGATCGGTGGAAAGCCCGCCGCCGACGCGCAACGAGAATCCCGTTTCGACCGCGCCACCTCTGCGCCGCGTCGTCGCAGTCAAAGAGACGTCGTTGATTTCCGGATACGAGCACCACAGATGGCAACCGGTAATCGAAACCTTGAATTTTCTGGGCAGGTTGTAGAACTCGGAATTACCCACGAATTGGCGGTTCAAATCCAGCGCCACGCGGGAAGCGTCGTAGATTTCATCCGCATCTACGCCTGCCAGCGGGCATCCGGTGATGTTCCGCGTCACATCGCCGCAAGCGCCCGTGGTGGTCAGTCCCACGGATTTCAGGCGGTCGAGAATTTCCGGCAGCGTTTCGATCGTCACCCAATGCAACTGCACATTCTGCCGCACGGTAATGTCCGCCACGCCGCGCCCGTGCTGCTGTGCGATGTCAGCGACCGCGCGCAATTGCGCGCTACGCAAAATTCCGTTGGGAATGCGGATGCGCACCATGAAAAATGGCGTCGCTTTCCCTTCGCCGTTCGCCCCGCCGATCACTCCCTGCCCGTCGCCCTGCGTGTAAATTCCCCACGAACGAAAATACGTCCCCAGCCACTCCGGCGGAATCGAGGCGTGCCCCAGCCGCGCGAATTCGCGAATCTCGTCAATGCACTCCCACGCGTTCTTGGCTCGCTTCAGCCGCTCGACGCGCTGTGCCTTGGTTTCCTTCTTCTCGCTCATAGAAAAATGGCCCTTAAAAACAAAAAACCCACCAACCAGTGTTTCTGGCGGGTGGGGCTCGGGAACTAAAGTTGAATTAAGGCTTAAGTCCCAAATCTCCTATCGCCAGACTGGCGCGCCATACAACACGCGCAACAAGCGCATGGACAGCACCGCATCTGGCAACAATTCAACATGCAAATAACACCTTACCGGACTTCGCTGCCACCGTCAATCCCGAACGACGGCGCTCGTCCCTACATCGGATTCGCGGGAGCGGAATGCGATTCATCCACCGATCTAATTCGCACCCATGACGATAACGAATCAGCGCCAGCGCAGTCAAACACACGAACGCTGGCCTAGCCCTGTGCTCCAAATGTTCGCTCGTGGGATTTTCCGCCGCCACGCGGTTCCCCGCCGAGCGAATTCGGACATCCAAAAACGTTACAAAAGATAAGTTGTCAGGCCGAGCCCCCGGCGTTATGCTGCGGGCGACTCCCGGCTTGCCGCCGGGACTCACAACCAGCCCAACCCAGAATAACCGAAAGAGGCAATCCAAAACCCGTTTTTACGACGTAGTAGAAGCAGGTGTGGTTGAAGTCCAAACTCACAGGAGGTAATTCGGGAAAATGACAAAGTCAAAGAAGGCCCTGATTGCTGGCGCAGCGCTTGCTGGTTTGCTCGCCGGTACCACCACCACGATTCAGGCTTCCAACCTTCTCTCCGGCATGCATTCCGCGGCCCAGTCGGATCAGAAGCCCGCAGATTCCAAGGTGAAGGAAAAGCACGCTTGCAAGGGTCAGAACTCCTGCAAGGGCAAGGGCGGATGTAAATCGAGCGACAACGGCTGCAAAGGCAAGAACTCTTGCAAGGGCAAGGGCGGCTGCGCAACCGACGGCTCGAAGATGCCCGAGTAGCATTCGCCGCATCGGCGATCGCAGCAAGTACCGACGGTCTGGTGTTGAGGGCCGGCACGCGGTGTTCGGCCCTCAACACTTTTCCGCGTCATCTGTTCGCTTCAGCCAACGGAGTGGGGAATGCCTGCCAATCGGTTCAATGGCCACACAGATTACGGAATCGGGATCGGTCTGCGCTCCCCGCATTACCATCACATTCTTACGCGCAAGCCCGTCGTGGATTGGTTCGAGATCATATCCGAGAATTTCATGATTGACGGCGGGCGCCCGCTGCGCATTCTCGATCAAATTCTAGAACAGTACAAAGTGGTGCAGCACGGAGTCTCGATGTACTTCGGCTCGGCCGAACGCCCCAATCGCGAGCATCTGCGGCGCCTGAAAACTCTCGTCCAGCGCAGCAAGACTCCTTGGCTTTCTGATCACTTGTGCTGGGGCAGCGTGGATGGCCGCTACACGCATGACCTGCTGCCCATGCCCTACACTTTTGAAGCGGCGCGCAGCACCGCGCAGAAAATCCGCGAAGTGCGCGACTTCATCGAGATTCCCGTGGCCGTCGAAAACGTCAGCAGCTACGCCGAATTTCACGTTTCCGAAATGACGGAGTGGGAATTTCTGAACGAAGTCGCCGAGCGCGCCGACTGCGGCATCCTGCTCGACGTAAATAATATTTACGTTTCGTCGCAGAATCACAGCTTCGACCCGTTCACTTATGTAAACAGTGTTCCCGCCGAACGGGTAGCGCAAATCCACATCGCCGGACACTCGAAATACCGCAGGTACATCCTCGATACCCACGATCATCCGGTGATTGATCCCGTCTGGAAACTCTACGCGCGCGCCATCGAACGCGTGGGCCACACTGCCACGCTGCTCGAATGGGACGACAGCATCCCTTCGTTTGACGAAGTGCACGACGAAGCCCTGAAAGCCAATCGGTTCCTCGCCAGCGCCTCGCTCGCGGCCGCCGTATGAAACTTCTCAATCTGCAACGCCGCATGGCTCGCGCCGTCATGACTCCGCTGACGCACTCCGAACGCATGCGTACGGTCGCGCCCGATGGTCGCTCAATGCGCGCCGTCGCGTCGCAAATCATCAAGCCCAACGACCGGCTGACGTCGTTCGAGCGCCTGGAAATTTATAATCGCCAATACTGGTTCCGCGTGCTTTCCGCTTTCGCCGAAGATTTTCCGGGTGTGCGCGCCGTGCTGGGTGGCCGCCGCTTCGACGCCATGGCCAAAGCGTATTTGATCGATTGCCCGTCGCAATCTTTCACCCTGCGCAATCTTGGTTCGCGCCTGGTGAGTTGGCTGCAGAAGCATCCGAGCCGGGCCGGCGAGCGCCAGAATCTCGCCGTGGATATGGCTCGTTTAGAATGGGCCGATATCGAGGCGTTCGATGGCCTCAGGGAGCCGTCGCTCAAGCCCGAAGATCTCGCGGGCGTGAATCCCGCCAAGTTGCGGCTGCGCTCGCAACCGTACATCAGCCTGCTCGCGCTGCGCTATCCCGTGGATGATTTGCTGCTCGAGGTTCGCAAGGATTCCGACGATTTGGACGTCGCCAGCAACGCTTTCAACGAGCGGCACAAACGTAAACGCGTCGGCGCGGTCGCGAAGCTCAATCCCAGTGCAATTTTTCTGGCCGTGCATCGCTTGGATGAGGATGTTTATTTCCGCCGTCTCGACCGCGAAGAATTCGCTATCTTATCTGCGCTGCAAGCTGGGAAACCCTTGAGCGCTGCGATCGAATCCGCTCTGCGCGGCTCGCTGATCGCCGTGGCTGACCGCGCGGCACATGTTGAGAAATGGTTCCACACCTGGGCGGCGCTCGGTTGGTTCTGCCGCCTGGAAAAATCCCCGAAAAATGAAAAGGCCGCGTCGCGGCAGTAAGCGACAGCCGGAAGAGAGCGCCGCACCCATGAGCAAACCTGGAAATCAGATTCTGCGCATGTACGACGGATTTGTGAAGGTGGTCTCGAGCCTGCAATCACCTTTCCTGCTGCTCGTGCGTGTGTATTGGGGCTGGCAACTCTCTCAGAATGGCTGGGCAAAATTGCACAGCTTACCGCATGTCACCGAATTTTTCTCGAGCCTGGGATTGCCCGCGCCCGGATTCACGGCTACCTTCGTCTCGTCATTTGAATTCGTCTGCGGAATTCTGCTAGCGCTGGGCTTGCTGTCGCGCATCGCGGCCCTCGGCTTGACGATAGACATGTTCACAGCGTATTGGACCGCGGATCACGTGGCGCTGCTCGCTTTCATCTCCGATCCCGACAAATTCCAGAACGCCGCTTCCTTCATTTACCTTTTCGTAGGCCTGCTGATCCTGATTTTTGGAGCCGGCAAGATTTCGTTGGATCATCTGCTGGATCGCGGCGTGCGGAAAGCCCTGCGCGGCGATGCAGGTTCGTCCTTGGCTTAATGCCTGTCGAGTCGCACAATGGGGTATGGAAAATGGCCCGGTGCAATCTATTCGGCGCGGCTCGCGGCTCGCCAGAGGTTTCTGCCCGGCGATCCTCGCCATATTAATCGTTTGGCTCGCGGCCGCGACCGCTTTTCCTGCTGACGAAATGACTTCCACCATCGTAATCGGCAACTCGCGCATTGACGTCAACATCGAGCAGGGCTCACTCCAGGCGAGCAAAGAGGATTTGTTGAAGTGGGTTCGCTGGGCCGCTGAATCCGTCAGCGGGTATTACGGCCGCTTCCCTGTTCCGCAACTTTTGCTCAAGATTGTCGCGTCCGATGGAAAAGGTGTGCGCGGCGGCAAGACTTTTGGCCGCGACAATGGCGGCTTCATCACCATTCACGTGGGCCGGGACGCGCAGTTCTCCGATCTTGCTCGCGATTGGATGCTGACGCACGAAATGGTTCACTTGTCCTTCCCTTCCGTCGCCGAAAAACATCACTGGATCGAAGAAGGCATCGCCACCTACGTCGAACCCATCGCGCGCGTCCGGGCCGGCCATTTCGACGCCAATCAAATGTGGTTTGAAGTGATGCGCGACCTACATCAAGGCCTCCCCGCCGAAGGGGACGAGGGCCTGGACCACACCCACACTTGGGGACGAACGTATTGGGGCGGCGCGCTGTTCTGTTTCCTTGCGGACGTCGAGATTCATCGCGAAACAGGAAACAAAAAAGGCCTGCAAGATGCTCTGCGCGGAATCCTGAACGCAGGAGGCGACATTCGCCAAGACTGGGAACTGGAAAAGGCGCTCACCCTCGGCGATCAGGCCACGGGCGTTCCGGTGCTGCAAAATCTTTACGCCAAAATGAAGGACCAGCCTTACAACGTAGATCTCCCGGCGCTCTGGACAGAACTGGGAATCGAACGCGACGGCAACGCAGTGAAGTTCCTCGATACTGCGCCGCTGGCGAAGACTCGCGAGGCGATTACCTACGGTTCGGCCGGCCCTTCGCTGAAGCCCGCTGCTTCCGCATCGCACAATGCCGCGATTTTTGCGGGCCGCACCACCACGCCGTTCCCGCCCGACAAATCAAACGATTAACTCGTTTGATTTAATCATCTCTGCCATCAAGAAATGGTTCCGCGCCAACCCGCGCTCCCTTGCGAAATCGTTCGAGCGCCTCGAGAATTGCCGGGCCGTACATTTCCGTCTTGCGCTCGCCGAACCCCGAAACCTTGCGGATTTCCGCCAGTGAACGCGGCTGCACCTCGCACAAATGATCCAGCGACGTATCGTGCATGATGATAAAAGCCGCGATGCTCAACTTCTTGGACGTGACCCGTCGCCATTCGCGCATATATTCGCGCAGTTCGGGATTAACACCAGGCGCAACGTTTCCACCTGCGGCCGAAGATTCACGTTTACCCGCCGAGCCCCACCAGCCCCTACCCGTAGCGCCGTCGGCCGCCGACGCGCCCACCGGCAACTCGTTTTCCGTGCCCGGCCGTGAACCATGCGTGAATGTAATTGAAGCCGCCCCAGCAGCCGCGGCAGCAACTTGCGTCGCGGAACGCCGCGCGCGACGTTTCGAACGCGGCGCCGCAACCGGCTCAGTAAGCCATTTAATTTCGCACCCGCACACGTCGCAAGCCCCACACGTTGCCCACTTCGGGCTTTCCCCAAAATGCACGCAGATTTGCCGATGCCGGCATCCCTTCGATTCCACAAAACTGCGAATAATGTGATATCGCTGCCAGCCGCGTTCCCGTTCCTGTGAATCGCTCAGCTGCTCAATAAAATGCGCCAACAAGCCCGCGTCTTTTTTCTGCCATAGCAAGACACAATCCGCAGGCTGACCGTCGCGCCCTGCTCGCCCCGCCTCCTGATAATATTGTTCAATCGATTTCGGCAGCGACAGATGAATCACCGCTCGCACCGCGGCTTTATTGATGCCCAATCCGAACGCCACGGTGCCCACGAGCACCGGAACTTCGTCGGACATCCACTTTTCCTGGTTGCGCCGGCGCGTGGCGTTGTCCATCTTGCCGTGATAACCGATCGCGGCAATTCCCTGCGCCGCGAGAAACGCAACAGTCTCCTCCACGCGCTTAATCGTCGGCGCATAGACGATCACATTGCGGCCCGAATAACTGCGCAGCGCGCGCACCAACAAATAGGATTGCATTTGCGCGCCGCATTCCCTCACCACGTAACGAAGATTCGCGCGGTGAAAGCTCGCAATGTATTTATGCGGCTCGCGTAAGGCCAGCTGCTCGATAATGTCATGCCGCACCTGGCGCGTAGCGCTCGCCGTAAACGCCGCAATCGGACGATCGGGAAAATTCTTGCGCAGCGAACTCAATTGCCGGTATTCGGGACGGAACTCGTGCCCCCATTCCGAAATGCAGTGCGCTTCGTCAATCGCAAAAAGGGAAACCGGCACGCGTTGCAGCCACGCGATCGTGTCCGCCCGCGCCAAGCGTTCCGGCGAAAGATAAAGCAGGCGATAGCGCCCGGCGATCGCTGCGCGCAAAATCTCTGTCTGCTCGGCCACCGTAAGCGTGCTATTCAGCAGCGCGGCTGAAATTCCCATCTGCCCAAGCTGCGCCACCTGGTCCTGCATCAGCGCGATCAATGGCGAAACCACCACCACGGTGCGATCCGCCAGCAGGGCCGCCGGCAGCTGGTAGCACAAAGATTTGCCGCCGCCCGTGGGCATCACTACGCACGTATCCTGCCCGCCGAGGATGCTGCGCACGATGCGCTCCTGCATCGGACGAAACGAATCGTACCCCCAATAACGCCGTAACGCGCCGAGAAGTTCCGAGGCGGGACGTTCCATGGCAGGGCGCGCAGAGGCCGATTGCATCAGACCAGTATAGGTTCACTGCCACGAGCCGGTCCATCCGTATCGCTGGCGCGGCGAGGCACGGTGAATGTCACAGTGAGGCAATTTGTTTTATAATCTATGCACTATGGCCTCGACGCTTGAATACTCAGCTTCAGGTTCCAGCCGTCAACTCTTGCGCCACACCCTCGCCACGCTAGCCTATCGCGGCGGCAAGGCAATGCGAGGCGCTCCGCCGGGTTTCGCTGAATATCGCGTTGGCGACACCACGCGCGCGTGCGGCCAGATCCTCGCGCATCTGGGAGATTTGCTCGATTGGGCGCTCACGCAGGCCAATGGCAAACAGGACTGGCACGATTCCAAGCCGCTTTCGTGGGACGAAGGCACCAAGCGCTTCTTCGCATCATTAAAAGCTCTGGATGATTACCTCGCCTCGGATGCCCAGCTATCCTGCCCGCCGGAGAAACTCTTCCAGGGCGCCATCGCCGATTCCCTGGCGCATGTGGGTCAACTGGCGATGCTGCGTCGTCTGGCCGGCGCTCCGATTCGCGCCGAAAATTATGCGCAGGCGGAAATCGTTGCAGGCCGCGTCGGCGCGCAACAGACCGCGCCCCGCCGCGAATTCGATTAAACGAGATTGCGCGAAGGATTTCGACTGACGGATTTACGCAAGGCGTTGAGGGGAAACGCAGCCGTGGGTTCGCAACCGTTTCAAGGGGATGACACGGTGAATAAAAAAGGAACCGGGAGACTAGGCTGAGGGACCCGAGCCTCCCGGCATTCTCACCCATCTCCGCAGGGTCTGGGTAAGAAACTTGTTATGCTGCTGATTCGCTGCTGCGCATGAACTCGTAACGTTCGATCGCCGCTGCCACTCCCACTTCGCCCGAATTTTCGGGACTGCTCCGCAATACACGCCCGAGACACCGGACGCGCACAGGACCTGCTTGAGTGAGCTCGTGCGGCAAAGTCATAACGATCTCGACCGGCGCGCCGCTCCTCAACCCTTTGGGCAAGTGAAAATACAGACCGCGGGAACTTACTTCCCGCGATTCTGTGGCAGCTTCGCCAACGACGCTTTCGTCAGTCCAGCGCACGGTCAGCGGAAGTCGCATGAGGAATCGCCGCGTTGCACGCCGCTCTTTTAAAGCCACAGGACACTACCTCCCTAATTACTGATGTAGAGTAGGGCCGGCGCGGCTGAGAACCAATAGAGCTAAAGCCTCAATTCTAGTAGGCCAAATTGGTACAAACGTACTAGTCCTATCGCTGTTAAGTTACAGAAAAGTAAGGTGTTGCGCAGCGAGTCCTATTATCACTCCTCTTTCGGAGTCTTGCGAAATGCGTGCAGCGTATCGGCGAGTGTAAGGATGCCTTCCAGCTTCCCCAAGTCCGCGCGGCTGGCCACCGGCAGCACCGGCCAATCACCCATCACCTGCAGCGCTTCGGCGAGGCTCTGATCGCGGAAAAGGTATGGAACCGGCCCTTTGGATTTGGCATGGATGGGCGTCGTTGTGCGCGCCGCATCCGGCGCCAGCCGCATAACGTCTTCGCGATCCAGTAGCCACCACTCCCCCGGACGCATGCGCAGCAGGAGCGCCGCCTCCGGGTTCGCCTCCGCACGCTTTGCAACCTCCACAATGTGTTCGCCCGGCTCGGCCACCAGCACGCCGCCCGTCCGCATGGCATCCTCCACGACAAACGACGTCATCTCGCGCCGCTCCTCAATCGAGGGCAGCACCAATCCATCCTGGCGGGCCAGCAGGTCGAACAACGGCACTTTCTGGTAGGCCCGCGAAATCCCGTACGCAATCATCGTGGAAATTATGACCGGCAGAATCGCCGTGTAGTTTCCAGAGAGTTCAATCACCATGAACACGGAGGTAATCGGCGTCCGCAGAAACCCCGCGAACAGTGTCCCGATTCCCACCAGCGCGAATGTGCCGATCGTCGCCGTAAGGCTGGGGAAAAAATGATGCTCGATTGAACCCACCGCGCCGCCCAGCATCGCCCCGACAAAAATTGTAGGCGCAAACAGGCCGCCCGGTGTCCCGCTCAGAAACGAAAATCCGGTTGCGAGCAGCTTTAGTGCGGCCAGCAACAGAAGCAATTGCCACACAAATTGCCCGTGCAAGGCTTGGTCCACGATGGCATACCCCGCGCCCATCACTTGCGGAAAGCGTACGCCGATCAATCCGATGAGCAATCCCGCCGCAGCCGGCTGAAAGTATTCCGTCCAGCGCGGAAGCGCCTGCATTTTGGGGCGTGCATACACGATCCATTTCAGCAACACCAACGAAGCAGCGCCGCCGGCTACGCCCAGCGCGGCGTACGCCAGAACTTCTCCCGGCCCCGCCAGGCGAAATGGTGGAACGCGGAAGAGCGACTCCGGCCCCAGGAACGCGCGCATCGTCACCACGCTGGAGACGGCGGCCAGCACGATCGCTCCCAGCACTCCAGCGCTCCAGGTTCCGATCACCTCTTCAATCACAAACAGCACAGCTGAAATCGGCGCGTTGAACGCAGCCGCCAGGCCTGCCGCGGCGCCCACTGGCGCGATCAGCCGCAATTTTTCCTGCGACAGCCGCAAACTCCGGCCAATCAGCGAAGCGATCCCGGCGCCCATCTGCAGCGAAGGATCTTCGGGCCCCAGAGATTGCCCGCTGCCGATAGCCAGCGCGCAGGCAATAAATTTTCCGATCACAGTGGTGAACGGCACATAACCGTCCGAAATGTACATGGCCGCTTTGATCTGGTTCACTCCGCTGCCGCGCACGCGGGGGAACACATGAATTGCCAGCAGCGCCACCACAATCCCTGCGATGGCCGGAGCGAGCACGACACGCGGAAACGACGGAGACAACGACGGGCCCAGCAGCGTGATCTGCGTCCATTCAATGGCCAGCCTGAAGCACACCACGGCCAGGCCGGAAAAAACACCGATGAGCACGGCGAGCATCAGGAAAAATCTATCTTCGCGCAGCGTGAAAACCGCGTGCATCCACGATTCCCAACGCGCGCGAAAATGTCGCGGCTCTGCTAGCGAGTCGCTTGCAGGGGGTGCGACTACCTCTGGCGCGGTTGTCACCGGAACAACGGGCGCCTCGCTCACGGGTTCACCACTGACCGGCTGGGGCCCAGCAACCATAGCGCGCGATCATCACCCTGCGGTTCCCCACACGCAGTCGCCGCCGCATTTTCGACGCTGAATACGTACGCCATTGCCGCGTCCAGCCGGTCCGGGAATCGCTCCAGGTATCGCGGAGTCCAGTCCCGCTGAACGTTTTTGCCCTGCTGATAGACTCGCTGCAGGTCTGTCCGCGGCGGAGCTTGCTCTAGCGATTGGCCGGTTTGGCGTGCGCAATTTTCCGCCCGCGTTTGCGCCAGCGCCAGCGCATTCGCCACCCGCTGCGCCCGCACCTCGGCGGTAAGTCCGGACAAGAACGGATCCGCCGCGAGTATCTGCCGTGTCATGTCGAATCGGTTCGCGAAATCCGGTTGTTCGCGCCTTTCGCGCGGCAGCCGGTCGAAATATTCCATTGCCATCACATATTGGCCCAACTGGAATGCGGCCTGGGCCGCGCCTGCCAGGGAATCTTCATCATTTGGGCCGGCGGCAAGCAAGGTGTGATACACCTCCAGCGCGCGCGCCCATTGCTGAGTGCGCAGCAGCAGTTGGCCCACGATTTTCAGCCGCGCCAAATCACCTGCGGGAATGTTCTCCTCGAGCGCGATTACCTCCGGCGCGGCCTGTTTCACTGCGCCGCGACTCAGCAGAAACTCGCAAAGTTCCCGGCGCACTTGCCAGCGCATCGCGATTGGATCGTCGGCCCATTCGCCGTACATCGCGCCCTGGTAATAGCGCATGGCATCCGCCATCGAATTGTTGTTCTTGGCGATGCGCGCCAATTCCAAATTCACCTCGCCGCTGCCGGGAGATTCAGAAAGCAAATTCAGCAGATACGAACGGGCTTCTTCGTCGCGCCCTGCCGCGGCCAAGGCCTTCGCCAGATGAAATTGAAACAGCGGATTTGATGGATTGTACGCCAGCGCATTGCGGTAATCGGTCAGCGCTGTTTTGATCTGTCCCGCCTGCTCGTCCGCTTCGCCTTGCGCGAACATCGCGTCTGCCAGCGTATGTATTTTTTTGTGGTACAGCCGCGACAGCAACGCAGTCAGCGCCAAAAGCAGCACCAGCGCCAGCACGCAAAGAATCACCACCAATTCGCGCGAAAGGATGCGCGGAGATTCTTCGCCCACCGTACTTGGACTCGTCGCACTCATCGTGAATGATTCAGCCGAGGAATATTCTAAACGGTTTTCGCGCGGAAAGGGCCGCGAGTCGAAAAATTAGCGAAGGGTTCGAAGAAGTGGGTCGCAATAACAGCAGGAGGAGGAGCAGGAAAAGCATCAGCAGCGCGCCGACAAGCGCAGTTGCCGATTACGTCTGGTCTATCAGCCGGTGATGGATGGCGTACAACGCAAGTTCCAAACGGTCGGACACGCCCAGTTTATCGAAAATATTATGCAGGTGATTCTTCACCGTCTGCTCGCTGATAAAAAGTTTCTCGCCGATCTCGCGGTTCCGGAAACCCTGCGCCACCAGCTGCACGATTTCCTTCTCGCGGTCGCTCAACAGCGGCTTTTCCCGCCGCTGGCCCGATTCCGCGGATTTTTTGAAGGCATCAATCACTTCCGCCGTCATCCGGTTATCCAGCCAGATTTCGCCGTCGGATACCTTGCGGATGCTCTTCACCAGCAGGTCGCTCGCCGATTGCTTCAGTACCACGCCGCGCGCCCCCAGCCGCATCGCGCGCACCACGTCGCGGTCATCTTCCGCGGCCGTCAGCACGATTACGCGCGTCGGCAGTGAATCGAAATTCACCTCTTCCAGCACTCCCAGACCGTCTTTCTCCGGCATGCGCAAATCCAGCAACAAAATGTCCGGTTTCAGCTTGGTGAGCATCTTGATGCATTCCACGCCGTTCGAAGCCTCTCCGACGATCTGAATCTCGTCGGCGGCTTCCAATAGCTTGCGCAGGCCATCACGGAAAATGGCATGGTCGTCCGCGACCAGGATGCGAATCACCTGTTTTGCTTTCGTCATTTTAATTCAGTGGGATTTCTACCGTTAGACGCGCCCCGTGCCCGGGATTCGATTCCACCGTTAGCGTCCCCCCCACGCCCCGTGTTCTTTCCTTGATCGAAATTGGCCCGAGTCGCAACCGGTCCAGCTCCTCGCTGCTGTATCTGCCGGAGAAGCTGAATCCGCGCCCATTGTCATCCACGACCAGAGACACCTTCGCCTCATCTTGCCCTAGTTTTACCACGACGTGACTCGCCTTCGCATGCTTTTTTATGTTGTTGAGTGACTCACGGTATATCTGGAAAAGCTCCCTGCAAATCCGGTCCGGCAAGCGCAAATTCCGGTCCTCGATGAACAGGTCCACCGCCATCGCCGCTTCGTTGCGGAAGCGCTCCGCAAATCCCAACATCAGCTCCCGCATGTCCGCGCTCTCAACCCGCAGCGGCCGAAGGTCTGTAACCATCCTACGCAATTCTTCGCTTTCCTGTTGCACGGTTTTTTGCAATGTTTCCAATTCTTTTCCCGCCTGCTCCGGCGTCCATGGGAACTTGTGGCGCAATACATCCAGCTGAATATTCAGGCTCAGCAGCGTCTGCAGGACCCCGTCGTGCAGGTCGCGCGATATTCGGCTGCGTTCAGACTCCACGGCGCGCGCCCGTAAGTGTCTCATTAAAAAGACGTTCTCCAGCGGCGGCCCGACGTGCCTCACAATTCGCTCCAGCCATCGCAGCTCGCCGCGGGTGAATCGGCGGCGCGACCCCTGTGCTCCGTTGAGCCCGGCAGTCCCGATTGCCCCGTTAGAACCACCCGGCCCGCCAGGGTTGATCAGCAGCACGCGCCCCGTCGGCCTACCGCCCGCTTCAATCGTCACAGCCAGCAACGTGCGCGCGCCAAACTCCTCCCGCGTGGAATTCGGTGGCGCGGTAAGGTCGCGAAACACTTGACCGCTGCGCCGGTCCCAGCCAAATCCGGTTCCCGCGCCGTCGTTGAATTCCCAACAGAACGAAGTCTCAAACGCATCCGTCAGAAATGTGTCCGAACGCGAAAGGGGCAACGTCTCGGGCCCGCCGATCTCCCGATCGTTCGGATGAATCTTCCAAACGAACAGCCGCTCCAGTTCCTCATCGCGAATCGCCAGGCAAGCCTGCTCGCATTCAAATTCCAGGGCAATTTCGCCCAGCGCCTGTCGAACGGACTCGGTCAATCCTCTGTCAAACTGCAGCAGCCGCGAAACTTTTTCCAGAAATTGCTGGCGCTCCAGATGTTCGCGTTCCCGCGCGCCCAAAAACCCCATTCCCAGCCCGGAAATCACCGTGCCCAGCCCAATCGTTAGCCAATGCCACGCCCCACGCCAGCCGGACAATTCCATCATCGCCACGCGAAAAATGATTCCGACGGTAGCTATGCTCACGAGCGCCAGCATCAACCGCGCATTGCCCTGCGTAGCCAGCGCGAAAACCACGAACAGGAACAAGAACCACCAGGCGGAAAGCGACGGCGTCAGAAAAAGAAACACCGCCAGAGCCACGCAGTCCGCCACCAGCGGAATGGTGACGTTCGTCTCGCTCGCGAGCCGCTCGTACCCCAGCACCGCCAGCGCCAGCAGCAAGTACACCGCAAGAAAAAACGCCGCGGCGGTGCGCGACCCCGCGACCGATATTTCGATCAAATCCACCAGCGCCAGGGCCACAAAAATGGCTCGAGCCAGGGTGACCTGGCGGTCCAGATACAATCGTTCGGCGGTATCAAGCGGCATGGTGGCGGGCGACTGCCTATCAAAGTCTAACAAGCCCCTCACGCCGCGCAACCGCCTGTCCTCTTCTGGTTATCGGCACGCACGAACGCCACCGCGCAAACCCGCGCCCGCGTGAAGTTATCCACAGCCCAGTACCATAGCCAGGTGTTGACACCAGGTGCATAATCTCTTCCAGCAAACACGACAGGGCGAGCGGGGGAAGGGCGGATTGGCGCAGCGTTATACGCGTACAGAAGTCGGGCGCATCCTGGGTCTTGAGCCGAACCGTCTTCGCTACTGGGAACGCCTGCGCTTGGTGCGGCCCGAAGCCCGCTGGGGCGAACGATTCTACAGCTTCGGCGACCTGGTGGCCCTGCGCTCGATCCAACGCATTACGCAGAATCACGTTCCCGCCAATCGCGTTCGCCGCGCCGTCGCGCTCATGGAATCGCAATTTGGCGCCGCGCCCGTGCCGATCCAGGAACTTCGCCTCGTCGAGTTCGGCCGCGAAGTTCACGTCGTTCCCCCCGGCTCGGAACGTCCCTTCAATCCTTTTCTGCGCCAGTGGGCTTTCCCGTTTGACCTTGCCCCTCAGCCGGCGAAATTGCGCGCCATGGTCGGCCCTACTCCCGAGGATTTCTTCCAGTCCGCGCTCGATTGTGAGGCTCGCGCCGAAACCCTGCCGGAAGCGATCGAAAATTATCAGCGCGTCGTGGATCTCGCGCCGAACTGGATCGAGGCTCACATCAATCTCGGCGTCGCTTACTACCAGCTGGGCCAGCTTACCGACGCCCGCGATTGTTTCCTCGCCGCCGTCCACATTGATCCGCTCAACGGCATCTCGCGCTACAACCTGGGATGCACTCTGGAAGAACTCGGCGAACTCGACCAAGCCGTGGACCATCTGCGCCGCGCCGCCCGCGCCATGCCTGCCCACGCCGACGTCCATTTCAATCTCGCGCTCGCCTACGAAAAACGCGGCGAACGCAAAGCCGCCCACGAACAATGGGCGCTCTACCTGCGCTACGCCCCGAACGGCCCCTGGGCCGATCAAGCCCGCGAGCGCCTGCAGCAATCCTCCGGCAAGCGCAAACGGAGCGCTCCAATTCCCTTCCGCCGGCCCAGCTGAATGCGCCCGCGCGATTGAAAGGACTCCCAATGTCAAGGCGAGAGATCGCATTTGCCTGCGCAATTCTCTGGATGCTTATGACCACGGAACCCTCAAACTCGCAGCAACAGCAGCGCCAGGCATCCGGCGATTCGCGCGCCGCGGCATCCAAAAAATTTGCAGTCCTAAGCGATCAGTTCATGAAAGATTCGCTCTCCTGGTCTCCCGTGAGCGCTTCAGCGGCAGGCTATCACTCGCATCTGGACCCGAGATCGGGCAGGCCCATCGCTCTTGACGCGCTCCTCGACGACTTCAGCCTCGAGTGGTTCGCCACGCAGCGCGACTTCTACGCCAAGTGGCGCGAACGGTTCCACAAAGAGACACCTGCATCAGCATTGGATCCCGAAGACGCCGCCGATTGGCAGCTCATAGACGATCAAATCGGCCTCACCCTCCTCGAGCTCGATCGCATTCAAAGCTACAAACACAATCCCACGGTGGTCGTGGAACTGATCGGCAACGCGCTGTTCCTGCCGCTAACCCAGAATTACGCATCGCACGACCTACGCGTCGGCCATGTCCTGGCACGCGTCCGCCAGATCCCGCGCCTGCTCGCGCAAGTGCAGCCGTACTTGTCCGACTCCGATCCCATATGGATTTCCACCGCGGTGGATGAAAATGCCGGCAACATTGATCTGATCGAAAATGCGCTCGCCGCCGAAATTCCCGCCGGCTCGCCGCGCAAGGCCGAATACGACGCAGTGGCCCCGCCCGCCGTGAAAGCCCTGCACGATTTCTCCGCTTGGCTGCAGAACTCACTCGCCAAGCAGCCGTCGAATCTCACGTGGCGTCTTGGAAAGGAACTCTACGATCAGAAGTTTGCGCTAGTGATGGAAACTCCGGTCACTCCCGCGGAAGTTCTCGCCAGCGCGGAACAGGACATGAAATCCGTCCGCGCCGAAATGCTGCAACTCGCGCTCCCCCTGCACTCCCAGATGTATCCGGATCACAACGATCACTTGAATCTCGCCGAACACGACCGGCAAAATCTAATCATCCAGGAAGTGTTGCAGAAAATATCAGACCACCACACCACGCCCGCTCAGTTGCAGCCAACCATCGAAGCCGACCTCGCCGGCATCACTAAATTCATCCGCGAGAAGAGAATCGTCTCGCTCAGCTCGCGCGACAATTTGAAAGTGATCCCCACTCCGCCTTTCGAGCGCGGCATCTACTCCGTCGCGGGATTCCACAGCGCGCCTCCCCTCGAACCACAAGCCGAAGCGCAATATTGGGTCACGCCCATTGATCCCGAAATGCCTGCGGCCAAAGTCGAATCGAAGCTCCGCGAGTACAACGATTTCACTTTGCAGTGGCTCAGCATCCACGAAGCCCTGCCCGGCCATTACATCCAGTTCGAACATCTCAATAACATTCAGCCCGAGCGCCGACGCCTGCTGCGGTCGCTCTACGCCAACGGCGCCTATGTCGAAGGCTGGGCCGAATACATCGCGCAGGTAATGATGGATGAGGGCTTCCTCGACAACGACCCGCGCTTCCGCATGGTCATGCGCAAAGTACGCCTGCGCGTCATCTCCAACGCCATCCTCGATATCAAAATGCACACCATGAACATGACCGACCAGGAAGCCATGGACCTGATGACCAAGGAGTCGTTTCAAACGCAAGCCGAAGCGGAAGGAAAATTGCAACGCGCCAAATTAAGCTCGACGCAGCTGCCCACCTACTACGTCGGCATTCGCGAATGGTTCGCGCTGCGCAAAAAATATCAAGCGGCCGCAGGCAAAAATTTCAACCTGCTAAAATTTCACGACCTCGTTCTCGACGAAGGCCCGCTGCCAGTCCCAGTAGTAGAAAAACTCGTCATGCCCTCGGCAAAACACTGAACGCGTGGAAGCGCTCGGGTAAATGCCTCGCACGGAAGGGCGGGGCTTCAGCCCCGCCGTAGATTCGAGCAAACGAGGTGGGCTTGAGCCCCTGAAGCGCGGCCTTCCGCTCGCGACTTCACAGTTCTCAGAACGAAAACCCCGCCTGCAAATAAACCTGCCGATTTGCTGCGTTCGAGGAGAATGGTCCGCCAGCTAGCGCGTTGGAAACCCCGAAAAAGGCCGCGTTGAACGATGCAGTCCCGCCCGCAACCGCCGGAGGATTCAAAACCGCGCTCGGATTCGCCAAATTCACATCATTGAACACGTTGCGCGCGTTGACGCTCAACGTAATGCTGTACCGCCGCGTCGCGGTACTCCCACCAAATCCTCCCGGTCCGCCGCCACCAAACGGATTCGCGCCGCCGCCGCGTCCTCCGCCCCCGCGCCCTCCACCTCCTCCGCCACCACCACCACCTCCGCTCCCTCCGCCCTTATTTTCCGGGCCAAAGTTGAACGTCTTCGCCAAGCGTAGGTTCAAGGTGAAATGATTTGGCCCCGTGAAATCATTGACCGGAATCGGCGTGACATTCACACCCGGCTGCGTATTGAAAGTTCCGAAACCTGGAACGGTTACGATCGCACCACCGGCCGTAGCGGTCGAAAAAGACGGCCGCTGGTTCAATTGCGAACTCCCGATTAAATCCTGGCTCAAAGTCACGTTGTACGGCGCGCCGGAACTGGCAATCAGGAAAGGGCTGAGGCGCAGTCCCCATGGCAGCCCCACGGATCCGCCCAGAAAGAAACGATTGCGGATGTCGAAGGACGCCCGGCCATAGTCCTGCATGAAATTCGCAGGATTCGAAGGAAAAGCGTTCGCGCCGGAGGTGTCGCTGTTCGCATAATTCAGCACGTAATATGCAAACAGCGTCAGCTTCTGCCCCGCCTGCACCCGGCTTTGCACGAACAATTGATTCTGCCGGAAGATTGCCCCCGATTCGTACTGATAGATATTTTCGAACTGAGTGGGACGCGTAGCGGCTCCCGGATTCAGATAATAAGGAAAGATGGCGGAGAGATTGTCCGGCGCATTGATATTGTTCGTAAGCAACTGATCATTGCCCACCGAGTTCAAGTACGAAACGCTCAGGTTCGTAACCTTGTTCAGTTGCCTTTCCAGGCTGACGGCCGTCTGCGCCACGTAAGGCGCGTGCAGATTCGAATTCGGCTTATACGAGGTAAACAACTCCGTCGGACCGGGCGTTAGCAGCGGCGGCGGCCCAGGATTCTGGTTGAAGAAACGCGGGCTAGGCACAACGAATTGCGCCAGCGAGGTCCCGTTCAAGCGGTCCTCTTGCAGAATGTCGGACGAGGGAAAGCGATCGTAGAAGATTCCGAATCCGGCTCGCAGCACAGTCTTGGGTGCGGTCTTTCCTCCGCCGCCAATTCCCCAGGCAAATCCCAAGCGCGGCGCCCAGTCCGCGTGATTGCTGATATTGCTCTGCGATTCAAAGCGCAGTCCGTAGCTCAGAGTAATGTTGGGCCGTATGCTCCAGTCGTCTTCCACATACAGTCCCACGTCCACGTACCCTACGCGTACGAACGGATTGGCCGGGAGTGTTGTGTTCGTTGGGTTCGCTGTCACCGTGAATTGATTCGCCGATGGCGTGCCTTGCAGGCTGCTCACATACGCTTCTATGGACGGAAACACGAACGTCCCGTTGAAGCCGCCTGTCGAGGTATTTCCATCGGTCGAGCCGCGCAGCCGCGCGCCAAATTTCAGGAAGTGCTTGGTGTACTGCACGGAAGTGTAGTTCTGAAATTCGTAGTTGTTGGTCGTGTCGCTGATCATGCCGCCACTCGACCCGCCGCCATTGAATGCCAAGGGAACTATGATGCTCGGCGCAGTGCTCAGCGGGTTCTGGCTGCTTTGCTCGCGCAGGTACTGAAAGCGCGTTTCGTTCACCACTTTTGTTCCAAAGATCTGCGTGTCGCCCACTTGCAGCGTCTGCTCGGTGCTCAACGAATTGTAGCCCTGCGACGGCAAGGTAAAACCGCTGACGCCGTCGTTGTTCTCGCTGTTCCGGTAATATTGATAGCGTATGGTCAGCGTGTTGTTTTTCGTCAGCGCGTAATCCAGGCGCGGCCCGATGTTATAGCGCTTCTTCGGATTGGGCACCGCCGCGCTGAACGGCGTCACGGCGAATGTCGTCGGGTCCACCGTCTGCGCATTCACGATGCCCAGGTCGTGAATGTCACGAATATCCTCCGTGAAAAAAAACGAGGCCTTCTTGCTCAGCGGCCCGCCGATATTTCCGCTGTATTGCACCGAATAGTAGCTGGGATATGCCGTGCCCGACGCATCGCGCGAGTTGAAGAACGGGTTTCGCGTGTTGAACGCCGAATCGTTCCCGTTTACCGAAAAACCGCCGTGCCATTTGTCCGTGCCGGGCTTGGTGAAAATCTCGATGCGGCCGTAGCCCACTTTGTCGTACTGCGCCGAGAACGGATTTTGGTTGATGCGAATTTCGCGAATCGCGGATTTCGGCGGCAGCTGCCCCGCCGTGAATCCGTCAATATAGAATTGCCCGCCGTTCGGCCCTGCGGAAGGTCCCGCCAACGCGGTCAAGTCTGTCTGCAACTCATCCGGATCGTCCGGCAACGCATCCAGCGCCGCTCCATTGATCACGATCGCGCCGGCGTTGTTTGTCGGGCTTACATCCACCGCGCCTGCCTGGTCGGTCACCGTCACTTGCTGTTGTTCCGCTTCGATGGTGAGCGACAGGTTGAGCTGTTGTATCTGGCCGGCCGCCACCTGCACCGCATCATTTTTGTATAGCGCGAAGCCCGGCGCGATCACCTCCACCGTGTATTTTCCCGGCGCTACGTTCTTCAGTTCGAAAACTCCGTCGCGGTTGGTAGTCGCAGCGAGGCTGGTTCCGTCCGGCGCCGTTGCAATGATGGACGCGCCCACCACCGCAGCCGCCGAAGGGTCCGTCACCTGCCCGCGAATTGTTCCGGTGCCAGCCTGCGCGGTGGTTTGTGCGGCAGCCTGTGCGGAGGTTTCTGAAAAAGTGGCGCCGGCGCAGGAAAAAATCAGGACGATGATCATTGCAATAAACGATGAAAGAAAAAAGACCCGGGCTTTCATTCCGTCTCCTGAAAGACTAAGAATAGGCGAGCTGATTATGATTTATTGATTTCCACCGGAGGCGTCACCCGTCGGTGCGCCACCGCCCAGGCTCCACGGCGAGAGCGTCATCGCTTGCGCTGCGTTGCCGGCAGGCGCTGCGGCCAGGATCGATTCCACGCCTCCCAGCATAGTGATGGCAGTGACGCCGCCTGCATCGGTGCCCTGCGTGGACACCACCATCACGGCATCACCCTTCTGAAAATCGGCGAGCGTACTGGCCGGCAAACGGTTCACAATTTGTTGGAAGTCGCCGCGCCCGCCACCCGCCGCGCCATTCCCGGACGCGCCGTTTCCCGCCGCGCCTGTGCCGCCCGATCGCTGCCCGCCATCCGGAGGTCCGCTGCCACCAGCGGCCGCGTCACCCTGCGCAGATGCTCCGCCTGCACCGGCGGAGCCACCGCCCTGCGCCCCAGCTCCTGCTCCCTTCAGCCGGAACGCAATCATCTGCGCCATTTGCGCGGGAATCTTGCGCAGCTGCGACTGCTGCGTGATTTTCACAACCACCGTCTTCTTGCTGATCAAATCGGTCAAACTGATCGTTTGTGCGCTTGCGTCAATCGCGGTAATAATTCCGGCGAGGTTGCGGAAAGTTCCGGAAACTATTTCGTCCGCTGCAAATTCCGAACCGTCGGCGCTCTTGGTGCCGCGCGCGCGAACTTGATCGCCCGGCTTGATCTGATCCGGCGCGGCAGGCTTCGCGTCATCGAATTGCACCGAATCCGGCGCATAGCGGCGCGACACGGTATTTTTCGCGGTGTGAATCACCACGGTTTTCGCGGTTGCCCCGGTACCCGTGGAAATTGTGATCGTGCCCGTCGCCGGATCCACGGCACTCACCAGGCCACCGATGCCGCGCTTCTGCCAATCGGCGCGGTCCTGCGCCTTTCTTGCTTCCAGATCCGTGCGCTTCATCGCGATAATGCCCACCGCCGCCATCGTCTTCGCGTCGTCCGACGCTCGCCCGCGCACCAGAACTCGATCCCCTACCTGTAAATCCGTCAACGCAATCGGCGTCGCCGATTTCAGATCTTTTTCTCCCGGAGCGACCTGCACGATTTTTGCATTGCTCGCCACGGTCACGCTCACGTCCGTCCCGCCATCCACTGTAAGCACCAGAGCATTGCCGCTAATCGATTTCACTGCGCCAACTTTCTGCGTCAGAGGAGTCTGACCCGGCGTTTGACTCGCGGTCTGCTGTGCCGGCGTCTGTTCTGGGAACAATCCCGCACGCAGGCGGGCGCTGCACGGACTTGCCACAAGCGCCGCAACCGCCAGCACGATCAGCCCGGTCCTCACGGCCACCGCCAAAACTCTCTTCATCGAGCGCATCGAACGTTCTCCCAAGAGCCTAGCCAATGTCGCATCAACTCCAAAGCAGCAGTGCTCGGGCCCATCGCAACCATTGTAAACGCAGACCAGCTCGCACGCATTCCTCGCATTTTAGACGTAGCGTCCCCCGGCAAACGTTTCCTGTATCTGCCAAAATGATCCCGCCCGAAAGCACCACCCCAATTCTGACAGCCGAACGAAGATCCACGAACACACGGATGCCGTTGCAGCGCCCTTCAGATGGTGTAAACTACTGGAATCCCACGGTGGTGAGCGTAGCTCAGCTGGTAGAGCATCGGTCTGTGGCACCGAGGGTCGCGGGTTCAAACCCCGTCGCTCACCCCAGTTTTTTCAATTACTTAGCGTTGTAGCTAGTTCCGCCTGACGCCCGATAACGCCCGAAACCGAAATTTCCGGGGCTCTCTTTTTCGTTTTTGGAGGCTTCGGCGTCAGAGTTTTCGGAACCTCAAAACCGGTGCCCATTCTCCCCGCTACTTCCTTCCGAAACACAACATCGTCGCGCACTCGATCGTAAAGGTCGCTCATATCCTTGGACGCGTGCCCCATCCAAAATTTGAGCAGCCCATCGGGACATATCGAGTTGCGAAGGTGGGTGTTGCGGAATCTTCGGAAGCTATGGAATCCACGTTTGGGGATTTCAAGAGTTGCGAGAATCGGATGGAGTTCCCTTTTCAGCAAGTTTGTCTGGGTCAACGATTTACCGCTGCTAGTCTGGAAGGTGAAACCAGCCGTTCGGTCGCCCATGAACTGTTTCAGCAGCTCAGCTACATCCGGATGCAGGTCAATCGTGCGCCTAGCATTCGGAGTCTTTGGGTCCTGAACCTTTCCACCCCAAACGTCTTGCTCAACTTCAATGGACGAGCCATCGAAATGTCGGATTTCGAGTGCGAGCAATTCCCCAGCTCGAACTCCCGAAGCAGCGAGCAAGATACATGCCATCTGTAGCCTCCCGTTCGCTGCCTTCACGATTTTCGTGACCTGCTCGCCGAGGAACGAAGGCTTGCGTTGTTTCGTTTCGACCACTTCCGGCAGGTCAATGAATTCGTGATTCCATTTCGTCGGATACAATTCGTTTCCATTTTCGTCCACGGCGCTAGCCATCACCAGCTTTGCAACTTGCACGATGTTCTTGACGGTTTGCGGAGATAGTCCTCTGCGGACCAACCCTTCCACTAAGACTTTCATCGCTAGATTATCCACCGACGACAACGCAGTGCTGCCGAGAACTGGCAGCAAGTGATTGTCGAGGATGGATTCCCAGTTGCAAAGCGTGCTCGGCTTAATTGGTCTCCGCTTCCGCGTCCGGCACTTCTCCACCCACTGCTTTGCGAATTCACGGGAGGTTGTGGTTGATCTTTGGGCGATACGCGAGACTGTTGACGGCGTCGAGCGCGGCTTTCATTTCTCGCATGGCAAGTCTCTTGGTCGGAAATTCTTTTAGAGTTCCAAGAAACTTCTGCACGCGATGGCGTCGCCTTTCCCCGTTCTCAAAAACATCCTCGTAGAACCGCATCGACCACCTTTGCTGTAGCAATAGCAATTGCCCTTTCTGGAACCGTCTTCTGGCCAATTTTTCCTCCGTTGGCCCGGTGACGGCGCGCAGCGGAAGCGTACCTGGATTCTTGCTTCCGGCGGTGCCTTCAATCATCTCTGGGTGCTCTCTAGAGAGCAGGGTGCCGTGGCAACGCTGTCGATCCAAATAGCCGAGGATGCCTTGACGGGCCTCCGTAACTTTAAGTACCCGAACGTTGACGCCGGAACGTGGGGACGGAACGCCGTGTTTGTTCGTAGTGCTTGGGAGTGATCGCGTAGCTATGCAGACCATCGAAGTGATTCTTAAAAGTGTAGCTCAGCCGCCCGCGAGACGGACGGTGACATTCAGTCGTCGATAGCGAAACGAATATCACACGAATTCCAAGATTCCGGTGACGCGACTTACCTGGCAAGTGGAATTACTTCCGAGTGGCCGTGATCCACTTGCAATCGGCCGCAAGCTCGAAGTGGTGCTTGATACTTCCCATAACGGGACATCTGGCTCGGAATAAGCTTCCATTTGCCCATGGCCCGCCCACGATGGGAAGCACCATGCAAGGCAGCGCCACATTAATTTTCCAAGACTGTGCCAAACGGGACAGCCTTGCCGCATACCAGATCCCAGCATAACGGTGTGAAACAATATGGATCCAGAATATCGGCCGATTTGAGTCGATGAAAAGGAGGAACAATGGCCAAACATAAGCCAAAGATTTTATTCCTCTCGACTGGTAACGCAACGCGCAGCCTCATCGCCGAGGGTTTTCTGCTCAATCTTACGGGTGACCAATTTGATGTAGCGAGTTCGGCGGCCGAGCACGGCCCCTTGAATCCCTTAGCAAATGAAGTCATGAAGGAAGCAGGCATCGACATCTCGGCCCACGAGCCGAAGAGCATCGGGCAATCAGTTAAAGAAAGTTTCAGCTACGTGGTTGCCATCTGTGATTCGACCAAGGAACGGAGTCCGGTATTTCCCTTTACCCTTCACCTTCTACGCTGGAGTATCGCCGACCCAAGTACGGATGGTGGATTGCTCGGGCAGCAAGCAGAAGTTTTCCGGCGGGTGCGAGATGAGATCAAGGACAAGGTAAGGCAATTCGTATCGGATATAGCACAAATAAAAGCAAGTGAACTTTCCATCGCTTAGGGATCCGGGTGGAGCAAAATGCGAAAGCGTTCACATCCGCAAGGAATTCTATCTTCCGTGTGACTAATCTTGCGTGGGCGTAGCGTTCTCAGAGCACGCCACGAAGCATCCGCACTCTCGTCATCGTCCTGCCTAATGTGTGCGGTCTTGAACAGACGCAGCAGATCGGGGCCTGTTAAATTGGCGTCGCTTGGGGTGCAACATCATGGCTAGAAGAAGTGGTATCGTCCCGCCGAAAACCGCGACGGAATTTACGTTCAAGACCCTCTCATGTCTCGCCGCAAGCGCGGCGATTCTTCTTGGTGCATTTACGTCGTTCGCAGGGAAACGCCCGGCACCGTCCATTCTGGCAGCCGAGACCACAGAGCTCGAAATGCAGGTCCTGCTGGATCGGGCCGACTTCTCGCCGGGTGAGATCGACGGAATCGGCGGTGAGAACAGCAGCAAGGCCCTGGCGGCGTTCCAGGCCCAGCGCGGGCTTGTTCCAGGCTCGCGGAACCGTGCGGTGGTGCTCCATGCGCTCGCGGCTGCTGCCGTCGTTGAGCCGATTGTCTCCTATACGATCACTACTGAAGACGCGGCAGGGCCGTTCAGCGAGAAGATTCCGAAGAACATGATCGAGATGTCGAAACTTTCACACCTTTACTACACATCCGTGCTGCAGGAGCTGAGCGAGAGATTTCATTCGGCACCGGCCCTGCTTAACCGCCTAAATCCCAGCACCGGTTTCACAGCGGGCGAGCATATCAGAGTGCCCAATGTGGCGCGTAGTGAACGAGAGGCACTGGGGCCCCAACGGGCCCGTTCTGGAATGGTCAAGGTGGTTGTCTCGAAGAAGGCGTCGGTCCTGAGAGTTTATGACGGGAAAGGGCAGGTCATTTTTTTCGCCCCTGTGACCAGCGGCAGCGTGCACTTTCCGCTCCCGTTCGGAAATTGGAAGGTCACTGAGATCCTGCGAAATCCAACCTACGACTATAATCCCGACCTGTTTTGGGACCCCAATCCCGCCAGTGCCAAGGCGACCATCGCGGCGGGCCCGAACAATCCAGTGGGCGTCGTGTGGATTGGCATAAGCGATCCCCATTACGGGATCCACGGCACGCCTGATCCGGGAGAGATCGGCTATTCCCAGTCCGACGGGTGCGTGCGGCTCACAAACTGGGACGCCAGTAGACTCGCCGGCCTGGTAACAAAGGGCACGCCGGTGGTCTTCGAGAAATGATCCATGCGGGCGTGCAGATGACGAACTGGGGTCTCGTTGATCTGTTGAGTATTCGACGCGGTATATGGTCCTCCCGGATGAATCGTCTTAGAGGAATGGGCTTGAAGCTCTGCATTTTTATTCCTGTAGTTTTCCTATCGGTTGCAGCTTTTGGCGGGACCTCGTCGATTCTCGAGATGAGTCCCCCCATCAGCGGGCTCACGCTGGCGAATCTGCGAGATACGTTTGAGGAATTTCATAACGGACACCGGCACGAGGCGATCGACATTATGGAGCCGAGCGGAACACCCGTGCGTGCGGTGGTGCCCGGAACCATTCAAAAATTGTTCTTCAGCGTACCGGGCGGCAACACTATCTACCAGTTCGATGAAGTGGGAGAGTATTGCTACTACTACGCGCACTTGGAGCGCTATGCGGAAGGGTTGCACGAGGAAATGTCGGTCCAGCCTGGAGACATCATCGGTTTTGTGGGTTCGACAGGAAATGCGGATGAACGCGCACCGCATCTGCATTTTGCAATTTTCGCGTTGGGGCCGGAAAAACGGTGGTCGAGAGGGATGGCCGTAAACCCCTATCCTGGTCTGGTCGCTGCGGTGAAGCGGGTCAAATAGCGAAAGATCTCATCCTCTTGGCGGCCAAAACGAGGCCCGTCTCCAGTGCCCGGTAACGCTTACCAGTTAGCCTGCCGCGCTGCTGGTGCGGATTGCTGGTGATAAAGCGATTTATCGCTAGTAATGCCTGACCACACATACCATCGTTTGACTTCCTGGTGATGATTGCGCGGAGCGGCGCCTTCAGTCTGCCCCGCAACTGTGCATGACGGGCGTGCGCCGCGCCTGCTATGACGGGCAACGCGGATTCGGGAGGTTCGCGAGGTAACAGGGCAGTCGGAACCCATGATACTCATACACCGTTCTCAGCACATGTTGTTGGAACTTAGAAGGCCTGTCGGGAGTCCGCCCGGAAAGCGCGACGGCGGAAGAGAAGCAGTGAACCGATGCCGACCGTAAGAAGGACAATCGTTCCCGGTTCCGGTGCCGGCGTGGGCGAGCCGCTGAGGCTCATTGTCGCCGAGAAGGTACTGTCGATGTAACCGTTGGTCGCCAAATCGCCAAATTCTTCCTGAAAAGGGGTGCCGAATTGGGACGTAAAATTTCCCAGCCAAGTCACTCCCGGCGCATCGCCAATGCCTTCAAACGCCCAAGTCATCGTAGCCTGTCCCGGGACCGGAGGGTCGTTCACAAAATTGAACGGCGAACCTGGGAGCGTGCAAACTTGGCCGACGGTCGGCGCTGACGTGCATTCCGCCGAGGAGAAGACTCCGGGAAGAATTTCGGTAAGGGTGAGGGTGGTCGTGACGCCTCCGTTGTTGAACGTCATAAACGGCACGCTGATGGCACTGCCCACAGCGTCTGGGGGGTCCTGCAAAGAGGCGACATTGGCGCCTTCATTCCCGGCAATCGCCACTGGAATATCGCCATTCGGCAAACCCGTCGCGGAGATATCGACCTTTCCGTTGGTTGTTCCGCCGCCGTCCTGCCAGAAGATGCACGAAGTGTTCGCCGGACAGGTTCCGGCGGGCGTGACTACTGCTGTTGCCTCAGGGTTCGTGACGTAGACGGTGCCGCTGATATCAAAGGTGCCGTGCGTAATGCCGTCGGCAAAAGCCGCTTGAACGAAGCCGGCAAATAGGAAGGCTGCAACAAGAAACTGAGTCGGTTTCGGAAGAATCATTGGAGCCCCCGCTTCATTCAATCGCGCGTTTGAATCTAAAGGAGTGTCCAGCAAACAATAAACGTGGACAGGATTTAAATCACATCAACGCAGCTTTGCAAGTACCAAATTTCAATTGTGAGTACTAGGCCCAGGGGCGTGTCTGGTCAGCTCCTTTAGAATTCACGCGACCGACGGCTCTGCTTTGCCGGAACACTAATTGCCTCTGGCTTGTTCGATTAGGTCAACATTCCGATTCGCCCACTCTGTGTATAACATGAAAAGTCAGCACGTCCGCCAGATTGTGCCCGATCACTCGTCATCGGACATTTTCGCGGCTAGGACTCAACTTTTCCGATGACTGCGATAATCAGGAGTTGACGCGCCGGTACCGACCTACGGTAGATTCTCAAGCGTCCCAAAAATATAAGCTGTGCCCGTGTTAGCGGTGTCTAATCGCTAGACCCTAGGCTCATGGCCCAAGAAGCCCACTTTCGGAAGCTATTGCCCATCGCACAAACTCTCGTAGCCGCAGTTTTTGGCGGATGGGGGTTATGGTTACGGGACTCAATCATAGGGAACTCGCTCGGCTGGAATTCAACGCTAAGATTTCATGTTTGGCCGTGGCCGTTCAAGTTCGCGGCTATTCTAAACATGCCAGCACTTATTGCGGGCGGACTCGTGTCGTGGCCCCTTGACTCACTGAAACCCGGACTCCCTGAGTCGGTTTCGATGTTACCGACGTTGCTGTTTGTTCCGTTGCTTTGGTATTGGGTCGGCTCATGCGTAGACAGAACCGGCAGGTCCACACGCAACAGAAACAGTGGGCTGGTATTCTCGATTTCGTTCCTGCTCTTCGCGCTGGTTTGTGCAGGGGCGGCATTAATTTCCGCATTTATTGGAAGCTATACGAGCTACCTTTTCTTTGGCATTGCCATTTTGTTGACTGTGGCACTTGGGGTGACAGCGTACTCAGCTTTGAGAAAACGCAAGGCGAAAGTCGCTTGACTCCCGATCACTCGCGTCACCGGACATGTTCGCGGCTAGGACTTCACTTTGACGGTAAGGGCATCTAGATTATGAATGGAGTGTACTCGGTTTCGTATGGCAAAAACTGCCTTACTTCCGAGGGTCTGAGTTTTCAGCGCGAAGACGAGCTTTGAATTCATCGAACTCCGGCGTCGAGACTATCGCATCCGACTGAGGCGGCAAAGTTGTGGAGATTTCGTGTCGCAAAGCCGCGAGTCGTTCGTCCACAGAAGGGAATGAACGGAGCGGTTCAAAGACTCCGTGGTCGGGCGCGGAACTGGCATTACCGATCCGCTGGACCAGGTTCATTAAGCACTTCGGATCGTAGCCCGCTTTGTACATGTACTGCACGCCAAAATAGTCCGCATCCATTTCATCTTCCCGTCGCATCAACGCAATCTGCACTAAAACCGCTTGGGAGGCAGCGGTCCCAGTCGAATCACCAGTCGCCACCTTCGCGGCTGGCGTGATAGCCATATTTGTGATTCCACCCTTGGTTGCGAGCATCGTGGCAGAACGTAGCGCCGTGTGAGCGATACCGCGTGCGATCACACTTGCCAGTTCCGCGTCACCTTCCAACTCAAGAAGTAATCCACGACTGACGTACTGGTAGCCTCCCGGAAGAGTGAAAGCGTTTACGTCATCGCTATCAATCACCGCGACGGTAATCGGCATTTGCGCGTCCGAATTTTTGGCGAGATTCCGAGCCACGCGCTCGATGTACTCCGTCACCGTCGGATCGTACAGAAACTTGTAAGACCTTTCCATTTCGCCCGCAAGCGTTTTGCCGAGTTCTTTTTCCTTTTCGGGGGAGTAGAAATTGGGGCCGTGCTCGATGCGCCGATGTCCGATTGCATTGATATCGGCGTCCGATTTGGAGCGATGGATGTGCGGAGGGGGCGATGCCAGTGCGCTGTATCCAGACGAGGGAACGGCAAGAGCTAGAACCATCAGCAAGTTCAGTAGCCGGATGCTCATGGCAGGTCTCGGACCTATTTGATTTCTAAATGTAGCACCCAACCGCAACCCATCACCCGCCTTACGCATAGGAACTGACGCATCTCGAGTTTACGCAGTCTGATGCCCAAAAGCGCCCGATAAGTTCTATAAAGGAAGAAGTCAAGAAAAAACACTTCTCCCTCGGCTGGAAGTTTTCTTGCTTCTCAGCCCATACGATCGAGCGAGAGTTGTTCTGACCTACCGCCCCATATGCTCGGTTGCGGGGCACTGTGCTCCAGCGGTTTGGGTTTTCTCTACCAGCGGTTTTCATCGCTTCTTGGCAACGAAGCCTGTCTGTTCCGAAACCAGCAAAGCAGAACGTGGTCAAATTTGGCGAC